>WNGC01000377.1_pt1 | contig 37241 bp, 38 predicted proteins | sample 5400051 | NCBI WGS metagenome assembly WNGC01 (sample SAMN13153368, study PRJNA577476) | soil metagenome | isolation source: 20 cm soil or saprolite under grassland replicate 2 | place: USA:California | collected 2016-06-15
TGGCCGACCACGTAAGACGATGCCGTAGAGCTCAGCCAAAGAATTGCGCTCGCGATCTCTTCCGCCTTGGCGAGCCGTCCGATCGGGATTGCCTGGGACAACTGTTCCTGATGCTCCCGGCTTTCTTTTGACGTCAGGTGTTCTGTCCGGCGTTCCCGGCGCGGTGTTTCCGTGGCGCCGGGGCACACCGCGTTGATGCGAATTCCGCGGGCAATGTATTCCCTGGCCATTGAACGAGTCAGACCGATGACTGCGTGCTTTCCCGCGCTGTAGACCGCCGCAGTCGGTGCCCCGGACAGCCCGTTTACCGATGAGATGTTGACGATGGTGCCCCCACCACTCTGAAGCATCGTCGCGATTTCGTACTTCATACAGTTGAAGACGCCGAGAACGTCCGTGGAAATCGTCTTGCCCGCCTCCTCGAAAGGTATTTCGTGCGCGGCGGAAGGTCGTGAATCGAATGCGGCGCTGTTGACTGCGCAGTTCAATCGACCAAAACGATCCGCGACAAAGGCGAGGAGGTCCGCGACGGATGACGGGTCAGTCACATCACACCTGTGGAAGGCTGCGTCACCGCCCAGATGTCTGAGTTCCTGCTCCGCTTGAAGGCCGCGTTCCGGGTTTCTCGCGGCCACAACCACCTTCGCGCCGCTGGCAACGAACGCCTTTGCCGCCGCGAGACCGATGCCCGTAGTCCCGCCGGAGATCAACGCAACTTTTCCCAGAAGGTCTTGCATAGCAAGCTGCCTGCTAATGTTCGTGTTGAACGGCGCGGTAGAGCGCGCGTAGCGCCGCTCGAACGCGTCCGTCTTCAAACGCGTTGTTAGCCCATATTGGTTGACAGCGCTTCAATGCATTTCTCCCGCGCCTGCCAAACCACCTCGGGATCAAAGTTGTGTTGCTTTGCCCAAGCCCGAATGTACGCTCGATGACGAACGGCCTTTTCGGCAAGCAATTCATGGGGCGTTACTACCTCTTCCGAGAATATGTTGTCGAGAGGGGACTCAGTGGACTTGGGGAGCCCCGTGAAATCATACGGGGAACCACCGATGCGGAGGTAGCAGTGTGCCTCGGGAATACTCGTAAGACCGTACGTCTTCAACACACGACCCACACCTCTTGTCGTACGTTCATTCATGTCAAAAAAGCACGACATCAACGTTACTAAGGAGCTCCCCATCTCGTCTGCGGCCAAGGCAAGCAAGGCATGCTTCGTTGAACAGGTGCCACGGTACTCACGCAAGATAGAAAGCGGGTCGGCCGGTTGAAGGGTGCGTCCATAAGGCAACGATTTCACGTAGCTCGCGGCCGCCCCGAACTGAGTAAGTCCGTTTGCGCGAAGCGCGGAGCCGACACGGCCGAAGCTAAGTTCGCACTGCCAAATCGATCTGCTGACGTTCATGCGGGCTCCCACGCGCACACTCGAGCTCTATAGGGATGAATGCGACGGCTCAAGCCCTAGCACCGCACCGAATGTTCCGCCCGCCCACATAAAGCCCATGAACATGATGAGCTCGCATAGCTCCGCATCTGCGAAGTGACCGCGCGCGCGGGCGAGCACCCCTTCATCGATGCTGCGGTGATCGCGCGCGAAGTGCTCGGCAAGCTCCACGGCCGCTGCCGTTCGCGAATCGGCGTGCGTGTGATCGGGCGGACCGCCCTTCGCCTGGCAGTAGCGACAGCAGGAGAGAAGGTCTTGCTCGCAAAGAAAGCATCCTCGAGCTTCGTCCAGGGGTCGAGGATGTGGGGTGCATGGCCCATGAGCTTTTCCATAGGCGTCCGACCGGTGTTCGAAGGTGCAATGCGTGGCATAACTGACGATCCCTTTTGGTGACGTAGATACTTGGGGCCTAAGGTCTAGCTAACCGGCGGCGCGCTTGCGCAAAGAGATCAACATAGGCTCCATCGACCAACTGCGACGATCTAATTCCAAGCCGAGCCATGAGACTCTGAGCTTCGCGGATACCCGCCTCCGCGAGTTCACTTTCGTTGAGAACGACCTCAAGTTCAAGAAAGTGCCCCAAGCCCTCGACGTTGTCCAGGTGGACACGTGTTCTTCCGACGAGAAAAAGCGTTCGATGCTTCTGAACCCGACCCACCTGGCCGTATGCCTGAGACAGAGATTCGCGCAGCGTATCCGGAGCAGACGTTGGCGAACGGAGGTAGAAGGACTCTTTCGGGCCGCGTTGGTTTGCCCGACGGTAGAAGATCAGCTCCCCTTCTTCACTCGAGAACGCGCGTAGCTTCAACCTTCCCGAGTCGCACCGAAAAAAGGTGTCGTCTTGAATGATCTCGATCGGGCCCTCGTCCGCAATGGCTGCAGCCTTCCGCGCGAGTGCCTCAATGCTCTCGACATGGGCCTTAATCTCGATGTTTCGCGCCATAGGGCTTCTCGGGGCAGATGAATACGGGATCAAAGCTTAGAGGGACCTGGACGCTCCATTGCGACTTCAGATTCGGTGAAGATCCGCCCGAGGGAGGGATTAGTCGTCATGGCGGCCGCTGTCCGCATTCCCGGTCGCAAAACGCAAAAGTTGTTCGTCGGAGAAGCGGAAGTACAGCTTTCCGGTCACATGAGCTGCTCCTAGCTCGCGGTAGAACGACAGGGCTTGCGGGTTGGTATCATCAACCGTCCAGTCGAGCCGGCAGCAGTTCTTGATTACGGCGTACTTTGCTGTCCAATGCATAAGCGCACGTCCGACCCCCGCGCCCCGCTTGTCGGATACCACGTACAGCTCCTTAATGAATAGCTGCCCCCGTTCTTTGCGCGCTGGATAGAGCAGTGAAATTGCCGCAAGACCAACGGCTCGCGATGCCTCGCTGGCGATGACGAGGCGAACGCCAGAGTCCGGTCCGAGAATGTTGCCGATCAGATTGGCCTTGACTACATCTCGAGACGACGCATTGTCCCGGTTGTAGTGCCGGCTCATCTCGTGCAGGAGATCAACCACCGACTCCAATTGTCCTTGCCGAAAGAACGCGATCTCCATGTGCAATTGTGACGGCTAACGTCAGAGAGCGACCGGCCACGCTGCCGATTGTCCTACGCTACGCGTACCGTGAATAACTGGCGCCCATTGTTGCTGAGACCGAACCGGCGGCACAGGGCTTGCGCCGGGGCGTTATCCGAACCGACTTCGACGTGGACGGCAAGAACACGGCGCTCAGAGCATTCACGAAACAGCTCGGTCAGCAACGATGTTCCCACACCATGACGGCGGAACGCGGGCCGGACGAATAGATCGTCAACAAATCCGTCGAGGCCTCCAAACTCCATGCTGTGTCTGGTCGTCAGCACGACATAGCCCGCCGGATCAGAACTAAGAAAGCTGATCCAAGCCGCGCCCCGACCCGTGGATTGAAGGAGCTGGTTGAAACTGCGGACAGCCCAATCGCCGTCGAGGCTGTACTTTGACTCGATGTAGAACTCGCGCATGAGTTCAACGAGGACGGGAATGTCATTTTTCGTGGCGCTGCGTACGCGCGTCGATGTCGTCGCCGACGCGCCCGGGTCAGGCCCGGATCGACGCTCAAGAAGCACGTAGGGGCCCTGATCACCGTTCCCTGAGCCAACCTCGATCCATCCGTGGTGGGTGTAGAAAGCGCGGGCAGAAGCATTGGCAGTGACGCACTTCAGGCGCCAAGGCAGAGGAAGCCAGGCCTCCAGAGAGGACAGGAGCGCAGTCCCTACTCCCTGGCGCTCGAACTCCGGGTCGACATAGACGTGATGGATGAAGGACTCCGGCACCCACACAGACAGGATGCCCACGAGACGACCTTCTGGGCCGTGACAAACGAATACGGCTTCGCCCTGTGACGCACGGGCAAAGTTCGCATCGGCTTTGACCCCGGCAGGAAGCCACAAGGCGCGGCCGACGGCGCGCTCATAGAGTCGCTGGACGGCAGCGGCATCCGATTGCTCAAGTTGACGGACGGTGAGCATCTGATCGGGCCTAACACGCGGACCTTTAGAAGTTGATCCTAAACTCTTTTCCGTGATCCTTGAATCCGAGACGCACATAAAGCTCGTGAACCTTGGGTCTCGCATATCGGCTCGTTGCGACCAGTTTGTAGCATCCGCGGTCTTTCGCCTCTGCAACCACGGCATTCACGATCTCGGTACCCAGACCCGAAGCGCGCACGGTTTCATCGACATATACATCTTCCAAAAGTCCGAAGGGCGCCTGGTGCAGGCTGTTCCACATCAGAAAGAGGTAAGCGCGGGCCACTTCCTTGCCGTTTCGCTTGATGGAGAGGCGTACACCCTCGCATCTGGCGGATGTCTTTTCGGTGCGCATTGTTGTGGATGCCGGCTAAGGTTCGCGTTGAGCGGCGCGCGGCCTTTTTGGTAACTTCGTGCATCTATTCTGCTCGCACGTAACGGCCGGCTTGGGGACCAGCCTGCAGTCTGAAAAAATCCGCACCTTTTCCTGGTACGCCCTCTGCAGCGCATCAAATTGTCGTACTTTTCCTTCAAGCAAAGGCACGTCTGTGTTCTTCACAGAGTACGGCAGATAACTGCGTGGCCCACCGCACGGTTTCGATCCATACCCGATAGCCCTGCACTCGGAATCGTAGGTACAGGCGGCATCTCCGACAATCCCTTGAATCTCGGTTCGTAGCCCCTGGAGCTCGCTGCGGTACTGATCGAGCGTTCGTTCGTCGGCGGCTTCCGATCGAGGTATTCCAACGCACACTACGGCAACAAGGAGAGCGATCGGCGGGTAATTCATTGCATGTGAGCCACTAAAATCCAATGGCGCGCAGATCGATCCGCCCGTTCCTCACCGGCGGACACCAGAGGTACACTCCCGTCACCGGGCGCGTAAAAGTAAACAGCGCGTCGGCAGTCCCGTCGTCGGCGCCGACCATGCGCTTCAACTGCGCCTCGAAGGCGTCGAGCGATTTGCCGAAGGCGACGAACACGAGTCCCGCCCGAGTCGCATCCGCCCAGGGCATCGAGCGCCGCAGCACGAAGGCTTCGGGCGAAAAGCTCTCCTGCGCGGTCCGCTTCACGTGCGCCGAAGGCGGCGCGCCGCCGAGCTCCTTGTTGTCGGTCTTGCGCCGTCCGATGGTGTCGTCCTGCTTCTTGCGCGGCATCGCGGCGAATTTGTCGAGATCGTGCACCCACTGCTGCACGGCGGCGAAGCTCGCGCCCCCGAATCCCGCTCTCTTGTCCCGCACGATCGCGGCCTCGGCGGCCTTCTTCCCCTTCGGATTCTCGGTGCCGTCCTCGTAGCCGGTCAGATCGAGCCCGCGGCCGTGCTTGAATGCGTCGATGACGCCGCTCGTCTCGAAGGCGGGCGCGAGGATCTTCTCGATCGCACGCGCGCGCAGCACGATGTCGCCGCGGTCCTCCCCGCGCAGCCAGCACCACAGGGCTGCGGGGGTCGAGGGCACGTCGACGCCTTCGCCCTTGTGATGTGGAAACGGGCGCAGGCCCTCGATTCTCTTCTGCAGCGCGAAGAGCAGCACGGCGCCCAAGCCCACGACGCAGGTCTCGCCGTCCGCGATTGCGGCCAGGGCCCGCAGCGCAGCCTGCGGGCGCACGCCTTGCTTGAGGCCGAACGTGAGGTAGCGCGCATTCCGCGGAATAGGAGCCAGGATTCCGGGTTGGGCATTGTTCAAGCGTCCGTCCCTTTCACCTCGACTCTAGGCCCGAAACCGCGCGATCGCCTCGGCGACGCGCTCGACGGCGATGATATCGAGCCCGTCGATTTTCTGCTTCGGCTGATTGGCCCGCGGGATGATCGCCTGGGTGAAGCCGAGCTTGGCGGCTTCCTTCAGCCGCTCCTGGCCGCGCGGCGCGGGGCGCACCTCGCCCGCGAGGCCGATTTCGCCGAACACCGCGAGCTTCTCCGGCAGCGGCTTGTCGACGTGCGAGGAGACGATCGCGAGCAGCACTGCGAGGTCGGCTGCGGGCTCGCTGATGCGCACGCCGCCGACCGCGTTCACGAATACGTCCTGGTCGTAGCAGGCGATTCCGGCGTGGCGGTGCAGCACCGCGAGCAGCATCGCGAGGCGGTTCTGCTCCAGTCCCACCGTCAGCCGCCGCGGATTGGGCGCGTGCGCCGCGTCAACCAGCGCCTGGATCTCGACCAGCAGCGGCCGCGTGCCCTCCTGCGCGACGAGAATGCACGAACCCGCGACTTCGCCTGAGTGCTGCGACAGGAAAATCGCCGAAGGATTGGAAACCCCGCGAAGGCCCTTGTCGGTCATCGCGAACACGCCGAGCTCGTTCACTGCACCGAAACGGTTCTTGAAGGCGCGGATCAACCGGAAGCTCTGGTGCGTGTCGCCTTCGAAGTACAGCACCGCGTCCACGATGTGCTCCACCACGCGCGGGCCCGCGATCGCGCCCTCCTTGGTGACGTGGCCGACGAGCACCACGACCGTCCCGCTGGCCTTGGCGTAGCGCGTAAGGTGTGCCACGCACTCGCGCACCTGCGCGACCGAGCCGGGCGCGGAGGTGAGCTGCTCGGAGTACAGCGTCTGGATCGAGTCGACGACGGCGATCTCGGGCTTGGCCTTCTCCAGCGTCGCGAGGATGCGCTCGAGCTGGATCTCGGCGAGGAGCTCGAGCTTTCCTGAGTCGAGCGCGAGGCGCCGCGCGCGCAGCGCAACCTGCTCGGCGGACTCCTCGCCGCTCACGTATACCGCCTTGCGCGAGCCGCTTATCCGCGCGAGCGCTTGTAGAAGGAGCGTGGATTTTCCCACGCCCGGGTCGCCTCCGATCAGCACCACCTCGCCCGCGACGAACCCGCCGCCGAGCACCCGGTCGAGCTCGTCTATCCCGCTCGCCATGCGCGGCGCGTCGCGCGCGCTCACCTCGGCGAGCCGCTTGAGCTCCGAGCTCTTGGTGACGCCCGAGAAGCGGTGCCTGGGCGCCGATTCGGCGAGCCCTTCGACCAGCGTGTTCCAGGCGCTGCAGTGCGGGCATTGTCCCTGCCACTTCGGCGACTCGCCGCCGCATTCGGTGCAGGCGTAGACGCTTCTCGCCTTGGCCATCAGGGCGCCTCCGAAACGGGCACCCGCTGCGAGAGCGCGCACAAGAGCTCGTAGCTCACGGTGCCCGCGCTCGCCGCGACTTCGTCGGCCGGGAGCCCCTCGCCCCACAGCGTCGCCGGCGACCCGACCGCCGCTTCGGGGATGCCGGTGAGATCGGCGAACAGCGTGTCCATCGCCACGCGGCCCACGGTGCGGGTGCGCTTTCCGGCGACGAGTATCGGGGTCCCGGTAGGCGCATGGCGGGGATAACCGTCGGCGTAGCCGCAAGCGACCACGCCGATCCGCATCGCGCCGCTCGCAGCATAGGTGCCGCCGTATCCGACGCCGTCGCCCGCGCGCAGCTCGCGGACCGCGACAAGCTCGCTCGCCAGCGTCATCGCGGGCTTTAAGCCCAGCGCTGCGGCGCTCTCGTCCGGGAAGGGCGAGCAGCCGTAGAGCATGATTCCCGGCCTGACCCAGTCCTTGTGCGCCTCCGGATAGCGCAGGAGCGCGGCGGAATTGGCGACGCTCTTCGGAAGATCGACGCCTGCGGTCGCCGCATCGAAGCGCTCGAGCTGCCAGCGCACGCCGCGCTTGCCGTCGGCGTCGGCGAAATGCGTCATAAGCGCTATCACGGCGACACTTGGACAATCGCGCAGGCGATCGAGCACGCCGCGGAGATCTTCCGCCGGAAAGCCGAGCCGGTTCATGCCGGTGTTCAGCTTCGCGACCACCGCGATCCTCTTCGACAGCCGCGCGCGCTCGAGCATCGCCAGCTGCTCCGCGTCGTGCACCACGGTGGTGAGATCGTGCGCCGCGATGGGTTCGAGCTCCTCCGGGGAGAAAAACCCCTGCAGGAGCAGTATGGGGCGCTTTTCGCCTGAGCGGCGCAGCTCGAGCCCCGCCTCCAGCTCGATCAGCGCGAGGCCTTCGGCCGCGGCGAGGGCCCGGGCCGCCCGCGCGAGGCCGTGACCGTAGGCATTCGCCTTCACCACCGCGCAGATGCGCGAACGGGGCGCACGGCGTCTCGCTGCGCCCAGGTTGTGGCGGAGCGCGTCGGAATCGATGCGGGCTCGGATGGGGCGCATGGCCCGCCATTCGACCACAAAACCGCGAATTCCGGAGAACGCTCACCGAGAAGCTTACGCACCTTGCAAATGACTCATGGTATAAAGCGGGCGGCCAAAGGCGTTTACGTCCGGTAACGCGCACGCAGGACTCACGGAATCGATGAATCGCAGCTTCAGCACCTACGACTCCGCTCACCGCAGGCGCCGGAAATCATGAAGCGGGGTTTCTACACGATCATGACGGCGCAGTTTTTCAGCTCCCTCGCCGACAACGCCCTGCTGATCGCCGCGATCGCCCAGCTGCTCGAGCTCGACGGCCCGGCGTGGATGGTTCCGCTGCTGAAATTCTTCTTCACCGTGTCCTACGTGGCGCTCGCGGCATTCGTCGGGGCCTTTGCCGACGCGATCCCGAAGGGCCGGGTGATGTTCATCACCAACACGATCAAGATCGCCGGCTGCGTGGCGATGTTCTTCACCGACTACGTCGAATTCGCCGGCATTCCCGGATACGCGCTGGTGCTCGCCGCCTACGCGGTGGTGGGGTTCGGCGCGGCGGCCTACTCCCCGGCGAAGTACGGGATCCTCACCGAGCTGCTGCCTCCGGAGAGGCTCGTCGCCGCCAACGGCTGGATCGAAGGGCTGACCGTCGCTTCGATCATCCTCGGAACCGTGCTCGGCGGGGCGCTGATCAGCCCGCGCATCGCCTCGGTGCTGCTCGCGATCGACGTGCCGCGCATCGACACCGGAATCGAAACCCCGGCCGAGGCCGCGATCCTCGTGATCTCAGCGATCTACGTCGTCGCCGCAGTTTTCAACCTGTTCATCCCGGATACCGGCGCGCGCTACGGCGCGCAGCAGACCAATCCCGCGCTGCTGATGCGCGATTTCTACATCTGCTTCACCATGCTGTGGAAGGACAAGCTGGGGCAGATCTCACTTTCGGTGACCACGCTTTTCTGGGGAGCGGGAGCGACCCTGCAGTTCCTCGTGCTGCAATGGGCCGCGGTCCACCTCGGGCTCCCGCTCGACAAGGGCGCGGTGCTCCAGGGCGTTACCGCGGTGGGCGTCGCTCTCGGCGCGGTGATCGCGGGACGCTTCATCGCCCTGCGGCAGTCCCTCGACGTGCTGCCTGCAGGAATCGCGATGGGCGTCGTGGTCGTCGGGATGATCTTCGTGACGAGCATGCCGCTCGTCTACGTGCTGCTGATCGTGATCGGCGCGTTGGCGGGCTTCTTCGTCGTGCCGATGAATGCGCTGCTGCAGCACCGTGGTTACGTTCTCCTCTCCGCCGGCCATTCGATCGCGGTGCAGAATTTCAACGAGAACATATCGATCCTCCTGATGCTCGCCATCTATTCGGCGATGATCAAGGCCGACGTGCACATCAACACCATCATCGTCGCGTTCGGCATGTTCGTCGTGCTCGCGATGCTCGCGGTGATGCTGCGCCACCGCTACAACCAGAGCCGCGGCGATTCGCTGCACTTGATCGGAATGAAGACCAGCAAGCAACGCGGATATCCTTGATTTTCCGCCGGGCGCCCCCACGTCCTGCAGGACCATGGGCGCGATTCCGGTACTCGATGAAGGTTCGCCGCGGTCGGCTTCTCCGGCGCGCGGCGAAAGCGACGCCGTCCTGCTCGACGCCTATTCCGCCGCGGTGGTCGCGGCGTCCGAGCGGGTCGGCCCCGCGGTCGTTCACGTCGAGGTCGCTCAAGGCCCGCGCTCGGGCGAGGGCGAAGCGCCGCGCCGCGGGAGTGGATCCGGATTCGTGTTTACTCCAGACGGCTTTATCCTCACCAACAGCCACGTGGTGCACGGCGCGCGCGCTATCCAGGTGAGCTTCGCCGACGGTGCGGGCTTCGACGCGGACTTGGTCGGCGACGACCCCGACACCGACGTGGCGGTGATCCGCATCGGCGGGCACCAGCTTTCCGCGGCGACGCTGGGAAGCTCGCGCGCCTTGCGCGTCGGCCAGCTCGCGATCGCGATCGGCAATCCCTACGGCTTTCAGCACACGGTGACGGCGGGCGTGGTGAGCGCGCTCGGCCGCAGCCTGCGGGCGATGACCGGGCGGCTGATCGACGACGTGATCCAGACCGACGCCGCGCTCAATCCGGGCAACTCGGGCGGGCCGCTGGTGAATTCCCGGGGCGAGGTGATCGGCGTCAACACCGCGATCATTCCGTTTGCGCAAGGGATCTGCTTCGCCACCGCCATCGACACGGCCAAATGGGTGGTGGAGCAGCTGCTGCGTTTCGGCCGCGTGCGCCGCGGCTATATCGGCGTGGGCGGCGCGACCATCGCTCTTTCGCGCCGCGCGGTGCGCTTTCACGGCCTCGCCGCCGGAGCGGGAGTGCGCGTCGAGTCGGTCGAGCCCGGCGGAGCCGCCCGAGAGGCGGGAATCGAGCCCGGGGACGTCATCATCGGCTATGACGGAGAAAACGTCGCGGGAGTCGACGAGCTGCACCGTCTGCTCAGCGAAGAGCGGATCGGCAAGTCCACGAAGGTGACGCTCCTGCGCCGCACGCAAAAGCTCGATCTGCCGATCCGCGCCGCGGAACTGCCGCCCCGTCCCTAGACGCTCACAGCACGACGGGCTTGTCCGGCAGCTCGTTCGCGCCCTTGCCCGAAGGCGGAAAGTGCGCAGCGAGCAGATCGCTGATCGCGCGCACGCCGAGCACCACGCCGCGCTCGAACTGCCCGCGCGCGAACTCCTGCTGCATCTCGCCGCAGATCGCTTCCCAGGCCGCTGTCCCGACCTTGCCGTGGATGCCGCGGTCGGCGACGATCTCGACGCGCCGGTCGGCGAGCAGAAGGTAGATCAGCACGCCCGAATTGTGCTCGGTGTCCCAGACGCGTAGCCGGCCGAAGCACTCCACCGCGCGCTCGCGCGAACGGATTCCGCGCAGCAGCTCGCGAAAGGGGAGCGAAGCCTCGACGGCGAAGCGCAGCTGGCCGCCGTGGCGCCGCTCCTCTTCGCCGATCGCTTTTTCGATCGCGCGCATCGCCGCGCGCGGAAAGGCGCGCCTGACCGACCAGTGGTCGGTGGTCAGATGCCCGAGCCAGCGTCCCAAGTCCATCGTCGTCTCACCAGCTTCCGGAGGCACCGCCTCCGCTGAATCCGCCGCCGCCTCCGCCGAAGCCGCCTCCGCCGCCGAAGCCGCCCCCGCCGAAGCCGCCTCCGCCCGGCCATCCTCCGCCGGACCAACCGCCGCTAGCCCAATTGCCGCGACGGCTGCCCAATCCGTTGACGAGCGCGACGACGAATCCGATCAGCCCCCCGACGACTGCGAACGCGATTACGCCCGCGGCCAGCCAAACAATGGCGCCTACGATCCCTCCGGAAAGGCCGGCCCCGATGACCCGACCGAAGAGGCGCCTGAAGATCGCATCGGTCACGACGAGCGCCACCAGCAACAAGAATATCGTCTGGAAATCGATGGCGCGATGAACGCCGTCGATGATCGCGCCCGACCGGGGCGCGGGCAAGCCTTCTCCCTCGATCAGCTTCATCAGCGCGCCGGTCCCGGCAGCGATGCCGCCGTAGAAATCACCGGAGCGGAAGTGCGGCGTTATCACGTCGCTCACGACCCGCTTCGCGACGGCGTCGGGGATCGCGCCCTCCAGGCCGCGCCCGACCTCGACGCGAAGCTTGCGGTCGTTCTTGGCGACGACGAGGATGACGCCGTCGTCGACGCGCGCGCGGCCGATCTTCCAGGCGTCGGCGACGCGGATCGAATACTCCTCGATAGTCTCCGGCTGAGTCGAGGGCAGCATCAGCACCGTGATCTGGCTGCCTTTTCTGCCCTCGAACTCGCGAAGTCGCCTCTCGAGATCCTGCTGTTGCGTTCCGGAGAGCGTGCCGGTGAGATCGGTGACGCGCGCCTTCAGCGGCGGCACCGCGATCTCGGCGCGGGCGCAGGCGAAGCCCGCGAGGAGAACGCCGGCCGCGAGGAGGCCGAGCCAGCGGCCGCGCATGGAGGAACTACCGCTTCGCCGGCGCGGCGGACTTGCCGAAATCGACCGTCGGCGGCTTGGAGATGGCCTTTTCGTCCTCGACGCTGAAGCTCGGCTTCATCGGGTAGCTGAACAGCATCGCCGTCAGATTGACCGGGAACTGGCGTATGAGCACGTTGTATTCCTGTACGGCTTTTATGTAGCGGTTGCGCGCGACGGCAATGCGGTTCTCCGTGCCCTCGAGCTGCGCCTGCAGGTCGCGGAAATTCGCGTCCGACTTGAGCTGGGGATAATTCTCGGCGACGAGCAGGAGCCGCGAGAGAGCGCTCGTCATTCCCGCCTGCGCCTGCTGGAAGCGCCGGAACGCCGCTTCGTCGTTGAGGAGCTCGGGCGTCGCCTGGATGCTGCCGACGCGCGAGCGCGCCTCCGTGACCTGGATCAGCACCTGCTGTTCCTGCGCCGCGAATCCCTTGACCGTGTTGACGAGGTTGGGAATCAGATCGGCGCGCCGCTGATACTGATTGAGGACCTCGGACCAGGCCGACTTGACCTGCTCTTCGTTTCGCTGGATGTCGTTGTAGCCGCAGCCCGCCAACCCCGCCGTGATCAGGACAATGAGCGCTGCACGTAGCTTGCGCATGGATTCCTCCCTGAAAGTCGTGCCCCTGAATTGGGGACGCCGCGCCGGATTACAAGTCCGCCAGTTTCGGCAGCCGCCAGTCTATCGGCGCCTTGCCCTGAGCTCGCAGATAGTCGTTGATCTTCGAAAAATGCTTGCAGCCGAAGAATCCGCGGTGCGCCGAGAGCGGAGAAGGATGCGGGCCTTTCAGCACCAGGTGCTTCCTCGCATCGATGAAAGCGCCCTTCTTCTGCGCATAGCTCCCCCAAAGCACGAACACCAGGCCCTCGCGCTCGCGGTTGAGCGCATCGACGATGACGTCCGTAAACTTCTCCCAACCCTTGTCCTGATGGCTGCCGGCTCTCCCCGCCTCCACTGTGAGCGTCGCATTGAGCAAGAGCACGCCCTGCTCCGCCCAGTGGACGAGATGGCCGTGGTCCGGCGGTTCGATCCCCAGATCGTTTTTCAATTCGATGAAGATATTCTGGAGACTGGGCGGGATTTCCACTCGCGGCCGCACCGAAAAGCAAAGGCCGTGCGCCTGGTTCACGCCATGGTAGGGATCCTGGCCGAGGATCACCACCTTGACCTTGTCGAACGGGGTGTGATCGAGCGCCGCGAAGTATTCGACGCCGCGCGGGTAGATCACTTTCTTCGCCTGGATCTCCTTTTTGAGGAACTCGCGCAGGTCCCGCATATAAGCCTGGGAGAACTCGGGGAGGAGCCGCGCCTTCCACGAGGGCTCGAGGCGCACTTTGTCGTCGCCCATGGACACCGGGGCCGGGGTTGTACGCGCCGGAACTTCCACCTGAGGCGCGCCGGGTCGTGTTTCGCGGCGCCCGCGCAGCTTCCACACGGGAGCGAGCCCCATCTCTTCCAGATAGCGCTCGCTCCGCCCGCTCACAGGTCGAGCGCCAGGACCAGCGCGTCCTCGCGGCCGCGGCGCGCCGGATAGTAGCCGCGCCGGACGCCCACCTGCTTGAAGCCGTAGCCGGCATAGAGGCGCCGTCCCACCTCGTTCGTGGGCCGGACCTCGAGGAACACGACCTTCGCCTCGTGCTCTCGCGCGATTGCGACCACGTGCGCGAGCAGGGTGCGCCCGTGGCCGCGGCGCTGAGCGCGTGCGGCGACGCTAAGGTTGAGGAGATGAGCTTCCCCGGCTGCGAGCATAAGCACCGCGTAACCGATCAGCTGCCTGCCGTCGCGGTAGGTCCAGCAGCCGTATCCGGCGCGCATCGAGTCGCGGAAATTTGCTAGCGTCCAGGGAAATTCATAGAGACCCTCCTCGATTTCGATCACCGCGCGAAGATCCGCATCGCTCATCGGCTCGAGGCTGGGGGCAGGTCGGAGTACCGCGCTCATCGGCGTTCGCTCGTCTTCAGCGCGACCTTGTCGCGCAGATACACCGGCACCGCCGTGGCGGCGTCCTTCGCTTCTCCGGCGGCGAAACGCGGGATCGCGAGCTTCAGCACCGCCCGCGCGCTCGGGGTCGCCTCGGGACGGATCGCCGCAACGCATTCTCCGAGGCGGGCCGCCAGGCGTTCGCGATAAGCTGCGAAACCGTCGCCGCAGCCCGTCCAGTCCCGCCCCGGCGCGACGGGCACCGCCTCGGGCCGGTACAGGCCCGGGGCTGAAACTTCCTCCCATCCGGCGCCCGCCCTCCGGTAGGCGGCATGATACACCTCGCCCATGTGCGCATCGAGGCAGGCGATCATCCGTCCGCCCGCGCCGTCTTTCCCCGCTTCTTCGCTCAAGGCGAGCAGCGAGCCCACGCCGATCACGCCTACGCCGCGCGCGAGCGCGAGTCCCTGCGTCACGCCCGCGGCGATGCGAAGGCCGGTAAACGAGCCCGGCCCCTCGCCATAAGCGATGCCGTCGATCTGCGCGAGCTCGATGCGTGCCTCGGCGAGAACTTCATCGACCATGCCGAGGATGGTCTCCGCCTGGCGCTGGCCCGCGCGCTCGTGACGCGAGAACACAGTCTCGCCGCGGCTTGCCGCTACCGAGCAGAAATCGGTGGACGTATCGATCGCGAGCAGGTTCATAGCCGCCCGGGAATTCTATCGGATCGCAGAGCCGCCCGCGGCGCTTGACGCCGCGCGCTTCAGCCCGGATGATTGTGCGGGAAAATAAAACATCCGCCCGGAGGAAAACATGCGTCAATGGATCGCGCCGATTGCGCTGGCGCTCCTCGCCTCTCCCGCATTCGCGCAGGACGCCTATCCTTCGCGCCCGATCACGATGGTGATCGCGTTCCCCCCGGGCGGCGTCACCGACGTCACCGCGCGGCCCACCGCCCTAGCGATGGAAAGGGTGCTGAAGCAGCGCGTCATCATCGAGAACAGGCCCGGCGCGGCGGGGGCCACGGGGAACGCCTATGTCGCCAACGCGAGGGCCGACGGATACACCGTGCTGATGGCGCTGTCGTCCATTTCGGTGATCCCGGAAGCGGAGCGCCTCCAAGGGAACAAGCCTCCCTACGAGCTGGCACAGTTTGCACCGATCGCGCTGATCTCGGCCGATCCCGTCGTCCTGGTCGTCCGCGACGAGGCGCCGTGGAAGAATGTCCGGGAATTCGTCGCCGACGCGCGCAACCGGCCCGCCAAGATCACCTACAGCTCCTCCGGAATCTATGGCGCGCTGCATATGCCTTTCACCCTGCTGGAGCATGCAACCGGGACGACGCTGTGGCATGTGCCCTACAGCGGCGGCGGGCCGGCGCTGCAGGCCCTGCTCGGCTCGCAGGTGGATGTCACCGTCGGTGGCCCGGCGATTATGATCGGCCAGATCAAGGCCAAGCGGCTGCGCCCACTCGCGACCTTCGGGGACAAGCGGCTCGCCTCGCTTCCCGACGTACCGACGCTCAAGGAGCTCGGGATCGACGCGGAGTACTACATCTGGGCGGGATTGATGACCCCCGTGGCGACGCCGCCGGCGATCCAGCAGGCGCTGCGGAACGCGGTACGGCAGGCGGTCCGGGATCCGGGTTTCCGCGGGGCCATGGCCAAGATCGAAACCCCGGTCACCTATCTCGACGCGCCGGAGTTCCGGGAGTTCTGGGACACGGACGCGAAAAGGCTGGCCGAGGCGGTGAAGCGCACCCGTCCCGTCGAGCAGAAAAAGTGACGGCGCCGGCAAACGCCCGCGCTCGTCCGGAGTGACAGTTGGCCGCCGCTCAAGGCAAGGTCATCATCACCTGCGCCGTGACCGGCGCGATCCACACGCCGACGATGTCGCCGCACCTTCCGGTGACGCCGGAGGAGATCGCCGAAGGCGCGATCGGCGCGGCACAGGCGGGCGCGGCGGTCGTGCACCTGCACGCGCGCGAGCCCGCGGACGGACGGCCGACGCAGGATCCGAAGATGTTCATGCGTTTCCTGCCGAAGATCAAAGCGGCCTCGGACGTCGTCATCAATCTCACGACCGGCGGCGCGCCGACCATGACGGTCGAGGAGCGGCTGCAGCCTGCGCTGCAATTGAAGCCCGAGGTCGCCTCGCTCAACATGGGCTCGATGAACTTCGGGCTGTACGAGATGCTGGCGCGCTACAAGGACTGGAAGTACGACTGGGAGAAACCCTACCTCGCCGCCAGCGACGAGCGCATCTTCAGGAACAGCTTCAAGGACATCGCCTACATCCTTCAGTCCTGCAGCGGCAACGACACGCGCTTCGAGATCGAGTGCTACGACATCGGCCATTTGTATACGGCGGCGCATTTCCTCGACCGCAGGCTCGTGAAGCCGCCGCTTTTCATCCAGTCGGTATTCGGAATCCGCGGCGGCATCGGCCCACATCCCGAGGACGTGATGCACATGAAGCGCACCGCGGACCGCCTGTTCGGCGACCAGTATCTGTGGTCGGTGCTGGGCGCCGGGCGCAACCAGATGTTCGTAGCCGCGATGTCCGCGGTCATGGGCGGAAACGTGCGCGTGGGCCTGGAGGACAGCCTGTGGCTAGGCCGGGGAACGCTCGCAAAAACCAACGCGGAGCAGGTCACGAAGATTCGCCGCATCCTGGAGGAGCTCGGATTGCAGATCGCGACCCCCGACGAAGCGCGTGAGATGCTCAAGCTCAAAGGCGGACGGAACGTCGCATTCTAGAGGTGCAAGGTCGATGAAGAGCTACAGGATCGCCGTTATCGCCGGAGACGGGATCGGGAAAGAGGTCGTGCCCGAAGGCGTGCGCGTGCTCGAAGCCGCCGGCAGGAAATTCGGCATCGGATTCAAATGGGACGAATTTCCCTGGAGCTGCGAGTACCGCGTGAAGCACGGGCGCATGATGCCCGAGGACGGGCTGGCGGCGATCCGCGGTCACGACGCCGTGTTCTTCGGGGCCTGCGGCTTTCCCGGCGTGCCCGATCACGTGTCCCTGTGGGAGCTCCTCATCCCGATGCGCCGCGGCTTCGACCTGTACGTGAACCTCCGCCCGGTGCGCCTGATGCCGGGGATCCAGTCGCCGCTCGCCGGGCGCAAGCAAGGCGATATCGATTTCTGGGTGGTGCGCGAGAACACCGAAGGCGAATACTCGTCGATCGGCGGGCGCATCTTCGAAGGCACCGAGCGGGAAACCGTGGTGCAGCAGAGCACCTTCACCCGGGCGGGCACCGACCGCATACTCAAGTACGCGTTCGAGCTCGCCAAGAGCCGCCCGAAGAAGCACCTCACCTCGGCCACCAAGTCGAACGGGATCTCGATCACGATGCCGTACTGGGACGAGCGCGTTCGCGCGATGGCGGCGCGCTACCCCGAGGTGAAGACCGACCAATACCACATCGACATCCTCACCGCGCATTTCGTGCAGCATCCTGACTGGTTCGACGTCGTGGTCGGGTCGAACCTCTTCGGCGACATCCTCTCCGACCTCGGCCCCGCCTGCACCGGCACCATCGGCATCGCGCCCTCGGGCAACATCAACCCGGAACGCAAATTCCCGTCGGTGTTCGAGCCGGTGCACGGCTCGGCGCCGGACATCGCCGGCAAGAACATCGCGAACCCGATCGGGCAGATCTGGTCGGGCGCGATGATGCTCGAGCACCTGGGGCACCCGGACGCAGGCCGGGCCATCGTGAGCGCGGTCGAACGCGTGCTCGCGGATGGTCCGCGCACGCGCGACATCGGAGGCAAGGCCTCGACCGCCGACGTCGGCAAGGCGATCGCCGCCGCGCTGTGAGCCTCCGGAAATCCTCTCAGGGCCGGTTGCGACCGGCAGTGCGATCGCGGTAGATGTCGCGGCCGTGGTCGTGGACGTCGCGCCGCAGCTGCCTGCGCTGCTCGGGAGTCATGCGTGCGTCGCGATTCGCGTTCTGCCCCGTGACGTCGCGCGCCGGCACCTGCTGGGGCGGCGTCGGGCGTCCCGGGGCGCCGCGACCGCGTTCGCGGCCGCCCTGGTCTTGCTGGGCCTCCGCCGGGAGCGAGGCGAACAAAATCAGGGCGACTGCGCCCAATGCGATCAGGAACCTCACGCTCGCCTCCATGGAACCGGTCATTCTCTCGACCGTGTGCGCAGATTAGACCGCGTTTGTAAGTGATTTGCGACGCCCGGCCCGGCGTTTGTAACAACTTGTTTCCGCGCCGCTCCCAGCAACGCGCGGTTACGCTCGCGCTGCAGCCGTTCTGCCCATCGGGTTAGGATACGCCGATGAGCGAGTCCAAGACAAGAATCCTGGTGGTCGACGACGATCTGCGCTTGCGCGACCTGCTGCAGCGCTATCTGACCGAGCAGGGGTTCGGCGTGCACACCGTTCCGGATGCAGCGGGCATGGACAAGCTGCTCGGGCGCGAGCGCGTCGATCTGCTGGTGCTCGACCTGATGCTCCCGGGCGAGGACGGCCTGACGATCTGCCGCCGGTTGCGCGGCGGGAAGAATTCGGTCCCCATCATCATGCTGACCGCGAAGGGCGAGGACGTGGACCGCATCGTCGGCCTGGAGATGGGCGCAGACGACTACCTGCCCAAGCCCTTCAACCCGCGCGAGCTGGTGGCGCGCATCAACGCGGTGCTGCGCCGCCGCGCGGCGCCGCTCCCCCCGGGCGCGCCCGCGGTCGAGCCGGAGAAGGTCAGCTTCGGGAACATGACGATCAACCTCGCGACGCGCACGCTGGAGCGCGACGGCCAGTCGCTGTCGCTCACCACGGGTGAATTCGCCCTGCTCAAGGTCCTGGTCACGAACCCGAGGACGCCGCTGTCGCGCGACAAGCTGATGGAGCTCGCGCGCGGCCGCGAGTACGAGGTGTTCGACCGCTCGATCGACGTGCAGGTCTCGCGCCTGCGCAAGCTCGTCGAGAAGGATCCCGCGCATCCCGCCTACATCCAGACCGTGTGGGGGTTCGGCTACGTCTTCGTGCCCGACGGCCGGCCGCAATAATGAGAGCCGTGGTTTTGTGGCCGCGCTCGCTGCTTTGGCGCACTTTCATCCTGCTCGCGGCGCTGGTGCTCTCGACGACGGCCGCCTGGTTCGAGATCTTCCGCGCCTCCGAGATCGAGCCGCGCGCACGCCAGATCTCGCAGAACCTCGTCAGCATCGTCAACATCACTCGCACCGCGCTAGTCAATTCCCAGCCCGAGCTGCGGCGCGAGCTGCTCTCCGAGCTCGCCGAGCGCGAGGGAATCCAGGTGTATACGGCCGAGCCCGGCGAGCGCCTCGCGCCGCCGGCCGACAGGCCGGTGCTGAACCTTGCGCTCGAGCTGGCACGGCAGCAGCTCGGCCAGGGCACGCGCTTCGCCGGCGAGCGCGACGGCAAGCCCGGGCTGTGGCTGAGCTTCGAAATCGACGACGACGAGTATTGGCTGCGCATTCCCCGCGAGCGCATCGAGCGGCAGATCGCCCTGCGCTGGCTGGGCTGGGGCGCGCTCGCCCTGGTGCTGTCGCTGCTCGCCGCGTATTTCCTCGTGTCGCGTCTCAACCGGCCGCTTCGCGCGCTCGCTCAAGGCGCGGGCGCCATCGGCAAGGGGAAGATACCCGAGCCCATCCCCGAGTCCGGCCCCGAGGAGATCGCGACGCTGTCCCATGCTTTCAACCAGATGTCGAAGGACCTCGCGCGGCTGGACGCCGACCGCGCCCTGATTCTGGCGGGCGTTTCACACGATCTGCGCACGCCGCTCTCGAGACTGCGGCTGGGCCTGGAGATGAGCGGGGCCGATCCGCAGTTGAGGGAGGGAATGACCGCGGATATCGAGGAGATGGACCGCACCATCAACCAATTTCTCGATTTTGCGAGAACCGACGGAGGCGAGCCGCCGCAGAGCGCCGATCTCGCGGCGATCGCGGCCGAGGTCTCCGAGCACTACCGGCGGCGCGGCAAATCGATCGCGACCGATTTTTCCCGCGTGCCCGAGCTGGCGCTGCAGGTCATGTCGATGCGCCGCGTGGTGCTCAACCTCATCGACAACGCGCTGCGCTACGGGGAAAGCGACGTGAGCGTCGCGGTGCGCGCCGAGGACGGCGCGGCGGTGCTCGAGGTCGCAGACCGCGGCCCGGGCATTCCGCAATCGGAAGCCGAGCGGCTGAAGCAGCCGTTCACGCGCCTTGAGGTCGCGCGCAGCGACAAGGGCGGCGCGGGCCTGGGCCTCGCGATCGTCGAGCGCGTGGTGCGCGCGCACCGCGGCAGATTCGAGCTGCTCGCCCGCGAGGGCGGGGGCCTCGTCGCGCGGATCCGCCTTCCGAGCTAGAGCACGGCGAGCGCACGAGTGGTTCCGGGCGGCGGAGGTTCTCGGGTACACTTTGGAGACAATACAAAAGGACAATCCCGCCATGAAGAGACTGCTCGCCCTCCTCGCCTTCGCCGCCGCCCCCGCGGCGTTCGCGCAGACCTGCCCGGAGAAAAACCTGATGTACTGGCAGGCGTTTCCGGCTGGCGGCGAATCCGACATTTCGGCGAGGCACCAGCAGTTCGTGCTGAAGAAGAAGTGCCCCGCCATCGAAACCATCATCCAGTACAAGCCGGGGGTGGGCGGCGCCGTCATGTGGAACCAGATGAACGCCCTGCCCGGCGACGGCCTGAACATCGTCGGCATCAACCTGCCGCACATCGTGCTCGCGCCGTTCGAGGGACAGGTGCAGTACAAGACCGAGGACATCACGCCGACGTACTGGTTCCACTACACACCGGACGCGCTGGTCGTGCCCGGGTCGAGCCCGATCAAGACTTTCCAGGACTTCCTCAGGACCGCGAAGGAGGAGCCCGGAAAGCTCACGCTCGGCGGCTCGGGGCTCAACTCGGCGAACCACGCCGCGCACGAGCGCCTCGATTCCGAGTTCGGAGTCAAGACCCTCTACGTTCCCTTCAAGGGTACGGGCGATATGACCATCGCGGTGGCCGGCGGGCACGTGAGCGGCGCGATGTCCTACACCGCCTTCGCGATCAACAACAAGGGCAAGATGCGCGCGCTCGCGGTGGCGATGGACAAGCGCCACCCGCTGCTGCCGGACACGCCCACGTTCAGGGAGCTGGGCGTGAACTGGGTCGACGGCGCCTTCCGCGGTATCGGCATGCCGAAATCCACTCCTCCCGCGGTGCGCAAGCGCATGTCAGACCTGTGGGCGGCGCTGAACAACGACCCGGAGATGAAGGAGCTCGCCGCGAAGAGCGGCTTCGAGCTGGTGAACGTCGGCGTGGAGCAGATGGACGCCTTCATGAAGGAACGCATCCGCGTCTACACGGGCGTCGCCAAGCAGATGGGGCTCGCGAAGTAAAACGGAATCGGCGGGCGCGGCCCGCCGGGGCTTCAGCCTATGAATAATCCCATACATCGCGTCGGTCGGTATGCATCTTGGTCTTGTAGTAGTCGTTGAGCGTGCTCAGCTCCATGAGGATGTTGAGCGAAAAGCCTTTGCGCTTCCCGCGATTGTCGGTGAGCAGCTCGCCGAAGTAGCGGTCCATCTCCCGCGGCATCTTCCACAGCTTGGCCATGTGATTGACGATCCTGGGAAACGCTGCGGCGAGCTCCTTGGGCCGCGCCGATTCCTCGATGTACGCGAGCAAGGCCTCACCCGCGGGGCTCAATTCGAGATCGTCCTTTTCAGGCTGGTGACGGCGCTTGCTGTAATCCACTGGCGTCATGACGTTTGGCTTCATGGGGAATGCGATATCCATGGGCGGCTCCATCCACGTGAACACATGGCCAAATTACGCGGATTTGCCCTGCCCGGGAAGGTAATACGTCACGCTCAACCCTTCCACGATTTCCGGATTTCGTAGCGGCTGCCCCGGGGCAGCGTCACGGACTGGACCAGGGCGAAGCCGGCCAGCCGCCATTCGACCGGCGCGAGCGCAGGCATCGTGCGCGGCTCGCGGGCGCCGCGTAAAAGCGTCACGTGCGACGTGAAGGGCTTCGCGTCGAAGCCGATCCGGGATTTCGCGAGGGCCCCGCGCAGCTCCGAGACGAGCGCCGCCAGCTCGGGGGGGACGAGCGAGGCGCTGGCCCAGGCGATGCGGTTGTGCTTCCAGTAGCCGGCCCGATCTAGAATCAGCGTGCAAGTGCGCAGACCTGCAGTATCGGCCGTGCGCTCGATTTCCGCGACGCGCGCATCCTCGACGCCGCCGAGAAAAGCGAGCGTCACGTGCAGATTCTCAGGGCGCGTAGTCCGGCCGCCGCACAGCGCATGGAGCTCGCGCGACCAGCGGGCGAGTTCGGCGCGCACCGCGTCGTCCGGCCACAGCGCGAAGAACAGCCTCACTCGATCAGCGCGATCGCTTCGGCGGCGATGCCTTCGCCGCGGCCGATTGCGCCGAGCCGTTCGGCGGTCTTCGCCTTGACGTTGACCTGGTCGGGACGGATCTCGAGATCTGCTGCGAGGTTCGCGACCATCGTCGGAATGTGCAGGGCCATCTTCGGGGCCTCGGTGACGATGGTGGCGTCGACGTTGGCGATCGAGAATCCGGCGTCGCGTATCTTCCCGCCGACCTCGCGCAGGAAGGCGCGGCTGTCGGCATTCTTGTATTTCGGATCGCTGTCCGGAAAATGCCGGCCGATGTCGCCGAGGGCGGCTGCGCCAAGGAGCGCGTCGCACACCGCGTGGACCAGCACGTCGGCATCGGAGTGACCGGCGAGGCCTTTTTCGAACGGTATCGTGACTCCGCCGATGATAAGCTTCCTGCCCTTCACCAGCGCGTGCACGTCGTATCCCTGGCCGATCCTCATTTCGCCGTCTCACGGAGGAGACGTTCGGCAATTTCGAGGTCGGCGGCAAACGTAATCTTCATGTTCTTCGTGCTGCCTTCGACGAGCTTCGGCTTGTACCCGAGCGCTTCCACCGCGCTCGCCTCGTCGGTGACGTGCTCGGCTTCGCGCAGGGCGCGCAGCAGCATGCTGTGCCGGAACATCTGCGGCGTCTGCGCCCGCCACAGGCCGTCGCGCGGCTCGGTCGCGGCGATGCGCTGCTCGTCGTCCGCGCGCTTCAGGGTGTCCGCGACGGGGATCGCGAGAATTCCGCCCACTTCGTCTCCCCCCGCCTCGTCGATCAGGCGGCGCAGCTCAGGCATACCCAGGCAAGGCCGCACCGCGTCGTGCACCAGCATCCAGTCGTTCGGATCGACCAGGCTCGCCGCCGCGATGATTCCATTCAGCACGCTGTCGCGGCGGGTCGCACCGCCGCAGTAGAGCGGGGCGAGCCGGTTGCCGAATGCGCTCCAGTCGTGCCTGCGAAACTCCGTATCCCCCGGCGCGAGCACCACGAAGGTGATTTCCACCTCCGGCGTGGCGAGCAGGCGCTCGACCGAGTGATAAAGCATCGGCTTGCCCGCGAGCCGCGAGTATTGCTTCAGCACCTCGCTACCGAAGCGGGAGCCGGAGCCGGCGGCCGGAACCAGGCCGAAATATCTGGAAGTCACTGAATACGGGTGGGATTCGAAGAATTCGACACGATATAATTATAACCGGGTCCCGAGTTCGAACTCCGCTTCGCACGCGAGGCGCAGTTTAACTCGGGTTTTGCTATTTCCGTGACGAAAACGATGAGCGCAGTCATCGAAAAAAACGCGAGCGCCGCGCGCCTTCACGGCGCGGGCGACGCGCTCGCGCTCGCGCGCCTCGCCAGCGGCTCGCGCCCCATCCTCGTCTTTTGCGAGAAGGCGTCTGAAGCCCAGCGGCTGAAGGACGAGATCGCGTGGTTCGCGCCGCAGCTCGAGGGGCTGCTCCTGCCCGACTGGGAGACCCTGCCCTACGATCATTTCTCTCCGCACCACGACCTGGTGTCGGAGCGCCTCGCGACGCTCTACCGCATCATGCGCGAGGACTTCGATGTCACCATCGTTCCCGCCGCGACCGCGCTCACGCGCCTCGCGCCGCCGTCCTTCCTCGCCGCGCACAGCTTTTTCCTCAAGTCGGGGGAAGCGCTCGATCTAGCCGCGCTGCGATCCCAGCTCACGCTCGCCGGCTACAGCCACGTCACGCAGGTGGTCGCTCCGGGCGAGTACTGCGTGCGCGGCGGGTTGATCGATCTCTTTCCCATGGGCAGCGCCCTCCCCTACCGGCTCGATCTGATGGACGAGGAGATCGAGTCGATCCGCTCTTTCGATGCGGACACCCAGCGCACGCTCTACAAGGTGGCGGAGATCCGCCTCCTGCCGGCGCGCGAGTTTCCCATGGACGAAGCCGGGCGCAACCAGTTCCGCCGCAGCTACCGCGACGCCTTCGAGGGCGATCCGTCGAGGAGCCGCATCTACAAGGACGTGAGCAACGGCGTCGCACCCGCCGGGATCGAGTACTACCTGCCGCTTTTCTTCGAGCGGACCGCGACGATCTTCGACTACCTGCCGAAGGGCGCCACCGTCTGCATGCACGGCGAGGTGCACGCCGCGCTCACGGAATTCTGGCGCGATGCGCAAGGGCGCCACCAGCTCCTCGCGGGCGACCGTACGCGCCCCTTGCTCCCGCCCGCGGAGATTTTCCTCTCCGCCGAGGATTTTTTCGTGCGCGCGAAGGCATTCAGGCGCGCTGACATCGAAAGCGGCGCCCCGATCGCGCAGCCGCTGCCCGAGCTCGCGGTGGAGCGGCGCGCCGCCGATCCCCTGCACCGCCTGAAGGCTTTCCTTTCCGGGACGCCTGCCCGGGTGATGCTGCTCGCCGAATCCCCCGGCCGCCGCGAAACGCTCGCGCAGTACCTCGCCGAATACGGCCTTGACCCGGCGCCCTGCGCGAGCTTCGAGGAATTCAGGGGTTCGGAGGCGAGACTCGCGCTCGGCGTGGCGCCGCTCCTCGCCGGCTTCTTCCTCGACTCCGAAGCTCTCTGCTTCGTCACCGAGTCGGAGCTCTACGCCGGGACCGCGCGCTCGCGCGCGGCTCGCGACCGGGCTCGGGTGAGCTCGGTCGAGGGCATGCTGCGCGATCTCTCCGAGCTGCGCGCGGGCGACCCGGTGGTGCACGTGCAGCACGGCATCGGGCGCTACCGCGGCCTGGTCGAGCTCGACCTCGGCGAAGGCCGCGTTTCCGAACGTGGGGAGTTCCTGCTGCTCGAATACGCGGAGGACAACAAGCTCTACGTCCCCGTGGCGCAGCTGCACTCGATCGGCCGCTACTCGGGCGGGCCGCCCGAGCAGGCGCCGCTGCACAAGCTCGGGGGCGACCAGTGGGAGAAGGCGAAGCGCAAGGCGGCGCGCGCGGTGCGCGACACCGCCGCGGAATTGCTCAACCTCTACGCCCGGCGCGCGACCCGCCAGGGCCACGCGTTCAAGCTGAACCAGCACGACTACGAGGCCTTCGCCGAAGGCTTCGGCTTCGAGGAGACGCCCGACCAGGCAGCGGCAATCTCGGCTGCCATCGACAACATGAAGAGCGGCAAGCCGATGGACCGCCTCGTCTGCGGCGACGTCGGTTTCGGCAAGACCGAGGTCGCGCTGCGCGCGGCCTTCGTCGCCGTCGCAGACGACATGCAGGTCGCGGTGCTCGCGCCCACCACGCTCCTCGCCGAGCAGCATTTCAATACCTTCGGCGACCGCTTCGCCGAGTGGCCGATCAGGCTCGCGGAGCTGTCGCGCTTCAGGAGCGGCAAGGAAACGACCGCGGCGCTGAAAGGCCTGGCCGCAGGCGAGATCGATATCGCCATCGGCACGCACAAGCTGTTGCAGAAGGACGTGAAGTTCAAACGCCTCGGCCTCGTGATCGTCGACGAGGAGCACCGCTTCGGCGTGCGCCAGAAGGAAGCCCTGAAAGCGCTGCGCGCGGAAGTGGACGTGCTCACGCTCACCGCGACGCCGATCCCGAGGACGCTCGCGATGTCGCTCGAAGGCCTGCGCGATCTCTCGGTGATCGCCACCGCTCCCGAGCGGCGCCTCGCGATCCGCACTTTCGTCACGCCGTATTCGGTCGGCATTATCCGCGAGGCCGCCCTCAGAGAGCTCAAGCGCGGAGGTCAGATCTTCTTCCTGCACAACGACGTCGCCACCATCGAAGTCATGCGCGAGAAGCTGGAGAAGCTCGTTCCCGAGGCGCGCATCGCGGTCGCGCACGGCCAGATGCGCGAGCGCGATCTCGAGCGCGTGATGCGCGAGTTCCTGCAGCAGAGGCATAACCTGCTCCTGTGCTCGACCATCATCGAGACCGGAATCGACATCCCGACCGCGAATACCATCCTCATCCACCGGGCCGACAAATTCGGCCTCGCGCAGCTGCACCAGCTGCGGGGCCGCGTCGGGCGCTCGCATCACCAGGCCTACGCCTATCTCCTCACCCCCGGCGATGAGGCCCTCTCCGCCGCCGCGAAGAAGCGGCTCGAGGCGATCCAGATGATGGAAGAGCTGGGCTCGGGGTTCTACCTCGCCATGCATGACCTCGAGATCCGCGGCGCGGGCGAAGTACTGGGCGAATCGCAGTCGGGCGAGATGCAGGAAGTGGGGTTCAACCTCTACGCGGACATGCTCGACCATGCGGTGCGGTCGTTGAAAGCCGGGCGCGAGCCCGACCTGTCGCAGCCTTTCGAGGTCACGACCGAGGTCAACCTGCATTTCCCGGCGCTCTTGCCCGCGAGCTACTGCGCCGACGTGCACGAGCGCCTGGTGCTCTACAAGCGCTTCGCCAACTGCGCGAGCGCTGAGCAGCTCGAGGCGATGCAGGAAGAGCTGGTCGACCGCTTCGGCGACTTGCCGGGCGCGGCGCGCGCGCTGATCGAATCGCACCGCCTCCGCATCCTCGGGCGCTCCCTCGGCGTGGCGCGCGTCGACGCCGCTCCGGAATTCATCCAGATCCAGTTCGTGCCCCATCCCCCGCTGGACCCCGCCGCCGTGCTGAAGCTCGTACAAAAACAGCGCGGCTGGAAGCTCACTGCGCCGAACAAGCTCCGCGTCGAGCGGGTGACGAGCGAATTGCCCGAGCGCGCGCTCGCCGTACGGCAGGTGCTGGAAGCGCTCGAAGCGGCGGCGCTCAAAGAAGCGGCGTAGTCTCTCCCTGCGGCTGCGCCGTCCACGCGGCGTCCCACTCGGCGCGCCGCGTGTAGAAGGCTCGAACGCCGAGAAGGCTCCCTGCGCCAGAAGCTCGTGAAGCAGGTCCCACAGCCCGTGCAAGGGATACCCGACGATCAGCGCGATCGGCAGGCGCGCGCCGAACAGGCCTATCATGGCAAAGATGACGACGGCCGCCGTTTCTGGGCGCAACGCCTTTGCGATTCCGAAGTACGCCGCGAAAGCCAGGTAGAAGGCGGCGATCAGGATAAGGAACATCCCGTAGAAGACCTGCTCCGCCCTCGGGCCGAGGAATTTCCGGACGGTGGAGATGGTGCCCGTTGCCGCCATAAGGCCGATCACCGCGTAGAGGATCACGATCACGACAAATCCGAGCATGCTGTATCCCTGGCTCATAGGCTTGCCTCCGTAGTCGTTTCCTTCAGCCGAGACTACTCGCGGAACAGCGCGTTGATCAAGCCAAGTCTGCAGTCTCGGTAGTACTATTCACGCGATTCGCTTATGAGCTACCTCGTAATCCAGGGGCCGGAAGTCGAAACCCCCGACCTCAAGGAAATCGCCAAGCTCTCGGGCAGCACGCGCATCGAAGGCATCGGCAACAACGCCTTCCGCCTGCACGACTACAAGACCCAGGACGGCGTCGCCGAATACTGCGCCAACGCGAAGCTCGATTTCGCCTTCGTGCCGCAGCCGCGCAAGCTCTCCGACTTCGGCCTGGTGGCGATGGACATGGACTCGCGCCATGCGCGGCGAGATCGAGTACCACGAAAGCCTGCGCCGGCGCCTCGCGCTGCTCGAGGGGCTGGATGAAACCGCGCTCGAGCGCGTCTACGAAGAGCGGCTGCGGCTTTCCCCCGGCGCCGAGCGCATGCTCGAACGGCTGCGCGCGCTTGGCATCAAGACCCTCCTCGTTTCGAGCGGCTTCACCTACTTCACCGAACGCCTGAAGCACCGCCTATCGCTCGACTACACCCTGTCGAACGAACTCGAATTCAAAAGCGGCAAGCTCACCGGCAAAGTCGCCGGCCGCATCGTCGACGCGCAGATCAAGGCCGCGAAACTTCGCGAACTACGCGACGCGCTGCGGCTCTCGCGCGGCCAAGTCATCGCCTTCGGCGACGGCGCCAACGACCTTGCGATGATGGCGGAGGCCGGCGTTTCCATCGCGTATCACGCCAAGCCGGTGGTGCGGGAGAAGGCGACTTATTGTTTCGATTCTGTCGGGCTGGATGGGTTGTTGAATCTTTACCCTTAGAGTCGACTTCAGAGTCTGAAAGTTGACTTCAGAGTCTGAAGGCAACTGCTAATGTCTGGTATCGGCCAATTTGGCCCCCCTTCGCGGCAGTCCGGAACGTCGTGTAGCGCAAGTTTCCCGATCAACTCGCCCAGCACCCGGTAGCTCTCGAACTGAGACTCGTCGAACCACTGGTCGGTGGTCGGTTGGTGCGGGAAGTCCGAATGCAGACCGTGGAAGCTGTTCAGCTGGGCGAGCGCTTCGCTCTGCTGCGTGATGCTCGGCTTCACGTAGATGAGCCGCCCTGCCTCGCCCTCGGGGTAGTGGATCGAGCCTTCGGCGAACGCGATCGCACTCGTGCCGTCGGTTCGCCGCTCGAGGTTTTCGACGTCGAGGGTGATCCTCACCCCCAGGTCTACCTGGCACTTGCGGATGCAGATGCCCAGATCCTCGAACTTGCGCTCTGGGTCGGCGCCAGCGTCGATCGAGAGGATCAGTCTGCAGCGCCGCCGCACGAGCTCGTACACACCGAGGTTCTCGAAATGCCCGCCGTCGGAGAGATAGACGTAGCGCCTCTTCTCGTCGGTCAGGCCGAGCAGTTCGTAGAAGAGGTACTGCGCCGCGACGGGCGGACTTGGCAGCCGCGCGACCTGCTTCCTGCCCGGGTTGGGCATCCAGCATCCAAGCCGCAGATCGAGCAGGGTCATGAGGGCGGCGAACGCCGGCGTGGTGAGGCGCCCCATGTTCGGGCTGACGGCTGCCCCGGAAATCGCCATCGCGGTGCCGAGCGTCACGCCGTCCGCCGCTTCCGACGACCGCGCGTAGGACGAGGTGAGCCTGAAGCACTTGCGCGGGTCCGCGCCGTCCGCGTCCGGAAGAGCGTAGCCGCTGTACAGCGGCGTGAAAACGAAGGAAGCGGCCTTGCGCTCCTGCCAGGCGAGCCGGCTGGTCTTCACGATGTTGAGCGCCGTGTTGACGATGTGGAAGAGCGGACGGTTCCGGAGGAGCGCGCTCATCGGCAGATCGTCGCTCGGGCTGAAGCCCGTGAAGGAATCCACGTCGGTGACGTGCCCGGGCCGCTCGTGCCGCGCGCGGTTGGAGGCGCCGAGATAGCAGCGCACCAGCCGGTTGCGGTAGAAGTCGTGCAGGGAAAAACGGTTGATGTCGACGCACAGCGCGAACAGCAGCGCGACGAAGGAACTCGCCGCGAAGAAGGTGAGCCAAGTATCGGCGGAAACGCCTCCAAGATTGACCATGCCGGATACGATGCTGACGGCGAAGCCGTCGCTCGGCACCCAGGGGACTACCGCGTTTTCGCGGGTGACGAGATCGTTCAACCTGAGCGCGATCCCGTAGAAGCCGTTGGCGAGCAGAACCACGACGCCCCCCGCGAACAGATACGGCGCGACCGCCACGGCAGCGCGCACCGCGCCGCCCGCTTTGCCCGCCGCAAGACCGCCGCGCGCGAAGAGCGTGACCACCCCCGTGAGCGCGGCCCACCCGGAGCTCATGACGTAGCCCACGCCTTCGCCGGCCATCAGCTTGAGCCAGGCCATGAAGCCGGGCACCGCGAGCGGTATCGCAACCAGCACGGTCCAGCCGATCAGCACGATCATGATCCAGCCGCCGAGCCGCGACCACCACTCCCGGCCCCGGTCGCTGAAGATGTTGCCGACCAGCCCGATGGCGCAGACCACGCCGGCGCCGATCCCGGCGAGCACGATGGGCGGCTCGACGATCGCGGCGAACAGTTTCCTGATCAGCTGATCGAACCTCCCGAATTCCTCGGCTGGAATGATCGTGCCCGACGTGTATTCCCGATACCAGTCGAGCACCACGTTCTCGGAGAAAAACACCACAACCGCCGCCAAGACGACAATGCCGAAAGTCCCCGCGAGCGCAAAGCGCGCGAATTCGTAGACGACGCTCACCAAGCCCTGAAGGCGCCCAAGCTGCCCCGCGGCGAACTCGCTTACCGACCATCCCAGGACCGCGAAGAACGCCATGGCGAGCAGTACCGCGCCAATGATGTCGATCCACTCGAGGGAGTGCGTTTCGGCGTATTGCTGCGCCGCGATCGCGAGCATGATCGCCGCAGCGACGTGAGCGATCGCCTTCCAGACGGTGTGGCGCTCACTGAGCAGGCTCGCGAGAGCGAACGCGAGGGCCCAGCACAGGAACCCGGCCAGCGCAAGGCGCTGGATCGGCTTCATCCAGCTCTCGTCAAAGGCGCCGGAGAGCACCGCGAACGCCCAGATGCCTCCTCCGAACGCGGCGAGGAAGATCGGCACCACGATCAGAGCCAGGACGCCGCTGTTCGATTGCAGCCAGGCGAAGGAACCGAGAATCCGGCGCACGCGCAGGACGGTCGGGAGGAGTTTCTTTTTCTGCCTGAACGACAATTTCGCCGCCCCATCAAGAGCAGCCCCGAAGGCCCCCCAAGCGTCCCGTCGACGGGCATGAACGAAAAACCGAAGCAGGTCCAGCCAAACGGCGCGCGGTCCGAAGAAACTGGAGGCCGGGCCCGCGTCGGCGCTGTAGGTGACGCCAATCGTCATCGCCGCGGTCGCGACGCATATCGCGGCGCTCGCGATCACTCCCCATGCCTCGGGGCTGCCGTGGTGGAAAACCACCAGCATGAGCAGCGCGAACAGCGCCCAGACGAATCCGACGAGGATGATCAGGTTGAGCAGCAGGTTGCGAATATAAGTGGCGACCGCGGTCCAGGTGTCCACCGTGAAGAGGCCCTTCCGCGGAGTCAGATAGTTGCTGTACGAGCGCAGAAAGCTGATCTCGGCGAGTTCCCGCCCCGGGGATTGCAGCGCGCTCTCGACGTGCCCGGTATTGCCCGCGCGCCGGTTGATCCATGCCGAGAGCCAGCTTCCGATGTAGCCACCGCCTGACACCGTCGACAGGTAGTGAAAACACGAAAGTTTCTCGGCGCGCGCCAGGGCCTGCAGGATGCCGAGGCAAAAGGTCGCGCTGCGGATGCCGCCACCTGAGAACGCCAGGCCAGACAGATTGGCGGCGTAAGCACGTTCGTAGGCCTCGGTTTCTGCCTCACTCCCCGGACGAGCGGCTCTATCGCCGGGCCGTTTTCCGGCGATAACGCGCAGCTCGGCGTCGATCACCTCGGCGATGGAGGCCCGCTCGGGAAATCCGCCGAATTTCCTCTCTTCCAAGCCTTTGCCGGTGAGGCGCCCGATCAGAAGGGCCCACCACGAAATCAGGACGAAGAGCACGGCGAACCCGAGGAGAGCCCACTTCAGCTTAGCGGCGACCATTAGAGCGACTGCGTACCACACCGTCCCCGGCGCACCTTCGAGGAGCTGCAGCGTGGCGATGTTCTCGACCGCGTCGAAAGCGGCCGCGGTGACTGGTGTCCAAGGAACCAGTTTGGCGACGCGATCGCCGAGCTTCTCGCGAAGGATGCGCACGCCGATCCGGCACGCGCCCCACAGGCCTGCCGCATAGCAGAGGAGGAGGAGAAAGTCCCACCACTGGATGGAGCGCACTGCATCGGTCAGGCCGAGCGCGCGCCACGCGCCCACGATCCGCTGCGCGTCCTCGAGGCTCCTCGCCCATTGCAGCTCAATGCCGCGCGGCGCCTGCGCCGCGTCCAAGGCCACCTGCAGCCCGGAGATGTTCCACAACGGCAAAGCGGCGGCGAGGAGAAACACCCACCACAACCATTCCAGGCGATCGGTCTGGATCGGACTGCGGTGGGCAGTGTCTTGCATCGCGTGGACCTGTTTATTGTCTTGCGATGCCCGGCGGTTTCCGCCGGGCAGCGCGGCCTCCCTTGCTGCGGCCGCGCTTTATGTGGAGGCCATCCTACGCCTGCGTTCCGGGGAACGTAAGTCGGGAAAACCTGACACGATCCGGACCGCCGGCGCGGGCCGCGCTTGCTACTGCAGCCTGCGCCCGCAGCGTAAACGTCAGTCGAGCGTCTCGAGCTTGACGATCGACTCTGCGTGGTTGCTGCCGACCCAGAAGGTCACCGGCGTGGTCGAGTTGTCCACGTAGACTCGCCGGATGTTGGTCGGGCGCGGCAGGAGGTAGTCGACCATCTGCCCGGTTTTAGTGTCGAGCCGCGTCACCAGGTCGGTGATTCATCGAGCCGGTCCCGCGGGCGGACCGGGCTTCCTTCGCGCCCGCGGCCTTCGCGATCTTGAGGCCTTCCTCGAAATTGACGTTCCACACCCCCGCGACATCCTGGTCGTAGCTGTCGACGATCCTGCCGAGCGGCATGCCGAACTCGTCCTTGTCGCCCGCCAGCTCGACCCGGTTTTCGACGTTCGGCATTTCCTCGCCGAAGGCGTTGATGCGGGCCAGCCCGCGCGCGGCGCGCTTTACCACTAGACTCGCCCCGATTTGCCCCGTTGAGGGGTGCGAAGGAGGAGCCAAGTTAACATGAGACCGATGTGCGCCGTTCAGGAGAGCTTCGAGCACTGGACTGCGGCCCGCCGGAGAATTTGATTATCCTTTCCGTGAATGTCCGGTATGGAGAAGGGCGACCGGCGGCTCAGGGGAGCAGTCATTTGCTTGACGTCAGCCACCGGCCAGAAGCGGACATTCGCTTAGCCCCAGTCTCAACGGCGAATGCCGATCCGAAGGAGTTCCTTCACTCGCCTGCCTTCGACCCTTCTCGCGTCGCAAAGCTCGCGCACAAGTTCCTGCATCCCCGAAAAGTACCGGTTGAAGATCGGGACCACGGACCCTATCGCGTGGTGCATAAACGTCTCGTCTTCCGCCTTCGTAAATGCTTCGTCCCTACCGAGCTTGCGTCCCCAGAATTCCTCGCGGTCGCCCGTGGCGTTGTGAAAGACAATCTGACTGATATCCCTTTCGTCGTCGCCGCCCCGCTCTGCGTAACCCTTATTCAACAAGTAGAATTCAGCAGCAAACCCACCGCACGCCACACTCCTTTCAATCTCCGATGTAACTACACAGCGCGCGCGCGCGTGGCCACGTGCATCGCCGTCAAGAAATTCGATGAAGTCGACGTCGCCGCCTAGATGCAAGCAAACAGTAGCGTGGCCGACCTCATGCCAGCACTTGTACTCGACGCTGTCGACACGAATCTTCATACGAGGGAGTGTAAGCGCGCCGCTCTCTGACCGGGCGTGCTTGGGGGTGCGCCCGAAGCGGAAGGTCTGCTTTGGGTCCCTAACCGCCGGTTCGGAAGTCGGCCAAGAGCAGACACTCGCTTCCCGCGCTAGCCGCCTCGCAGACACTATGAGTTCGATTCTTTTTTCGCGTTCGGCTTCGCGACATCGAGCTTGTTCGCCTGAATCCCGCAAGAATCCCGCAAGAGAGTAACGTGATGAGGAACGAGAATAGCTAGCGAAGCGCAGCAGTCACCGGTCCGCCCACGCAAATAGCCCGCGCCGCAGATCGGAATCAAGCACTGCAGGGACCTGGTACATCGTTGCTCGTACTGACTGTGCTCGAATCAAGTCGACTATTTCCATAGCCCTCTCGTCCCACCAGGGGCGCCGCTTGAGTCGGTTGGTTGGGGGCAGTGGGAGCCAGTCGACCCGTCGCTTCTTTGGCAGATAGGTGGTGATGATTCCGAAGCCGCACACGCCGGGGCGGCCGCACCCGGTGGGCGCATACATGCACACGATAATGTCACCTGCTGCTGGTGCCTCGTGAGCGAACATGCGCCTCCTCGTTGGCCAGCGCACGACGGAGCCCTCTCGAACCTCGCGCCGGTAGTTGTCTGACGGCCAGTGACGCTCGCTCATCTGATAGAGCCATCTGCTCACGATTTCCTCCTCGCGCCGCGTCGTTCAGTGAATTCGAAAACTTCCCTTTCGGCAGAACACGATGAATCTCCGCATCTCCCTCTTACCCACTGGCGACCAAAGCCAGGCTTCTTCCTTGGAAACACGACGCGGGCGCGGACATCTAAGAAACTCTTCCAGCGCGTTGGCGAGCATCTTGGCATCTCTTGCGTAGAAGAGCTGGCCATCGTTTGAGAGGTACCCCCATTCCCTGCGAGACCCAGTCCCCATCGGTTCCCAGCCATGGCGCTCAGCGAGCTTTAGGACGGTTCGCCATGCTCCCCAATTCCAATTGAAGTACCGTCGCGGCCCAATAAGATCCATCCCCATCTGCAGATCTCCTGCTCTACCTGCGAAGGCTATACTTCCAAGCGGCGGTCGCTCCCTGCCGCGGACCGGCACGAGAACTCAGCACGACTCCATATTCCTCCTGGAATTTCTGTGCGTCCAGCGCTGCGCATACCGCGGGCATCCGGTTAGTGAGCCTCATGTCCTTGTGCATATCGCCCGCGACGATAGTAACTTCGGTGCGGCCCGCCCGCCTCGCCGGCTCTATAAACGCTCTGTTGGCGTAGACCCGAATCTGCTCGGCCAGACTAGTCATGATTTCCCCCAATTGACGGTTGCAGGAGCAATCATGGCTGCGAGCAAACCAGTTGCCTAGTTCAGTAACATCAAAATGTACTATTTGCACCCGTGAATAGGGATATTGCACACGGTCTTGCCTTGGCTGGGTGCGCCGACATGCCGCATCTCCTCTGGGGGACGAGGTGAGGCTCAAAGTCAGCTTCAATGATGCATACAAAGAGTGGCGAAACCGCGCGCGGCGATATCGCCCCGACTCGGTGGTCCGTGCGTCCATGCAGTGTCTGCGCGAACCTGCCCCCAACCGCCTCGAAGATATGCGGAGGGCACCCTGGCAGGTAATGCTCTTGGTTAAGTGGGTATGCCAAGATAGGCTCACAAGCCCAGCGCACGGGAGGAACATTTCTGTGAGTGAATTACATGACCTTCGTCAAAGACTGTGGGAGTTTCCGGAACGTGTTGATCTAGGCACTCGGGACACGCTTCCCGTCCATCTATTTGTTCGGCAACTACTCCATGCACAGATTGGATTCCAACAAGCATCGTCTCCCGGTTTCCTGCGGGAGGCTGCTCTTCTCGCGCAGCAGCAACCGGATCACCGACTTCGTAGTCTCTTCGAGAGAAAGATAGGGATTGGCATTCTTGACTTTATGGATCTTGCGTTCGCGACATACGCCGCGATTCTAGACGATAAGCGGCGACTTGATATCGGATGGTTTGAGCCACTACGAGCTGTGTATTCGGAGTCTGTGATTAATGCGTTTCTTTCGAATATTTCAAGGACCTTTCCTGAACTTGTTATCTTCTGTCGCAACCTTCCGGATTCGAATCACAAGGTAGCCTCAGAGCTGTATGAGTTTCCTGTCCTTAGTCGCTATCCATTTTTACGTACAGGAGCCTCGATGGAATGTTGGCACCCTGCTGTTTTCTATAGAGGCATGGAGGGCCTCGTACACTCGGTGCTGAGCGAAGAGGGGCAAGACTATATGGACCGCTTCAGCAAGATGTTTGAGCAGCATGTCGTTGACGAAGCCCAGAAGCTGGCGGTACCGTTTTTTGACGAAACAGCTATAAGGGCCTGCATGCCCGTCGGAGCGAAAGTGCCGGATGGGCTGCTCATGTTTCCCGACTGCAATATCTTTATCGAGTCGAAAGCCGGGCTCTTCGATGAGTCGGTAATGACCGTCGGCCACTCCGAAATGTTTGCCCGTAAGACACGAGCATTGCGGGATGCAACTGTACAAGCGTGGTCTGCCTCCGTTTCGCTACGAAGTGAGAACCGCGCTCCGCCGAGCGTGTTAAGAGCGAAGAGAGACTATCTTCTCATCGTTACGAATAAGGAACTTAGCGCTAGCAGAGGTACAACGCTCGCGTTGATGTACCCAGCCGGAACACTAGACTATCCCACCCCTGAAGCAGCGCGGTTCCTCCCGCTGGATAACATATACGTGCTTTCAATTGGGGACTTCGAACGGCTCATGGCGGGGGCACCAGAATTCGACCTCCCATCATTCTTGGACGGATGCGTCGAGGCAGACAGCAAAGCCGAGACAGCGGTGCACTTGTTCGAGCAACATCTCAATAGAGAAAAGGTGCCTATACGGTATTCCAAGCTGGTTGTAAGTGCCTTGGAGGATGCACAGTTGAGAATAGAGCGAGCATTTAAATAATAGGATTCACGGTTCTCACGTCCGCTTTGGGTCGATAGCAGACCATAGATGATATCCTCGACAAGAATGGGTCACCACTGCTGACCATGACCGCTTCCGTGCACGAAAGCCCTCCCGCGTCTCCTCGATCGAGCTCTTCTTCGATCTGGTTTTCGTCTTCGTGATTACGCAGGTCACCCAGCTGAGCTGCGCTCATCCCAGATGAAGCTCGTATCGATCAACGTGGGGCTTCCGCGCGAGGTCCAGTGGCATGGGAAGACCGTCCTGACGTCGATCTTCAAGGCGCCCGTGGCGGGCCTTGTCAAGGTTGGACGCCTGAACTTGGAAGGCGACCGGCAGTCCGACCTCAACGTGCACGGCGGCGCCGACAAGGCCGTCTACGTCTACCCGGCGGAGCACTACGCGTTCTGGCGCGCCGAACTTCCCGGCGTGGACCTTCCCTGGGGGGCGTTCGGCGAGAATCTCACGACGGAAGGTCTCATGGAGGACAGCGTTCACATCGGGGACCGATTCAGGATCGGTTCTGCCGAGCTCGTGGTGACGCAGCCGCGCATGCCGTGTTTCAAGCTCGGCATCCGCTTCGGTCGACCCGACATGGTGAAACGCTTTCTGCGGAGCGGCCGGACCGGCTTTTATCTGGCCGTGACCCGGGAGGGTGAACTCGGGGCCGGCGATGCCGTCGCTCCGATCGCCCGGCACGAGCTTGCGATCAGCGTCGCCGAGATCGTCGGCCTGTATTCAGCGGACGCCGCGAGCCAGGATCTTCTGCGCAAGGCAAGCGAGCTTTCCGCGCTTCCCGGGGGCTGGCGGGACTACTTTCGCAAGCGCCTCTGGGAACCGGATGCGTGATGTCGATCGCCGCAGCTGGAGCGTTTCGCCTGAATGGGCGGACATTTCACCGAGCCGAAGGAACAAAACACGCAGCAGTCGCCGGG
>WNGC01000444.1_pt1 | contig 37200 bp, 31 predicted proteins | sample 5400051 | NCBI WGS metagenome assembly WNGC01 (sample SAMN13153368, study PRJNA577476) | soil metagenome | isolation source: 20 cm soil or saprolite under grassland replicate 2 | place: USA:California | collected 2016-06-15
TTTGCTCGGCGTCACCGGGGAAGGGAATCCCCCACGGGAGCCGCTGTCGTGAGATGGACACGTCCTGGAGCCCGGCCTCGATCAGCCGGACGACTTCGTTGCGGCGGATCGCCGGCTCGACGCGGAATGCGCCCGATGCGATCAGCGCGAGCAGGCGCGGCCCGTAGGCGCTCAGCCGGAAAAAATGGTTGCGCTCCTTCGTGGCCACCAGTTCGAGCGTGGGGTGCTCGATGCAGCGGCCGTTCACGATCTGCGCGCCCTGCTTGAACTCCTCGCAGCCGGTGCAGTAGAGGCCCTCGTAGTCCGCCACGAACAGGTCGTCGGCGCGCCGCTGCTGGATGCGCTCGAGCAGCGCCACCACAGCGCGGATGTGGCGCGGCTCGGTCGTGCGGATCCAATCGTCATTGCTGCAGAGCAGCCGCCGCCAGTAGTCGGCGAACGTCGCGGTCATCCGATCGACCCACTCGCGCGGCGTCACACCGGCGCGCTCCGCCGCCTGAACCACCGACTGGCTGTGCTCGTCCATTCCCATCAGGAAGTGGACCTGGTCGCCGCGCAGCCGCCGGTAGCGGGCGATGCAGTCGGCGCCGACCTTCTCCAGGGCGTGCCCCAGGTGGGGATCGCCATTGGAATAATCGATGGCGGTGGTGAGGTAGAACTTCGCCCCCCCCACTACAATCGCAGCTGCTCGAGCGCGACGACGCGGGTGGCCCCGTCATCAGCGCGGAGTGTGACCCGCTCCCGGAAGATGTCCACGGACACGACGCGCGCGTTCCCTTCGGCGGTCTGGATCGTTTTGCCTTCCTTCGGGAAGCGCTTGCGCTGCTGCACGTAGAAATCGTGCTCGTAGTGCAGGCAACAGAGCAGGCGACCGCACGGGCCGGAGATCTGCACGGGATTCAGCGACAGGCCCTGCGCCTTCGCGAGCGAGAGACTGACGGGTCTCCCCTCCGGTAGCCAGCTGGCAATGCACAGCTGACGGCCGCAGCGGCCGATGCCGTCCAGGCGCTTGGCCTCGTCGCGCGCGCCGATCTGGCGCAGCTCGATGCGCGTGCGGAACAGACCGGCGAGGTCCCGCACGAGCGCGCGGAAATCCACGCGCTGCTCGGCGGTGAAGTAGATCGTGAGCTTGCGCTTATCCCACTGCCATTCGGCGTCGGACACCTTCATCGGCAGGTTGTGCTGGCGCACCCGGTCGCGGACCGTACGCCGCACGTCGTCTTCATTGATTCGCAGGTCCGCGGCGATCTTGCGGTCCTCGGGGGTGGCGAGGCGGATGATTGACTTGAGGGGTTCGGGGCTAGGGGCTAGGGGTTCGGGCTCGGCAGTTCCCGAATCCCGAACCCCTAACCCCGAGCCCCCAGCACACGCCCCACACCGGTGACACTTCTTCTCCGCGATCCCACCAACGGCCGATACCACTCCGAAATCCTGCCCACGCTCGACCTCGACGATGACAGGAGTCTCGAGGCGGAGGGAGGAGGAGTCTTCGGACCAGGTGAAGTATTCACGCCGGTTGCCTTTGAACCGGACTTCGATGACGGACGTCAATTCACTTCTCGGTTAGCGCACCCATGGAAAGGTACTTCTCCTCGCGGCGTTTGAGGAGCTTGTCCGTCTTGAGTCTGCGCAGCTGGCCGAGATGGCGCTGCAGCGCGTCGCCGAGCGCGGCGGCGGCCGCGTCCGGGTCGGAGTGGGCTCCGCCAGGCGGTTCGGGCACGATTTCATCGATCACGCCCAGATTCAGGAGGTCCTGCGCCGTGATCTTGAGCGCCTCGGCGGCGCGCTCACGCTGGCTGGCGTCTTTCCACAAGATCGCAGCGCATCCCTCCGGGGAAATGACCGAATAGACCGAGTTCTCCAGCATGAGCACGCGGTCGGCGAGCCCCACGGCGAGCGCGCCGCCCGACCCACCCTCCCCGATCACCGCGGTGACGATGGGTGTCGGCAGCGACGCCATTTCGAGCAGGCTGGTGGCGATCGCTTCGGCTTGGCCGCGCTCCTCGGCGCCCAGTCCAGGGTAGGCGCCGGGTGTGTCGACGAGCGTGATCACCGGTGCGCCGAACTTCGCGGCCAGCCGCATCAGGCGCATGGCTTTGCGATAGCCCTCCGGATGCGCCATCCCGAAGTTGCGGTACAGATTCTCCTTGGTGTCGCGGCCCTTTTGATGGCCGATGACCATGACGCTGGTGCCGTCGAGCCGCGCCCAGCCGCCGATGATCGCCGGATCGTCCCGGTACAAGCGGTCCCCGTGCAGCTCGACGAAATCCGTAAAAACCGTATTGACGTAGTCCAACGGGTAGGGGCGACGGGGATGGCGCGCCACTTGGACCCGCTGCATGGGCGTGAGATTGCGATAGATCTCGACGCGCAGCGTCGCCAGCTGTTCCTCGAGCGGCCGCACCTTCTTGACGAGGTCGGCATTGTCGCCGGCCACGCGCTTCAGCTCCTCGATCTGCTTTTCCAGCTCGAGTAATGGTTTTTCGAAGTCGAGGCTATATGTGGCCATCAGGCTTTGACGAGTTGCACGCCATCCGCTCCCAGAATCTCGCGCAGCGCGGCCAGCAGATCGTCGGCCGCGTCTACGCAAAAGGCACGGCTCTTCAGGCGAACCGTTTCGTTCCCAGACCCATTCGCGCCGCTCCACTCCAGGAACACAGGCGTCGGACCCGGATGGGCGGCGCACAAGGCCGCGATGGCGCGCGCCGTCTCGGGCTCGGGAGCTTTGCCCGCCGTCCAGCGCAGCGCGACGCCGATGGCTCCGCCCGGTCGCAGCTCGTCGAGTGCGCGGGCGCCCTCGACGATGAACGGCGCCTGCTCCTCCCCGCGATCCCGCGGGCTGTAGCCGCCCGTCAGCAGATACGCGCCGTCGGCGCGGATCACGCTATTCAGCCTGGCCCAGGCTTCGGGGAACACCAGCGCCTCCGCCGCACCGTGAAAATCCTCGAGCACGAGGCGCGCGTACTCCGCTCCCGTCTTTTTCGCGATTTGGCGCTTCACCACCGTCACCACCGCGGCGATCGTGACCTTCTGAGGCGGGGGGCTCCACATGCCCAAGGTCGCGGTCGTGCGCGTCCCGAAAAGCTCCGCCTCGGCCCGGTACTTGGCGAGGGGGTGGCCGGAAATGAAGAACCCCAGCACCGCCTTTTCACGCGTCAGGCGCTCGTGCTCACTCCAGGGCGGCACGTCGGGAAGGGGGGAGGCGGGACGGGGGACGGGTGCTTCATCGCCAAACAACGCGTGCTGCCCCGTAAATCGCTCCTGCTGGCGGACCTGCGCTTCGCTGAACGCATGATCGAGCGCGGCCACGAGCTGTGATCGCTCGGCGCCGAGCGAGTCGCAGGCGCCGGCGTCGATCAACGACTCGATCACGCGCTTGTTGCACAGACGCAGGTCGATGCGGTCGCACAGCTCGACGAGGGAGCGATACGGGCTCGATTGACGTCCTGCGATGATGGACGCGATGGCCCCTTCGCCCACGTTGCGTACCGCGCCCAACCCGAACCGGATCCGCTGATCGGCGACGACCGTGAACTTATAACGCGATTCGTTCACGTCGGGCGCCAAGACCAGCAGGTCGAGCTCGCGCGCCTCGTTGATGTACTGCACGACGCGGTCGGTGTTGCCGATTTCCGACGACAGCAGCGCCGCCATGTACTCGGCGGGATAGTACACCTTGAACCACGCGGTCTGGTACGACAGGATCGAGTACGCGACGGAGTGCGACTTGTTGAATCCGTAGCGTCCGAACGTCTCGATCTGCGCCGCGATCTCTTCGACGGTCTTCTTGTCGTGCCCGCGCGCGATGGCGCGCTTCACGAAGTTGCCCAGCTCTTCCTGGATCAACTCTTTGATCTTCTTGCCGACCGCCTTGCGGAGCACGTCGGCTTCGGCGAGCGAATAGCCCGCCAGGGCGCTCGCGATGCGCATCACCTGCTCTTGATACACGATCACGCCGTACGTCGGCGCGAGAATCTCCTCGAGTGCGGGATGCGGATAGCGGACCTTCTCTCGGCCGAGCTTGCGGTTGATGAACACCAGGTGCATGCCCGTATCGAGCGGTCCCGGGCGCAGCAAGGCGTTTGTCGCGACGAGATCGTCGAACCGGTCGCACTTCATGTTGCGCAAGCAGTCCGTCGCCAGCGGCGATTCAAACTGGAAGATCCCGGCGGTGCGCCCAGCCCGCAGCAGCTCGTAGACCTTGGGATCGTCGAGATCGGGACGCTCGAGGTCGATCGTCACGCCGTGGCGCTCGGCGACCATCTTCGTCGCATCGTGCAGCACGGTCAGCGTCTTGAGTCCGAGCAGATCGATCTTCAACATGCCGATCTGCTCGAGTCCCACCATGTCGTACTGCGTGATGATCGCGTCCGCGTCCGTCTTCGAGTCGGGCGCCGTGCAGACCGGGACGTAGTCGGTCAGCGGTCCCGGCGCGATCACGACGCCCGCGGCGTGCACCGAGGCATGGCGCGCGAGCCCCTCGATCCTGGCTCCGAGATCCAGCACTTTCCTGATCCGCTCATCCTGCGCCGCGGCCGCTTTGACTTCGGGCACCTTCTCGGAGGCTTCCGCGAGGGTCACGCTGAACGCGGGCCCCGAGGGAATGAGTTTCGTGAGGCGCTCGACATCGCCCATCTCGACGCGCAGCGTGCGGGCCACGTCGCGGAACGCGGCCCGTGCTTTCAGCGTGCCGAACGTGATGATCTGGCCGACGGACTCTCGCCCATAGCGCTCGCGCGCGTATTCTAGGATCTCACCGCGCCGCTCGAAGCAGAAATCGAGGTCGATGTCAGGCATCGAGATGCGCTCGGGATTCAGGAATCGCTCGAATAGTAAATCGAATTTGAGGGGATCGACGTTGGTGATGCGCAACGCGTAGGCGATCAGCGAGCTCGCGGCCGAGCCACGCCCGGGACCGACGGGAATGCCGCGGTCACGAGCAGCCTTGACGAGGTCGTAGACGATGAGGAAGTAGCCCGCGTAGCCCGTGCGCGTGATAACGTCGAGCTCGTACTCGAGGCGCTGCAGGGCCGCGGCGGGAAGGGGATCGCCGTAGCGCTCCACGGCGCCCAGCCGGGCGAGGTGCACGAGCAGGTCCTGATCCGTCGCGAATTCCGCCGGCCGCGGAAACTGCGGCAGGAAATAGCGCTTCTCAAAATCAAACTCGCACAGGTCGGCGACCCGGGCGGTTTCGGCCAGCGTGTCCGGATGCTCGCCGAAGAGCTTACGCATCTCGGACTCGGATTTGACGTAGCTCTCCTGCCCGAAGAAGCGGAACCGCTTGGGATCGTCGAGGTCCTTGCCCGTGCCGATCGCCAGCAGCACGTCGTGCGCCTCCGCGTCCTCGCGTTTCAAGTAGTGCGCGTCGTTCGTCGCGGTGATGGGCAGGCCCAGCTCCGCCGCGATCCGGAGCATGCCCGCGGTGACGGTCTGCTCTTCCGGGATGCCGTGGTTCTGCACCTCGAGCCAGAATCCGTTCGGCCCGAGCGTGCGCGCGAACCACGCGGCGCTCGCTTTCGCGGCCTCATAGTTCCCCGCCCGCAGATACAGCGCGATCTCACCGGAGAGGCAGGCCGCGAGCCCGATGAGGCCGTCGCGGTGCTGCTCGAGCACTTGCTTATCGATGCGCGGCCGGCGGTAATAGCCCTCGAGGAACCCTATAGAGGAAAGCTTGATCAGGTTCTGGTAGCCCGTGCGGTTTTTGGCGAGCAGGATGAGGTGCGAGTACGCCGCGCCCAGGGGTGCGTCGCCGGACGGTTTCTCGCGCGCATGCCGGCTGCCGAACGCGAGGTAGGCCTCGAAGCCCAAAATCGGACGGATCTTTCGCGCCTTCGCTTCGGCGTAGAACGACCAGGCGCCGTGCAGGTTGCCGTGATCGGTGATGGCCAGCGAATCCATGCCGAGCGCCTGCACCCGATCGAGCAGGTCGGGGATGCGGTTGGCGCCGTCGAGGAGAGAGTACTCGCTGTGCGTGTGGAGATGAACGAACGGCATGGTTACCGCGCTGAATCTGCCGTATTTTGCGCGCTCATGCAATGGCTGCTGCTGTTCATCACGTTCGTCGTCATGGCAGTGCTGCAGCGCCTCGCGCGCTCGTTCGGAGCTCCTCCTCCCGAGGCGCAAGCGACACTCGCCCTCGGGTGCGTGACGCTTGCCGCGACGCTGACGGGAGTGATCGCGCAGCGGCTGCGCGTACCGCGGATCGTCGGCTATCTCATCGCGGGCTTCGTCGCGGGTCCGGCGTGGCTCCGCATCGTGCGCGAACCGGAATTGCAGGCGCTGAGCGTCATCTCGACCGGGGCGCTGGCGCTGATTGCATTCGCCGCCGGCAGCGAGCTGACCATCGACGCGCTGCGCGCACCACCGCGGCGGGCGGCGCTGCTGCGCATCGTGACGGGGGCGATGGCGCTGCCGTTCGCCGCCGTTGTCTTCGTCGTCCTCACGATCAGCCCCTGGTTTCCATTGACCGCGCACCAGCCCTTCCGCGATGCGCTGGTCGTCGCCCTCGCGCTCGGCGCGATGGCCACGGTCAGCTCGCCGACGCTCACCTGGGCGGTAATCACCGAAACCGACGCCCCCGGGGGCGGCCCGCTGTCTCGCTCGACCCTCGACGTCACGGTGCTGCAGGATCTCATCGCCGTGCTGTTACTGATCGTGATCCTGGCCGTGGCATCGCCCCTTGCGAGCAGCGGCGCCGTCACCCCCGGGATCGCGACGCAGACGGCTGTTATCTTCGCGGGATCGATCGTGGCGGGCGTCGCCCTTGCCTTCGCACTCGCGCAGTACCTGCGTGCGATTCGTGGCTCGCTCCCGTTGGTGTTCGTGATTCTCGCCTTTGTCATTGCACAAGCCGTGCGTCTGCTCGGCTTGGACGCCGTCCTGATCGCGCTCGCGGCGGGCTGCACCTTGCGTTACGCCGCACCAGACCAGAGTGAGCGTGTCAGAGGTGAGCTCAAACGGTGCGCGATACCGGTCTATGTCGTATTTTTTGCGCTCGCCGGCAGCAACCTGCAGCTCGCCGCGCTGGGAGAGATGTGGCCCTGGGCGCTGCTCCTTGCGGGACTGCGGATCACAGGTTTGTGGGGTGGTCTCCGGTTGGCGGGGGGGGCGGGCAGGAAGGGCGGCGCAACCTGGACCACCTATGGGTGGCTGGGGCTCATCTCGCAGGGAGGACTGGCCGTCACGCTCGCGGCCGTGCTGCGACGGGCGTTCCCGGAGTGGAATGTCTCGCTGCAAGCGCTGCTGGTAGCGATGATCGGCGTGCATCAGCTCGCCGGACCGATCTGTTTTCAATGGGTCCTGCGGCGCGGCGGGGAAATCACCGAGGAGGTGGAAGTTGAGCAGTCGAGCTCTGGGGTGTTTGCTGGCGATAGTGGGGGCGGCCGCGTGTAACACCACGGGCGTGCACATCCGGCCCTGCACGGCGGCTGATGCCGCGGCCACACTCGCGGTCAACGAATACTTCTCGCTCGATCCGGCATCCAACGCCGGCTGCTCGGTTTTTCCGGCCACGACGCTCGCCGCCGCGTACTTGGTCATGCCGCAGTTAGCGACCGGTGTCCCCGGTCAGACGGCGACGTTTCGATTGGTCGGCGATACCATCCTCCCCGCGCCACCTCCGTCCGCCCCCATCTCCGAACCTGCGGCAGAGCTGAGCCCGGCGGAGCGGTTTCACCGCTTCCTGCGGCTCGGCGATGAGCGGCGCTCGTGGGGTTTTGCACCGGAGATTGGTCCTGCGCGGTCCCCAGCGGTCTCTCAGGCATCGGTTTCGGGCCCGCCGGCGATGAACTCGCTGCGGCAGTTCATGGTCTGCGCGAAGACAGATTGCTCGCGCTTCGATCGTGTGGGCGCGCGGGTACGTGCGCTCAAGACCAAAGTCGCCATTTACGTCGACACCCTCGCGCCCGCGGGGCAGCCCGATTCAGCGGCGCTCGATTCCATTGCCGCCACGTTCGATCAGCGATTGTACGCGGTCGACACGGCGGCCTTTGGACGCGAGTCTGACATCGATTCGAACAGCGTGGTCCTCGTCCTGATGACCAACACTGTGAATAAGCTCACGACGAGGGCCGAGTGCACCGCCAGCGGCGGCGGCTTCATCGCCGGCTTCTTCTTCGGCGCCGACATCGATCCCGCGTTCCGGACCGACTCGCGATCCAATAAGGGCGAGGTCTTTTACTCGATCGTCGCCGATCCGGGCGGCACGCTGAGCTGTGCCCACCCGGCCTCCGATATCCAACGGTTCGTCCCGGTGACGTTCGTCCACGAATTCCAGCATATGATCAGCTTCAACCAGCACGTCCTCGTGCGCGGCGGCACAGGGGAGGTGCTCTGGCTGAACGAGGGCTTCTCCCATTACGCCGAGGAGCTCGGCGGCCGGAGCTATGCGGCTTCATTCGACGCAAAGGTCAGCGATTGCCTCCTGGGGACGCTGGATTGCCGGTTTTACGGCGGCGACCTCGTGAACGCCTATAGTTATCTCGATACGACGAGCAAACATTTCCTCCTGCCGACCGCGGGGATCGGGACGTTGGCGGAGCGGGGAGCGGCGTGGCTGTTCGTGCGATATGTCGTGGACAAGTATGCCGCCGGCAGCACACAGGCCAACTGGAACACGCTGACGCGTTCGCTCGTGGGCACGTCCCAGACCGGCGCGCAGAACATCGCGAACGTGACGGGTGTCCCGTTCGCGACCATCGTGAGCCGCTGGGCCCTGGCGAACTATGTGACCGACCGTGGTGGGGCTCCGCCGGAGCTCCAGTACGATTCCTGGAATCTGCACGCCGTGTTCGCGTCGTTGCACACCCAGACGCAAAACAACGCGAACAGCCCGTTCAAGAAGTTCTATCCCCTCGTGCCCACCAGCAGCGCGGGACGCGCGGTGAACCTCAGCGGGACGTTGCGCGCCGGCTCCGGCGTGTACCACCTCATCGATCAGTCGGCCGGTGATCCCGGCTTTACGCTGAGCTTCACCGCGCCGACTGGCGACATCATCACAGCGGGGGTCGTGCCGCGGCTGAATGTGATACGCCTGCAGTGAGACGGCCCCACGGCCGGACGGCCCGACGGCCGGTCGCGTTCGTCGCGTTCGTCGCGTTCGGCGGCGGTGTCGTCTTGGGACGCCTCGCGCTGGACTACGCGTTTCAGGCCTACGACGCGCTTGGCGGTGGTACCCACCGCGTGGGATTGCGTTGGACGCCCTGACCGAGCGCGCGCAACCTCGCTGGGGCCGCGTCTTCAAGCGGATCCTGCTCATCGGCGTCGCGGCGGCTGCCACCGGCATGGTTTTGCTGCTGATCGTCAGCGGCGACGCCCGCTACATCGCTCGCGCGGGAGTCGAGGAGGCCCGGCTGCTACTCCGGCGCCGCTCGATCGACAAGCTGATCGCCGACTCCGGGACCTCGGCGGCGCTGCGCCAGCGCCTGGCGCTCGTGCTCGCCGCCCGCGCATACGCGGCCGATTCCCTCGGGCTGGCTGTGGGGAAGACGTACACGACGTACGTCGATGTGGGTCGCGACACGCTGCTCCTCGTGCTGTCGGGGAGCCGCCGCGACAAGCTCCACGAGGTCACGTGGCACTACCCCATTGTCGGCGTGGTGCCATATAAGGGCTTCTTCAAAGCCGCCCGCGCGCGCCGCGAGGCGGAGCGGCTCGAGGGGCAGGGACTCGATGTCTTTCTGCGACCCTCCGGCGCGTTCTCGACCCTGGGCTACCTCAGCGATCCGCTATTCTCCACGGCGATGAGCCGGGACACGATGGAGCTGGTCGCGACCGTGATTCACGAGCTGGCGCACAACACGCTGTACGTGAAAAGTCAGACGCCGTTCAACGAGAGCTTCGCCAGCTTTGTCGGCTATCGCGGTGCCGAGGCGTTTTTTCGCGCGCGCCACGACACGCTCGATGCGCGACGCGCGGCGGCGCGCTGGCGGGACGAGCGCACGCTCGACGTCTTCTATGCCGAGCTGGCGCGGCGCCTCGATTCGGCGTACGCCGAGCCGTTGAGCGGCCAGCGGCTCGAGCAGGTGCGGACGACCGTGTTCGGCTGGGCGCGGGATCAATTCCGCGGACCGGTGGGCCAGTCACTCGAGACCTACGACTGGCGCTGGTTCGCGCAGGCGCCGCTCAACAACGCGGTCATCATCGCGGAGCGGCTCTACCGAATGAATCTGAATCTGTTTGACGAGATCTACTTACAGAACAATGCGGATATTGCCGAGACCATTCGCGCGATTCAGATCCGGGTGTTTACACAGGCGGGGGATCCCTACCAGGCGCTGTACTCGCGACCGGGGATGAAGGTGGAAGACTAATTCCCCCGCAGACGCTCGGCGTCGGCCACTCGCTGTAAGGCAATCCCGTACGCGGCCGTGCGGAACGTCACGCCCTTTTCCTTCGCCAAGTCGCGAACAGACGTATAGGCCTTCGTAATCGTGGCCTTCAGCTCGCGATTCACCTGCTCGTGCGTCCAACGATACTGCTGTAGGTTCTGCGCCCACTCGTAATAGCTGACCGTGACGCCGCCCGCATTGGCGAGAAAATCCGGGATGACGGCGATGCCGCGCTCCTCGAGAATGATGTCCGCGGTCGGCGTGGTGGGCTCGTTCGCGCCTTCGACGACGACCTTGCAGTCGATCGTCTTGGCGTTCGCCTCCTTCGTGATCACACCGCCGAGCGCCGCGGGGATCAGCCAGTCGCACGGAATGGTCCAGAGCTCCTCGTTCGTGACCCGTTTGCCGCCTTTCCATTCGGGCACGGGCTTGCCCTGGGCGACGTGCGCCAGAAGTGCCGGAATGTCGAGCCCCTGGTCGTTGTACACGCCGCCCTCGACCGCGCTCACGGCGACGACCTTGACGCCGGCTTCACTGTCGAGCAGCCGCGCCAAGTGGCTGCCGACGTTGCCGAACCCCTGGATCACGACGCCCCCCCGTCCGCCCTTCAGCGGAATGCCGAAGTCGCGCGCATACTCCTGCATCACGTACATCACGCCACGCCCGGTTGCCTCCTCGCGTCCGAGCGAGCCACCCAGCGACACCGGCTTGCCGGTGACCACCGCGGGAGTGTAGCCCTGCCGGCTCGAGTACTCGTCGAGGATCCAGGCCATCACCTGTGCGTTCGTGTTCACGTCGGGAGCGGGAATGTCGCGGTAGGGACCCAGGACGATCGCGATGCGCTGGGTGAATCGCCGGGTCAGTCGTTCGAGCTCGAGCTTGGACAGTTTCTTGGGATCGACGGTCACGCCGCCCTTCGCGCCGCCGAACGGGATGTCCATCAAAGCGGTCTTCCACGTCATGATCGTGGCGAGGCCGAGCACCTCGTCGTGGTCCGCTTCGGGGTGATAGCGAATCCCACCCTTGCAGGGACCGCGCGCGCCGTTGTGCTGGATGCGATAGCCGGTGAACACCTCGATCCGTCCGTCATCCATCCGGACCGGCACCTCCACCTGCACCTCGCGGAAGGGGGACATCAGGATCTTCCGCATGTACGCCTCGAGGTTGATCAGGTCCGCGGCACGATCGAACTGGTTTTGGACGATCGCGCGACCGGACATCGGAGCACGACTGGGGCGCGGCGCGGTCATGGCTTGGTTAGCTGGGGCGGAGCCGCCGGCCTGCGAGGCGCGCGCCGGGATTCTTGGCTTCGTTCAAGGCCTGCGCGGGGTTCGGCGCCCGCTCGCGGCGCGTGCCGCCGTCCGTCAGCACGCCGATAACGTCGGTGGTTACGGCCGCCCCGGCCGCCCCCGCCGCCACTTCGCTGGGGTGCTCGATTGCTAACACGAGGCCAATCTGTTGGCTCGTCAGCTTGGCGACCATGTCGTTCCAACCATCGCTGGGGCCGGGGGGAGGCCGCAGTCCGACGATCAGCGGGCAGGCAGCCAGATCGAGTGCGGCCGGCGAGACGAGTGGTGCGCCCAACCGGTCGGCCAGATCGGTGCTCGCAGGGAATTCCGGGCCGAACAGGATCACCTGGCCGAAGCGCCAATCGGCGTTCGTGGCGACCTCCGCGAACGTGGCAACGATCGTTTCGTCGCTGGGAGCGACGGGACCCGGCGTGGACGCCAGGACGACCGATCCGGTATCGGCAAACCAGCGCTCCGCCGCGGTCAGATCCTCCGGACGGCGCGGCGTGTAGGCGCCGTAGCGACGGGTGGTGGCGATCTCGCGCTCGGCGTCAGCGCGCTGCTCGGCATGTTCCGCGGCCTGTGCGGCACCCTCGAACGCCACTTCGGCTGCCTGATACCGGCCGGCCTCGCGGAGGATCTGGCCACGGAGCTTCAGGGTGTCGGTATGGGGCTCGAGCGCGAACGCGCGGTCGAGCGCGAGCAGTGCGCGGTTCCGATCTCCCAGCTTGTAGGCGGCATAGCCGAGTTCGTGCCAGACGAGTGCCAGGTCGGGATCGGCTTCCACGGCGCGATCGAGCTCGATCAACGCTTCCTGATAGCGTCCCAACTCGGTCAGCGCCGCACCGCGGAGCGTGAACGAGAACCCCGTATCTCCGAAGCTGGCGCGGGCGCGATCGGCGAGCTGCAGCGCTTCTTCACCACGTCCGTTGGCCCGCAGCAGCTCGAAGTACTCGGCCCACGCGACTTTCAACTCCGGTTTGGCGGCCAGCAGGTCATCGTAGGCAGACTGCGCATCGCGCACGCGCCCCTCGCGCGCCAGCCAGCGCGCGCGCGCGAGCGCCCGTTCGCTCCGCGCGTCTGGAAACAAGTCGTAAGACGCCGTCGTCCGCATGGCGGTCAAATCTACCCGAGCCTCACTCGCTGGCTAGCAGCGACCCGTGTATCTACATTTCTGCCGCCATGGATCGAGACCAGTTGCTCCGCGAGCTGACCGAGTTCTTGCGAATCCCCTCCATCTCCACGTTGCCCGCACACAATCAGGATTGCCGCGCCGCCGCCGAATGGGTGGCCGCCGGACTGCGACGCATCGGATGTCACGACATCCAGTTTCTCGGAAGCGAAACGCATCCCGTCGTCTGGGGCAAGGGGCCCGACGTGCCCGGCGCGCCGACGTTACTCATCTACGGGCACTACGACGTGCAGCCGCCCGATCCGCTCGCGGAGTGGACGACGCCGCCGTTCGAGCCGACGCAGCGGGACGGGCGGATCTACGCGCGCGGCGCCGCGGACGATAAAGGGCAGGTCTTCTGCCTGCTCCAGGCGATCGCCGCGTCGCGGCGGCCGGCGGTGAACTTCCGCTTTCTCATCGAGGGCGAAGAGGAGTACGGCTCCAAGGTCCTGTTCGATCTGCTGAAGCGCGAGCCGCAGCGCGTGCGCGCGGACGCGGCCCTGGTGGCTGACATGTCGTATATCGCCCCGGGCTGGCCGGCGGTCTACACGACCTTGCGGGGCCTCTGCTACGCCGAGATCACCGTGCGGACGTCGAAGACCGATTTGCACTCCGGCGAATACGGCGGTGCCGCACCGAACGCTCACGAGGAATTGAGCCGGCTGCTGGGTCGTTTGAAGGGCGCAGACGGCAAGATCAACATCCCCGGCTTCTACGGGCCCGTAAAGCGACCGTCCAAAACGGAGCTCGCGGCCTGGAAGAAGCTGCCGTTCAACGAGAAGGACTTTCTCAACAAGCGCGTGCAGGGCAAGGCACTCGTCGGCCTGAAGAAAGCCTCCGTGCTCGAGCGGCTCTGGGCGCTCCCGACCTTCGAGATCCATGGCATTCTGGGCGGCTTTACGGGCGACGGCGCCAAGACGGTCATTCCCGCCGAGGCGACCGCCAAGGTGAGCCTGCGGCTCGTGCCCAACCAGAAGCTGGCAACGGTCGAAGGGCAGCTCGTGGCCGCGGTGAAACGCTTCGCGCCAACGTATGTGACGGCCAGCGTGCGATTTCTCCACGGGGCGGATCCCGCGCAGATCAAGATCGATACGCCGGCGTTCCAACTGTTGGACCAGGCGTTCAAGGAGGTGACGGGTCGGGGAACGGTTCCGGCGCGCGCGGGCGGCTCAATTCCGGTCGTGCCGGCGCTCGCCTCCGCCGGCGCGCCGGTGATCCTCACGGGAATTGGCTTGCCGGACGATCGGCTCCACGCGCCGAATGAGAAGCTCGAGTTGAAGCAGTTGTGGGATGGGATCGAGGTGTTCCGGCGGTTTTACGAGCTGCTGGGCAACGGTCGCACCTAGCGGCCACCAATCTTCTTACTGGCGTTCCGAAACTTGTTGATCTCGTGCTGGCTCAGCCCGCGCCCGCCGTACCGCTCCTCTGTCCACGGATCGCCGTGCATATGGTAGCCGTTTTGTTCCCAGAAGCCCGGCAAGTCTTCCTCTAACAACTCGAAGCCCCGCACCCACTTGGCACTCTTCCAGAAATAGAGATGGGGTACGAGCAGCCGAGCGGGCCACCCGTGCTCCGGCATCAGCGGCTCGCCCGCCCACTGCAACGCAATGAGGTTCTCAGGTCGGTTCAAATCCGCCAACGGCAGATTGGTCGTGAATCCCTGCTCGGCGACCACCAGACAGTACGTGGCTTCCGGTTTTACCTTCGCGCGCTCGAGCAACAGCTGGACGGGCACTCCTTCGAAGGTGTTATCGAGGCGGCTCCACGTCGTGACACAGTGGATGTCACAATTCACGGTCTTGCGCGGCAGGGCGAGGAACTCGTCGTACGTGAGACTGAACGGTTTCTCGACGAGACCGGAAACCATGAACGTCCATTTCGCCGTGTCGACGGTGGGGACGTCGCCGTAGTGCAAGACCGGCCATTTGGTGGTGACGATCTGGCCAGGAGGGACGCGGTTTTTTGTGTCCGTGGGCTAAAGCCCCGGCTTGGCGACTACGGGTGTCCTTAAGGACGCGTGCCGTGGCCGAGCCGCCCCTTCAGGGGACGGTAAAACGGACACTCCAAGAGATTTCTCAAATCCCTCTACCACCGCAGCGACGCTCTTCTCCCACAACCCCTCCCCCGTCCCCTGTCCCACTTCCTTTTGTACCGACGTCATCTCTACATTCTGAATCCCGCACGGCACGATGCGATCGAAATGCGCGAGGTCCGTCGTGACATTGAGCGCGAAGCCGTGCCACGTCACCCACTGCTTCACGTGAACCCCGATGCTGGCGATCTTCCTGCCGCGTGTCCACACGCCCGTGAATCCCGGACGCCGCTCCGCCGGGATATCCAGGATCGCGAGCGTGTTGATCAGCGCCTGCTCGAGCGTGCGCAGATACCAGTGCAGATCCTTCCTGTAGGCGCCGAGGTCGAGGATGGGATAGCCGACCAGCTGGCCCGGGCCATGGAACGTCACGTCGCCGCCGCGCTCGACTTCGAACACGTCGATGCCCTCAGCCTGCAGCAGGTGCTCGGCGTGCGAATTCCTCCCCAATGTGACGACCGGGGGATGCTCGAGCAGGAGGAGGACATCATGGGACAGTCGGCCCGCAATGCGGTCTTCGGCGAGCTGGCGCTGCCAGGCCAGGGCTTCCTCGTATGGCACGGTGCCCGCTGCGAGGACCTCGAGTGTGTTCATACCGTTCCGGTCCCGCTTCCCTCGTCCCCCGGCCCCCGTCCGCTATTCGCCCAGCGCGTGGCTACGATCCCGGCGGCGACGCTCAGCAAGAGCCAGACGATCATGCCGATGATGCCGAAGAAGCGGTCGAGCGGCGCGGCGAGGAAGCCGACCAGCACCGCGCCCACGGCGCCCAGGACGGCGATGACGCCGCGCTGCCAGATGTTGTCGAGGGCGCCGCTACGATACCAGCCGACGGCGCCGCCCACCCCGACCGCGGCAACGAGTCCGGCCGTCAGCTCGTAATAGCCCACCGTCTCGAACTTTTCTTCCGACAACCGCAGCGCGATCTGTGAGACGGTCATGCAGGCGCCCCCGAACGCCACCCCCGACGCGAGGGAGCCGAGACCGAGCGCAAGCGGATCCTTGACCGTGGCGGCGCTCAGATGTGCAACACGCGCCCGAGCGAGTCGAGCGCGGCCTCCGCGACGGCCTCGGACATCGTGGGATGCGCGTGGATCGCCAGATCGACCTCCTCGACGGTGTACTCATTTTCCCGCGCGACCGCCAGCTCGTGGATCATCTCGGACGCGTGGGCACCGACGATGTGCGCGCCGAGAATCTCACCGTACTTCTTGTCGCGCAGAATCTTGACGAATCCCTCGGTTTCGCCGGTGCCGCGCGCCCGGCCGTTGGCCGAGAAAGGAAACTTCCCGGCGACGTAATCGAGTTTTTTCTCCTTGCACTGGTCTTCGGTCAGCCCAATGCTCGCGACCTCGGGGTGACAGTAGGTCACGCTCGGGACGTTGTCATACTTGATCGGATGCGGCTTCTGGCCGGCCAGCAGCTCGGCGACGATCACACCTTCACGACTGCCCTTGTGCGCCAGCATGGGCGGACCGGCGACGTCGCCAATCGCGTAATAGCCGGGCGTCGTCGTCAGCAGATTCTTGTCGACCTTGATGAAGCCGCGGTCGGTCACCTGGATGCCGCACTCTTTGAGCCCGATGTTCTCGGTATTCACGGCGCGGCCCGCGGCCATCAGCACGGCCGCGGCCACGACCTGTTTCTTCTCGCCCCCCGCTTCGACGTCGAGCGTGACCTTGTCCCTGGCCACGTTGGCCTTCGTCACCTTGGCGCCGGCGATCACCTCGATGCCGCGCTTGCGGTAGCTCTTGGCGAGCGTGTCCGAGGCCTCGGCGTCTTCGATGGGAAGAATGCGTGGGAGGGCCTCGATGAGCGTGACCTTCACGCCGAACGCCGCGAAGATATCGGCGAACTCCATGCCGACCGCGCCGGCGCCGATGATCGCCAGGGTCTGGGGAATGCGCTCCATCAGGAGCGCCTCGTCGGAAGAAATCACGGTCGTCTTGTTGATCTCGAGGCCGATCTGCGGAATCCCTTTGACGCGGGAACCGGTCGCGATCACGACGGCCTTTTTCGCCTCGTAGACGTCGTTGCCGACCTTCACCTTCTTGCCGGGCTGCAGCACGCCGGTGCCTCGCACGACCGTAATCTTGTGCTTCTTCATCAGAAACTCGACGCCTTTGGAGTTCTGATCGGCAACCCGGCGCGAGCGCTTCATCGCGACACCGTAGTCGGTCTTCACGCTACCGGCCTCGACGCCAAAGTCCTTGGCTTCCTTGACCAAATTGGCGATGTAGGCGGAGTGGAGCAGCGCTTTGGTCGGAATGCAGCCGATGTTCACGCAGACGCCGCCCAGCTTCTCCTGCTCGATCACCGCCGTCGCGAGACCGAGCTGCGCGCAGCGGATCGCGCACACGTAGCCCGCGGGCCCGCCGCCAAGAACGATGACATCGAACGATTGTGCCAAGATCTATCCTTGTTCGAGAGTCGGTTGGAATGTTGGACGGTGATGACATTCCAACTTTCCAACCGTCCAACCGTCCAACCGTCCAACCTACAACAGCATTGCCAGCGGGTTCTCGAGCATCTGTTTCAGTGTTTTCAAAAACGCCGCACCGGTGGCGCCGTCGATGATGCGATGGTCGCAGCTCATCGTCAGCCGCATGCGCCGCCGCGAGACGATGCGGTCGCCGTCGGGAACGGCCTTCGGCGTGATCGATCCCACCGCGATGATCCCGGCCTCGGGCGGATTGATAACCGCCGTGAACTGATCGATGTCGAACATGCCGAGGTTGGAAATGCTGAACGTCGAGCCCGTGTATTCCTCGGGTTTGAGGCGCCGGTTGCGGGCTCGGCCCGCCAGCTCGCGCGCTTCGACGCCGATCTGCCGGAGGCTTTTCAGCTCCGCGTTACGGATGACCGGCGTAATCAGCCCGTCTTCGATCGCCACCGCCATCCCGATGTGCACCTCGTTCCAGTAGCGGATGTGATCCTCCTGGAACCAGGCATTGCAGGCGCGATGCTGTACCAGCGCCAGGGCGACCGCTTTGATGATGATGTCGTTGAACGAGATCTTGCCGCCCGCTTCGCCGAGCTGCTTGTTGAGCGCTTCGCGTGCTTCCGCCGCGCGCTCCATGTCGATCTCGGTCGTCAGGAAGAAGTGCGGGATCGGCCCGATCGACGCCGCTAGACGCTTCGCAATTGTCTTTCGGATCTGGGTGAGCTGGACATCTTCGTAGGGGGCACCGGAAGGAGCCGGGAGTCTGGAGACGGGAGTCGGGGTTGCCGCACGCGCTTGTGTCGCGCCTGCTTCGACGTCGCGCTTGATGACCCGGCCGCCCGGGCCTGAACCCTGAACGAGCTTGAGATCGACACCAGCGTCTTTCGCGATGCGTCTCGCCAAAGGCGATGCCTTCACACGCGTGGCGTCGGCCTGAGCAGTAACGGGCACCGGTGTTGGTGTGGTCGGTGCGGGGCCAGGCGCCCGGGCGGGAGCGGCAGCGGGAGCCGGCTTTGCAGCCCCAGCTCCCGACTCCTGGCTCCCGGTTCCAGTGGTTTGGCTCCCCGCGCCGTCGACCTTTTCCCCGGGCTTCCCGATCCATGCGACGATATTCCCGACCGGCACGGTGGTGCCCTCGGGCGTCAGCACCTTGAGCAGCTGCCCATCCGCCCGCGCGACCAGCTCCATGACCGCCTTGTCGGTCTCGACCTCCGCCAACGTGTCGCCCGACTTCACGGCGTCGCCCTCGTGCTTCGTCCACTTCACGAGGCGGCCTTCTTCCATCGTGGGCGACAACGCCTCCATGTGGACTTTCGTAGCCATGAGCTAGGGCCTAGTCGAGGTAGAGCATCCGTCGAGCCGCGGCTACCACCTTCTCCGGTGAGGCCTTCGCGGCTCGCTCGAGGAGCTTGTTGTATGGCATCGGTACGTCCGCCTGCGTCACGCGCTGCACGGGCGCATCGAGATCGTCGAACGCATCCCGCTGGATGAGATCGACCACCTGCGCACCGAGGCCGGCGTGGGGCCAGCCTTCTTCGACCACCACCGCGCGGTTGGTCTTCTTCACGGAATCGAGGATCGCCGCTTCATCGAGCGGCCGGAGCGACCGCAAATCGAGCACTTCGGCGGACACGTCCTGCTCGGCGAGCTGGTCCGCGGCCTTTAAGGCCACACTCAAGGTTTTCGAATGACATACGAGCGTCACATCCGAGCCCTCACGCTTGATATCCGCGCGCCCGATCGGGACGATGTGCTCGCCGTCTGGCACCTCGCCCTTCTGGTTGTACAGCATCTCGCCTTCCAGGACGATGACCGGATTGTTGTCGCGAATCGCGGACTTGAGCAGCCCCTTGGCATCGGCGGGCGTGGCCGGCGCGACGACCTTGAGACCGGGGATGTGCGACACCCAGCTCTCCCACGCCTGGGAATGTTGTGAGGACAGTTGCAACGCCGCGCCGTTCGGGCCGCGGAACACGATGGGCATGGGGATCTGGCCGCCCGACATGTACAGCATTTTCGCGGCCGAATTGACGATCTGGTCGAGCGCCAGCACCGCGAAATTCCACGTCATGAACTCGATGACCGGACGCAACCCCCCCATCGCCGCGCCCACGCCGATCCCGGCGAATCCCAGCTCGGCGATCGGCGTGTCCACGATCCGCTTGGGACCGAACTCCTCCAGCAACCCCCGGCTCACCTTGTAGGCGCCCTGATACACGCCGACCTCTTCGCCCATGAGGAAGACGTTGGAATCGCGCTGCATCTCTTCGCGCAGCGCCTGATTCAACGCATCGCGGTAGGTGAGTGTGGCCATCAGTCGACCAGCACGTCCGTGAAGAGCTCGTCCGGCTCGGGATCCGGACTCTCGTCGGCGAACTTCACGGCCTCTTCCACTTCGGCGTGGACTCCCGAGTCCATCGCGTCGAGCGCGGCCTGATCGATGACACCCTCGTCCTTCAGCTTTCCGGCGAGGTGCGCAATGGGGTCGCGGGCCTTCTGCTCCTCGACCTCATCCTTGGTCCGGTACACACCGTGCAACGGATCGGACATGGAATGTCCCATATATCGATAGGTTCGCACTTCGAGGAGGGTGGGGTGGCTCTGCTTGCGGGCCCGCTCGACGGCCCGTCGCGTCGCATCGTAGACCGTCAAGACATTCATTCCATCGACCAACTCCGCGGCCATGTCGTAGCTACACGCGTGCTCCACGATGTCCGTCACCGCGGCGACGCGCTCGAATGCCGTGCCCATGCCGTAGCGATTGTTCTCGCACAAGAAGATGACCGGTAGTTTCCAGACCGACGCCATATTCAGCGTCTCGTGAAACGCGCCGATATTCACGGCGGCTTCGCCGAAGAAACAGACGGTGACCTGATCGGTGCCCCGGTATTTGCTGGCGAACGCGAGCCCGGCGCCAAGCGGAATGTGTCCACCGACAATGCCGTGTCCGCCCATGAAGCCGCGCGTGGCGTCGAACAGGTGCATCGAGCCGCCTTTGCCCTTGGAGCAGCCCGTGGCTTTCCCGAACAGCTCGGCCATCACGGCGTTCGCGGAGATGCCCTTGATCAGCGCCTGGCCGTGCTCGCGATAGGAGCAGATCACGTAGTCATCGTCCCGCAACGCGGCGAGCGCACCGACGCCGACCGCCTCCTGTCCGATGTACAGGTGGCAAAACCCGCCGATCTTGCCGAGTGCGTATGCCTCCGCCGCCTTTTCCTCGAAACGGCGGATCAGCAGCATCTGGCGCAGCATCCGAAGCTGCAGGTCGGATTGCGCGGTGTCTTTCGGGCGTCGCGCTGTGGCCGTCATCGCGTAGCAGCTTCCACTTGCTCCCACGCGTGATAGCTGGACCGGACCAGGGGGCCCGATTCGACGTGCCGGAAGCCCAGCCCCATCCCGTAGCGCTTCAGCTCGGCAAACTCGTCGGGCGTGTACCAGCGTGCGATGGGCAGATGCTGATCGGACGGCCGCAGGTACTGGCCGATGGTGAGAATGTCGACCTGGGCGGCGCGAAGATCGCGCATCGCGACAAGCAGCTCGTCCCAGTCCTCGCCGAGCCCGCAGATGATGCCGGACTTGGTGAGCAGGTCGGGATTGAGCTCTTTGGCGCGCTCCAGGAGCTCGAGCGCACGGTGATAGCGGCCGCCGGGCCGGGCGATCCGATACAGACGAGCGATCGTCTCGAGATTGTGATTGAGGATGTCGGGGCGCGCTGCGACGACGATGCGCAGCGCATCAGGGTTGCCTTTGAAGTCGGGGATCAGGACTTCGACCGATGTCTCAGGTAGGCGCCGCCGAATCTCGGCGATACAGGCCGCAAACACTTCGGCGCCGCCGTTCGGCAAGTCGTCGCGATCGACGCTCGTGATCACGACGTGCTTGAGACCCATCTGCGCCACCGCGTCGCCCAGGCGCCGCGGTTCGCCGGCATCGAGCGGCAGTGGAGTGCCGTCGGCGACCGCGCAGTACGCGCAGTTCCGGGTGCACACGTCGCCCAGGATCATGAACGTCGCGGCCTTGTGCTCCCAGCACTCACCGATGTTGGGGCAATGCGCTTCTTCACAGACCGTATGGAGCTTGAGGTCGCGCATCATGTGCTTGAGCGCCAGGTAGTTGGGGCCGCCGGGTGCTTTCACCTTCAACCACGAGGGTTTACGAGCTGGCTCTGCTGGCGCGACGGAAGGCTGGATCTGCACTAAGGGGGCGGCCATGGACGTCGAAGATAGTCATAGCCGATGGGGTGGGGTAGACCATTTTTCAACCAGACGGTTGATCCCGATCTCGATTCTTTAGGCGCCTCAGTTCCTCTTCGACCTCCGTCGATGTGCCCAGTGTGCCGTCCGCGATGTCGGCAATTTCTTCTGCTTCCTTCCACTGTCGCTCCAGCTCCTCGACCTCGGCTCGCTCGTCTACCGCCATCTCCAGTGCCAGTCCCCGCTCTGGGCGGAGCGATCGCAACGTGAGCTCGCGCCGCGCGATGTCGTGGACCAAACGATCCGCGCCGCCCACCATGTCCACTTCGCGTGCCGCGTCCTCGGCGCGTCGGCGTCCACCCCGGGCGAGGTTCAGATAGGTGAGACCCTGACGCAACACCTGAACCGCTTCCGTGCCGGTCAGGTGCGTACCTTCCTGGCGGCACTTCGGACAGCTCACGACCACGGCCATGTCCGCGTGGCGATCGGGGACGATGCGCGCGTGCTGGACGTGACGGGCGCGCAGCACCATCAGGCTGCCGCAGTGCGCGCAAATCGGGGGCTCGGTCAATGTGACTTTGCGGCGACCCACCATGCCCACGTATATCCCATCGACCAGCCGGTGGAGATTCCAGACCATCACCCCGAATCCGCCACCCGCCGCGACGTTCGCGGCGATGCCGAGCCCGATGGCCGCAATGGTGAGGGGAACCACGACCTTCATGCGCTCACGCTGCCGGTTGCGGAGTCGCTCCCCGTAGCGCCAGGTCGCCAGCTCGACACGCGGCGGTTTCCCCACGCGCACAAGGTCGTAGCGTTCCCACCGAATCAACGCGACCTGATCGGTCGATGCAGCGATCCGTCCGTTGCTTGCGGCGCGGGCCACCGCTTCGATGCGTTCGAGACGATCGTCGAACGGCGTGAGATTCCAGCGGCTACAGCGCGGGCACACGACCCAGAGCCGGCCTCTCCATTCGTCGAAGGCAATCCGCCGGCCGACACCGAGTCCGGAAGGGCCACCATCACCGTCAAATGCCGCATTACAAAAGGCACAACGGCTGAACATCCTAGGAAGTAAATCGCTCCGGGGCGAGCGAGGCAATCTCTACGTCGGTGGTGCCGGTCGCCACCAGGTCTCCGATGATCTCCCCGGTCAGGCCGGCGAGCAGGACGCCGTTGCGGCCGTGACCGGTGGCGTACCACAATCCACGCACGTCGGGATCGGGGCCCACGATCGGACGCCCATCGGGCGTGATCGGGCGCAGGCCCGCCCAGGTCCGGATGGGGACCGTCGGGAGCTGGGGCAACAGCCGCCGCGCGGCCGAGACGATCTCATGGACGCCGGATTCGGTAACGTGCCCGTCGAATCCTACGTGCTCCATCGTGCTGCCGAAGATTGCTTCCCCGCTGCGAGCCAGGACGTAGCCGTGGTCATAGTAGAGCACCGTACGCGGCATGTTGGCCGGCCAGGGTGCGGCGCCCATCTGGCCACGGACAGGTTCGACCGGCAGGGTCCGGGGGAGGTGCTCGATGCGTGGGGACCAGGCACCCGCAGCGATGATGACGTGCTCCGCCTTGATCTTGCCGGCGGGGATTTCGACGCCGATCGCCCGGCCGAGGATCGTGGTGAGGCGGGTCACCCGGGAGTTCAGCGTGCGTGCGCCGTGGCGTTTGGCATCGGCGTGGAGCGCGCGGGCGAGTGCGGGCGCGTCTACCGCACCGTCCTCCGGTGCGAACATCGCGCCCAGGCACGGCGCCGTGGCAGGAAAACGCTCCGCCACCTCCTCCGCTTCCAGCCAGTCGCACCGCAGTCCGGCCTGGCGTTGGTGCGCCACCGCGTCGCGGAGCCGCTCGGCTTCGGATTCGTCGAACGCGAGGGACGCTATCCCGTCGCGCCACAACCCGATGTCGATGCCGGTGGTCTCCGCCAGCGCGGGGGCGAGGCTCTCGTAGAGGTCGCGGGCGCGCAATCCCAGGGCCCGGAGCGCCTCGTCGGTCCGCTCGATCTGCGGGCCCAGGATTCCGGCCGACGCGGCCGACGCTGCCGCCGGATCGGGCCCCGGCTCGCAAATCAGGACGCGCAGCCCACGCAGCGCCGCGGCGCGGGCGCAGGCGGCGCCGATGATTCCGCCGCCGGCCACCAACACTTCACAGGACGAAACTTTGTGCGACATTTAGGCGTACGCTGCAAACGCACCGGACACCACGGAGGATATCATGTTCCGGAGCATCATTGGTTTCGCGATTCTCGCGGTTGTCGCCTGGCTGGCGCTGAAGTTGATCTTTGGGATCGTTGGGAGCCTGTTCGGCCTCGCGACGACGGTCCTCACGCTGGCGGTCATCGGCTTCTTCTTCTATATCTGGATGCCACGCCCACCGGCCAGTGTCGGTCGTTCGACGACATTGACACGCGGCCGATAGTGGCGCTGCATGTCGCAATCGCAGGCCGTGAAGTTCTTCGGTTTCCCACCATTCAAATTGCGCGCGATGGTCAATGCCTTGAGGAACACTTCGGGCATCAGCACCGCGCTGCCGAGATTCAGCACCACGCCGCCGTCGTCGAGGTCAGGCAGGGTGGCGGCCAGCCGCTTGAAATCCCGGTGACTGGTGGCGCCGATAGCGGCGCCGTCGGCGGTGGGATGCTGATGAATGATCTCCGCCCCGAGCGCCGCGTGCACGGTGACCGGCACGCCCAGCTCGCTGCACGCGACTAACACCGATACGTCGCGCCCGGGAAGTTCCTGACGCGCGCGCAAGTATTCGGCGAACGCCTCACCGGCACCCTGCTCAGTCTGGGCGCCGCGCGCCAGCGCCGCATTCATCTCGCGTCCCGTTTCCTCCGCCATCCCGAAGGTTCCGTCGCCCAGACCCGCCGCCACGTCTTCGCTCGTTCCTCCGTACGCCGCAAGCTCGAAGTCGTGAATCGCCGCGCTGCCGTTCATGGCGACAACGGTCACCGCGCGCTCGCGCATCAACGCAATCAGCAGTGGTCCCAGCCCGACCTTGATCACGTGCCCACCCAACATTGCGACGATCGCGCGCTTCCCGGCCGCCGCGACGATCTGATCGACCACGTACCGCAGATCTTGCGCGGCGAGAATCGCGGGTAGCGCGTCGAAAAACGCGCTGAACGAAGCCTCGGAGGGGTGCGGCGCGTGGGCGAGGAGTGAGGGGTCGACTTTGTTGGGTCGCTTGGCAACCGGGACCGTCTTCAGGCGGGAGAAGTCGGCTTCGCGGTACTCGGTCATGGCTGAGCGACTCCTGGAACCACGTAGTCCTTGAGCTTCAGCGTGACCTGGCCGAACGAGAACTTGGACTGAATCGCCAACACGAGGCGCTGCGCGTCGTCCGACAGCCAGATCAGGGTTTCCGATTTTTCCGCGAAGATCCCGCGGGCCTGCGGAATCTTGGGACGGACGACGAGCGCCCGCCACTTCTTGCCGGCGACGCTGACCCGCTCCCGGCGCACCACCTCGATAATCACGGGATTGCGGTCGGGTCGGAAATAGCGCGGATACTCATATCGCTTGCCGACGTCCAGCGGCACCGTCCGGATCCAGTACAGGAAGGCGGCGTCATCGAGCGGCTCGAGGACGGTCGCAAAGGTCGTGTCGCGCCCGACTTCGCGATAGAACCCGGAATCGGGGAAGATCTCATACTGGCGCTCGCGGTGCCTGTCGCGCTCGTCCTGCACGGACGAGAAACGCCGCGATCGAAAGTCATACCGTCCCACCCACGACTCGATGGTCTGGTCGAGATGGTACCAGAGCGCCCCTCCGGATATGCGGAATCGAATGTGCACGGCCTCAACGTTGTGCACGGTATCGATCCCCATGACCTCCATCGCGGCGCTGCCCACGTTGAAGATCCCGTACTTCGCGTTGAACGACAGCCGCTCGCCGACCGGGAACGGCACGGCACTAACCATGTTGCCGGTACACACGTGGTCCTGGGCGCCAAGAGCCCCTGTGGCCGCGAGCAGCGCGAGCACGACCATCGTCGGCGCTTTGCGCGCCGCACTGATCAGGCTGCGCGCGCGCCACGCGGCGAGGAGCTGCTGCCAGGGATTGGATCGCGATGACCGCTGCTTGAGGTCGTATCGCGCGGCGCTGGAAACCACCTCGATCCGCCGGGCATTGGCGCCAAGCCGCGCCAGGAGCTCCGCGTTCGCCGCCCACCCCTCGGTGGCGAGCAGAGGGGAGGCCGCGCCGTTCCGAGTTGCCTGGCGCAGCACCACGAGACGCAGTGCCAGGAAGCCTGAAATGGAGTCCTTCACACCAACGCCCACGCGGAGCAAGCGCGGCGCCCACTGCCGCGCCCACCGTTCCGGCCAGGAGCGGGTCCCCTGCGCGCGATACTGCTCGGCGACGACGAGATCGGCGCCGGACTCGAGGCGTTTGACCATCTCTTCCATGGTTTCCGGCGCGTGCACGAAGTCGGCATGGAGCGTGATCGCGCAATCGCGTTTCGGCCGATCGGTGCGCTGCAAGGCCACCCGCAGCAACTCCTCGAGGCTCTTTGCGTATCCCTGCCGCGAGGGATGGTGGATCACGGTCAGCGGCAGGACGCGCGCGTATGACGTCAACACATCCGCCGACCCGTCCGTCGAGGCGTCATCGCACGCGATGATCTGATATTCCCGCTCGAACGCGGTGAATACCTGGCGCACCTTCCAGAGCACGAGTCCAACCGTGCGCGCCTCGTTGTGAACCGGAACGCAGACGTAAATCATGGCCCTGCAATCTAGAGAAGGGCCCTATAGACGTCCAAGACTCCTTGTGCCATGGCATGGGCGGTGAAGCGCTGCGGGAAGGGAAGCGGGGTGGGATGTTCCAGGACTGCCACGACTTTTTGCGCCAACGCTTCAGCAGCCTCGACCGGAACCAGCACGTCGGGAGGGAGGATTTCAGGGATTCCCCCGGCGGTCGTGGCCACGACGGGTCGTCCGAGCGCCAACGCGTTCAGGATGACGCTGCCGAGCCCCTCCGTTTTCGACGACATGACGAAGACGCTCGCCTCGGCGATGAGCGCCTCGATGCGGTCGACATAGCCGACGAGGTGGACGTGGTCCTCGAGCTCGAGTCGCGCGATTTCGCTGGTGAGCGCCGCGCGCAGTGGTCCGTCACCGGCAATGATCCAGTGCAACTCGGGCTCCAGGGCGCGCGCGTACTGCGCGGCGCGCACGAGCGTGCGCTGGTCCTTGTGATCCACCAGCGCCGCCGCGTTCACCGCCAGCGGGGCTGTGGCGGGAATGCGGAGCTGGCTGCGGATGTCGAGCGCGGGGGTCGCGGCCCGCCGGATTTCCTCGGGATCGATGCCGTCGGGTACGACGGTGATGCCGTCCGCTGCGATCCCGTCACGCGTGAGGATCTGCTTGACGGCACCGGAGACGGCGATGATGCGATCGGGCCGGCGCCACGCGCCGAAGCGCCCGAGGTGAAAATCCACGCGCCGAGTGGCCACGAGCGTCCGGCCCATCGCCATCGTCGCGGTCAGGGTGAGCGCGTGGCTATCGTGCACGTGGATGACGTCCGGTCGGAACGCGGCGGTCGTGCGTCGCAGGTGCCACCAGGCCCGCGGGTCGAGCCCGATCTCCCAGCTGGTTCCCTGCACGGTGATGCCAGCGGCACTCACGCGACGCGCGAGCTCACTGCCGTTTTTGGTGACGAGGACCTGCTCGATCCCGGCGTCCTTGCCGAGCTCGCGGCATAGCAGCCGGACCTGATTCTGGCCGCCGCGCCATTCGCGGCCCGAGTCTACCTGGAGTATTCGCATTACTGGGGCCTGGGGATTGGGGGTTGGGGCTTGAGGCTGCGAATCCCTAGGCCCCAGCCCCTAGCCCCTAGCCCCTGCCTTTTCAACTCCGGCGAGAACGCGGCGCAGTGCGTCGAGCTTGAAGGGCTTTTGGAGGAAAGGACGGCCCAGCTCTTCGAGGAATTGCAGGGTGTCGCCGCGCACCGTGTCGCCCGTGGCGAAGATGATGCGATCGGCGACCGCCGGATGCATGCGCGCGAGCGTCTGAAACATCTCGCGGCCGCCCAGCCGGGGCATCCGGAGGTCGCAGATGATGAGATCGAAGGGCTGCATGAGCGCCCGTTTCAACGCCTGGCTGCCGTCGTGCGCGACCACGACCTCGTGCCCCCAGCTTTCGAGCGTCGCTTGCATGTAGTGGAGGATGTGCGGCTCGTCATCCACCACAAGGACCCGCAGGTGTTCCTGCCGTTCGGCCGGTGAGGGCTCGGCCTCCGTACTGCCTCCCCCGGCCCCCCGGGTGAGCGGGGTGAGCTCCGCGCGTACACCGGCCGGGAGCTCGACGGTGAACGTGGCGCCACGGCCGCTGCCTGCGCCGCCCGGGTCCACGGAAATGTTGCCGCCGTGTTCCTTCACGATCCCAAGGCAGATCGACAGGCCGAGGCCGGTCCCCTCGCCCTCGGATTTGGTGCTGAAGAACGGCTCGAACACGCGCTGCGCGACGGCTTCCGGAATTCCGGGACCATTGTCCGAAATGCTCGCGGCAATGCCGTCCGGCTCACAGCGGGCGACGATCTCGATCCGGCCGCCCCCCGCTTTGTGGCGCGTGCTGGTGATCGCCTGCGCCGCATTGTTGATGATGTTCACGAAGACTTGCTTGATCTGATTCGCGTGGACTTCGACTTCCGGCAGCCCCGGCTCGAAGGACAACGTGAGCTCGATGCGGGCCGCGAGGAGCTGGTTTTTCAAAAGCTGGTGCGTCGACTCGAGAATGGGCCGGATCGATTGCAGCTGGCGCTCGCCCTCCTGCCGCCGGGCGAACGACAGCAGGTTGCGGACGATCGCCGATGCGCGCTCGGCTTCCTGCCGAATCACCGCGAGGGGCTCGGCGAGGCGCGGCGGCACATCCGCGGCTTCGCCCAGCAGATCGCTGAAACCGACGACCGACGCGAGCGGGTTGTTGAGGTCATGCGCGACGCCCGCAATCAACTGGCCGATGGCCGACATCTTCTCCGACTGCAGCAGCTGCTCCTGGAGACGCCGCTTCTCGCTCTGATCCTCGAACAGGAGCACGGCGGCGCCGGGCTCGCCGGTGGGAATGGCGGTCACCAGCAATGTCCGGTCGCCGGCGCGCACCTCTACCGACGCTTCGCTCGGCGTGGGAGCCAGCAGGCGCGTCACAGACTCTACCCACGACGGCGGGAGGAGAGTGACCCAAGGTCGGCCGGGAAGCGCCGTGACGGGGAGCTTGATCAAATTGGCAAATACACGATTGGCGCGACGCACCGCGCCTTGCGGATCCACATAGCAAATTGCGTGGTTGAATGCGTCGACCGTCTGTTCCCATTCCCGCTTGCCGCTCGACAGCAGCTCCACGAGCCGGGCGTTCTCGAGCGCGAGCCCCGCCTGCGCCAGCACGGCGCGTGTGAACATCAGCGCACCTTCATCGAACGCGTGCTTGCGATCACCTTCCAGCGCGACCGCGCCGATGGTGCGCGTGACGGCGACAATCGGCGCGCCGAGCCAGCTGGGCGGTATCGGTCCGGTCCGCTTCGCGTCGAGGGTGACCTCGAACTCGGCGGCGCGCGCGGCGACGTTCTCCGGAAACACCAGCGGCCCTTTCCGGAGCGCGAGCTGCAACAGCGGCTCGTCCGTGTTGGCGGGACGCGGGCCGTTGTGGTAAGCGACGGCGAGCCGGTTGGAATCGAGGTCGAGCAACATCACGGAGAGACGACCGGGCGCCAGCTGCTCCGTCAGGACCCGCGCCACGATCTCGACGATCGTGGCCGGCCGAAAGGCGCCGGCGAGCTCCTGCGAGAGCGCGGTCAGTCGCGCCAGCACGTCGGTGACCGAGCCGATCACGTGGCCTCGTCCAGGAACCGCGTCGGCACGCGCGTGGCGGCGTCCACCAGGGCCTCGGCAGACTTGATGAATCGGACCACGATCGGCAACGACCCGTGTAACGCGACTTTGCGCTGCATGATTCCGGCGATGGGACCCAGTTCCTTCTTGATGATCTGTTTCCAGTAACGGTATTCGGCGGTCAGGACGAAGGGGGCCTGCTGCGCGTCCTGGCGCGCGACGAGCTTCGCGGCGCGGCAGACACCGCGGTCGAGGTCCAGCCAGATCCCCACGTCGTCGGGAACGCCGATGGCGGGCTGCGCGGGCATGACAAGCGCGACCGATCCGTGCGTCCACTCCGTCGACGCGCTGCGGTAGTCGTCGCTCGCGTTGATCGCGGCCTCATACGCGGCCACCCACTCCGCCGACGGAAAGGCGTGGAGCACCGCGGTCACGCGACCGCCCGCGCGAATCCGTCGAACAGCGCCCGCTCCGTGAGGTCTTCGGGATGCCATTGGACCGCGACCATCCACGCGGCATTCGCGTCTGCCGGCTCGGCGGCCTCGATCACGCCGTCGTCGGCCCAGGCCACGGCTTTGAGACACGGAGCGAGATCGCGGATCGCTTGATGGTGGCGGCTGTTGACCGTCGCCGAGCGCATGCCGAGCGTGCGTTCAAGGAGCGACCCGGCTGCGACGCGCACCGCATGCTGGGTCGTCTCATCGCTGTGCGGCACCAGGCTGGGCCGCTCGCTGTCCAGATCCTGATACAGCGTACCGCCGAGCGCGACGTTGAGGATCTGAATGCCGCGGCAGATCGCGAGAATCGGCAGGCGGCGCGAGCGCGCTGCGGCGATGAGCGCGAGCTCGGCGGCGTCACGCACGGGATCGACATCGCCCAGGCGGGGATGCGGCGTCGCCCCGTAGCGGTCCGGCGCGACGTCTTCGCCACCCGTGAGCACCAGCCCACGGACCGCCGCGAGGGCGGCAGCGGCACGGTCGGCGGCCACCATTGTTGGGACCGCGAGGGGAACCAGGCCGGCAGTTTCGAGCGCGCGCACGTACGCCGTGTTCAGTGTGACGCGCTCGCGGCCATCGACCATTCGGCGCGGCGCGGTCACGGCCACCGGCTGAGCCTGCGTCACGACGTGGAAGTGGGCGCGGAACCAAACAACGGACAGCGGGGGTTGCTGACGCTGGCCCAGTCGACACGCACGCCGTACAGATTCAGGACCGTGCTGCCGCCGATGACCGTGCCGATCGCGGGATGGCCCGCGGGCTCCTCCTGGTCGAGCAGCAGCACGCCCATGGCGCGTTGCGAGGTGTCGTCGACGACGAGCAAACCGTACCCGCGTGCCGGGAAGGTCGGTCCGCGGTACTGCATCGAGATCTTGCCCTCGGCATCGCGACCGACAATGAGGGCGCCGTTCCCGCCGCTGCCGGCCTTTTGCTCGATCACGCGCGCGGGGAGCGAATCGGGCATGCCGCGGGGCGGGTCGGTCAGCACCATGCGTGCGTTCTGCAGCTGCGACGTGATCAGCGACGGCCCCGCGAGCATCGCCAGGCCGCAGGTTGGCGAGCCACTGCTCCCGCGGCTACACGCCGCGGCCCCTAGCAACATCAGGAGAGACGATACCGACCGGTTCATGGGCTCCCAATCTAACGCTAATGGGACCAGACAGCGGTCAGCGTGACGGTCCGCACAGGCGCGAGGGTTTCGGGCACGAGGTTATAGATGTAGTTGAGCACGTTCGTGGCGAGCAGACGGAACTCAACGGGCCCCGACGTCCAGCGCGCGCGCAGGTCCAACACTTTCACCGGTACGCGACGCGGATCGACGAATCCTTCCAGCTCGATGCGCTCTGGCCGGCTCGCGAAGCGGAAGTCCGCGCCGACGCCCACCGGGCCGACGGTGTAGTCCGCACCCAGCGTGACGAGGTGGCGCGGCCGGAACGCCAGAGGTCCCGACGCGCTATCGCCCGACAGCCGGCGGCGGGTGTCCAGGTACGTGTAGCCGAGGGTCGCGATCAGCCGGTCACGGATCGGTGCGGCGATCACGTTGGCGTCGAGGCCCGCGATCCGGGCGCGCACGACGTTCTGGAGCTGAATCTCCACGGTGGCGGGTGGGATCTGGAGTACCTGCGGTTCGATGAGATCGCGCGCCTCGGTCCAAAAGAGCGCCGCATCGAGCCGCATCATCCCCCACAGGGGCGCGCTCGTGTGCCCAATCTCGAACGACCATGCCGTCTCGGGCCGCAGCGTGGGATTGGGCACGACGTCGAATCCGAGGGCGGTGGTATGCACGAACCGCTCCGCCATCGTCGGCGCGCGGAAGCCGCGCCCGATCGATGCGCGGATCAGCCCCCCATTCGGTCCACTGCGATCTGTCGGCACCGTGATCCCGACGCGTGGGCTGACGACGGCCGTGAGCGACCCGCCATCGACGGCGAGCAAGTCGAGCCGTGCGCCGCCGCTGATCCGCACCACACCGCTGCGCTGATCGCTCTGGCCGTACGCCGCGAATTCGGACTGTGAGTGGTTGCCGAAGATGTCGCTCGTCACGTCGGAGACCGTCGCCTCCGTGCCGACGATCGCGGTGCGCGAGGAGTCCGGGTGTGCCTCGATGCGGCCTTCCGCGCCAAACCGGTTCCCGACGCCGAACTCCGTCGCGGTGCGCCGCAGGTCCGTGAAATGCGTCCGCATCCAGGAGCCGCGCGCGACCCACGCCAGCTGCGGCGAGACGGTCGTACGCACCTGGGCGGCGAGATAGCCCTTGCGTGAGTCGGTGCGTGCGCCCCGCTCGCTGGTGTCCACCTTGAACGGCTGGAAGACTTGCCCCCGATCGTCGCATTCACCGCGACTGCACCAGCTGAGCGGAACGTCGTAGCGGTCGACCGCCCATGCCCCCGAGACGTCGACTCTCGTGTTAACGGACGGTTGCCAGCGCGCTTTGCCGGCGAAATGCAGGTGGTCGTCCTGGTCCTGCTGGCGATAGCCGTCGGAATGCCGATCGCCCGCCGATATTCTGCCGCCAAGCTCGTCGGTGCCGTAGGACGCCGCGACGTCGCCGCTGCCCAGCAATCCCGCGTTGTCGCGAAACCGCCAGACCGGGTGGGGCGGATCGCCGTACATGCCACCGGTGAATCGCATCCGGGTGTGGAGGCCATTCGGGATGTCGCGCGTCGTCACATTCACGACCCCACCAAAGGCGGCCGATCCATACAGCGAGGACCCCGCCCCCTTGAGGATCTGGACGCTCTCGATCTCGTCCACCGCGAGCAAATCCCAGTTGATGCCTCCCCGGTCTCCCTGATTCATGGGAACGCCGTCGACCGTCATCAGGACGCGCGAATTCAATCCCTGCACGTAACCGGTCGAGCCGCGGAGGTTGATTTGGCCGTTCACGAACTGCACGCCCGGCGCATGATCGACCGCTTCGTCGACCGTGGTCACGGCACGGCGATTCAGGTCCTGCTCGGTGACTTGGGCGACGCTGGTGGGGGGGCGGTCGCCAAAATGCGGCACCTTCTCGCTGATCACGTCGACCGGCGGGAGCGCGAGCGGCGCCGGCGACAGCGCGATATCGATCGTCGTCGAGTCGCCACCCGTCAGGGCGACCGTCGTGTCTACGAAGCTGTAGCCGATCGCGGCCGCGTGCACGCGGACGGCGCCGGCCGGGACAACGGGTAGTCGAAACCTGCCCTGCAGATCGGTCTCGGTCGCGAGTGTCGTTCCGCGCACGACGACCGCGGCGCCGCGAATCGGCGCGCCCTCCCGATCATGCACGGTTCCGCGCAGCACGCCCTGCGCGGCCGCCCTCCCCCCCCCAACCAGCGGCGCGAATGCGAGCGCCACGAGCAGCGCGGCTATGGCCCGGTGCACGTCACGAAATCCGTCGCGGGCCGCAGGTTGTCGAAATCGACCGCGAAATCGACGTCGCCGGCGGACGCCCCAGGTGGCACCGTCACATTGCCGGGGAGCGTCGAGTCCGCCGGGTTGCGGTAGTAGCCGGCGACACGCAGGTACTGGGTATCGGCCGGCGTGAGCGTGAGCGGGCCCGGCTTTTTCCAGACCGCCAGGACCCAATGGTAGGTCCCTGGGGACAGCGGTACGCTGTACAGCGTCAGCGAGTCGGTATACGGCACCGAGCCGGGGATCAGGGGCTGGCGGTTGGCGATGAGCTCGTTGCAGGTCAGCGGAAAGGCGACGTACGCGGCGATGAAGACGTTTTCGGTGTTCGCGGGGATCGTGCCGCGGAATCGGAGCGTCCCGCACAGCCCGACGAGCGAGGGCGCGCAGATCGGCTCGGGCTCGAGGCCGCCGCCACATGCCGTCAGGAAAGCCAGGAGGAGCCACGCCGTGCGCATGCCAGCAATTTGCGGGTGAGGGCGAGTGCGTCAACTTGACCATGGTTTTGCGCGGGAATAACGTTTCGGCATGCCTTTGTACGAGTACCGCTGTACGGTGTGTGAGGCGCGGTTTTCGCGCACGGAATCGATGGCGGAACACTCCGCGCGGTCTCGTCCGAACTGCCCGGAGTGTAATTCGCCCGCCGTGGAGCCCGTCTTTTCCGACTTTTTCGCCAAGACCGTCCGCAAGAGCTGAACTCTGTTCGAGCGCCTGCGGGACGCCTTCCGCGCTGCTCTCGATGCGGCGTCCAGCCCCGACCTGCGATCGCTCGCGCGCCAGATGCGCGAGGCGGTCGTCGATGCGAAGGTCGCCGTCGCAGAAACTCAGGAAGCGATCGCACGCACCGAGCGTGAGGTCGGATTGGAGCGCCAGCGGCTGGCCGATGCCGAACGCCGCGGCCGGCTGGCGGGCGAGATCCAGGACCAGGAGACGGTGGCGGTCGCGGAGCGGTTCGCGGCGAAGCACCGCGAGCGGTTGGGTGTGCTCGAGCGCAAACTCGTCGCGCAGCGCGAGGAGCTCGCGCTGGCGCAGCGGGAGCTGGATGAAATGCAGACGCAGCTCAAGCGCGCGGAGCGCGACCGACCGGCGATGCAGGGCGACAGCAGCACGGAACAGGCGTGGCGCGATGTGCAGAGCGCCGGCGGCGCGCGACCCGGTCTCGATCTGCAAGACGAGCTGCTCAAGTCGGACATGGATCGCGCGGCACGCGAAGCCGCTGTGGCGCGGCAGCTCGAGGAGCTCAAGAAGAAAATGAGAAAAGACTGAACCTGCGCAAGAACCGGCGTCCGCGGAGGTAACCTATGGATGTGAAGCGAGGGCGCATGGTATTCCTGGGGTACGGCAAGTACTGGCGCTCGGATCGGATTCTGGGGCTCACGCCGATCGAGCAGGGGCGCGGGCCGGGACAGCGCACGAATGTCTTCATCGACGGGCAAGCGGAGCCGATCATCGCCTCGCGCACCGAGCAGGCCATTCTCGAGGACATGGGGGCCACCGACGACAGCTTCCAGCAGGAAGCGCTGCGTCAGGCGACGCGGGAGCTGCTCGAAGCGTTCCACGAATTCTCGCCGGTGCTGCGCCGCGCATTGCAGAACGAGCACCACTTCGACGTCGAGAAGTGGGAACAGCGCCTCGGAACGCTGCTACGGCCGTCCGCGCATCCCGACACCGCCGAACAAGACGAACTATTCGATTGATGAACAGCGAGCGACAGTTCTTCGGCCACCCGCGCGGCCTCGCTACGCTGTTTTTCACCGAGATGTGGGAGCGCTTCAGCTACTACGGGATGCGGGGATTCCTCATCCTGTACATGACGAAGGCGCTCGGCTTCACCGATCAGCACGCCGGCCTCGCCTACGGCAACTATGTCTCGAGCGTCTGGCTGACGCCGATCATCGGCGGCTTCATCGCCGACCGCTGGCTGGGCCAATACCGCAGCGTCCTCATTGGCGGCATCATCATCGCCCTCGGCCACTTCACGCTCGCCTTCCATCCGCTGCCGTTCCTCTACGCCGGTCTCACGCTCATCGTGCTCGGCACCGGACTGCTGAAGCCCAACATCAGCACGCTCGTCGGCTCGCTGTACGAGCCCGGTGACGAGCGGCGCGATGCCGGCTTCTCGATCTTCTACATGGGGATCAACCTCGGCGCCTTCCTCGGCCCGTTGATCGCCGGCAAGCTCGCGCAGGGTGTCGACTGGCATCTCGGTTTCGCGTGTGCCGGCGTCGGCATGGTGTTCGGCGTGATCCAGTACGTGCTCGGCCGCGGTCGCCTGCAACCCGGCATCGAGCGGCTCGAGGCCCAGCGCCGCGCGCGACTCGCCGCACAAACCAGCACCGGGACTCGGCAGGCGCCCCTGACTGCGGACGACTGGCGCCGCATCAGCGCAGTCGTCGTGCTGTTCGTGTTCGCGTCGTTGTTCTGGGGAGCCTACGAGCAGGCGGGATCGACGCTGAACCTGTTCGCCGACCGCTACGTGCATCTCGAGTTTCTCGGGATCACGCTGTACGCCTCCTGGTTCGTGTCGATCCAGGCGGCGTTCGTGATTCTCCTGTCGCCGATCTTCGCCTGGCTCTGGGTCAAGCTCGGGCCGCGCCAGCCCTCGAGCCCGGCCAAGTTTGCCCTGGCCCTCTTCTTTGTTGGACTCGCGTTCGTCCTCCTGCTCCCCGCCGGATCGCTGGCGCAGAGCGGCGTGAAAGTGTCGCCGCTTTGGCTCGTCGGCGCCTATTTCATCCAGGAGCTCGGCGAGCTCTGCCTCAGTCCGGTCGGCCTGTCGCTCGTGACCAAGTTGGCGCCGGTTCGCTTCGTCAGTCTGGTCATGGGGATCTTCTTCCTCTCGAATGCCGCGGGCAACTGGCTGGCCGGATGGTCGGCGCGATTCATCAGTACCGTCCCCCTGGTCACGCTGTTCGGCGTTACTGCCGCGGTCACCGTTGGCGCGGGCGTCGTGCTGTTTCTCCTGCTCCGGCCAGTTCGCAGTCTCATGGGCGGCGTTCGATAGAGATGGCAGCACCAGTCGTCCCGCAACGCGACACGGCGGGTTGGTTTAGCCATCCGCGCGGCCTGTCGACGCTGTTCTTCACCGAGATGTGGGAGCGCTTCAGCTTCTACGGTCTCAAGGCCCTGCTCATTCTCTTCATGACCGCGGCGGTCACCCAAGGTGGGCTCGGATTCACCGACCAGCGGGCCGGCAACGTCATCGGGTGGTACGGCTTCGGCGTCTACGCGTCAGCGATCGTCGGGGGTTTGCTAGCCGACAAGGTGTTCGGCCAGTACCGCAGTGTCCTGCTCGGCGGGATCATCATCGCGCTCGGCCACTTCAGCATGGCGATCCCCACAGTCCCGACGTTCTATCTCGGTCTGTGCTTGATCGTCGTCGGCACCGGGCTGTTGAAGCCGAACGCGAGTACGATGGTTGGCGCCCTCTACGACGACGATGACGCGCGACGTGATGCGGGGTTCTCGATCTTCTACGTCGGGATCAATGTCGGGGCGTTTGTCGCGCCGCTCATCGTGGGAACGCTGGGGCAGAAGGTCAATTGGCACGTCGGGTTCGCCTGTGCCGGCGTGGGCATGGTGATCGGCCTGATCCAGTACGTGGCCGGCAAGCCGCGACTCCTGCCGGCGCTCACGCGACTGGGGCAGACGGACCAACATGCCGCTCCGTCCACCGAGCCGTGGTGGCGGTTCACCCGCGATGAGTGGGGACGCGTCGCCGCCATTGGGGTGCTATTTGTCTTCGCGTCGGTTTTCTGGGGCGCCTTCGAGCAGGCGTCGTCGAGCCTGAACCTGTTTGCCGACCGGCTGACGGACAACCGCCTCCTCGGGTTCAACTTTCCGTCGACCTGGTATCAGTCGCTCAACTCCATGTTCATGATTCTGGGCCTCGCGCCGCTCATCGGATGGGCATGGGTGCGACTCGGGCCGCGACAGCCGTCGAGTCCCGTGAAGTTCGCGCTCGGACTGG
>WNGC01000785.1_pt1 | contig 37200 bp, 31 predicted proteins | sample 5400051 | NCBI WGS metagenome assembly WNGC01 (sample SAMN13153368, study PRJNA577476) | soil metagenome | isolation source: 20 cm soil or saprolite under grassland replicate 2 | place: USA:California | collected 2016-06-15
TTTGCTGCAGCATCGCCGGGCTCACGGGCGCCCCGGTCGCCTTCACCCACGCGAGAAAGTCGCCGATATCAAACAGCCCGTTGTTATTCCCCTGGGAATCGAGGAAGTGCACCTGCGCCGCCGAGAGCGGCTGGGTTGGACCGAGGAGCTGCGCCACGACGTCGGCGGTCGCGAGCGCACCCGCGAAGTTTCCGGTGACCGTAAACGGGCGGTCCATCGGCACGGAAATAACGGCATTGTTCGAGGTGACGTCGCCGGTCCACCCGTAGAAGATTTTTCCGGGATCCGGCGTGGCGGTGAGCTGGACTGCCCGCCCCGCGGGGAGAAACGTGCCTGTCAGGTCGATATTGGTGTCGGCCTTCACCTGTCCGTCCAGGGTCGATGCGGCGATCAACTTGTATTCGCTAGTCAAGTTGGCGGTAAGCGTCGTTCCCGCGATGCTCCCGATGAGCGTGTGGGACTGCGGCTGACCGTCGGACCAGGACACGAAGGTGAAACGGCGCCGCCCGTCGGCCGAAAGCTGCGTGGTCGCAATGTTGACCGGATGGTTCGATCCGTCGTCCAAGAGATCGCGAAAGACGTTGAAATTCGACGCATCGACCTGGACCACGGCAGTAGTATCGGCGCCGCGCACGATCGTCAGGCCACCGAAGCGCAGGCGAAAGGCCATCTCGCCCCCGGGCACAACTTGCTGAATCTGATCGATCGCGAATCCGGGGAAACTGCCGTCCACGTTCTTGGTCGGGGATGGATTGCTGCGCGGCGTGAAGGCCGTGTTGCCCGTGGTGCCCGGATACGGATCGCCGGCGTCGCCGCGGCGCCGCGCGCCGGTCGCCCCCGGATCATCGAGCTGCGCCAGGCCGTCGGCCTGCATCAGACGCAAGCCATGGATCGTACCGGCGTTGACCCTGTTGCCGGAGTGGAAGCCGTTGCTCGAGATCTGGGCGAGATCCACGTGCCAGATGAGCACTTGGCGGTTGTCGAGCAGGAAGTATTCAGTGCGCGGGTTCGATCCCTGCACGTCGACCATGTAGGCCGTGTCGGGAAGCGGCGAGGCATGCGCAGGGCCCAGGTGGTAAGTGCCGGTTGTCGTCAACGGCAGGACCGTGACCCATCCCAATTCGTTGAGTGACCACGACTCCATCCGCGACGGACTCCACGCGCCCGTGAAATTGCCGGAGCCCATCAGACCAAAATTCCCGATCCCCTCGGTGGAGAGCTGCGTGTCATACAGGTCGGGCAGCCCCAGCGCGTGACCGAATTCATGAGCGGCCGTGCCGATCGGCATGATTTGCGAGCTATCGCACGGCGACGACCCGGGAGTCGACCCGCCAAGCGCGCTCGTCGCGAAGTAGTCGCTGATCCGGATGTGCTTGAAGCCGGCGGCATTGGCACTGGTTGACCGCGTCGTGTCATTGGTCACGTAATCCTGGTAATTCGTTTCCGTCGAGTTCACCAGGACGAACCGATGTGACCAGATGTGATTGTTGCCCGAGCCACCGCAGGCGCCGTCACGCGTGGGATGCGCAAACATGATCATGTCCACGTACCCATCGTCGTCGGCCGAATTGGGGGTGCCGTCGGGTCCGTCATTGTCGAACTGTCCGAAATCGACCAGAGCATCCACCTGCGCGAGCGCTTCGCGGAAGCCGTTTTGCATCGCGAAGACCGCCGCGGCGCTCCAGATGCCGTTGCAATTCGTCGTTCCAAACCCGTTGCCGGTGCATGATGTGCCGCCGGTGTAGTTCGGTTCCGGGCTGTTCAAATGCGCCCAGCCCATCACTTTCCCTGTGAGGTGAAAGCGGCCGTCCGACATTTCTTCGTAATAGGTGCGCAGAGTGTTCGGCCCGCCGCCGCCGCCGACCGTTCCGAACAGCACGTTGGAGTATTGCGCGGTGTCGCGCATGAATTGCGCATCGGTATTGCTGTAGCCGAAGAACACGGCCGGAACCGTCAGTGTCCCGGTAACGGTCGTGGCGCTCGCGCTCGCTCCGCCCGGCGGGGCATTCAAAACCGAGAAACTGCGATTGGCGATCAGCTGGCGCCGCGTCGCGGCGACACGCTGCGCTTTCACACGCCACGCGCCGTTGGGCCGAAAATCAAAGCCGGGGATTTCCCAGCCGGGATGGAGTTGATTTTGCGCCGTGACTTGGGCCGAGAAACCCACGAGGCACAGAACGGTGAGACCTGCATACTTGACGATCCGTGAAATCACAGCGCCCTCCGAAAGAGCAATCTAGGCTATACGGGCTAGATCTCGGAAGCTGTGGTAGGGCTCACACTTGAGCCTTGCCAATTGAGGTTAGCCGGGCTAACCTGTACCACCGCTTTCACAGGAACCGAGGCCACCCGCGTGCGCACAGAGACCCTGCAGCACATCGCGTTGTTCGATAAGTGCAAGAACTTTACCAGGGCGCGCGAGGTCCAAGCGGCGGGCCTCTATCCGTACTTCAAACCCATTACCCGCTCCGAAGACACGATCGTGATGATCGAAGGTCGGGAGCGGATCATGATGGGGTCGAACAACTACCTCGGACTCACGCACCATCCGGAAGTCCTGCTCGCCGCCAAAGGGGCGCTCGAGCGCTACGGTTCGGGTTGCACCGGCAGCCGGTTCCTCAATGGGACGCTCGACCTGCACGAACAACTCGAGACGGAGCTCGCCGAGTTCTTCCACAAGGAAGCGTGCCTCGTCTTCTCCACCGGCTACCAGGCGAACCTCGGCGTCATCTCCGGTCTCGTGGGACGCGCGGACGTCGTGTTCCTGGACAAGCTCGATCACGCCTCGATCGTCGACGGCGCCAAGATGTCCCACGGCGAGACGCTCCGCTTCAACCACGGCGACCTCGCCGGCCTCGAGCGCAAGCTCCAGAGGCTGCCCGAGGGCACCGGCACCATGATCATCGTGGACGGCGTCTACTCGATGGAAGGCGACATCGCCGACGTCCCGGGCCTGTTGCGCATCGCCCAGAAGTACGGCGCCGCGCTCGCGATCGACGATGCGCATTCGGTGGGCGTGCTCGGTCCGAACGGCGACGGCACGGCGGCGCATTACGACGTCGTCGACGAGGTCGACCTGATCGTCGGGACGTTCTCGAAGTCGCTCGCCTCGATCGGCGGCTTCGCAGCGGGCACCGAGAATGTCATTCACTATCTGCGCCATCATTCCCGCCCTTTGATTTTCACCGCGGCCCTCCCGCCCTCGAATACCGCGGGAGTGCTGGCAGCGCTGCACGTCATGCAGCGCGAGCCGGAGCGGCGCGAGCACCTGTGGCGCAACACGCGCCGGCTGCAAGAGGGCATGCGCTCGCTCGGCTTCGAGATCGGCCCGACCGAGACGCCCATCGTCCCGGTGTTGATCGGGCCGCTCGACACGACGTTCCTCTTCTGGCGCAAACTGTTTGACGCGGGCGTGTTCACCAATCCGGTGGTGCCGCCCGCGGTGCCTCCATCGCAGTGCCGCCTGCGCACCAGTCTGATGGCGACGCATACCGCGGACCAGATCGATCTCGCACTCGAGGTCTTCGGCCGGCTCGGAAAAGAGCTGGGGGTCATCTGACCGCAGTAGAGATCGCGCCCGTCTCTGACGGGCGCGGTCTCAATCGTTTCATCGCCTTCCCGTACGATCTTTACCGCGACGATCCGTTGTGGGTGCCCCAGCTGCGCCGTGACATGCGCACGCTGCTTTCCCCCGGCAAGAATCCGTTCTTCCAGCATGCCGAAGCGCAATACTGGACGGCCAGACGGCCGGACGGCCGGATAGTGGGGCGGATCGCCGCCATCAAAAACGACATGCATAACCGTGAGCATCAGGACAAGGTCGGGTTCTACGGATTCTTCGAGTCCATCGACGATCAGGCGGTCGCGAATGCGCTGTTCGACACGGCGGCCGCCTGGCTGAAGCAGCGCAGCTTCGACACGATGCGTGGGCCCGTCAGTCCATCAATCAACGATGAATGCGGATTGCTCATCGAGAACAACGGCACGCCTCCGTGCCTCATGATGCCCTACAACCCTCCGCACTATCGCGTCCTGCACGAGCGATACGGATTCGTAAAGGCTAAGGATTTGTTCTCGTTCGAAGGCGGCGGGGTGCTTCCCCCCGAGCGGCTCGTGCGCCTCTCCCGGCGCGTGGCGCAGCGGGCGGGCATCACTTTGCGTCCCCTCAATATGAAGCGCTTCACCGCCGAGGTCGAGCTGATCAAGGCGCTGTACAACCAGGCGTGGGAAAAGAACTGGGGCTTCGTACCACTGACGGAAGCCGAGATCGATCACCTCGCCAAGCAGCTGAAACCGATCGTGGTGCCCGACCTCGTGGTCTTCGCCGAGCGCGAGGGGCAGGTCGTTGGATTCGGTGTGGCACTGCCCGACTTCAACCTCGCGCTGCGGCACAACCCATCGGGCCGCTTGTTCCCCGGGATCCTCAAAGTGCTGTGGCATTCGCGCAAGATCCATCGCGCCCGCGTGCTGCTGCTCGGAGTCATTCCCGAATTGCGCGGCCGCGGAATCGACGGAGTGCTCTACGAGTGGGTGTGGGGCAACTGCGTCAAGCATGGAATGGCGTCCGGCGAAGGAGGGTGGATTCTCGAGGACAATGCGCCGATGACCAAGGCTGCCGATCAACTTGGCTTCCATGTCGCCAAGATCTACCGCATCTACGACAAGGGGCTGTGAAGGTCTTTGTAACGGGAGGCACCGGTTTTGTCGGTGCCCATTTGGTGCAAGCGCTGCGCGCGCGCGGGGACGCGGTGACGTGCATGGCGCGCCGCCCGGAGCTCGCGCAGCAGCTGGGCTGGGGCAGCGAAGTACGTGTCCTGCGGGGCGACCTCGATAATGTCGATACGCTGCGTGAGGGATGCACCGACGCGGAGATCGTATATCATGTCGCGGGAAAAATCGCGGCGAAGAACGCGACCGAATTCATGGCCACAAACCGCGACGGCACGGCCAATGTGCTCGAGACGGCGCGCGATGCCGGCGTGGGACGGTTCCTGTTCGTCTCATCGCTGGCCGTCGCGGGTCCCACCACCCTGGGACATCCGATCGACGAGCATCGCCCGCCCGCGCCGGTCACCGATTACGGCCGCTCGAAGCTCGCCGCCGAGGTACTGGTGCGCGCGATGCCGTTGGCGTGGACGATCGTCCGTCCCCCGGTGGTCTACGGCGAATGGGATCGCGGCACGCTCAAGATCTTCCAGCTGGCCCGGCGCGGGGTCGTGCCCGTATTCGGCGACGGCTCACAGGAGCTGTCCGTCATTCACGCCGCAGACCTGGCGCGCTCGTTCATTGCCGCCGCGACGACGCCATCAGCCGCCGGACGTGTGTATTTTGCGAGCCATCCCACGGTGACAACCAGCCGCGAGCTGGTTCTCGCCGCCGGCCGGGCGCTCGGAAGGACGCCGCGAATCGTGGGAGTGCCGGCACTCGTCGCACGAGGCGTCCTGTGGGCCACCGGCACCCTTGCGCATCTGGCCGGGCGCGCCACCTTGCTGTCGGCCGATAAGGGCAACGAATACCTGGCGCCCGCCTGGACCTGCCGCAGCGAGGCGCTGACCCGTGACACGGGGTGGCAGGCGGAGGTCGCGTTGGACGCCGGATTGCGGCGGGCCGCGGATTGGTACCGGGAGGTGGGATGGCTGTGAACGGACGAAACTGGGGCGGAGGCGAAGCGTTGTGGCGCGGATTCACGGCTGTGGATCTCGCCACCCTCGCGTATGTGGCAATCGCCACGGGCGCCGTTCTCGTTGCGTTCCGGGGCGAACCCATCCCCGGGTGGGAATGGCTGCTGACGGCGCACGCGCTGCTCATCGTGCTCGTATTCCTCGCGCCGCGCGCGCGCCATACCGGACCCGTCGGCCGCTTCCTCGGCGACTGGTACCCGATGCTGCTGCTGGCCGCGCTCTACGGGGAGATCGGCGTGCTCACGCTACACGCCGGCTTTCAGAATGACCCGCTCGTCCAGCGGCTCGAGACGTGGGTCTTCGGATCTCAAGTGTCCTATCGCTGGATTCGCGAGTCGGCAGATCCGCTACTGTCGTGGATTCTGCATGCCTGCTACGTCGCGTATTACCCGATCCTCTACGCTGCACCGCTCGCCCTGTGGCTCGCAGGCCGGCGCGACGCCTCACGCCACACGATCTTCGCGGTTATGGTGACGTTCTATCTCTGTTACATCGTTTTCCTCTTTTTCCCCGTCGCCGGGCCGCGCTACGCATTCGATGCGGCGCACAATGTCGCCACCGACGTCGGGCCGGCACGGTTTGCGGCGTGGCTGCTCGATCGCGGCGATTCGTGGGGAGCGGCGTTTCCTTCGTCGCACGTGGCGGCTTCCGTTGTGGCGACGGGAATGGCCCTGCGGTATTGGCGCCTCGTCGGGCTGCTGCTCCTGCCGTTCACCGCGGGGCTCTGTCTCGCCGTGGTGTACGGACAATTCCATTATGCCGTCGACGCCCTCGCGGGACTGATCGTCGCCGCGATGATGCTCGGCATCATGCAGACCGCGGAAGCGACCGAGCCGCGTCGCGTGCCGGTGAGAAGCTACGGAGTGGAGCCCGGCGGAAGCGCCTAGCGATCCGCGTGGGAATGGATGTGGGAGCTCATCCCGTCTCCCCTGCTCGCCGCCCCATTGAATCCCAGAAAATGGCGCAGGTCCTGCCGATATAACGAATCGCTCGTTTCCGTCGGCGGCCATATGGCGCCGCGATCGGGAACGAACAGTCCACCGACGACGCCCATCCCGCCCATCTCCACGACATGGCCGGTGGGGTTTTCGTAAATCACGCGCACGCGATAGCGGTGCTCCGGTGTAATGTGCATGCCCATGCGGGTCAACCCGTAGAGCCGGCCGAGCGGGACCGCTTTGGGTTCGCCCTGCGACGCGGGCGCCGGTTCGCCGTGCCACAACAGTTTGTTCGTGGTCGCATCCCAGAACTCGATTGTGCGGCCGTATTCGTGCATGTGGCCGCCGATCACGACGAGATCGCCCGGGACAGCGGGGCTTCCTTCATATGAGCGTTCGCTGCGTCCCGGTGGCAGATCGAACGACTTATCCCCCACGGGGAACGCGACGTCGAGCTGCCAGGGGACCACGGAGAAAAACGGCCACGGCCGGCGTTCCGGCACATAGCTCATAACCATGCGCACGCGGACACCGTGGTAGCTCACTGCGGTGGGATTATGCAGCATGGCGTTAGCGAGAATGCGCTCGCCGGCGTGAACGCGCGCGCCGAACAGAATCCATGGCAACCGAACGACGCCGGTCTCCCGGCCGGACGCGAGGATGCGGCGCGAGATGGGCAAGAATAACTCGCGCTCAGACGGATCCATCACATTGACGTGATGCAGTAAGTCGGCAGGTAGGACCCGTCCGTTCTCGTCGATCACTTCGGCGTGAAACTGGTAGATCGCTCCGCTCACGGGAAACTCGCCGACGCACGCGGGCGGTTGCGGGCCATCGTGACCCGAACCGGCCGGGAGATCGACGGCGGGCAGCTCGATCGCGAGCTGGCCGCGCCGGCTATCCACGGTGATGCTGGCGTGCGGCAGCGCGCTGAAATCCATGACGCCCGAGGGTTCGCGCTCCGGCACGGCGCTCCAGGCAGCGTAGACCGCGACAGCCATCCGCAGCAGCGGCAGAATGATCACGGGACGTCCAATCCGCATTGTGCGTGTCCTCACCGAACCAGCGGCGTGTCGGCCGCGGCGAGTTTGGAAAACGGCATGCCGTCGAGATCGCAGGCCGGCAGCGGCACACCAAGGTATTCCAGCATTGCCGGCATGACATCCACAGTCCGAATCGGATCGTTGGGGAGCGGTACGCTGGCGGCGATCGGGACTTCCATGTGTTCCCGAATAAGGCTGCCATGGCCGGCCTTGTGCTCCGGAATTTCCCACGGACCTCGAAAGTCGGCGCCGGGAACGGCTGCGAGGACGACATCGCCGGCGCGGGGCGTTGCGAAGAGCTGCAACAGCTGGCGCGGTGCGTCTGGTACGTCGGTGTCCCGGCTGCGCAGGAGCAGTTCGCGATCCTCGAGTTCTAAATACCCGCCGAGGCCGAGTGGATCGCCATCGAGCGGCTCATACCGGATTAATCCCGGACTCTCTGACAACCGCGCCCGGCCCTCCCGGGTTCGTACGATTACGTCGGGCGGTCCGGATTCGTTCGCTTGATCCGCCCGGTACGCCGCGAGCCGCAGCGCCGAGTAATCCAACAGCGGCTCGAGGAATGCCGCTGGAATCTCCGATTCGGTGCGCGGCGTGGTTCTCCCGGATCGCGGCTCAAAATAGAGCTGCACGCTCGCGTTCCCGGATACCATGGCGGCGACCCGGGCGCCGCGCCGCCACACGTGCATGGGATGCCGCGCGGTCCGCACGCCCCGCGCCTCGAGCTCGACCGCCACATCCCGGTGTTCGCGCATCGTCGTCGCGCCGTGATCCGCCGCGACGAAGAACGCCGGCAGCTCACCATGCTGGCGCACACGCGCGACAAATGCACCGAGGGCGTCGTCGACTTCGCGGTATCGCGCCATCACGGCCCGATGCTTCGGATCTCGCAAGTGCGTGACACCATCGACGCCGGGGAATACTACGAACAGCAGTCGCCACGATTCAGCGGCCGCCGCAACCCAGGCCTGTGCGACCGCGCGATCGAGCGCCCCATAACTGCCGAAGTAGTGCGCCGCGGCGCCAAAAAACGCGCGCTGCAGTGGAATGCGATGCGCGCCCGGCCGCAGGCCGCGCGTAATCGGCGTGCAGATCGCGATACTCTCGGGGACCAGATCGAACAGCGATGGTCCGAGCGCGATGTCGCGGTTGATCCACCCCGCTTGGACGCCGCAGTAGCTGCGCATGGCGCGCCATTGCGCCCTCCAACCGCCCGCCGCCTCTGCTCGATCAAGCCAGCGAATCCCCGGGATCCCCACATTGCCGGGGAACCGTCCGAACACGAATGGGATGTACGCGACGCCGGTGGTAGAGGGAAAAACGGTCGTTCCGATCCTGAGGCCCCCCCCGCCCCCCCCCGGCGCGAGCACCCAGCGAGCCAGGTTCGGGAGATCGCCGCGATCGACTAGCTCGCGCAATACGTCCGCGCGGGCTCCGTCGATCAGCACGAAAACCGCTTTCCGTGGGCTAGGGCGCATGCGCAAGTAGGTTCGCCTCACCTGCCCATTTCGCGCAAGCGCTGCCGTTGGCCCGCCGTAACCTGGTCGCGCCCGATCGTGTCGCCCACAATGCGCGCCACAAATGCGTAGCCCCGCGGCTCCGCCACCAGCCAGCGACCGAACTCGAGCTCGTCCAGGGCTCCGGTCACCTCGGGCTGAGGCAGGCCGGTCGCCCGCGCCAGCTGTTCGGGTGTCACGCGCTCGCCGAGCACGGCGGCCGCTCGCAGGACTTCTTGCGCAGCTGTGCCAAGCCGGCGGAAGGTCACGCGAATCGCGCCAACCACGGCCTCGGGCAAATCTCCCGGCAGTGTTTCCTCCAGGGTTCGCAGCGGTTGGGGCCACGCCTCCCGCGTGTGATCGAGATCGAGCCCGAGGGTGATGGCGTGCAGCAGCTCCACGGCGAGGAGCGGCAGACCGGCAGAGTCGATGGCGACACGGCGCGTGATCCGATCGAGCTGCTCGTCGCCGTAGTCCGGCAGTGCCCACTGCGCGAGCTCGCGTAACGCGTTCGCGGAGAGGGCGTGCAGCGTCACTGCTGTTCCCGGAATATCGCGGCCGATACGCGATTGTAAGTCGTCGAGCTCGGGACGCGCGGGGTGCGTCGCGCGCGTAAGCAGCAGGCACAGCGGAGCGGAGGCGAGATCACGCGCCGCCGCGGCGAGCGCGAGCAGCGAGTCGCGATCGAGCCAATGCGCGTCGTCCACAACCAGAAAGAGGGGTTGCTCTGCCGTCACCGCGCGCAACACGTCGCGCAGCGCACGGCCCGGAACATCGGGTGACACGCCGCGCACAGCGGAGCCGAATTGTTCGGCCCATTCCTGAAGGCGGCCGGCGAACGCGGCCAACGCCGGGGCCGGCGCGGCCGCAACGCCGGGAACGCCGAGCAGTCCCTGCGCTACCGCAAATACCCCTCCCCACGACTCCCCCGCGTCCGCCTCGACCGCGCGCACCAGGACGGCTGCAGCGCCATCGAGCCGGGCACGCGCCCGCGCCTCATCCGCCAGCCTGCTCTTTCCGGTCCCCGGATCGCCGATGACGAGCGTTATCGCCGCACGCTTCGACGCGCGGCTCGCGTTCCCAACCTCCGCGACCTGCCGCAGCTCGCGGTCGCGTTCCACGAGCGGCGCCCGGCGCGATGTCGCGTCGGCGGCACGGACCTGGGCTTCCCGCGGCCGCCCTGGCGGCGCGCGCGCGATGCGCTCGGCGAGCGCCACCGTTTCCTGTTCCGGCCGCGCACCCACATCGGCGGCGAGCCGCGCCTTGAACGATTCGAACGCTCCGGATGCGGCCGCCGGATCTCCGGCTAGCGCGAGGGTGCGCATGAGCGCGCGGACCACGACATCGGCGTGCGGATCGAGCGCCAGCGCGCGCCGTGCGAGATCCATCGCCGCGCTGGTGCGGCCGCTCGCCAACTGCGACTCGGTCTGCCGGGTCAACGCATCGACGCAGCGGCTGCGCCACAGCGTCCGCTCGGCGGCGAGCCAATGCTCGAAGTCCGCCGCGCCCGGGACGGAAAAGCCCTCCAGGAACTCGCCGCCGATGAGCTGGCAGGCGGCGGGCCAGTCGCCCGCGGTGCTGAGGTGTTCGAACTGATCGGAGTCGAGCTTCACGCTGCGCTGCGCCAGGCGAATGCGTGTCGCATTGGCCTCGATCCCGCCAGCACCGGCTGAGCGGCGCAGAATGCGCAACGCTTCATTCAGCGAATGGCGCGCGTCCTCCTCCGGTTTATCCGGCCACAGCAAACCGATCAGGTGATCGCGCGCGCGGCCCTTGGGGGAGCGAGCGAGGTACAGCAACAGAGCAAGATTCTTGCGCCACAGCAGCTCGGCCGGCGCGTCCGCCCCATCGACCGTCACCTCGACGGGGCCGAGCGTGCGGCAATGAATCACTGCGGGCACCTCGCTGCGGCACGTTGTCGCTGTGCCGTGGCGCGCAACGAGTCGTGCGAGGCTTCCGCGTGACGCCACAACTCGAGCGCGCGACCGAGAGATGCGCAGCGGCCCCGGCGCCAGCGACTCCACGTGCTCAGCGCCCAATCGATTTCGGCGGCTTGCAATGTGTCGCTGAGCCAACCCGTGAAGTCGGAATTCTCATACCACAGCAACGCGCGGTCGGCCAGATCGGAGCGGCCGCGCTGCGAGAGCCAGTCGGCCCTCCGCACATGTAGCACCGCCCGTGCGAATGGATCGTCCAGGTATTGCCATTCATCGAACGCGAGCAATGGCGCGGTGCGCGTCAGTGCCGCGTCGAGATTCCCGCGCGCCGCGAGCTCGAGCCCCGCAAGCAGCACGTCGAGTCGCCCGCCGCCGGTGACAATCGCGCGCAGGCGACTGCGCCAATGTCGCGCCGTGGCGGAATCGCCGCGCGCATAAGCATCCACTGCGCTCGCCCATGCCGCCCGGGCCGCTGTTACGCCCGTACGGAGCGCGGCCGCCGCCAGCCCGCGGCGACCGCGTTCCTCTTCTATGGCCGGGATGCCAGGGAAACCCAATGCCGCGGGCAACACCCGCCACTCCAGCGCCTCGAGCTGTTGCGCGGTGGAGTCGAAGTGCGCGACCGCCTCCGCGGGCCGGCCCAGCGCCATCAAGGCGAGGCCCTGCGCCTGATGCCCCGCGGCTCCCGGCAAGCGACGTCCCAGCGCGAGCTGCATGTCCGGCACATCGAAGGCGAGACCGAACCGCGCCATTCGCGCCACGTCCGACTGCACGTCAGCGGGCATCGCCGGCAGGCTCTCCGGTGCGAACCGCGCCGCGAACGCAATCTCGAGGCTCGGCGCGATACTGAGATCGGCGCCTTCGCCGCTGTCTCGCCGCCGGAGCTGCTCGAGCCGATCGAGCGAGTGCCGCGCGCTGTCGCGCAGCCCCAGACGAATCAATGCCCACACGAGCTGATCCTGCGCGGGCGCAAGATACGGGTCCTGATTGACGGCCTCCTGCAACACGGCGGCGGCGCTGTCCAGCGGGATGCCCGCGAGCGGGCCGCGATGCATCAGCTCGGCGCCATAGAGGAGACGCGCGTACGGATCGGTGGGAAACAGCGCGAGCGCTTGCTGGTAGACGCGATAGCGCGGTTCGCCATGGGGTGCCAGCTCGGCCGTGATGAGGAGCGAGTCGAGCGGCGTCAGGAAATGACTTTGGCCGAGGAGCGCGTGCAGATCGACGCCGGGGGGCATGCGGCGCCAGCGTTGGGCGTTCGCCAATCGCCACGCGGCGCGTGCGAACGTCGGATCGACCTGGAGCGCCTCGCGAAAATGGCGCGCCGCATCGCTCCACGCATCGCGCCGGAATGCATCCTCGCCGTCGAGAAACTCCGCGAGTGCCGCCGGCTTGGGACTCCACATCGGCCGCGGGCCGTACCGGTCGAGCAGCTCGGGATGAATCCAGCGCAGCAATTGCAGCACGATGCTGTCGGAGACGGCGACCTCCGCGCCCGGCTGGCTGACGAACTGCGCGCTGTGCAGCCGGCGATTCAGCGAGTCGCGCATCTCGAGCCGCACCAGGGTCTGCTCACCCTCCTGCGCGACGACGCCTCTCACGTTCATGCGCACGGCAACCGCGGGAGGACTGCGGCCGGCAATGGAATCCTCCCAGCGCCGGAACGCGAGATCTTTCGGCACCAGGCGGATCTGCGGGAACCGCGACAGGTTGTCGGTCACGATCGTGGCGAGATTGCGGCCGAGCTGTGGCGACGTCACGCCTTGCGCGGCGAACGGCTCGACGATCAGCTCGTACCCCTGCGAGCAAAGCCCGAGCGGTTCGCAGAACGCGAACGCGGAGATCAGACCGCCCGCAATGATGATCACGGCCGCTGCCGGCCAGACCGGCGCGCGCCGGCGCGGGACCCACAGCGCACGTTGGAACTGCGCCGCGTCGGCAAACCGATCGGCGGGAGCCCACGCCAGAGCGATACATAACGCGCGCCGCGTGCGCCGCGGCACGCCGCGCCAATCCGCGTCTTGTGGCCTGGCGAGCACCACCCATCGTCGCCCGGTGATCGCCTCGTACAAGACCATCGCGACGGCGTAGAGATCGGTCCGCGTCGTCACCTCATCGCCCGAACGCTGCTCCGGGGGCATGTACTCGATCGTCCCCGGCACGTCGCCCGGCGTCGTCAGCGGCGCGGCGCCATCCGACACGGATTTGGCAATCCCGAAGTCGGTGAGGATCGCCCGTTCCTCCTCGAGGAGGATGTTGTCGGGCTTGATGTCGCGATGCAGGATGCCGCGCGCATGCACGGCTTCGAGCCCGGCGAGCACGTCGCGCACGATCTGCACGGCGCGCCGCGGCGCGAGCGACCCGCGGCTCAGGCGCTGGCCCAGCGTTTCGCCGTCGAGGTATGCCATGACGTAATACGGAATGCCGTCCCGCTCATTCACGTCGTACACGGGAACGACGTTCTGATGCTTCAGCTGGGCGAGGAGCTGCGCTTCCCGCTTGAACCGCTCGGCCGCGTGCGCGCTGGCCAGCTCGGGACGCAGAATCTTGATGGCGACGAAACGTTCGAGTCGCGTGTCGCGCGCGCGGAATACCATACCCATCCCGCCCCGGCCGAGCTCTGCTTCGACCTCGTACTCGGGGGCGAGGATCGCGCGGACCCGTTCGAGGATGGCGCTCATGACGGCCGCGAATGTAACCGTTCGGGAGTCAGGCAAAAAGAACGGCCCCGGCGACGTGCCGGGGCCGGGGGCTCGGGGGCGGGGGGCCGGAGGCCCGCGTTACTGAACTTTGATGGCGATCCTCATTCCCAGCGTCAAATGCGGCGTGCAGTAGCCCTTGTATGTCCCCTTGGGCGCATTCGCGAAGGACACGTCGTACGTCTCGTTGGGGTTCGTCAGGAACGGCCCGGAGAGGTTGTCCATCGTGTTCTTCATGCCTGCCTGGAGTGCCGCGGCACCGCCGGCCGGAATCGAGTCGGACCAGAACGTGATGTTGTGCGGCCCGCCGGAGACGTTCGTGAAGCGCACGGTGGTGCCCGGCGCAATCGTGAGGGTCTTCGGCTCGAACGCGGCGCGCGTGCTGCCGTTTCCCGTCATCTTCACCTCGACGACCGGGCCCGCAGGTGCGGCGGGTGCGGCGGGTGCGGCGGCGGCGCCAGCGGGTGGCGCAGCCGGTGGAGCGGCCTGTTGCGTTTGGTCGGATTTCTTTCCACAGGCGAGCGCGCCGACCGCCACGACCGTCGTGAGCAGAGCGAAACGCATTGCGAGATTCCTCCGGGACTTGGGGAAGAGCTATTGCTTGTGAACAGATTCACAACGCCGGTCAATATAGACAGGACCGCTCAAAACGGGAGTCCCACAAAAGAACCAGTATATTGGGAGCCTTCCATCTTCGACGCGCTCGGAGGAATCACGTGCACCGCACGCTCGTAATCCTTGCCCTGGCCACGGGTGCGACATCATCCGCCGCCGCGCAGGGATGGAACGTGGAAGTCGGCATTCAAGGGGGGTACACGCGCGTCAAGCCCGCGGGCACGGGTCGGAATGATCATGTCGATCTGTTCGGTCTCCCCGGCGATCTCTTTGGCGTTATTCCATCCACCGCGTCACTATTTGTCATTCTCCCGACCTCGCGACGGCTCGCATTCGAAACCACGGTCAGCGCACTGCGGTCGAGCAAGTTCACGCTTATCGGTGATGCGACATTCGTGACCTTCGGCGCACGGGGCGATTACGCGATCACGCGCAGCGTATACGCCGCCGCTGGCAGCACACTTCAATGGTTTGACAACAGCAGTCAGAGCGACACGCAGTTGGGGCTCCTGACGGCGTTTGGCGTTCGCTTTCCCCTGCTGGCACGCTTGCGCGGCCGCGTCGAAGCGAGCGCGTTGTTCCTCGAGCACACGGCGCGGCGATCTCCCGCGGACGTTTACGCGATCACCTTGGGGGTATCCAAGCAAGCGGGCGCTCGGCATCGGGCCGCCGGCAGCGATACGCGCCAAGCCTGGGAGCCGTCGGTGGGACTGCAGGGCGGCTACAGCTTCGCGAACGTCATCGGGGGAACCGATGTGAGCAGCCTCACGCTCCCGGGCGTCGGGGGTGCCTTCACGATTCTCGCGACGCCCGCGGGGCCGCCAACCCTGTTCGCGATCCTCCCGCTCGAGCACCGCGTCGCCCTCGAGCCGGGGCTCGATTTCCATCGGTTGCAATCGCAGGGACTCACTATTTTCGATGCGAATTCATCGCTTCGGCTGGACTATGCTATTACGCAGGGCGTCTATGTCGCGATCGGCGGCAATCTCGTGTACTTGAACGGCAGCGGTTTCGATGCCCAGACGCTCACGGGAGCGAATCTCGCGGGCGGGTATCGCCGGCCACTCACTGCCGGTCTCGGCGCGCGTGTCGAGCTGAGTTATATCATGATGAAGCAGAATGAACGCGTTCCGTTTCCCGCTGTGAACACGGTGAGCGTACAGGCCGGTGTCACACTACCCGTGCGCTAGCGTCCCGCTATGACGGACGCCCCACTCCCCCAGATCCCACCGCAAGAGCTCGCGGCGCGACTCGATCGCGGCGAGTCGGTCCAAGTGCTGGACGTGCGCGCGCCGGAGCGCGTGGCCGAAGGGCATGTCGCATTCGGCCCGCAGCTCGACTTCCACGCGCTGCCGAACTCCAAGATCCTTGCTCTGTCCGATCTGCGGCAGCTGCAGCTCGACGCCACCCGTCCCGTCGCCGTGATCTGCGGGCACGGCAACTCGAGCAAGCAGACGACGGCGTTTCTCCGCGAACGCGGGTACGAAGCGTTCTCCGTGGCCGGCGGCATGGCCGCGTGGGAGACCGTGTACGTCGCTCGTCACCTCGCGCCAACCGCGTCTCTCTCGCACGTGATCCAACTCGACCGCATCGGGAAAGGCGCGCTCAGCTACCTGCTGGTCAGTGACGGCGATGCCGTTCTGGTCGACCCCGGCCGTCATCTCGATCGTTACAAGGAAGTGCTCGCCGAGGTCCGGGCGACACCGGTCGCGGTCGTCGACACGCATCTCCACGCGGATTATCTGAGCGGTGCACGCGCCGCAGCTGAAGGCTGGGGGGCGGGCATTCCGTACTTTCTCCATCCGGACGACGCCGTCTCGCCCTATGACAACACGCCGGGTCGGCTGGCATATCAGCCGTTGCGCGATGGGGACACGATCGCCTTCGGACACGCGACGCTGCGCGCGGCGCACGTCCCCGGGCACACGCTCGGGAGTATCGCCCTGATCGCGGATGAAGGTCTCGCGCTTACCGGAGATTTCTTGTTCATCCAATCGGTGGGACGGCCGGACCTGGCCGGCAAAGGCGAGACGTGGGCTCAATCGTTATGGCACAGTCTCGAGCGCGCGCGCAACGACTGGCCAGGCGAATTGCTCGTGCTACCGGCGCACTATGCGAGCGAGGTCGAGCGCCGCGCCGACCGCGCGGTCGCCGCCCGGTTCGATGTGGTGGTGGCAACCAATGCCGCCGCCGCCATTCAGGATGAGCGCGAATTCCTGAACTGGGTCGCGGATCACTCCGGCCCTATCCCTGATGCGTACCGCACTATCAAAGAGGCCAATCTCGGGTTGCTGGATCTGTCGGACTCGGATGCTGGAATGCTCGAGTCCGGCCCGAATCAATGTGCTGTGATGTAAAGGCTTACCAACCCGTTGTGCAACTCGTAAAGCCCCAGCCGTCTCTCATGGCGTCCCTTACTGGAGAATGCCATGCGCAGCCCGCGCTTGCTGGGAGCCGCCGTCCTCCTTGCCGGCACATTTTCGACCTCCCTGTTCGCACAGGGATGGATCGATCCCATCCGGCCGACTCCCAATGGCCGGATCGAGCGTCTCCGCAGCACCGTGCAGGTGAACGTGACCGGACGCGTTGCGCGCGTCACGGTGGAGGAATGGTTCCGCAATACGGGGCCCGCCATGGAAGAGGGGATGTACCACTTCCCGTTGCCGGGGGAGGCGGTCTTCTCGAGTTATTCCCTCTGGCAAGGCGATCAGGAGCTGCGCGGCGAGGCGATGGATGCCGCACAGGCCCGCTCGATTTACGAATCGATCGTCCGACAAAAACGGGACCCAGCGCTGATCGAGCTCGCTGGGCAGGGACTGATCCGGGCGCGAGTCTTCCCGATCAATCCGGGGGAGACGCGCAAGATCACGCTCAAATACACGCAGCTGATGGACCGCGCCGGCGACGCGTGGCGGCTGCGGTACATCGGCGACCGCAGCCGGCAAAGCGCGCCGCGCAGTTTCCGCGTGGAAATCGACAGCGCGGCGAGCTTCGGAGATCCCTACTCGCCGACGCATCAGGTACACGTGACGCGCCGCGACGGGCGTCTGGAAGTCACACTCGGCGACAGCGCCGCCGGCGGCGACTTCGAGCTACTGCTGCCGCTCGCGCGCCGTCTCGTCGGCATGTCCCTCGTCGCCCAGCATCCGGTCGGCGAAGACGGCTACTTCATGCTGTTACTCGCGCCTGGCGCGATCGCTGACAACGCGGCACTGCGGCGCGACGTGGTGGCGGTGATCGACGTCTCCGGATCGATGTCCGGCGAAAAAATCGCACAGGCCAAAGCGGCGCTGATTCAGCTGCTCGGCACGTTGCGCGCGGGTGACCGCTTCCGATTGGTTGCCTTTTCGAGCGGCGTGCGCCGCTACGCGCAGGGATGGACCGCGGTTGGCAGCGACAGCCGCCGCGACGCGGAGACGTGGATCCGAAGCCTCGAGGCCGACGGCGGCACCAACATCGCCGGCGCCCTGACCGAGGCGTTCACCGAAGCTCCTGCCGAGGCCTCGCTCGGCGTCGTCGTGTTTCTGACGGACGGCCAGGCGAGCGCCGGCGACACCGATCCCGAGCATATCGCTGCGCAGGCCGAACAGGGGCGCGGGCGCTTTCATGTCTTTTCCTTCGGCATCGGCGACGACGTGAACACGTATTTGCTCGACCGGCTCACCGAGCGCGCTCGCGGCGCGACCGAGTACATCCGGCCCGGCGAGAACATCGAGCGTGCCGTCGGCTCCCTCGCCGCGAAAGTCGCGAGCCCGGTGCTCACCGACCTCTCCATTGCGGCCGGCTCAAATGCGGAAGTGTACGATGTCCAACCGGGTACGTTGCCCGATCTGTTCGCGGGCGATGAGATGGTCGTGTTCGGCCGCTATCGCGGGGGGCGTTCCGGAAACGGTGCGGTGTCGCTGACCGCGCGCGGGCAGCGCAACGGTCACCAGGAGGAGTTCACGACGACCGTCGAGCGGGAGACGGACGACGCGCGCTACGTGGAACAGCTCTGGGCCGCACGCAAAGCGGGCGCGCTATCACGTGAGATCCGTCTCCGCGGGCAGACACATGAGCTCATGGAGTGTCGTGCGGCGCGGCATGGAAGATCGTGTGATGCGGGCGCCGGCTGCCGCTCCGGCCGACCAGGCGGGCGCGGGTTATATCGGCCGCTCCATGCGTGACCGGCAAATGAGCGAGGCGGCGACCGCGTCGGCGATTCGCGTCGACACGACTGAAACGGACGCGATCCTGCGCGCGCACTCTGGTATCAACCCGACGCAGCGTGTCGGGGGTCGGCTGTTCATCTGGCGCGACAGTACCTGGACCGACCTCAATCACGGCGACTCATTGCATGTGGTGACCGTTGCGCCTTACAGCGATGCGTACCTGGCGTTATTGCAGGCGTTGCCGGATCTCGCCAAGTCGGCCTCGCTGGAACCGGCGGTGCTCGTGGCCGGCCGCCATGCGAGTATCAAGTTTGCGGCCGGTGGAAAAACCCGTTGGGCTCCTGGCGAGTTGGAGCGGTTGGTACGAGAGTTTCGGGGCTGATGGCCGACGACATCGCCGACGTGTATCGCAGCACCTATCCCGCGCTCGTGCGTTTCCTGTACCGCAAGGTCTGGGACGCCGAGCGCGCGGAGGATCTCGCGCAGGAAGCGTTCGCCCGGGCGTTGGTGCACAAACCGGAGAACGCGCGGGGCTGGCTGTTCGTGGTGGCGGCGAACATGGCGCGTGATGAAGCGCGGCGCGCGGCGCGGGAAAAGCGCCACCTGACGTTGCTGAAGGGCGAACCCGACGCCGTCCACACCGCGCTCGAGGATGCCATCGATGCAGACACGCAGCGCACGCGCGTCCGAGCGGCGCTCGATGAGCTGACACCGCGTGACCGTGAGGCGCTGTTGTTATGGGATGCGGGAATGTCATACGACGAGATCGCTGCGCAAACGGGGTTGGCGCCTGGCGCCATTGGCACGACGTTGGCGCGCGCGCGCCGGAGATTGGTAGAAGCCTATGACACAGGACGCGAAGGAGAGCACCATGCCGCACGTGGATGAAGGCACACTGCACGCGTACTTCGACGGCGAGTTGCCGCCGCCGGAACGAGCGGCGGTCGAGGCGCACGTTGCGCAGTGTCCGCCGTGCCGCACGCGGCTCGCCGAGGAGCGCGCGCTGCTGGATCGCGCAACCAGCCTGTTGGGGCTCGCCCGGCCTCCAGAGCGCGCCGCGCCGCCCCTTTCCCAACTGCAGCCCGCAAAGCGGCGCTTCTGGGAAGTGCGCGCCCCGCTCGCGTGGGCGGCATCGATCGCGCTCGCGCTCGGGGTCGGGTACTACGCGCGCGATTTCGGGACACCCGCCGGAGCGCCCGTGGCAGGATTCGTTGCAACGGAGCAGCGTCCGTCAGCGCCGGCGGCGAAGCCTCAGCTGCGTGCCCCGGCACCACCACGTCGGGAGGTCAAACCGTCCGCTCCTGCCGCAGATGAGATTGCGCGCGCCAGTTCGGGGGGTGCGCGAGCTGAGCTGCTCGATTCCGCCATCGCTCCGCACGTTCCGTCGGGCCGCCGCGATGCGCTGATCACACCGGCTCCTGGGGTCGTTGCCCCGGTGACCGAGGGACCGTTCGTCAGCCGCGATCTCGCACGCGAGATGCTCGGCACGGAGCCCGTCGGCGTTCCCGGTCTGGCGGTGCGGCGCATTCGCCGCAATCCTGCCGACGAGAGCGGGATCATCGTCGAGCAGGAGCTCGATTCGGCAACGGTGATCGAGCTGTTCCAGCATCGCGCACTTGGAGAGCCTCGGGCGTACCTCCGCGACGCACCGCGCGCTTCCGGGCTCGGGCGCGCCGACTCTCGGCGCGGGGCACAAGCCGGAAGTGAGCGTCTCGCGAAATATGTGGGACCGCTGCGGGTAGAGATTGCAGCGCCGCTGTCACCCGACTCGTTGAACCGGCTCCTCGACCAGCTGAAGCCGCTGCCTTAAGACCGCCGCCAGGCGATCAGCTCCGCAACGACACTGACGGCGATTTCCTCGGGCGTGACGGCGCCAATCGCGAGGCCTACCGGTACACGCACGCGCCGCAGCGATTTCGCCGGGACTCCAGCCGCTGTCAGCGCCTTGCTCACCACGGCTTTTTTCCGGCGACTGCCGAGGAGTCCCACGTAACCGGCCGGAGACGTCGCGATACGCTCGAGGATGAGCGCGTCATTGCGATGGCCGCGCGTCGCGATCACCACTGCGTCCGCGGCGGACAACGGGTAGCGCTCGAGCGCGCTCTCCACCTCTCCTGCTAGCGTGACGATGCCGGCGCCAAATCGCGCCGGATCGGCGTACTCCGCGCGGTCGTCGATCACCACAACGCGGAATCCGGCGGCGGCCGCCGCGTGGGCAATCGCCGCGCCGACGTGGCCTGCGCCGAACACGAATACGCGCGGGGCGGGAGCCAGCCGCTCCTCGACAAACCGTCCGTCACGCGTGAGCGCCGCCGCCGGCAATGCATGTCCCGCTGGAGCCAGCGGCTCGAATGTTTTGACCGAGCCGGTCGTGTCCCAATGCACTGCGGTGCGCACCAGCCCCTGCTCCGCCGCCGCAGCCGCGTCCAACACCCGCACGTAGCTCTCGTCCGAGAGAATCGGCTCGACGAAGATATCGACAGTGCCACCGCAGGAGAGACCAAGGTCGCCGGCGAGATCGGCGTTGAGATGATGCGTGAGGAGCGCCGGTCGCTGCTGCTTTTGGGCGTCGAGCGCCGCGCCGATGACCTCGGCCTCCACACAGCCGCCTCCCACCGATCCGACCAAACGCCCGTCTGCTCCGACGAGCATCTTGGTTCCGGCGGGCACCGGGGTCGAACCCCGCGTGCGCGCTACCGTCGCGAGCGCGCCCGACCGGCGTTGTCGAACGAGGTTCAGGGCAGCTTGCCATACGTTCATTACTAAAAAGTAAGCTCCCGGAACTGAATCTGTTCCGGGAGTTCGCCGGCGTATGTCGCAGTCAAGCGCTATTGCACCACGAGTTTCCCGTCCATACCGACGTGAAGCGTGCAATGATAGGTATAGGTGCCAACCTGCAGGGTTGCCTGATACGACTCCCCCGCGGACTTGTTGCCGGAATTCGTGGGCAATGGAGCAGGTCCCGTTTGCCAGGTCACGTTATGGTCGACCGCATTCGCCGCCCAGGAGAACGTGACTGGTCCGGCCGGTATCGTGTCGGGAGTCGGCGAGAATGAATTGTTGGCGACGGTGATCGTGGTTGAGTGACCAGCTGGTGGGGGCGGCGGTGGAGGCGGAGGCGGCGGTGGCGTGCCCCCACCGTAACTCGTCGAGTTCCCGCACCCTACCAGTATCACGATGGCCGAGACGGCGAACAAACGAAGCATCGGCATAGCACCCTCGTTAGGAGGAGGTTATCCGATAACTACATAAGTCTCTAGGAAAAGCTAGTGTTGCTCGCGCTCGACAGCGTCTGCGGCAAGACGCGGGGAGACGGCGGGGTAGCGACCCGCGAACCACGCCCAGCTCACGAAGAAGAGTCCGCCGAAGAACAGCGCGCATCCGATCTCGGGGACTCCGATCGCGGGGCCGGCGCCTCCGTTTATGGAAGGAACGATCTCGAGGTAGCGCTCGAGCCAGATCCCGATGAGGCTCACGATCGCGAAGCCGACGAGCGTGGGCGAAAAGGTCTTCGGTCGCGCACCGAGCAGGCCGACGAACGGAATCACGAACACGAGGAGGAAGACGGCGATGCCGACGGGCCGCCACGCCCCGTAGAGCCGATAGAAGATGAAATACGTCTCGTCCGGCAGATTCCCATACCAGATCACCAGAAACTGGGACCACATGAGATAGGCCCAGAACACCGTGAATCCGAAGCACAGTTTTCCGAGGTCGTGCTGCTGGCGGCGCGTGAAAATATTCTCCAGCCCCATCATCGGGCGCAGCGCGACGCTCAGCACGGCGAGCATCATCAGCGCGGCGAGGAAGCTTCCCATGAAGTAGAACGCGCCGAACAAGTTGCTGACCCACTTGTGCGCGAGGGACATCACGAGGTCATAACCCAACAGGCTATAGCCGAACGCGAACGCCAGAATCACGAACGCGGCCTCGCGCGCGATGCGGCTCGAGTCTTCCTTGCGATCCACGGCCTCCCCCGTCGCCAGCTCGCGCACATCGGGCGCCACGTCGTGCCGCACGAAGCGCCACGACAGCCAGGACAGCACGACGAGTACGAGGCCGTTCCGCACGAAGAACCACTTGCTCGTCAGCCACCAACCGATTTCGGGTCTGGGCTCGTGGATCCAGGTGAAGATGTGGCTGCGTCCGATCACGAGACCGATGAACAGCACTACGGACACGGTTGTAAACGCCGCGCCGGCCTCCGCAAATCGAATGATGACGCCGGACCAATGGCCTTTGGCGAGCTTCTGCGTCGCGGCGAATACCACCATGCCCTGCGCCAGGCCGGCCCAGAACACGAAATTCGCGTGGTAGGCCCACCACGTGCGGTCGGGATGCGGGCTGAGCAATCCCAGCACTACGATGATGCCGCCCAGTACCGCAGCAATGCCGCCGAACAGGGTGAACCGCGCGATCGGCGCTTGCCGTGCCTTCTGAGCCAGGTCGGCGCGGCTGATGACGGCGACGCTCACTGACCCCCTCCGGGACTCCGGGCCAGCACCTGCAGGCTGCGCACGTAGTTGACGACGTCCCAGCGGTCGGTGCCGTGAATCTTGTCGCCATAGCGCGGCATCAGGCCACGGCCCATGCGCTGCGCGTCCACGATCATGCCGTAGATCGCGCCGTCACTCATGTGCGGGCGCGTCGGATCGACGAGGGAGGAAACGCCGGGGAATGGTCCACCGCCGGCGAGGGAAACGGGACCATCGCCTCTGCCGCGCTCGCCGTGGCAAACCTGACAATAAGTCTGAAAGACCCACTGGCCCCGGTTGAGCGATTCGGCGGTGCGCGTGCGCGGATTTGCGATGCGATCCGCGTTGTCGCGGGTGACCGGCAGCTCCGTGTTGCCGACCGGCACCGTGCCCACGACCGGCGCGATCGGACGCGCGTACGGCTTGATGTTGCGCTGGTGCCGCATCGTCGCGAACCAGCCCACCTTGTGGACCACGGTATCGGGATTGCACGCCGCCACCAGCAGCAGTGACGCGATCACCGCGACGCGCCTACCCACGCCGCACCTCCTCGGCGCCCGCACCGCGGAGCATCGATTCGACGCCGCTGGCCTTGTCCGAGCCGGCCGGGACGAACACCCCGAACTTGTCGTTCGTGAATCGCGGGTCGTACTGAATCGTGCCGAGCCGGCGCGCGGCGAATGCGGCGTTGAACAGAATGCCGAGGATCGTGGCGAGCGCGCCGAAGAGAATCGTCATCTCGAACATGATGACGACGTACGGCGGCACGGAGCCCACGGGTTTGCCGCCGACCACGAGCGGCCAGTCGTACGACATCCACAGCGTCAGCCATGCGCCGATCGCGCATCCCGCGATGCCGCCGACGAGCGTGAACATCCGCACCGGACTCACGCGCTGGCCGAGGGCGTCTTCGATTTCATGGCGCGGAACGGGCGAATACACGGTGAAGTCGGTATGGCCCGCGGCGCGCAGCTTCTGGATCGCCTCGATCGTCGCATCGAGATGGCCATACACGCCCAGGACGCCGGGTGTCGGCGGAGGCCGGAAGATGTCGTCGAACGGGGTCTTCACCGGTGGCTCCGCCGCGGCGGCGGCAACACTTCCTTCACCTCACTGATCGATACCGCCGGGAAATTCTTCACGAACAAGAGGAACCACATGAAGAACCAGCCGAAGCTCCCCGCCATGATGCCCCAGTCGGCCCACGTCGGGTTGTAGACCGCGTTGGCCCACGGCGTATACGGCTCGCCGGCCAGCGACACGACGATGATGACGTAGCGCTCGAACCACATGCCGATGTTGACGAAGATCGAAATCACGAACAGCGCCGTGATGTTGGTCCGAATCGTCTTGACCCAGAGCAGCAGCGGCAGAAATCCGTTGCAGATGATCATCGTCCAGGACGCCCACCAGTACGGCCCGAACGCGCGATACCAGAACGCGGCGCGCTCGGCCGGGTTGCCGCCATACCACGCGATGAAATACTCGCAGGCGTACGCGTACCCGACGATCGACCCGGTGAGCAGGCACAACTTCGCGAGGTTCTCGAAGTGATGGACCGTAATGAGCTCTTCGAGACCGAATAACTTCCGGATCGGGGTCAGCAGCGTGATCACCATCCCGCACCCGGAATAGATGGCGCCCGCGACGAAGTACGGCGCGAAGATCGTGGCGTGCCAGCCGGGCACGATCGCCATCGCGAAGTCCCACGACACGACGCTGTGCACCGACAGCACCAGCGGAGTGGCCAGCGCGGCGAGATAGAGATAGCCGCGCGAATAATGGCGCCACTGCTCATTCGTCCCCGCCCAGCCGATGGCCGTGATCGCGTACAGCTTCTTGCGCCAACCGGTCGCGAGGTCACGCACCGCCGCGATGTCCGGGATCAACCCCATGATGAGGAACACGGTCGAGACCGTGAAGTACGTCCCGATCGCGAACTCGTCCCAGATCAGCGGCGACTTGAAGTTGGGCCACAGGCCGCGCTCGTTGGGATACGGAATGAGCCAGTAGAAGTACCATTGCCGGCCGATGTGAATCAGCGGGAACAATCCCGCCGTCATCACCGCGAACACCGTCATCGCTTCGGCGGTGCGATAGACCGCCGTGCGCCACGCCGAGCGGAAGAGAAACAGAATCGCGGAGATCAGTGTCCCCGAGTGCGCGATGCCCACCCAGAACACGAAGCAGGTGATGAAGACCGCCCAATACACGGGATGCGAGTAGCCGGCGAGGCCGAGGCCATAGCGCAGCAAATACAGCAGCGTGATGATCCCGATGGCGAGCAGTGTCACAGCGCCGCCCAGCAGCAGGAAGTAACCGCGAGTTGGATTCCCCAGGGTGCGCGCGATCGTGCGCGTGACGTAGTCGTACGTCACGCCCTGCCGGGCGCCCGGGCGGGCCTCGCGAACCTCAGCCATTGGTGGCGGTGACGCGCGCGAGATACGTAATCGCAGGCTTCGTGTTGAGCCCGGCGAGCACGTGATAACCGCGCGGGTTGCCCGCCAGCTGATAGACCCGCGAGCGGCGGTCGTGGAGATCGCCGAACACGATCGCTTCGGACGGACAGGTCTGCGCGCAGGCCGGCACGATGTCGCCGTCACGCACGTTGCGGTCCTCGAGCCGCGCGCGATTCTGCGCGCCGCGGATACGCTGCACGCAGAAGGTGCACTTCTCCATCACGCCCTTCTCGCGCACCGTAACGTCCGGGTTCAGCAACATCGAGAGCGGCTCGGGCCACGCCTCCCACTCGCCGTCTCGCTCCGCGTAGTTGTACCAGTTGAAGTAGCGCACCTTGTACGGGCAGTTGTTCGAGCAGTAACGGGTGCCGACGCAGCGGTTGTAGACCTGCCCATTGAGCCCGTCGGGCGTGTGATAGGCGGCGAAGACGGGACACACCGGCTCGCACGGCGCGTTGCCGCACTGCTGGCACAACATCGGAGAGTTGACGGCGCCGCCGGACGGCTGGCCATGCTCGTCCGTCAGCCAGTAGCGCTCCAGTCTGATCCACGACATTTCGCGGCCGCGCTGCATCAGCTCTTCGCCCACCGTCGCGAGGTTGTTCTCGGCGTAGCAGGCGGTGACGCACGCGGAACAGCCGGTGCACTTCGAGAGATCGATCGCGAGGCCCCAGCGGGGATGGTCGCCTTTGTAATCCCCCAGCTGATTTTTCTCGAATTGGCGTTCGGCCCACCACTCGGTCGCCTCGGCCGCGTAGTCGGGAGTCTCGGGATGGTGGAATGGCGCGTCACCCGGATGCAGCGCTTTCGCACGCGAGAGCGCGAGCGTCTCGACGCTTCCTTCGCCGCGCTCACGCGGGCTGCCTTCGGTCGTCGCGATCTTGCGGTGCTCGCCCGTCTTTGTGGCGCTGGCGCTCACGGCGAACGTTCTGCCGCCATATCCGTTGACCTGCGCGCCCAGCAGCTCGAATGCATTCGCCGACCGCGCCTGCGCGTAGCGCCCGTAGGCGGTATGGCCCTGCCCTGTCGGCACGGCGAGTACGTCGGGCCGCACGGATGGCGTGATCCAGGCTGGGAACTTCTGCGCGCCGAATGAGGACTTGAGCAAGAGGAAGTCGCCCGTCGCGAGCCCCCACTTCGCTGCCGTGTCCGGATGCACTTCCACCCAGCTGTGCCAGGCGATTTTCGAAACGGGGTCGGGCAGCTCCTGGAGCCACGGCTTGTTCGCGCCGCGGCCGTCGTGCAGCACGGGATGGGGGAACACAATGACATTCTGTTCTTGGGCGGCAGGTGCGGCAGGGACCGCGGCGCCGATGCTGGCGGCGGTGGTCGCCAATCGCACCGGGTGACTCGGCGCTTCGCCGTAGATGCCGCCGCGCGCCAAGGCATCGAGCCAGAACTGGTCGAAGCCGGTCTTCTGGCGCGCGCGCCACTTCTCCTGCACGTAGTTCTGGAACGTTCCGGCCCGGGGAAGGCCCGCGAGCTTGAGCACCACGTCGCCGGTTTGCCTCGTATCGAACACCGGCGCAACCACGGGCTGCTGCAACGCGAACACGCCCGCACGCGGGCGACTGTCGCCCCACTGCTCGAGCGGATGATGATCGGGCAGGATCATGTCGCAGGCGGCTGCCGTCTCATCGAGGTAGGACGAGAAGCTGACCTTGAACGGCACCTTGCCGAGCGCCTGTTGAAATGCGCCGGGCAGCGAATGGGCGGGGTTCGCGCCGTGGATGAAGAGCAGGCCGACGCGGCCCGCCGCCATGTCCGACGTGAGCGCCGTGAGATCGGCGAAGGTGTTCGTCGATCCGACGGCCATGTCGGCGCCGAACTTCACGAGCGTGCCGACGGCTCCAGCGACGTAATTCAGGATGTTGACCGCGGCGACGATCTCCGCGCCGTTCGCGTATTGCGCCGCCATGCCGCCGGCGACCGCCAGGCCGCCCCTCGCGTTGGCAAATTCGGTGGCCAGGCGGACGATGAGTGCTTCCTCGAGTCCGGTGATCTGCGCGGCTGCGCGCGGCGTATGCCCCGTCAGCAGCCCTGCAAGTCGGCCGACGTCGGCAGGAATGGCTCCCATCCGCCGTGAGACGATCACTTGCGCCATCGCGAGCGCGAGCGTGCCTTCGGTACCCGGCCGCGCGGCGACCCATTCGTCCGCGTTCATGCCCGTCAGCGACAGGCGAGGCCCGACGTAGACGAACTTCGCCATCGAGGCCGGCCGCCCCGCATCGAACGCGTGCGAGCGCGCGAAGCCGTTTTGGAATTCGACGGGGGAGAGCCATGTGTCGAGAAAGTCGGCGCCGAATGACAGGAGATACTTGGCGTTGGCGAAGTCGTAGGTGGGCAGCGCCGCGGTCCCGAACGCCAGGCGATTGCCGGCGCGCAACGCATCGAAGCTGAAGGGCTCGTAGCTCAGTCTCCTGCCGCCGACTTGCCGCATCCACTCATCTACAAGATCGCCGAACGAGGAAACTTCGGCGCCCGTGAGGAACACGATGCCCTTGCCGCTCGCCTCGCGCACCTTGACGCCGAGCCGCTGAATCGCGCCATCCCAATCGATCGCTTCGAACGTGCCTTTGGCATTCCGGATCTGCGGGCCGATGACGCGATCGGGATTGTACAATCCCTGGAGTGCCGCTTGCCCCCGGGCACAGAGGCGGCCGCGGTTGATCGGCGACTCGGGATTGCCCTCGAGCTTCACCGCGCGGCCTTCGCGCACGCGCACCTGCACGCCACAGCCTGCGGCGCACTCGCGACATGTCGTCGCGTAATACGTCGCCGTCCCCGGGATTTGATCCTCTGGTTGGATCAGATACGGAATCAGTTTTTCCGTGGGCTCGGGGCCGATGCCGCACGCGGACAACGCGGCCGCGCCGGCGCTGCTCACGCCGAGGACCTTGAGGAATCGCCTGCGATCCATGCCGTCGGTCATGGTGCCTCTAGTAATGACACACGCTGCAATCGCGTGTCACCTTGTGTTCGACGTGACAGCGCACGCACCACCCCATGCGCAGCGTCGAGACCTGGGACACCTGCGCCATCCGCTGTACTTCCCCGTGGCACGTCGCGCACGACTGCGCGCCGAGTGCTTTGATGTGACGCATGTGGGGGAAACGCGCGAAGCCGGGGAGCGCGTGGATGCGAACCCATTCCGGCGGCTTGCGATCGCGCCACGCATTGCGCACGAGCTGGATCTGCGCGCGTTCGGCGCGCGCAGCGGCCGTGTCGCCCTTCAGTCCCTGGCGGGATCCGCCGCTCACCACTTGATGGCAGCCGAGGCAGGTCTGCAGTGCGGGAATCCCCGGCTCGCTCGAAACGGCGGCGGAATAATGGCAATACATGCAGGGGATCTGATCTTCGCCCGCGTGGACGTCGTGGCGGAAAAAAATCGGCTGGCGCGGCCCCTTGAGGTGGCCGGTATCACTGATGATGGGAGCCTGGTAGCGCGTTGCGGCAGCAGGTTGCGCCTGCTGGCCGTACGCGGCCGCAGGCGGGAGGGCGAGAACCAACAACACCACGACCGCAGCTGAACGCAGATGGCCTCTAGGGGACGGCGTTAATCAGCAGGCCCCCGAATGTATGCACCCCGGGGAATTGCACACAAGGGCGGCCCCTACTATTCCGGACGCGCCAACAGCTGGTATTTCAATCGCACGACATCGACGAACGCCTGCACCGAGTCGAGATCGGCGAATTCCATCCAGCAATGCCGTACCCCTTCGGACAACGTGCCGTCGCGCACTGCCTGTTTGATGACGCGCGGCAGTCCATTGCTCGCACCGATCTCATGCTCTTCCAACCGGGAGAGCACGAACGTTCCGCTCACGCCCGATTCCATCGGATGGAGATAGCCGAGCTTGCGGCCACCGACCTCGTACATCCATACCCATTTCCAGGTGGTGCCGAGATACACAACCTGCTCGGTGACGTGCCGCAGGTTGCGCAATTCTTCGCGCGCCTTCTTGAAACGTTGTGCGGCGCGGGGGGGAAGGTCGCGCGCGGGCTGGTCCGGCTTGGGACGCTGCCGTGGACTCAGGTAGAGATGCGTCGCCCAGTACTCCGTAGATGGTTTGATCATCGCGCCTAAGCTACAGGGACGGTCAAGAGCCGGAACCGGCCCGGATCGACGAGACGGCCGCACGATTGCTGCGGGACTACCATACGGCCGTCCTTCCCCATGCTCAGCTTGATGACGTCGCCGTTACGGCCGAACCAGCGGCTGGACGGCTCGAGATCAGATGGGTACACGAAGCGCGGGAGTGCCGCCGCCGCGAGCGCCGCTTGAGATCCAATCCCCGACTCCGGCATCGTGCCCGCCCACAGGTCGGCCCCGTATTCGGCGGCCAGGCAGTAGAGCCGGCAGACCTCGCTGAGACCGCCGACGCGGTGAACCTTGATATTCCAGACCTTGGGGCCGCCCAATGCGATGACTTGCCGGGCGGCGCGGGCGTCGCGCAGCGACTCATCGAGACACAGGGGAGTGCGGAGCGTCTCGCCCAGGCGCACATGACCGATCAGCTCATCCGGCGCGAGCGGCTGCTCGATGTAGAGCAAGCCGGCGTCATCGAGCGCGCGCAGTGCGTGCTCGTCGCGTGGCCATTCGTATGCTCCGTTCGCGTCGACCGTCAGCGGCAACGTCGTCCCTGCCAGGCCTGCGCGCGCAGCCGACACGGCGACAGCATCCCAACCGGGCGCGACCTTGATCTTCACGCGCCGATAGCCGCGCTGCACCGCTTCGTAGACCCACTGCGTGAGGACCTCGGCACGACGCTCGGGTGGAATGCCGAGGGCGACACCGCAGTCGACCGCGCCACGCGCCGAGACGCCGAGTCGCTCCGCGAGCAGCGCGGCCAGACCCGTGCCGCGCGTGTGCGCTTCGAGATCCCACGCAGCGGTCTCCACACCTGCGCGCGCGAACCAATTACCGCGGATTCCATCGCGCAACGTTGCGTCAACCGCTTCCGGAACGGGACTCTCGAAGTCCCTTCCCACGATGCGCGGCAATAACACGCGCACGATGAGATCGCGCGCACTCGCCAGCGTTTCTTCGGAATAGAACGGCAAGTCGAACGGCGGTGACTCGCCATAGCCGACGTGTCCGGCGTCGTCGTGCAGTATGACGATCAGCGAGCGCCGTTCGGTGATCGTGCCGCCCGAGATGACGAACGGCTCGACCAACGGCAGTGTCAGCTCGTACAGCTCAGCGCGGGCGATCCGCGTCATTGTCCCCCATCATCGCGTTGAGCGCGTCGCTGCTGCCATGCTCTGATCCACAGCCCCGACGGCACCACGATGAGCAAGGCACCGACGACAATCAGCACCTCACTCCCGTTCGCCGGGACCAACCACGCCACGGAACTGATCGCGACGCCCAGCATGATCATCTTGACGTACACGCGCTCGATCCGACCCGACTCCCGCTTCCAGAGCAGCGAGAGAATCCCAAAGCATCCAAGCACCGCCACGAAGATCCAACGCATGGAGGCTTTCGCGGGATCGACGGTGCCGCCCCAGGCCAACAGTCCGGCAAGCACGAGAAATCCCAGGCCAGCGAGTTGCCGAGGGGTTCGCTCGATCATCCCGGCTCTCCGACAAGATCGAGAAAACGCAATTCGCCGCCCGCTCGCGCAAGCGAGCCTGCGGCCTCCTGCTCGAGCATCGCCGCAATGAGACCGTCGTGCGGATCGAAGATCAACGCATGCAGCGCGCGCTGGGTGCGCGATCCGTCAGTCGCCGGATACTCCTCGAGCGGGAGCTGAAAGAACGTGTGCAGCTGCACCGACGAACAGCCGCGCCGGGCGTATTCGACGATCCTGCGGCCACTCGAAACATTCCCGGTGCCGGAGAGCTCCGGTGTCCCCGGGCTTGCGCCCGGGGTCAGAAAACCTAAGACCCGTAGATTACGATCACTGAGTTCTGAGCCACCGTACGCTATCGCTCGGTTGCTGTCGAATAGACGGTTGAACACAACCAGCGCGTCGGCGCTGCTTGCAGCCTTCATCATCTCGACCTGGAAATCATCGTCGAACCGCGCGTTCATCAGTTTCATGGCCAACCGGACGTCTGCATGGGCACGGATGTGCTGGGGCACCTCGCGCAGCCATCTGAGAATCTGAGCTTTCTCATCGGCTAACCGATCTCCGGCGAGCGTCGGGGAGAAATCCTTCTCGACTAGCAACGGCGACTCGCCCCACGCCTGGGCCAGCGCGCGCGTGGTGAACGCATACTCATCGTCGCGAAACGGCTCGTCGAGCCGCGGCAGATGGTACTTCACGGACGGCAACGCCAACAGCCGGCCGTCCCGCGTGAGATCCCGGCCGGCGCGCACCAGCGCGAGATAGTCGTCGAACGAGCGATCCCACCCCCTGCCCTTCCAGGTCACGGTCCAGCCCTCGCCGCGGCGCTCGACCTTCATTTTCGTCTCGTGAATCGCCCATGCCGCCATCGACTGCGTTCCACCCGCATCCTGTGCGATGACGGTCTTCAGCACGGCGAATGCGAGCCCAGCCTCGGCGTCGGTCTCGAGCTGCCCGGTATTGAGCGACAGCTGACCTGATCCCTTGCCGATGGGATGCGGAATCGGCGTTCCGAGGTAGCGGGCCGAGAGATCGATGCGATAGGCGTCGCGGATGTGCGCGGGGAAGTCGCGCGGCAGCTCGCGTTTGAACCGCTCGAAATCCTTATCGAGCAAAGCGGGAGAGCTTGAACTGCTCATCTGGCGCCGCTCCCGTGAGAGCCAGGCGTGCAACCAGCTCTCCCACCGCTGGGCCATGCTTGAACCCATGGCCCGAGCCGCCCCCGACGAGCCAGATGTTGCCGGCTGCCGGATGGCGATCGATGATGAAGTGCTCGTCCGGCGATTCCTCGTACTGACACACGCGGGACTCGACCAGCGGGGCACCCGCAAGGCCGGGGAAACGAAATGCCAGATAGTCGCGCGCGGTCTGTAACGCCTCGGGACTCGGCACGCGCTCCCCGGTGGTCGGATCGAAGACGGGGCCGCGCGTGTCATCCGCGACTTTGAAGCCGCGCCACTCGTTGCCCGGAATGCCGTACATGAAGCGCGTCCCATGATCTGCCCAGACCGGGAGCGCTTCCTCCGTGAAGCGGCGATCACCCGGCGGCGGTCCGAAGAAGAAGACTTCCTGACGGGTGGCGCGGACGCGATCGCCGATCACATCGGGAAAGAGCGATCCCAACCACGGCCCACAGGCGAAGACAAAGCGATCAGCCGTCAGCCGACTGCCATCAGACAATGTCACCGAGGGAAGTTCTCCTGACGCTGGTTGCACCGGTCCCTGGACGGCGAGTTGCCGGTACTCCCCACCTTCAGCGAGAAATCCTTCCAACACGGCCGCACAGGCCCGGCGCGCCGTGAGATAGCCGCCGTTTTTTTCAAAGATCGCCCAGCGCACGCGCTCGCAGTTGATCTGCGGGTAGCGCCGCGCGGTCTCGGCGCCGGTCAACTCCTCGAACGCGACGCCCGCGTCGCGGAGCAACGGCAGCGCCGCTTTTTCGTATTGCTCATCGCTTTCGACCAGCCACAGCACGCCGATGCCGTGGTACAGCTGCCGGTGCCAGCGGCGTTCATTCTCCTTCCAGAGCGCGAGCGCGCGCGCCGCCATGCGCGTGTAGATGCCCCGCGGTCCGTAGGTCGCGCGAATGACCCGGGTCTCGCCGCCCGAGCTCGCGCGCGCGTTGCCGGGACCCCAGGCGTCCAGCAGCGTCACCTGCGCCCCGCGCCGCAGCAGATTGAGCGCCGTCCAGCCGCCGAATGCTCCCGCTCCCACGACGACGATGTGCGGTTTCTTGCTCATGCGAATCCCGCCTCTCCTTCTTCCGCGAGGAAACAGAGCGAGCGCGATCCCGGCGCACGATTGGAGGAACGAGCGTCGCCCTAGCACGCGCCGCGTACCTCACGCACGGCCCGCACCACCGCTTGCCGATCCTCGGAGGACAATGCAGGACCCCAGGGATCGTCACAGGCCTCGGCGTCGATGACACCGTCCGCCGCGAGCGCCCACAACATCCGGCGGATGTACCCTTCCATCGGTGCAGTGAAAGTCGCCTGAGAAAAGGCGTCTACCTGCACGGAAAGGCCTAGGAAGGCGTGCGTATCGCCGTGGGCGAACGTGTGCAACAACCGGGCTTGTACATCCGTCAGTGCGGCCCCCATCCCGATCAGCGCCGCGCGCGCGCCCATCATCAGTGAATAGCCAAGGAATCGATCTTCTCCGGTGATCAGCAGTTTGTCGGGATGCTCGCGCATCACGGTCGCGATCCGTTGGAACGTCATCACCGAATCGAGTGTCGCCGCCTTGATGCCCATGACACGGGGCAACGACAGGATGGCGTGCAGTGTCGCGTCATCGTAATCCACGCCGCCCGCGGCTTCGTACAGGTAGAACGCGATGACCGGCAACTCGCGGCTCAACTCCTCATGGTAAGCGACCGGGTTTTCGCGCCGGGGGAAGGCGAGCAGTACATCGGCCCCGCCCTGTTGCGCGTCGCGCGCCATGGCTGCGCCATTCGCGCCGGCGACAATGATCTTTCCAGGCAGCGCGGCGCGCCAATCCTCTAACACCACCCCGCGCTGCTTGGCGGAGAGGTGCGGGCCGCGTCCCGTGTGCGCCCAGACCGCGACGCCGGCGATCGGCTGGCGCGCCATCCACATCGCGTACGCCCGCTGTGCCGCCACATCGATTGTCGAACCTCGAAACGGAACGGGTACCGCCGGGATCAAGCCCCACTCGAGACGGGCGGTCAGCTCACCAACTCCTGAGCGTTTCGCGACTCGATGGCGGCGCGCCGCTCGGGAGCGAGGTCGAGCAGGTCGAGCTTGGCGACGCTGGTTTCGGGCAGTCGCAGCGGCTGGCCGGTGCCAAAGACGAACCGGTCGGCGCCTACGGTCTGGAGCAGTGTGGCGAGATGATCCTCGGGCGGGCCCCAAATCCAGCAGATATCCCACCAGATGCGCCTCGCTTCTTCAGGCGTGGAGCCGAAGTGCACCTCCTCGACGAACCCACGGTCGGCGTGCGTCACGAGCAACCGCACATCCGTATCGCTGCGGATCAGCGTTCGCACGGCGGCCGCCGGCAATTCGGAGACGCGATCATTGGGATGACGCTGGCGCCCGTCTTCGAGCCGGACGGCGAGCATCAGCGGGATGCGCGCGGCGCCGCACGCCGCCGCCAGCACGCGCATCTCGCCACCGGCCGGATCGAGCCCCAGATACAGCGGATCACAGCGCACCGCTGGGGCGCCCGCGTTCGCCGCATCGGCGAGGACTTGCTCCCATTGCGCCAAGCCGGGATGGACGACCGGTATCGGCTTGAAGCGCTTGTTCGATCGCGCGGTCTCGTACAGCCACGCGTTGCCTTCCGTCGGATCGCGCCAGAACAGACTCGGGAGGTGCGTGACCCACGCAGTTGCGATCGTGGCCCGATCCATCGCGCGCGCGACTGCCTCGGGCGTCGTCCCCGGCACTTTGCGCCAGGGGTAGCCGCCGAGAAACGCGTTGACGTCGATGCAACCCGAGGGCGCGGGGGAGCCTGCCATCAATCGCTCGGGAATGCGCGCGGCGGGAAAATGCGGGCGGCGTTCTTCCATCGGACGAGGCTGAGCTCGTCTTTGTTCAGCAAGGACTCGAGGTAGCGCAGCTTGGCCCACCCGGTGTCCATCGTGAGATCGGTGCCCCACAGCAGCCGGCTCACGCCGACCGCGGCAAGACACGCTTCCAGCATACCGCCGTCCACGCCACTCCCCGAAAGATCGACATAGACATTGGGCACGTCCGCAATCGCGTGCAGCGAGTGCAGCCAATCGCCGCCTCCGCCGATATGCGCCAGAATGAAAGCGACGTCGGGATGGCGTCGAGCGAGCGTGCCCAGCTCGGTCGCGTCGGATGCTTCCTGGCCCGGCCAATCACGGCGCCGGTGCTGCCAGATGTGCTGCAGGACCGGCACGCGCCGCTCGCCGGCCAACGCCGCGATCGGATCGAGCAACGGGTCGTCGGCGCGGCGACTAGCCGCGAGCTTGACGCCGACCATCCCCGCATCGAGACAGCGAATGATCTCGGCGCGCGCATGCGCGCCGTAGTTCGGATTGACGCAGGCGTATCCGCGGATCTTCCCGGGATGCTCGCGCTGCAACCCGAGCAGCGCATCGTTTCCCGCTGTGACATCGCGAGGCGACGGAAAATAGATCGGCGACGTCAGCCCCCAACTTCCGAGCACCGACGCGACGTGCACCGAAATACCGATCTTCTCGCCGGCGGCAAGGCGACTCGCGTTCCGCTCGCGCCAATCGGCGCGCGGCGTGCGGTCGTGCAGGAAGTGCGCGTGGACGTCCACCAACATCAGGAGAAACTAGGGGTTATGAAAACTTGGCGCGATGGGGCGCCGACCCTATCTTGTGGCGCCACCTTGGGGGGAGAGCCTGATGGAGAGCCTGCGCAGCCGCGTGACGGGGATCCTGTTCCAGCCGCGTGCGACGTTCAAGGAAATCGACGGCGAATTCACGAAACCAGGCGCGATTTGGAAGTACATCCTGCCGCTCGCGGCGCTCGGGCCGCTGGCCGGCGCGATCGGGCGCCTGGTGTTCGGCAAGCGCATCGCGCTGACGACCCTCACGAACCCGGTCTCGGTGACCGACGCAATCACGTGGGGACTGATCGCCTACGCGCTGGCGCTGGTCAGCGTCTTCGTGCTCGCCCAAGTCATCAGCCTGTTGGCGCCGGGATTTGGCGGACAGAAGAACGACGTGCAGGCGCTGAAAGTCGCGGCCTACTCGAGCACACCCGTATGGCTGGGCGGTATTTTCACGATTCACGCACGGCTCATTATTGTCAGCGTGATCGTTTCGATTTACGGGTTGTATTTGCTCTACGTCGGGCTGCCGATCCTCATGAAGGTCCCGCAGGACCGGGCGATGGGGTACATCGCGGTCGTGATCATCGCGGCGATCGTGATCTTCCTGATCGTCACCGCGTTCACGACGTTCTAGATCGCGCGCAGCGTCGCATCGAGGATCTCGAGGGTACGGTCAACCGTACCCTCGTCGTGCGCCAGGGAGACGAAGTTGTAGGCGGTGCGTTTGAAGAGCAGGCCGCGCGCCGCCGCGCCGAGGGCCGCCGCCTGCGACACCGTGTCGCTCGCGTAGTGGAGAAAGCACATTTCCGCGACACCCGCAACGCCGGTGATCTTCGCGGGGTGGCGACTCTGCAGATCGTGCAGGCCATGCAACAGCTTCGTCCCGACACGATGCAGATGGCCGCACACGTCCTCGCGCGTGAATACCTCGAGCGTGGCGCGCGCCGCCGCGAGCGCGACTCCCTCGGTCGCCAGGGTGGACGAGATCCAGGTGCGGCTGGCGGCCGCCATGAGGTCTGCCCGGCCGCCGACCGCGGCGAGCGGAAACCCGTTCGCCATCGCCTTCCCGAGGACCACGAGATCCGGGGTGGGCCGCAGCGCGTAGCGTTCGACCGCACCCCCGATCGCCAGACGAAATGCTGTCTTGATCTCGTCGAAGACGAGGACCGTACCGGCGCGCGCCGTCTCGACGCGCAACATCTCGAGCCATTCGCGACTGGGCTCGGTCACGACCAACGGCTCGATCACCACGGCGGCGAGTCGCGGACTCCGGTCCCGGATCATCTGGCGCGCGGCGGCAACGTCGTTGAACGGCAATTCCGCGAAGAGCGCGCGC
>WNGC01000141.1_pt1 | contig 37072 bp, 31 predicted proteins | sample 5400051 | NCBI WGS metagenome assembly WNGC01 (sample SAMN13153368, study PRJNA577476) | soil metagenome | isolation source: 20 cm soil or saprolite under grassland replicate 2 | place: USA:California | collected 2016-06-15
AACCGCCGCTTGGCCCGCGGAATTCCCACCGCCGACGACCACGACATCTTCCGCCGCACATAGCGTGGCCTCCAGATGAGTCGCGGCGTAGTAGACGCCACGGCCAAGAAAACGAGAGAGGTTGGCGACATCGGGCATCGGGAACTCTGATTTCCCCATTGGAGCCTGAGCCGACCAGCGCTTCGACGATACCCGTGCCGTGATGACCGCAGGACTCAAGTCGAGCTGGCCACTCCGAAGAATGGCTCAGGCGACGCATCTCTCCACTATGGGTCTTGCCTCGCGATCGACACGAACGGGCGCGCGGCATTGTTCGATTTATCCGAAAACCGGAGTGGGGAGTTGTGGCTGTCGCGCTCGGAGCGCGAAGAGTAAGGTCCACGCGCGAGTCCAGGCGGGGGCAAAGCCCGTTAGTTCGGTACAGCTGATCTGCGAATTGCAGCGCGACTGGAATCGCAAAGCGACGGTTCCCGGAATCGTCGAGGTCCTGTTCGCCCTCGAAGGCAACTGACGGCGACGATCGAGCGCGCGCAGCGATACCGGCGCGAAGCGGTGTACTACGGGCGATCACCTGTTCCGCAGAGCTTGGGGTTAGAATCGGCCTGATCTCGAGGGAGGAACCGCTATGATCTTGGGCATGACGATCTTCACCGCCCTACATGTACTGTTGAGCCTGATCGGCATCCTGTCGGGGTTGGTGGTTTTGTTCGGACTGCTCACCGCAAAACCGATGAACGACTGGACGCTGCTCTTCCTCGCAACGACGCTCCTGACGAGCGTAACCGGCTGCCTTTTCTCCTTCCGCGGCTTCACGCCGGCGCTCGGCGTGGGCATCCTGTCAATGTTTATCCTCGCCGTGACAATCGCCGCGCGCTATGGCTTCCACTTTGCCGGAGGCTGGCGCTGGATCTACGTCGTCGGCGCTGTTGCGGCGCTCTATTTCAACTCGTTCGTACTGGTCGTGCAGTCGTTCCTGAAAATCCCGGTACTGCACATGCTGGCACCGAACGGATCGCAGCCAGCCTTTACCCTGACGCAAGGAATCGTGCTGGTCTTCTACCTAGTCACCGGCTTCCTCGCCGTCAAAAGGTTCCACCCCGCCGCGCACCTGGCCTGATGCCCACGGCGCGACGGCGACAATCAGGGCCACAGAGCAACTTTTGAGCTGCACAGGGCTTCTCGTTGAAACTTCCTGCTGTCACGGCGACTGGTGACGATATTGGACTGGCATGCTGCCCAGGCAAACTAGGCAGGTCCATCTTGGGAGAGTGATGCTGCGATGCTTCGGCCCAAATACATCACGTTCGACTGCTACGGCACCCTAACCAACTTTCGGATGTCGCAGATGACGAGGGAGATTTTCCCAGACCGGGTCGCCCCCGATCGAATGGAGGCTTTCGTAAAGGATTTCGCCGCCTATCGACTGGACGAGGTGATGGGCGAATGGAAGCCGTACCGCGACGTCATTCGCCATTCGCTTGAGCGCACCTGCCGGCGCTGGAAGATCACGTACGGGGACGACGAAGCGGTACGGATGTACCAAGCGGTCCCTACATGGGGCCCACATTCCGATGTACCCGAACCGCTGTCGCGCATCGCTCCTCACATCCCGCTGGTCATTTTGTCGAACGCGTCAAATGACCAGATCCATCATAATGTGGCCAAGCTCGGTGCCCCGTTTCACGCGGTGTTCACTGCGGAGCAGGCTCGGGCGTACAAACCCCGTCTACAGGCCTTCGAATACATGTTGGATCAGCTCGGTTGCGGGCCGGAAGACATCCTCCATGTGTCCTCCAGCCCGCGCTATGACCTGATGTCGGCCAACGATCTCGGTATCCGCAACAAGGCCTTCGTTGCGCGTGGCCATGAACCCCCGCCGGCTGCGTCGTATTCAGCACGTGAAATCAGGGATATTGGAGGCCTGCCTGCGCTCGTCGGCTTGTAGTCGGTCCGACGATGAAGCTTGAATCCTACTGGCTCGACACAGCGCCCCCATTTAGCGGTGGGGCAAAGGGGCCCGTAGAGGGACGGGCGGACGTAGTTGTAATCGGCGGCGGGTTTACGGGCCTATCAGCCGCTCTGACGCTCGCTACAAGAACGGCCTCAGTGGTGGTGCTCGAAGCCGGCCGCATCATCGGGGAAGCGTCCGGCCGCAACGGCGGCCATTGCAACAACGGATTGCCGCACGACTATACCGCTTTTGCAGAGCGCTTCGGTGCGGAGCGGGCGCGTGTGTTCTATCAGGCGTACGGAGCTGCAGTGGATGCTGTCGAGCAGATCGTTCAGGAAGAGTCCATCAATTGCGACTTCCATCGCCGTGGCCGGCTCAAACTGGCCTCCAAACCTGGCCATTTCGAGAAGTTGGTAAAGACGCACGATGTCTTGCGCGCCAACGTGGATTCACAGGTGAGCCTCCTCACCCCGGATCGGATGCCCGAGGAAGTGGGATCGGAGGCGTTCCATGGCGGCCTGATCCAGAGCACCAGCGCTCAGATGCACATGGGGAAGTTTGGTGTCGGATTGGCGGAGGCGGCCGCGCGGAAGGGTGCGTCGATCCATGAGTCAGCGGCCGTAATCGGCCTCGAGCGTCTGCCCGGCGGATCCCACCTGGTGACCTGTACTCGTGGGGTCATTGAGGCCCGGCAGGTTTTGCTTGCAACGGGCGCCACCCAAGTCGGCCCCTTTGGCTGGTTCCGGCGGCGGATCGCGCCTGTGGGCAGCTTCATCATCGTGACGGAACCGCTAGAGCTGGCAGTGCTCGATCGTCTTCTGCCGAAACGCCGCTGTTATGTGACCAGCAAGAACATTGGCAACTATTTCCGCGCGACCCCGGACAACAGGCTGCTGTTCGGTGGGCGCGCGCGTTTCGCTATGTCCAACCCCCGCTCGGATCAGAAGAGCGGCCACGTGCTTTGCAAGGCGCTGGCGGGGGTTTTCCCCGAGTTGAGCCGGGTTCGAATCGATTATTGTTGGGGCGGGCTCGTAGACATGACGGCGGACCGGCTGCCGCGCGCTGGTGAGCACGACGGGTTGTTCTACTCCATGGGTTACAGCGGACACGGGGTACAGATGTCCGTGCGCATGGGCCAGATCATGGCGGACGTGCTGGAGGGACGCACGGACGCGAATCCTTGGCGGGATCTAGGTTGGCCTCCGATACCAGGTCATTTCGGCAAGCCCTGGTTTCTGCCGCTCGTCGGTGCCTACTACCGGCTACAGGATGTTCTCCATTGAGTGTTCTCTACCGGGCGGACGCAGCGAGGGGGGTAGGCTGGGCGAAGTTTTTCGCTGAGACGGCGCCGGATATCGAGTTTCGCGTGTGGCCTGACGCCGGTGATCTGACCCAGGTCGAATATCTCATCGCCTGGGATGCGTCCGCATCGGTTCTGGCCCTATTGCCGAAACTCCGGGTGCTGTTCTCCACCGGTGCCGGAGTGGATCACGTCGATTTCGAAACCGTCCCAGCAAACGTACAGATCGTGCGAATGGTCGAGCCCGGCATCGTGAATAGCATGATCGAGTATGTGATGATGTCAGTCCTCGCCTTGCATAGGGATCTGTTCGACTACCTGCGTATGCAAGCGGCAACCGTCTGGCGGCCGATGGAAGTTCACCCGGCAGGCGCTCGGACGGTGGGTGTCATGGGCCTCGGCGTCCTCGGTCAGGCGGTGTTGGAGAGACTCGCCACGTTCGGATTCCAGCGCTGCGGATGGAACCGTTCCCCGAAGGAAATTCCCGGCGTGAGCTGCTATGCAGGAGAGGGATCACTCGATCGGTTTCTGGCCCACTGCGATATCCTGGTCTGCCTGCTGCCTTTGACGCCCGCGACGCGAGGCATTCTCAATGCCCGCGTGTTCGGGGCGTTACCTCGGGGAGCCTCTATCATCAACGTTGGACGGGGCGCTCATCTCGACAATGAGGCTCTGCTGAAAGCTCTGGATTCCGGGCAGATCTCGGCGGCGATCCTGGACGTTGTTGACCCGGAGCCGCTGGCCACGTCTCACCCTTTCTGGCATCACCCTCGTATCCTGATAACGCCGCACGTGGCGAGCATGACCCAGCCGGAGACCGCCGCTCCAGCGTTACTTGAGAATCTGCGCAGGCATCAGCGCGGCGAACCGCTGCGGGCTGTGATCGACCGGACCAGGGGATACTGAGGCCATACAATCTGCCGTTTGCCGGCTCGCCTTTGACGATTCATTTTCCGGGGTTTCCTTCATACGGCATGCCGAATCGGTCGGTTTCACTATACTTTCCGCTGTTATTCGCAACCGCCACTGCGTAACGGCGCCGGAGCTCCAACTGTGAAACGCTTGCTACCGAGAACCAGCACGCTCACCTGGAACTACTTTCCCCAATTTTTCGCGGCTCTGGCAGCCGCTGCATGCCTCGTTACGATGCGTGCAGCAGACGCGCACGGTATCTGGTTTGCCCAACGCGCAACTCAGCTCGCACTGCTCTATGGCATCGGCGCCGATGATCTCGATTCCGTTAAACGGCTATCGATGGTGCAGAGCATCGCCGGATACGACTCCGATTGGAAACCCATCCCGACCAAGCTTCGGGTCGCCGGTCCCTTGCTCCTGGTGGACAGCGACAGCCAGCCGACCGTGGTCACGGCCGTGCTGTTCAATGGAATCTGGAGCAAAACGCCGGAGGGTGAGTGGGTCAAGAAAGGCCGAGACGAAGTTCCGAATGCCACGAAGAGCGAGAAGAACTACAAGTACGCTGTTCGTATCGTCGGGCCGTTGAGCGGGCCGATTCCGCCCTTGCCGCAGCAAACCCTGCAAATCGTTCCGGTCGGGGCGATACCGCAGGCCATGGGGAAGCCGCTGAAACTCCGCGTGCTGTTTCAGGGCAAGCCTGTCGCCAAGGCACGGGTGATGTGGGACTGGCTCAACGATCCGGACGGTAAGCCGGTCAACACCGCAGCGGATGGGACCGTCACCATCAAAGTGCGCAATCAAGGTCTCAATGTGATCGCCGCGATTTTCGACGGCCCGTCGGATGAGCCGAGGAAAGCCGACAAAATGGAGCACCTCGCGACCCTGTCGTTTGTGCTGCCGCACGCACCGGAATAGTCGATCATAGGGGAGACTCCATGAAACAAGCGGTGTCTTTGTTCGCGGCCCTTCTGGCGCTGGCCGTCGCGCCAGTGACTTTCAACGTGGCGCGGGCGCATGGCGGAACTCAGCCTGAGCATGGTGGAATCGTGCAGCTCGTCGGCGATATGTCATTTGAGCTGGTGCCCGCAGCCGACCGCGTCGAGCTCTACGTCGAGGACGACGGGGAGGAGGTGACCAGTGCCGACTTGGCAGCCAAGCTCACCCTCGTTGACGGAGGCACGAAGTCGGAAGTGGCGCTCAAGCCTGCGGGCGGCAATAAGTTCGAAGCCCAGGGCGTAAAGCTCAGCAAAGGCGCCAAGGTAACGGCGCTGCTAACCTTGAAGGACAAACAGTCGAAGATTGCGGCAAATTTCACGATTAAGTAACGCTTGGCGAGGTGGGCCAACTCTGGGCGCGCCCGCCGGCGCTGCCCGGAGTTTGTATTGATGGATAGTGCAATGCTTGCTGCCATGGCGGCGTGGGCCGCCGAGATGCGTGATATCCGGCGCGATATTCATCGCCATCCCGAGCTTGGGTTCAAGGAACGGCGGACGGCCGCGCTGGTCGCGGACCGCCTGCGAGCATGGGGGATCCGCGTGCACGAGGGCATCGCCACGACAGGGGTTGTGGGAACACTCGGGGCGGGGAGCTCGGATCGTGCCATTGGTCTGCGCGCTGACATGGATGCCCTGCCGATCCAAGAAAACAGCGGATTAGCGCATGCCAGTGTTCACCAGGGCGTCGCGCACAGTTGTGGTCACGACGGCCACACGACCATGCTGCTTTGTGCAGCTCGTTATCTGGCTGATACGCGTCGTTTCAACGGCCGTGTCCATCTGATCTTCCAACCGGCGGAAGAGGGTCAGGCCGGCGCTCAGGCCATGATCAATGACGGTCTGTTCGACCGATTTCCGTGCGTAGAGGTGTACGCGCTACACAACTGGCCACAATTGGCCGCGGGTACTGTCGCCGTGCGCCCTGGCCCCATGATGGCGGCGGCGGACCGATTTCACATTACCGTTCGCGGCGCGGGAGGCCACGCGGCGCAGCCGCATTTGGCTACGGACACGATACTGTGCGCTGCGCAAATCGTGACCGGCGCAAACACACTGGTGGCTCGCCGAGTCGACCCGAATGCCGCTGCGGTGCTATCGATAACGTGCATACACGGCGGTGACGCGCACAATGTTCTGCCTTCTGAGGTGAAGATCACTGGCACGGTTCGCACCTTCGACCCTGTGGTTCAGGACAGGATCGAAGCAGCCCTACGCGAGCTTGTAGAGTGTACGGCCAGGGCGGGCGGATGCACGGCGACAACCGAGTATGTGCGATATTACCCCGCGACCATCAACGATGCGAAGTGTGCACAGCATGTTCTTGATGCGAGTCGCGCACTGTTCGGCCACGCACTTGTTCCTGACACTCCAGCGGCAGCCTCGGAAGACTTCGCCTTCATGCTCCGGAAGGTGCCGGGTGCTTATGTGTGGCTGGGGCAGGCGTCGGAAACCCACCGGTTTTCACTGCATCATGCGTGCTACGACTTCAACGACGACATTCTGCTCCGAGGCGCTGCCTTGCTGGCAGTATTGGTTGAGCGGCGACTATCGGCCGATCTCGCCGTGGCATAGGTATTTCTTATGCATGTACTCGTCCAATCCGTAGCGGGATCCTTCGCGACCGTACCCTGATTCCTTGATTCCTCCAAATGGTGCCGCCTCGCTGGCAAACGCTCCTTCGTTGATTCCAACAATGCCGGCTTCCAGCCTGTCGGCAACGCGCCAGATGCGAGCTATATCGCGCGAGTAGAAGTAGGCAGCCAACCCGTACGGCGTGTGGTTCGCCTGATGTAATACCTCTGTTTCGTCCCGAAATCGGATCAGCGGTACCACGGGACCGAAGGTCTCTTCATGCAACAGCGCTGAGCCGGTACGTACATCGCCCAACACCGTCGCGGCGTAGTAGTTCGGCCCGTCAGCGGCCTCGTTTCGCAAAACATGGCCGCCGATCAGCACAGTGGCCCCACGTGCTACGGCATCACGCACGTGTCGCTCGATTTTCTCTACGGCACGCGTGTTGATCATAGGGCCGATCTGCGAGTCTTCACAGCTCGCCGGGCCCACACGCAAAGAACTGACCCGAGCCGTCAACGCTCGAGCGAAACGCTCGTAGACGAAGTCCTGAACATACACCCGGTTCGGACTCACGCAGGTCTGCCCGCCGTTGCGGAACTTGGCTCGCAGGAGCCCGTCAACGGCCGCTTCGAGATCGGCATCCTCGAATACGATGAAGGGAGCATTGCCGCCAAGCTCGAGGGACAGTTTCTTCAGTGTTTCCGCAGACCCGCGCGCGAGCTGTTTGCCAACCCGAGTCGAGCCGGTGAAGGTGATTTTGCGCACCCGGCTGTCCAACACCCACACGTCCGCAGTCTCCGCGGCGTGGCTACGCGATGTCGTCACGACATTCACGACGCCGCAGGGAAAACGAGCTTCCTCGATGAGTCTCGCGAGCGCGAGTGCGGTCAGTGGGGTATCTTCAGCTGGTTTGGCTACGACTGTGCATCCTGCTGCCAGAGCCGGGGCAATCTTGCGCGCAAGCATCGCCAGGGGAAAGTTCCAGGGCGTGATGGCTGCAACGACTCCCACCGGCTCCTTCACGACCATCATCTTCTTGCCGCGCATGGGCTCGGGAATTAGGTCGCCGTAGGTGCGGACCGTTTCCTCCGCAAACCATTCCACGTAGGACGCACCATAAGCGACCTCGCCGCGGGCCTCGCCCAGCGGTTTGCCTTGCTCACGCGAAATCAGCCGAGCAAGATCTTCCATGTTGGCAAGGAGCAAGGCATGCCAGCGCTTCAAGAACTGTGCTCGGTCCCGGGCGCTGAGTGCTCGCCATGCATCAAACGCGCGGTAGGCCGCGTCCGCGGCCTGTGTTGCGTCGTCGGGGCCGCTATCAGGGACCTGCGCGAACGTAAGGCCGCTCGCTGGATCGCTTACTTCGTAGTTGCGGCCGCTGCACGAGTCGCGCCACTCGCCGGCAATGAAGTTCTGGCGGCGAAGCAGATCGGAGCGGGAAAGAGTGAGGGCCGTCATAGCAAGTCCAACTTCAGGCGCCACGCATGATCGCGGCCGCGATGGCCTTCCCCATTTCGGTCGTCGACGCATTGCCGCCTAGATCGGGCGTGTGCGGCCCCGCTGCCAGGACGCGTTCTATAGCCGCCAGAATGGCATCATGAGCAGCATGTGCGGGCCCTGAGCCATGGCCCAGGAAGTCGAGCATCATCGCTCCGGACCAGATCATGGCGACCGGATTGGCAATGTTGCGGCCATAGATATCAGGCGCAGAGCCGTGCACCGGTTCAAAGAGCGAAGGGAACGTGCGCTCCGGATTGAGGTTAGCGGACGGCGCGAGCCCGATAGTGCCGGTACAGGCGGGTCCGAGGTCCGAGAGAATGTCGCCGAACAGGTTCGATGCTACGACGACATTGAACCGCTTCGGCTGCAGGACGAAGCGCGCACACAGAATATCGATGTGCTGCTTGTCCCACGTGACCTCTGGATAGTGGCTTGCGACCTCCGCGGCGCGTGCATCCCACCAGGGCATGCTGATAGCCATGCCATTGCTCTTGGTGGCCACAGTGACATGCTTGTGTGGTCGCTGTTGAGCCAGGTCAAATGCAAACTTCAGCACGCGCTCAGTGCCATGTCGCGTGAAGATCGATTCCTGGACGACAAACTCGCGCTCGGTGCCCTCGAACATCACGCCGCCCACCGACGAATACTCACCTTCTGTGTTTTCACGCACCACGAGGAAGTCGATGTCACCCGGACCGTGCCCGGCAAGCGGACATGCCACACCCGCAAAAGTCTTTGCCGGACGTAGGTTGACGTATTGGTCGAATTCGCGGCGGAACTTAATAAGTGAGCCCCACAGGGAAATATGGTCAGGCACCGTCGCGGGCCAGCCCACCGCGCCGAAGTAGATCGCGTCCATGCCGGACAATCGATCCTTCCAGTCGTCCGGCATCATGCGCCCGTGGTTGGCGTAATAGTCGCAACTGGCCCATTCGATGTCCGTGTACTCGAGCCGCAGGCCGAATCGGCCGGCTGCAGCGTTGAGCGCACGCAATCCTTCGGGCATCACTTCCCGCCCAATACCGTCTCCGGGAATCACTGCGATCCTGAATGATGCAGTCATGGAAACTCCGGCAGATTGGTCAGCTCAGCGCGGCGCGGACGTCGCGCTCCGCGAGCACATCGTCCAGGGTGCGTCGCAGCCGCGCAAACAGCAGATCCATCTCGTCGGCACTGTAGCAAAGGGCAGGTGCAAACCCGAGAATGTTGTCGGTGAAAGCGCGGAAGATGAGACGATTACGATACGCGATCCGCGCGATGCGTTCGCTCAGGCGCAGGGTGGGGTCGAAAGCCCGTCGGGTCCTCTTGTTGGCCACGAGCTCCAAGGCGCCCAGAAGCCCACGCTGACGGGCATCCCCGACGAGCGGATGTTCCAATAATTGTTGTAGTCCCTGCTCGAAGCGCGGCGCTCGCGCATTCCCATTCGCAAGCACTCCGCCCTCGTGGTAGAGACGTAGCACTTCCAGGCCAACCGCAGCGCTAACCGGATGTCCAGAGTAGGTATGTCCGTGTCCGACAGGAATCCCTTCCGGGGCGTCGTCGGCGATTGCCGAGTACACCTTCTCCGACAGCAGGACTGCTCCCAGCGGCGCGTATCCGGCCGTGAGTCCCTTGGCGAGGGTCATGAGATCGGGCTCGACTCCTTCCGCCTCGCAGGCAAACAGCGGACCGGTGCGGCCAAAGCCAGTGATGACCTCGTCGACAACGAACAGGATGCCGAGCTCACGGCACGCGCTAGCCATTGCCTTCAACCAACCCTTGGGCGGGACAATTACGCCCCCGGAGCCCATTACGGGCTCGCAAAAGAACGCAGCCACATTCTCTGCGCCGAGCTCGCGTACTTTGTCGTGCAGTGCCGCTACGGAGGCCGCGATGATGCTGTTGCCATCAGACCCTGGCGGGCTGCGATAAGGGTAAGGACAGGGGATGTGGTGCTGGTTGGGACGCGGGACATCGAAGTTACGGTGGAATGCGGCTAACGCCGTCAGTCCCGAGCCGAGCGTAGATGAACCATGGTAGCCGCGCTGCAGGGCGATGAAGTGCTTGCGAGATGACGGGCGCAGCGTGTTGTGGTAGTGAGTGATGTAGCGGATGGCGGAGTCCACTGCACCCGAGCCGCCCAATGTGAAGTAGACATGCCGTAGCGAGGCGGGCGCGAGCTCGACCAGGCGAGCCGCGAGGCGGATGGCGGGCTCGGAGCCGAAATGAAAATACCCCGTGGCGTAAGGCAATCTCGCCATCTGTTCGGCGGCGACACGGACGATACTCTCCTGACTGTAGCCAACATTGACGCACCACAGTCCCGAGAAGGCATCGAGAAGCTCAAGGCCGTCGATATCCCGAAGGTACACGCCACGAGCGGATTGGAGGATCGTCGGCCCACGGCGCTCGTGCTCTCGGAGGTTCACCAGCGGGTGCACCAGGTGTTGACGATCGAGATCGGCCAGCGAAAATGAGTTGCCCATGATGTACGTAGCGGACCTGTAATGAATGGCGATGCCGGCATCTTAGTGACTGGCCCGCAGAGGGTGCTGTCGCTTACTCTTACCGGACGCTAACGGGATTGCGTTCTGGGCGTCGGCTTGGAATTTTCTGCCGCTGCGACGGGTGACGGCCGATGGGGCGGCCGACGCGGCAAACCATGCTGATTCGCCGCGCAAATAAGACTTTTTGTTCGCCGCCAAACGGAGGGATCGAGGTGAACGGCGGCCCGGCTCGTGTTCTAGTGTAGGCCCATGACCGAAAAGAGATCCCTACCTCGCCGTGAGGTTCTGCGCGGCCTGACCGCCGCCGGCGTGCTCGCGGCGATGGGGGGTGGCCCTGTAACGGCTACAGGTTACGCAGCGGACAACGGCCCGGCCGCAACGCCGCGCAGAGGTGGGCGGATTCGGGCCGCCAGCTTGTCGAGCTCTACGGCAGACACGCTCGATCCGGCGAAGGGTGCACTGTCGACCGACTATGCGCGTCTAAACATGATCTATAGCGGCCTCACGCAGTTCGACTCGACTCTGAGTGCGCAGCTCGCACTCGCCGAGGAGATCGACGATAGGGGGCGGATCCTTTGGACGATCAAGCTGCGCAACGGGGTTCAGTTTCATAATGGCAAGCCCCTTACGCCGGCTGATGTTGTGTATTCGCTCCTGCGCCATAAGAACCCGGCCACCGCATCGAAGATGAAGTCGATCGCGGATCAGTTTCAGGAGGTCAAGGCGACCGGACCAAACGAGGTGCAGATCCTGCTGACCGGCGCGAATGCCGACCTGCCGGCCATCCTGGCCGACGCGCACTTCCTCATCGTGCAGGACGGCACTGAGGACTTCCGTACCGCGGTGGGTACCGGCCCCTACAAGTGCAAGGAGTTCAGTCCGGGCGTGCGCACGGTCGGGACTCGAAACCCGAACTACTGGAAACCCGGCAAGCCGTACCTCGATGAGATCGAGCTGGTTGGGATTGCGGATGAGTCGGCCCGCGTCAACGCCCTGTTGTCAGGCGATGTGCAGCTCATCAACGCCTTAGATCCACGCTCCATTCGCCGAGTCGTGGCTTCGGCGGGGTATGCAGTGCAGGAAACGAAGTCGGGGCTCTACACCGATCTCATCATGCGCCAGGACATGACGCCGACCGGCAATCCGGACCTTGTGCTTGCCATGAAATACCTGCTCAACCGCGAGTTGACACGCAAGGCGCTGTTCCGAGGATATGCCACGGTGGCTAACGATCAACCCATCCCCCCTGGTAACCGGTACTACCGGGCTGATCTGCCGCAGCGACCCTACGATCCCGAGCGTGCGAAATTTCTCCTGAGGAGAGCGGGCCTGGGCGGGGCGCGGCTGGTGGTATATGCGTCGCCTGCGGCGGAGGGTTCGGTCGATATGGCCTCTCTGCTGCAACTGTCGGCCGCGGAGATAGGCCTCAATCTGGCCGTCAATCGCGTGCCCGCCGACGGTTACTGGTCAAATCATTGGATGAAGCATCCACTGGGCTTCGGCAACGTGAACCCGCGCCCCACGGCCGATCTACTGTTCTCCACTTGCTTCAAGTCCGATGCGCCGTGGAACGAGTCGGGCTGGCAGAACGAGCAGTTCGATCAACTGTTGATCGCGGCTCGTGGCGAAGGCGACGAGACGAAGCGCAAACAGCTGTACGGCGATATGCAGGTGCTGATCCACGAGAAAGGAGGCATCGGTATACCCGTGTTCATCAGCCTCCTCGATGGCTACGAAAAGCGGCTGCGGGGATATGGCTCCATTCCGATCGGCGGGCTGATGGGTTACGCCTTTGCCGACAACGTCTGGCTGGAGGCCTGATGACGAACCTGATCACAAGGCGCATCGGCATTGCGGCGTTGACTTTGCTGTTGGTGTCGGTCGTTGTATTCGCGATCACTGCCGTGCTGCCGGGGGATGCCGCACAGGCGGCATTGGGCCAAAGTGCCACGCCGGAGATGGTCGCCGCACTGCGGGCGAAAATGGGACTCGATCAACCCGCGTACCTGCGCTACCTGCATTGGCTGAGGGGATTGTTGACGGGTAATCCCGGGCAGTCGCTGGCCAACAACACGCCGGTCGCCGAGCTCATCGCCTTGCGGCTTCCCAGGTCGCTGTTACTCGCGGGTGCAGCTGCTGCAGTATCCGTTCCGATCGCACTGACGATAGGCATTTTGTCGGCGATGTACCACGGCTCACGCCTGGATCGCGCCCTCAACGTGGCTACGCTGGCAATGATCGCGGTGCCGGAATTCCTCGTCGCTACCGTCGCGGTGTTGATTTTTGCAGTCAAATTGCACTGGCTGTCGGCACTCTCGTATGTACCTGATACCCCAGGGATAGGGCCCTTCTTGCGGGCCTACGCGATGCCCGTCATGACTCTGTCCTTCGTAGTCGTCGCACAAATGGCGCGCATGACACGGGCGGCCGTGATCGACCAGGTGAGTCAGTCCTACGTGGAGATGGCCATTCTGAAGGGCGCGAGCCCGGCGCGCATCGTGTTGCAGCACGTCCTGCCGAACGCAGCCGGACCCATAGCCAATGCCGTAGCGCTCAGCCTCTCGTATTTGCTGGGTGGGGCCATCATCGTCGAGACGATATTCAACTATCCTGGGATCGCGAGTCTGATGGTCGATGCTGTGACCAACCGAGACATGCCGCTCCTGCAGGCCGGTGCCATGATCTTCTGTTGCGCCTATCTGATCCTGGTGTTGCTGGCGGACGTTTTCGCGATTGTCTCCAGTCCCAAGCTACGCTACCGATGACTATGCCAGTCGCTTCCTCCCGCGCCGATCAGGCCGCTCCGGAAGGTGTCGGTCACCGCGCCTTGTTCTGGTGGCGCTGGCCGAGCAGGCTCTCGAGCGCTGGTTTGGTCGGATCCGCCGTTGTTATCTTCTGGCTGCTGGTCGCGCTGCTTGGACCGCTGCTTGCGCCGCACGCTGTGGGTGCGATCGTTGCCGACGATTCCTTTGCCCCGGTGAGCGCGCGGTTTCCGTTGGGCAGCGACTATCTGGGGCGCGACGTATTGAGCCGGATTCTTTACGGAGCGCGCTATACCGTTGGCCTGGCGCTGGCGGCTGCCCTGTTGGCCAGTACCGCAGGCACTGCGCTCGGCCTATTTGCCACGGTCAGTGGTCGATGGATCGAGGAGATCTTGAGCCGGTTTCTGGACGCTTTGACCTGCATTCCCAGCAAGATCTTCGCGCTCGTGATGGTGGCAGGATTTGGTTCGTCGGTGCCATTACTGATACTCATAGCTGCGCTGAGCTATCTGCCGGGCGCATACCGCATTGCTCGCTCCCTGGCGGTAAACCTCAACGTCATGGAATACGTCGACGTGGCAAGGGCTCGCGGCGAGGGACGTGTGCACATCGCATCCTGCGAGATCCTGCCTAACATGATTCACCCCATGCTGGCAGATTTTGGTCTGCGCTTTGTCTTCGTAGTGCTGTTGCTGAGCGGGTTGAGCTTTCTGGGAGTGGGCGTACAGCCGCCCGCGGCCGATCTGGGATCGCTGGTGCGCGAAAACATCTCCGGCCTGGCGGATGGCTCGCCAGCGGTCATCATGCCTGCCTTGGCCATCGCTACGCTGACTATCGGTGTCAACCTGGTGATCGATAGCCTGCTCGGCCGCAGCAGGCGCTTAACGCAGGGTGCATTGGCATGAGCGATCTCGTACGTTTGTCGGGCCTTTGTGTGATGGCGCGCAATGACTGGGGTGAGGAAAACGCCATCGTCAAGGATGTGAGTTTCTCCATACGACAAGGCGAAGTGCTTGCGCTCATCGGCGAGTCCGGGTCAGGTAAGACGACGATCGCGCTTGCGCTCATGGGCTATGCGCGCGACGGCTGCCGCATTGCGACCGGATCCATTCACGTTGGCGCAACGTCTGTGATGTCCCTTGATGGCCGGCAGCTGTCCCAGCTCCGCGGACGACAAGTGGCATATATCGCGCAAAGCGCCGCAGCCGCTTTCAATCCGTCGAAATCGATCATGAATCAGGTGATCGAAGGGGCACGAATTCATGGTGTTATGACGCGTGCCGCGGCAGAAGCGAAGGCCATCGAGTTGTTCCGTTCGCTGGCGCTCCCCGCACCGGAGCAGATAGGCCGGCGCTATCCACACGAGGTTTCCGGGGGCCAATTGCAGCGTTTGATGGCGGCGATGGCACTGATTACCGATCCGCAACTGGTGATCCTCGACGAGCCAACCAGTGCTCTCGATGTTACGACGCAGATCGAAGTGTTGCGTGTGTTCAAGAAAGTTGTCCGCGAACGCGGCATGACGGCAGTTTACGTGTCGCACGATCTTGCGGTCGTCGCCCAAATGGCGGACCGGATAGTTGTGCTGAATCGTGGCGAGGTCCGTGAAACCGGATCGACGCAACAGATTCTCACTGCGCCGTCAGATCCGTATACGAAGACGTTGATGGCGGCCGCGACGCCAGTTCGGCGCCCGGCGTCGGATGCCAACATTGACGGAAGGGCGACCGAGCCGCCACTGCTTGCGATCAACGGGCTGCTGGCCGGCTACGGCAGGAGGGACGAGCATGGCCTGCCTGTCAGTTTGGTACTGAACGACGTTGGGCTGACGATTCAGCGGGGCGCCACACTGGGGGTGATCGGGGAGTCGGGCTCCGGGAAGTCCACGCTCGCGCGAGTGATTGCCGGTCTACTCTCTCCGGCGAGCGGCGCGGTCCTATTCAACGGCGCACCACTCGCACCGCGGCTCGAGCGACGCACTGGCGAGCAGTTGCGGCGGATACAGATTGTGTTCCAAAACCCAGATACCGCCTTGAATCCGGCGCACACGGTCGCGCACATTCTCGGTAGACCGCTCGAGTTCTACCGAGGATTGCGCGGGGTCGCACGCCGGAGGCGAATCGCACAGCTGTTGGATCGGGTTCGCTTGCCTGCCGACATCGCCGAGCGCCGCGGCGCCGAGCTGTCGGGAGGGCAGAAGCAGCGAATCAATCTGGCACGGGCTTTGGCCGCCGAGCCGGACCTGATTCTCTGCGACGAGGTGACTTCGGCGCTCGACACCGTGGTCGCGGCGGCGATTCTCGACTTGCTGGCAGAGCTGCGCCGTGAGCTCAATGTCTCGTTTCTATTCATCAGTCATGACATCTCGACGGTGCGCGCGGTCTGCGATGAGGTCATCGTGCTGTACGCGGGATGCAAGGTGGAATCGGCAAACTGCCACGCCCTGCGGTCGGCGCCGTTGCATCCTTACACGGATCTGCTCATCGCATCAGTTCCAGAAATGCGGCAGGGTTGGCTCGAGCAGGTCGGCCCACCGGCATCGCTGCCGCCTGTCGGCGCGAGCTCCCACGGGCCGCGGCTATGCAGTTTCCTGCAGCGTTGCCCGGTGCGTATCGATGGCGTGTGTAACGTAACGGCCCCATCTCATGTAGTGAGCCGGAATGGGAAGGAAATACTCTGTCATCACAGCGACGAGCAACTTCGACGTCTGCACGATCCTTTACGAGCGATCGTGCGCGAACGGGGTGCAGAGGGCAGGCAATGACCGGCGCTCGTTTTGTCAGGCTGGCCGAAACCGGTCGGCGCCCGGTGTCGATCGTCGTAGACGGAAAACCGGTGCAAGCACTCGAAGGCGATACGCTGCTCGTCGCGATACTGAGTGCAATGGGATACGTGCGCACGTCGGAATTCGGCGATGGCCGGCGCGCGGGGTTTTGTCTGATGGGGGCCTGCCAGGACTGTTGGGTCTGGACTGCAGCCGGTGAGCGGCTCCGCGCCTGCACGACTGCGGTGGTGGACGGGATCGCGATCAGCACGCAACAACCGCAAGGCGCATGGGCGAATCTCGAACTGTGAGGCTTTGTCGGTGACTGTAGAACATGCGGGTCAATTCTATATCGACGGTCGGTGGCGGGCGTGTACGACCTTGGCCAGCACGCCAGTGGTGGATCCCGCCTCCGAACAGGTCGTTGGCCAAGTCGCGGCGGGTGGTCCCGACGATGTCGATTTCGCGGTGGCCGCCGCTTGCCAGGCGTTCCCTGCGTTCTCGCAGACTTCGATGGAGGACCGCGTGGCGTTGCTGGGCCGGATCCTGGAGCTGATCAAGCAGCGCGCGGAGCTGTTCGTCGATGCGCTGGTGACGGAGATGGGAGTCGCGATCACCTTTGCCCGTGCATCCCAAGTGCCGTTTGCGGCGGAGCACGTCCGGGTGTCGATGGACGTCCTGCGCCGATACCGGTTCCTCACGGTCAACGGTACGACCGCGACAGCCAAGGAAGCGATCGGTGTCTGCGCGCTTATCACGCCGTGGAACTGGCCGCTTTATCAGATCACGGCGAAGGTCGCACCCGCCATCGCTGCTGGCTGCGCGATCGTGCTGAAGCCGAGCGAGCTGTCGCCGTACAGCTCGCTGCTGTTCGCCCAAGTCATGCATGATGCCGGAGTGCCGCCTGGCGTCTTCAACTTGATTAATGGCACGGGCGAAGTGGTGGGCGCCGCGCTCGCCGCGCACCCGGATGTCCACATGATTTCCATCACGGGGTCGACGCGCGCCGGCGTGCTAGTGGCGCAGGCCGCGGCGCCGACGGTGAAGCGGGTCGTGCAGGAACTCGGCGGCAAGTCGCCTAACGTGTTCCTCGACGATGCCGATTTTGCACAGGCTGTTGCCAAGGGCGTGCTAGCGGCATTCCGCAATGTCGGCCAGTCGTGCAGCGCGCCGACCCGGATGTTGGTCCCGGTCGCCCGGCTTGCCGAGGTGGAGGTGCTGGCGGCCGACGCGGCAGCCCGTATCCGGGTCGGTGATCCACGGCTTGAAGAAACGACCATGGGGCCGATTGCGAACGCCGCGCAATATCACCGCGTCCAGTCGATGATCGCGGCCGGGACCGACGAGGGGGCCAAGCTGGTCTGCGGTGGTCTTGGCCGGCCGGAGGGTCTCGACCGCGGCTTTTTCGTGCGCCCGACGATCTTCTCGGAGGTGATGCCCAGCATGCGGATCGCGCGCGAGGAGATTTTCGGACCGGTACTCTCGATCATGCCGTATCGCGATGAGGAGGAAGCGGTCGTGATCGCCAACGATACGGTTTACGGCCTCGGATCGCACCTCCAGTCCCGCGATCCCGAGCGCGCGCGTCGTTTCGCGTCGCGTATCCGGGCCGGGCAGGTGCACATCAACTATCCGGCATGGGACGGGCGAGCGCCTTTCGGTGGCTACAAGCGTTCAGGCAACGGCCGAGAATATGGCGTGTTCGGACTGGAGGAGTATCTCGAGACCAAAGCGATCATTGGCTATGAAGGGCCCGTCGGGTGAGGGTCGATGGACGAAACAACGCTGATTGATCGGACAGTCAACAATTCGGCTGTAGCCACGCTCGGAGAGCTCGACACGCCCTGCCTCATCCTCGATGTCGATCGGATGGACCGGAACATTGCGCGGCTGCGAGGGCGACTCGATGGCCTCGACGTGACACTGCGTCCGCACCTCAAAACGGCCAAGTCGGTCGAGGTCGCGCGGCGCGTGATGAGCTCCCCGGCGGGCCCGGCGACCGTGTCCACGCTCATGGAGGCAACGCAGTTCGCGGCGGCAGGCGTCCGGGACATCATCTACGCTGTCGGCATCGCGCCGGCGAAGCTCGCGAGGGTTCTCGAACTGCGTGCCGAGGGTGTCGACCTCGCCGTCGTGCTCGACACCGTCGAGCAGGCGGAGGAGGTCACAGCGGCTTCGCTCGGGGCGGGATTGCGTATTCCCGCCCTGATCGAGATAGATTGTGACGGCCATCGTTCGGGCGTGCTCCCGACCAACAGGTCCCGCCTCGTCGAGATCGGTCGCGCCCTCGAACGTGGTGCGGAACTGCGCGGAGTGCTCACCCATGCCGGCGGCAGTTACACCGCGCGCGGCGTTGATGCCCTTCGGCGGTGCGCCGAGGCCGAGCGGGCCGGTGTCGTCGATGCGGCTAATATCCTGCGTGAGGTCGGGCTGCCCTGCCCGGTGGTGAGCGTCGGCTCCACACCGACGGCGCACAACGCTACCGACCTGACGGGCGTCACCGAGGTGCGCGCGGGTGTCTTTGTGTTCTTTGATCTGGTGGTGGCCGGTATAGGGATCTGCCGGACCGAAGACATTGCCCTTTCGGTGCTAGCGACCGTGATCGGCCATCAGCGCGAGAAGGGCTGGATCCTGATCGATGCCGGGTGGATGGCGATGTCGCAGGATCGCGGCACCTCCAAGCAGGGCGTGGACCAGGGCTATGGTGTGGTCTGCGATACCGTCGGCAACGCCTACGACGATCTGATCGTCGCCGACGCTAATCAGGAGCATGGCATCGTCACGATACGGCCGGGATCGAACGGTGTGTTGCCGAATCTTGCGATCGGCGATCGCGTCCGAATCCTGCCGAACCATGCCTGTTCAACGGGTGCTCAGCATCGGAGCTACCACGTCGTGCACGGAGGGTCGGAGGTGGTCGAGGCCGAGTGGCCGCGGTTCGGAGGCTGGTGATGGACTCTATCGAAGTAGTCGCGAAGATTCTCACCGATGGGGCCCCCGTGCCCGCCGGACATTATTCGCAGGCCACCGTCGCGGGCGGGCATATCTATATCTCCGGGCAGTTACCGATCCGGCCCGACGGCACTGCCCCGCCCGATGGCAGCTTCGACGCGCAGGCGGCGCTGGCGATCAAGAACATGCTTGCGATCCTGGCGGCCGCCGGCGGGACTCCACAGCAGCTCGTAAGGGTGACGGCCTACATCGTCGGCGTCGCCAACTGGCCGCGCTTCAACGCGATTTATGCCGCTTTGCTGCCCGATGTGCGTCCCGCCCGCACGGTCGTCCCGGTGCCCGAGCTTCACTACGGTTTCCTGGTTGAAATTGATGCGATCGCGATCTTTGCGGACAGCGAGCAACGTGAACCGCGACCAACATGACGACTTTGGTGAACGACAATGCTGTGGTTAGCCGTACGCCGGCACGAGACGGGTCGGTATCGGGCGCGCGATTGATGAGCGATCCTTGCGTGATCATCGTCGGCGCGGGGCCTGCGGGAACGCGCGCGGCCGAAGCGCTGGTTGCGGCCGGGCTGCGGCCGATCGTCATCGACGAGGGCCCGCTTTCCGGCGGGCAGATCTATCGCCGGCAGCCGACAAACTTCACGCGGCGGCACGAGGCGCTCTATGGTGCAGATGCCGGCAAGGCGCGCGCGCTTCACGATGCCTTCGATGCCTTGCGCGATCGCATCGACTATCGCCCCCAGACACTGGCCTGGACCGTGAGCGACGATAGACTCCACATCGTCTCCAACGGGATCGCGAGCGTCCTGCGCTTCGATGTGCTGATCCTGGCGACCGGCGCGACCGACCGGATCGCGCCCGTCGCGGGCTGGACAAGGCCCGGTTGCTACAGCCTCGGCGGCGCCCAAATCGCACTCAAGGCGCAGGCATGCAGCATCGGCGCCCGGCCGGTGTTCCTTGGCACAGGTCCGCTCCTTTACCTCGTTGCCTTTCAATATCTGAAGGCGGGTGTGATGCCGGCTGCGGTGCTCGATACAGCCCCCTTCACGGCACAACTGAAGGCGTTGCCGGACCTCGCCGTGCGCCCGGACATCCTCGCGCGTGGGCTCATGTTCCGTATGCGCGTGTGGGCCGCCGGCGTCCCAATCGAGAACGGCGTGGTGCCAATTGCAATCGACGGGACCGAGGAGGTGGCGGGCGTGCGCTACCGGGCCGCCGACGGCACTGAGCGGCGGGTCGGCTGCGATGCGGTCGGTATGGGGTTCCACCTACGCTCGGAGACGCAACTGGCCGACCTCGCCGGCTGCGTATTCGCTTTCGATGTTGAGACCGGACAGTGGCGACCGGAGGCCGACAGTGATGGGCGCACCACACGTCCGGGCGTCTACGTTGCGGGCGATGGCGCTCGCGTGCTCGGTGCGGACGCGGCCGAGGTGGCCGGCAAACTCTCCGCGCTCGCAGCTCTCGCCGATCTGGGAGCCGAGGTGAGCATGACCGAGGTGACCCGCCTGCGGAAGCGGATGAGCCAACTCGATCGCTTTCGGCGTGGCCTCGCCACGGCTTTCCCGTGGCCCGCGCGGCTAGCGGCGGCATCGTCAGATGAGGTGATCGTCTGCCGCTGCGAGGCGATTACCGCAGGCGACATCCGCGACGCTGCCATCGCAAAGGATGCGCCGGAACTGAACCGTGCCAAAGCGCTCTCCCGCATCGGGATGGGGCGTTGCCAAGGCCGTTTCTGCGGCTCGGCCGCCGCTGAGATACTCGCGGAGGCACGCGGCGTACCCCTTGCCGAGGTGGGCCGACTGCGCGGCCAGCCGCCGATCAAGCCTTTGTCGATGGGGACAGTCAAGAGGCAGGATGCTTGAACGCTGCGGATGTCATCGTCGTAGGCGGCGGCATCGTGGGTACATCGGCCGCTTTCTTCCTGCGCCGTCAGGGGAAATCGGTCATCCTGCTCGAACGAGGCCTGATCGGCCAGCAGGCGAGCGGTGTCAATTTCGGTAATGTCCGCAGGCAGGGACGCTATCTACACCAGCTTCCGCTCGCAAACCGGTCGCGCGCGATCTGGGAGCACCTGTCCGAGCTGGTCGGCGAGGATTGCGAGTTCGTCACCTCCGGCCACCTGCGCGTCTGTTATACCCGCGAGCAGGCTGACAGGTTGGAAGCCTATGCCCGAGACGCGCGGGACTACGGTCTCGATCTCGAAATGATTTCGACTAACGCGTTGCGCACCCGCTTCCCTTATCTGGGGCACGAGATCCTCGCGGCCTCCTATGATGCGACGGGCGGGCACGCCAATCCCCGACTCACGACGCCTGCCATCGGCCGGGCCGCCAAGCGCGCCGGCGCGGATGTGCGTGAGGAGTCCGAGGTGACGGCAGTCGCAAAGGTTGGCGACGATTTTGTCGTCGCGGTAGCGAGCCAAGGTGAACTGCGCGCGCCGGTGCTGCTCGTCACCGCTGGTGCTTGGAGTGGAAAGCTCTCAGCTATGTTCGGGGAGCCTGTCCCGCTTGAGGTGCACGGGCCCCAGATGACCGTCACCGAGCCCCTTCCATACCGGATCGGGCCCACAATCGGTGTCGCGACACCGCACCTTCACGAAACGGTGTATTTCCGCCAGGTGAAGCGCGGAAACATCGTCTGCGGTGGCTCCGCGCGTGGGCCGGCCTCGAACGAGACCAATCGCGCGACGGTGCTGCCGGAGGCCATTCTCGACCAAATGGAACAGCTGCGCCGCGTGATGCCGGGTTTCGCCAGGATCAACATGATTAGAAGCTGGAGCGGGATCGAGGGCTACCTGCCCGATGACGTGCCGATCATGGCATCCAGCGCTACAACTCCCGGCCTGTTCTATGCCTTCGCCTTCTGCGGCGCTGGTTTCCAGGTCGGTCCAGGCGTCGGCGATGTCATGGCCGAGCTCATCGCTCGCGGCACCACGACGACGCCTATCGCGCCCTATGGCATATCACGTTTCACTAATGCCAAGGTGGTGGAATGTATGGAATAAGAAACCTCGCATGCCGCGCAATGCAGCCGAATATTGTTCCGTACAGCGCCTAAGTTATGCGGGGGTCTTAAGCTGCGAGCATGCCCATGAAAAAGATGCACTCGACCGTATGAGCACCTCAACCCAAGCTGCTGTGGCGACTGATTACGCGCCGGCGCAAGCGACTTCAGTGCCGCGGGTGGTCGCGATGCCTGCCCGGTCCCGAATCGCCTCCATCGACGTGATGCGGGGCCTCGTAATGGTGATCATGTTGATGGATCATGTACGCGAAGCAATCTACCGGCATCTGCAGGTCGGCGACCCGATGAATGTTGCGACGACTGCACCCGATCTGTTCTTTACGCGGCTGTCAGCACATCTGTGCGCTCCGACTTTCGTGTTCCTCACGGGCTTATCGGCCTGGTTGTATGCGCATCCGCCCGCGGGGAGCACGCGTCCCGTGCGCGGCTTTCTGCTGAAACGGGGTCTGCTGCTCGTGGTGCTCGAGCTGACGTTGGTCAACTTCGCGTGGTCGGGAGAATTCCCACCGACCGTCCTGTGGCTACAGGTGATCTGGGTCATCGGCCTGAGCATGATCGTGCTCGGCCTGCTGAGCGACTTGCCGCGTTGGGCCCTGGCCGCCCTGGGATTTGTGATCGTCTTTGGACACAACGCGCTCACGCCCGTCACATTTGCGCCTGGCAGCGTGTTGCACATCCCATGGGCCATTCTGCATGAGCGCGCATTCCTGGTCGCGGATGGTCCGCTGAAGATCAAGGTGACGTATCCCTTGTTGGCGTGGATCGGTGTCATTCTCCTCGGATATGTCGCGGGGCCGTTGTATTCGCGCGCAGTGGCGGCCGCTCGGCGTACCAAGATCCTGGTCGCGCTCGGTATTGGATGCCTGTGCGTGCTCGCCGCGCTGCGCGGCCTCAACATTTACGGCGAGACGTTGCCCTGGGTGCAGGGTGCGGATTTCGTCCATACGCTGATGTCCTGGGTCAACTTCACCAAATATCCTCCATCTGCGGACTTTCTGCTTCTCACGCTGGGCGCCGCCTTCCTGTTGCTGGCGGCGTTCGAGTCCCGCGACAATCACATGACGCGCGTGCTGGTGGTCTTCGGCGGAGCTCCCATGTTCTTCTACCTGCTGCACCTATACACGTTGTTGCTGTTGTATCGGGTGTCCCTTGGATTGTTCGGGCCGAATCACGGAGAGCGCTTCGGTGTGGATCACGTCTGGGCCATCTGGATGGTAGCCGTTGCCCTGGCATGCCTGCTCTACCTCCCGACTCGGGCGTTTACCCGCTTCAAACGGACTTCGCCCCAAACATGGGTGCGCTACTTCTGATGGAAGGTGTGATGCTGCGTCGCCTCCAGGCAGGCGATCTCGCTGAAGCCTTGAAACTCACCGAAGCGGAGCGCTGGTCGCACCGCATGGAGGATTGGGAGTTTCACTACCGTCTGGGACTTGGTTGGGCGGCTTGTGATTCCAACGGCAGGCTGTTGGGCACGGCTTTGTGGTGGACATACGGCGAACTGTTCGCAACGGTGGGGCTGGTTTTGGTTGACCAGACGTGTCAGGGGCAAGGCATCGGTCGGAAGCTGATGGAGGCTGTGATCAACGAGGCGGCCCCGCGTACGTTGCAACTGGTGGGGACGAAGGCGGGAATGAAGCTCTACCAGCGGTGCGGCTTCCGCGAGGTACGCGGTATCGGGCAGCACCAGGGCGTCAGGGCGGAAATCCCGGCCGCGAAGATGCCGTCCGATACTGTGTTGCGGCCCGCGTCTCGAGGCGATCTTGCCTTGCTGTGCGACCTGGACGCAGCAGCCTTTAGTGCGAGCCGCCGAGAAGTAATCGGCGCGGTTTTGGATTCGGGGACCGGCGTACTCGCTGTCCGCCGCAGACAGCCAACCGGATTCGCGCTCGCGCGCCAGTCCGGGCACGGGACGGTTATCGGTCCGGTTGTAGCCCCTGACGAGTCCCTGGCGATTGCCCTGATCGCACATCAATTGAAAGTCAATAGCGGCTTCGCGCGCATCGATATACCAACCGATGCTGTGCAACTCGCGAACTGGCTCGAGGGGGCGGGGCTCGTCTGTGTGGATCGTGTGACTGTGATGCTGCGTGGCGATGTGCCCAAGCGAAGTTCCAGTGGGCGCGTCTTTGCACTCGTCTCCCAGGCACTGAATTAGGAAGTTTCGAGGCGATGCGACTTACCGACTTCGAGGTGCTCAGTTTCGGCTGCTACGGGACGCTGGTCGACCGGGACACCGGCATCTACGCCGCGTTGCGGCCGCTGCTTGAAGAGGGGCACGTCACACTGGGACGGGAAGAGGTGCTTGCGGTGTTTTGCCGCCATGAGGCGGCGCAGCAAACGGAAACACCCGCGATGGCTTATTCGGAACTGCTGGAGCAGGTACACCGCCGTCTCGCTAGCGAATGGGGTGTACTCGCTTCGGACGATGACCACGTCCTGTTCGGCAAGTCGGTGCCCCAGTGGCCGGTATTTGTCGATACGCCCGCCGCCCTCCAATACCTGAAACGGTACTTCAAGCTGGTCGTGCTCTCGAACATCGATCGCGCCAACTTCGCGGCCACCAGCCGGCGGCTCGAGGTCCGCTTCGATGATGTGATCACGGCCGAGGAGCTCGGGTCCTACAAACCCGCTCTCGGGAATTTCAGGCGCCTCGTGAGCCGGGTCGGCCAACTGGGGTCCGAGCGGCGTCAGATCCTTCATGCTGCCCAAAGTCCTACCCGCGATCTGGTGCCAGCCGGCGGCTACGGGCTGGCTACGGCCTGGATCGACCGAGGCCACGAAAGAGCGGGGGACGGTGCTACAGTAGAGGGGGAACCCGCGGAGGCATCGGTTCGCTACGATTTCCGTTTCACGAGCCTCGTGGACATGGTGAGAGCGCATCAAGAAGAATTGCGGGCCTGAAGCCTCGATCGCGGCAGCGCGTGTCGAGCCTGGATTGCCAGATGAGGATCACGTCCTGATGGCCGCACTCAAGCTCGATCGAATCGATATCAACATACTGGCTCAGTTGCAGCGCAACGGTCGCATCACCAATACCGACCTCGCCAAAGCTGTCGCTCTGTCGCCGAGTCCGTGTCTGCTGCGCGTGAAGCGGCTCGAGGAAGCCGGCTACATCGTGAGCTATAACGCGCGGATCGACCTCGCGAAGCTGGGCGAGACCATCACTGTCTTCACTGAAGTCACGTTGAACGACCATCACCGGGAGGATTTCATCAAGTTCGAGGCGAGCATCCGCACGATCGACGAGGTGATCGAGTGCCATCTGGTCAGCGGTGGTTATGATTATCTCCTGAAGTTCCTGACGCGTGGCGTCTCACACTACCAGAAGTTGATCGAAGACATCCTCGAGCGCGACATCGGCATTGCGAAGTACTTCAGCTACATCGTCATCAAGTCGCCGATCGAGAAGCTCTACTATCCGCTCGCCAAGCTGTTCAGTACATAACGTTAGAGATCTAAAGGGCCCCTGTCGGCTGCCGCAGCGGCCGGCAGAGGTGACCCCCGGCGATCAGAACTTGTAGGTCCCTCGGGCCATGAAGCTTCGCGGAGCGCCGGGATTGGCCCAGAGCTGCGCATAGGAGTTGGGGTAATAGCTTTTGTCGAGGAGGTTGTTGACCTCGGCCCAAAGTCGCAGCCTTTCCGTGACATCGAAGGATGCGACCAGCTTAACGAGCGTGTAGGCCGGCAGGAAGAAGTTTGTTCCTGTCTCCCCCAGACGGCTGCTCACATAGTTCACACCTGCTCCGAGGGTCAGTGTCCTCTCGCCGAAGACGATGTCCTCGAACAACGTGGCGTTGCCGCTATTGTTCGGAATGTTGATCAGGGGTGTCCCGGCGGCGAGTGGTCGCGAAAAATCAGGGTCGAGAATCGATTTGGAGATGAAGGCGTCCACGTACGCATACGACAACACTGCACGCAGGTTGAGCGGCAGCCGAGCCGTCATGTCCGCCTCGATGCCTTTGCTTTCGGCGGCGCCCACGGCCAGTGAGTAGCCTGCGTTTGCCGGATCGGATGTCAGCACATTGGTCTTGTCCATCTTAAAGAATGCGAGCGTGCCGCTCAAAGCCCCTGCGGGGGTTTTCAACTTGGCCCCGACCTCATAGGCCTTCGTCGTCTCGGGCGCGAAAGCAACACCGTGGGCATCCTGGCCGGTATTCGGTCGGAACCCCCTTCCGTAGCTCGCATACAGCGTCAACGCCGCGCTTGGCTCATAGGCCAGCCCCAAACTGGGACTGGTCGCGGTCACTTTCTGGTGCGAAACTGAATGTGCTATGCCATCCTCGAGACTCTGACGGAAATTGTCATAGCGCACGCCGGCATGAAATTTCCATTGAGCCGTGAGATCGATCTGGTCATGGAAGTAGGTTCCCCAAGCATTGTCCCTTTCCGACGTATTGGTGAACGGTGATAGCGGGGGAAGTATCCCGTATACAGGGTCAAATATGTCGATGGCGTTGAGCTGTGTAAGCGTCGAGGTCGCAGTGACCACAGGCGGCCGATAGCGGCCCTGCACTTCATCCAGTTTGAAATTATCATAGTCTGCGCCGAACAAGATGTGATGCTCCAGGCTTCCGGTGGCGAATCGGCCTGAGATTTCCGCGCGCGGGACAAGGTCGTTGCCATGGTAGTCGCGCGAAATGCGCCGTCGTGAGAGGATGTTGGTCGGCAGGAGAGTGCCGGTCTGCAGGAAGGGGTTGCGAGCGGCCCCCAGCTCGGGATCCTCTGCAGTGCCTTTTAGGGCGGTATTAATCGCGCCAAATCCCGCCAGCAAGCTCCAGTCACTGTTGAAGTCGTGCTGTAAGCTCAACTGGTTGCTGTAAGCATTGACAGTCGTCGGTCCATTATCGGGCTCGCCGAGGAAAGTAGAGACCGGAATGACGCCCAGCACGCCGTGACGTCCGACGACACCGCGATCGAAGGGTGCTTCCTGGTGCACGTACTCGAACTCATAGGATATCGAGCTGTTCTCACCGAGGCGCGCGAGGAGCGATGGCGTCACGACGTACTTTTTCGACGTGACGGTATCGCGAAAGCTGTCCGCGTCCTCGTACGCTCCGTTGATCCTTCCGGCGATCGATTCCGTAAGCGGCCCGGTCAAGTCACCTTCGGCGCGGTAAGTTTGCCACCTGCCACCAGAGAGCGCGACGCTCCCCTGCTCCTTGAACAGGGGCTTCTTTGTAATGATGTTGACCGTGCCGCCCGGTTCGCCGCGCCCGAAGAGGGCGGAAGACGGTCCCTTCACAACTTCTATATGATCAACGTCCGAAAGGTCACGTGGGCCGCCGAAACCACGCCCGGCATTGAAGCCGTTCACCAAAAAGCCGCTCGGGAGATTCTCGTTGCCAGCAAAACCACGGATAGCGTAAGCATCCCAGAGCCCGCCGAAGTTGTTCTGTCGGGCGACGCCACTTACCAGGTCCAACGCACCGTTGAGCTCGGTGACGCCGACATCCTTCAGCAGTTCTGCCGGTAACGTCGCCACGCTTTGGGGCAGTTCCTGCAGTGGCGTATCACCGCGGTAGGCCTGTCTCTGAGCAGTGACCACAACCTGTTCTGCTTCGGCTGGACTGGAGGCGTCCGCCGCGAGAGCCGCGGGCAGACCCAGCAGGCTGGTGGCGGTAGATATCAAAACGGTACGGAAATAGCGTGTATCACGGAAATAGCGTGGCCTGTCCACGAAATTCTCCTGCGCTCTGCGCGATACTGAAGTTGTAGATGTCCCGCTGCCGCTATGGAGTTGAGCCCCGAAGATCGCACACAGGAACATGTAATTCCGCTGTCGTTGAGGCCGGTTCGAACCGGCCGGGCGACACAACGCGTCCGTGCCCCCTGTGTTTCTTATCTGCACGTGCGTCCTTGGAATGATTGTGTCGCGGGCCGCAGAGTCGATTTGCTCAAATTGCCCCGCTTTTCAAAGCAGTTATTCCGCGCGGTCGGCCAAATGCGCAGTAAATTTCGCCCGCCGCGCCTCGCGCATCATGGCGGATTCGGGTCGACCGGCAGCTGATCCGTGAGAGCGCTGGACTTTTAGAAATACCGTCGATCCTTGGCTTCCGAACGGCTGGCTCACCTACGCGACGTGCCCGCGATGTGCGAGAGCCCCTCGGTGCGGCGCAGGGTACCTGCGGCTGGGATTAACCTGGCGCTGATTCGCCTGAGAGGACACAGCGGATCGCTAAGAGAATGACCTGCGCACCCGTCGAAAGGCTAGCACTGTTCCGGTGCAACTGAATACAAATCCTGCGCTCGTTGCCACGAGTAACAGTACGTGCCACAACGACCCAGCTTTATTCAGGAGCGGAAAGTCGAAGGTGTGTGGGCCGTCCACCAACCATCGGTGCACCCGGCGGCTTGTGTCCATGATCGATATGACCTCGCCGGAAGCCGCATCCACGTGAACCCAGGTTTCGGTTGTGTCGCCCAGCACGAAGCGTCGCGTGGTGGGCGGGAATGGGCGGATTCGCAAGCTATACGCGTCGCCGCTGTCTACCTGCTCGACCCTGAGCACCTTGAGCTGCGGCCAAGCACGTTGAACAGCTGACGACAACAACGCGTCGGATACCGCCGCATCAGTCCGCACAGACCTCAAGACTGGATCGGTGGACACCACGCGCGAAGCGCTGGCGCCCTGGCCGCGAACTAATAGCAGCGGTCGGGCGGCCACGGCTGTGAATTCGAATTCGCGAGCCGTTCCGAGTCGCGCGAGCAGGGAGACTGGGAAGGCGCCCGCTGCCTCAGTGAGGGAAATGCCACGCATTCGCTCGATGCGTTCGACGCTCGGCTGATCGTTTGAAAAGAAGACAATTCCGTCCAATCCAAGCCAGCCTGTAAGGATCCAGCTCAAAACAAGCACGCCGACGAACAACCCGAGCGAGTGGTGCCAGCGCAGCAAGCCGCGAAAGGGTGAAAGTCCCGAACGCTGCTGCCTCTTCAAGTTCACGTAACGTAACAGTCCGACGAAGATTCCAGCCGATGCCAACGTAACCCCGCTCAGTGAGAGGATCCAGATGACCTCGCGCCATGCTGGGTAGCTTCTCCTTAGGAAGGTCGGGTTGATCCAGTGAGCGACTGCGCCGACGTAATTCCAGGCTCGCTCGCTGAGGCGGGTCCTTTGCAGCACTTCGCCGGTCCGCGCCGATACGTACAGCTGCGTACCAGCGACATCGCGCATACTGAGCTTGTAAAACGGCCGGTAGGCGTCGTAGGTGTTGTGCACGATCCATTGATCGTAGTCGAAGGGACCCCGTAGTGCGCTGACTTCGAGACCCGAAAATTCCGTAGCAATGGCACGCGCTGCGGAGCTGCTCACAAGGGGAAGAGTTCGCCCAGTTTGCGCGCTTACCGAAAGCGCCGGTTGGCCGCGCAGTGACAACACGTATCTCGGCTGCCCCTGCACGTTAATCAGGCGGGCGCTTTCGATGAACGAGGTGCCTGCTGCAGCAAGGGCCGTGTTGGGGTCTACTCGCAGCCAACTCGTATTGACGGGTTCGTTGCGCGCAACCCGTTCGTCGCGACTCAGAGACGGGAATGGCACGAAGCTCAGCACACTGCCGCTCGCAAACCACATCGCAAACAGCAAACAGAGCGCGATGCCTGCCCAGCGATGAAAAACGGACACGTATCGTGAGAGCCGGGGCAGTAGCGGTTTCTTGGTCGAGCCCTTGGCCGTTGTCACGTTCATAGCGAGACTATCGCAGCGTTGATATCCTCTGCACGAGCGCAGCACATACCGACCCCGCGTAGCACAATACACACTAGGGTTTCTACGCCGAGTTTTCTGCCGAGATGGCGGGGCGACCTGCAACGGTAATGCGTTTTCGACCGGCCATTTGGCATCTTCGGGGAACACGCACCCGCCACGTCCCCACAATAGTGAAAATTACAACACGGGCTACACGGTGGTACAGAAGTCGAACGACGTTCTGTAGACGGCTTAGCGCACGTTCCGCGCAGCGTGCGTTATCCAGGAGAGTTGCGCGATTCCGTCGAGTCCGAAAGGGGGTCCCGTGGCAGAGATTAAGCGTTGCACCTAGGCACCGTCCTAGCGAGTCCGCCCGGGTAACAGCCGCGCCGAGTTCAGAATGAATGTAAGCTCCGAGGCCACGTGAATAAAGGCCGCGAACAGCGGGTCGAGGAGGCCGAACGCTGCCAGAAGAATGCCGACCGCGTCCACTCCGAGCCAGCGACCTCCCGCGCGCGATCACACGCCTCTTAGGATCACGCCCGTGCCAAGGTCGAGGCTGTCGCGGACTGCAGCTGGGTCGGCGGTTGAACGCTGGACCGAGGGGGGAGCAGTCGCGCGGAATTCAGAATGAACGTGAGCTCAGATGCCACGTGAATGAATGCCGCGAACAGGGGGTTGAGGAAACCGAACGCCGCAAGCCCGATGCCCAGCGCATCGATCCCAATCGTGCCGACAAAGTTAGCCCAGATGATTGCGCGTGTGCGCCGCGCGATGCCTAGCGTCTCGGCAAATTTCAGCAAATCGTTCCCGAGCAACACCACATCTGCGCTCTCGCGCGCGACATCGGTACCGGAGCCCATCGCCACGCCTACCTGGGCTTCGATCAACGCGGGCGCATCATTGATTCCATCCCCAACCATCGCCACGATGCGTGTTTCATTGACCAAGCCCTGGACGCGTGTGCGCTTGTCTTCGGGTAGCAGATCGGCTGCGACCTCGGAGATCCCGAGGTCTCGCGCGATGACCTCGGCAACGGCTTTCGCGTCGCCGGTCAAGAGAATCGTCCTGATTCCCATCGCGTGGATTGCCTTGACCGCGTGCGCCGCCTCCGGGCGAACGGTGTCGGCGATCGCGATCGCGCCGAGCAACTTCCCGCCCCGTGCCACGAGGACTTCCGAAGCCTCCGGGTGGCGGTCGAGCACACCAGCGGGCACAGTGATGCCGCGGTCGCGCATCAGTGCCTGGTTGCCGATCAGAACGAGCTCACCCCCGACCACGGCGTCGATGCCGCGACCAGGCGTGTAGCCGAATCGCTCTGGCTCCTGGAGAGTGCGGCTGAGGGCTTTCGCATGCGCGACGATGGTCTTCCCCAGTGGATGCTCTGAGCGAAGCTCCGCCGATGCCGCCGTATCCAGGAGCCACGCGGCGCTTACACCCTCTACGGGAACGAGCGTGCGCACCTCAGGCTGGCCGTATGTCAGGGTGCCCGTCTTGTCCAGGACGACCGTGTTCACCCGGCCGAGCTGTTCCAGAAACAACCCGCCTTTGATGATTGCGCCGGCGCGCGCCGCGCGACCGATGGCGCCGAGAATTGCGAGTGGCGTACCGGCCGCGATACCGCAGGCACCCGCCACGATGACCACCGAAATCGTCGAGCGGATGTCGCGCGTTAGCAGATAGGTCAACGCCGCTGCGCCGAGCGCGAAGTAGACTAGATACCCCGCCAGGCGGTCCGCCAGGCGTTGTACCGGAGCGCGCGAGCGCTCGGCTTGCTCCACCGCCTCGATGATCTTGCCGTAACTCGTATCCCGGCCAATGCGCTCGGCGCGGATTTCGAGCGCGCCGGACTGATTGATTGAGCCAGCGAATACACTCGCACCCACGCTTTTCTCGATCGGCATCGATTCACCGGTAATGCGGGCCTGGTCGACGAATGAGTGGCCGGCGATTACCGTGCCATCCACCGGGATTCTTCCGCCTGGGTTCACCAGAACGGCGTCGCCAACGGCAAGCGCGTCGGTATCAACCTGCGCAACAGCTCCACCGCGGCGCACGGACACTGCGCGCGGCAAAAAGTCCAGAAGGTCACGGATCGCGCGCCGCCCGCGGGACACCGTCATCCCCTCGAGCACCTCAGCGATCAACACGAACAGCGTGATAACGAGTGCCGTGAAGAACTCCGAAATGGCGGCCGCCGCGACGATGGCGATCGACATGGATAGTTCCATGGTCATTCGCTTCGCGAGCAGGTTCTCCAGGGCCTCCTTGAATATCGGCCAGCCACCAATCAGTAAGCCTGCGACCCCTATCAGGCTGATGGCGGGGAGCGGCTCCCACACGCGCCACCAAACCGCTGCCGCCGCCAAGGCCACGAGGCCTATGCGCAGCATCTCCGGCCATTCCAATGCGTGGTCGTGCGCTTCATCGTCGTGAGCATCGCCGACAGCGGTCTTCCCGGGGCGGGGCGCTGGCAGCGCCACGTGTTCTTTGTGCGGGCTCATTTGAGACTTCCCCGTCCTTAATGCCGATCCCAGACTTACCTAAGGTACGTGCGCACGATCTCGATCAGTTCGTTGGCACCTTTTGCGCGGCCGGCTGTGCTCGTGATGGACGGGCTCGCGATGTGCGTGCGCACGTGCTCCTCGATCACTTCCGTCATGAGTCCGTTCGCAGCTCCGCGGAAGGCCGCGATCTGCTGCATGATCTCCGTGCAGCCCTTCTCCGCCTCGAGTGCCCGCTCCAGGGCCTCGACTTGGCCACGAATACGCCTTACCCGCGCGAGCAAATCGGTCTTGTTTCGGATCGTGTGACTCACGGCTACCTGCAACCTTCTGATACTATACATAGGTATAGTACATTACATCGTCCCATGGGATTCGCTTCCCTTGGCGTGCTCCCAGCCGAATCCCGGGTCATATTCCGGCCGTGGCCGAACCTACATATGTATAGACATACAGGCAGGTCGCAGCAGGGAAATCACACCATTTCGATGCACGTGGGCGAACACAGTCGTCGGGATTCTCGCCGCGGTGGGGCTCAACTGTTCCAGGGCGGCTTGACATAAGACCCGCGGGGCGAGAGTCTCTTATGTATAGACAACATCGTCCATGACTATCAAATAGACAAGTGGACCGAGACAGGGGTAAAGCACATGAGCAACGAAACGGTAGCCCGGGGAGTTGTCGTCGGTCTGCTGCTCGCAGTGCTGGTAGGGATGTCCGTTTCGGCCCGTGGCGCGGACACGGCAAGCACGGGTCAAGAGAGTGAACTACAGACAGTCACAGTCACTGCCGCCAAGATTCGGTCGCTGGAGCAATTCACGCCGACGGGAAGCCGTCTGGGCCTGAGTGCACAGGAGTTGCCGGCGACCCTGGATATCATTGACAACGACGAGATGCTGGGACGCGGGTTCAACAACGTCCAGCAGGCAGCCGACAGCCAGGCGGGGGTGATATCCGGAGGCTCGCCTGGTGATCAATCGCAGTTTTCGATGCGTGGCTTTACGGGCAACCAGATCACGGTTCTGCGAAACGGGCTGTATATCGGTCCGTCGAACATGACTACGCGGGACCAGAACGCTTTCAACGTAGCGAGCGTTGAGATCCTCAAGGGACCGGCCTCCGTCCTCTACGGGCAAGGCGCTATTGCTGGCGTGGTTAACGTCGTCGATAAGGCGCCGAGTTTCACCAAAACGCAGCTCGAAGGCCTGGCCTCAAGCGGCAGCTTTGGATCGACAAACGTCGGCATCGGCGGGACGACGCACGTGGGGGATGCGTTCGCGCTACGTGCTGACTTCAGCCGCACGGCAACTCAAGGTTATATCCAGCACGATCCGTCGAATACCACCGAAGCAACAGTCACGGGACTGTGGAAGGTTTCACCGACGTTGGACGTACAGGTCACGGTCGATTACCTGGAGGACAATCCATCGACGTACTTTGGCACGCCACTCGTGCCGGCCTCATTCGCGGCCGCACCGCTCGGCGGGGTTGTCAGCGGATCTGCCGGCCTGGCGCTCGACAGGCGTATGCAGTTCGTGAACTACAATGTCGCAGACTCAGCCATTCACTCGTGGCAGATCTGGCCGCAGCTGCTGGTCAAATGGATGCCCAATGAGAGTCTGACTCTGCAGAATTTCGTGTACTACTTTCATGCTCACCGGACTTGGATGGACGCCGAGACTTACACATTCACGACCGTTGATCTCAATGGCAGCCCGCTTCCCAGTCCGCAGATCAATCGCGACCGCTTCTACGTCTTTCACCAGCAGAACCTGACTGGCGACGAAGCCAGTGCGACGTATAAGGGGTCGTTGTTTGGCCTGCCCAATACCGTGGTCGGCGGCTTTGACTACAGCCACCTCAATTTCCTACGCACTCGGGGCTTCCCGGCGAATGACCTGGTCGATGCCTTCAATCCCTCGCCGGGCCTGTTCGGCCCGCTTCTCGAGCCGGGTGACCTCGTGTCCCGAAAGAGTCCGACGTATTGGGATGACTACGCCGTCTTCGGCGAGGACGTGCTGAATCTTGCCGCGCCGCTGAAGGTGGTGACGGGGGTACGGTATGACCGTCTCGAACTGACGCGGCAGAATTTCAATACGCAGGGTGTCGAACTTGCCAATGGGTTCAAACAGACCTATACGTCGGTGAACTGGCGCGTCGGGCTGATCTACAACCTCACTGCTTACGTGACCCCCTACGTGGCATGGACTACGGGAAGAGATCCTCCCGGCAGCAACAACATCTTTCTGGTGAATGCACCCGAAGGTAACTTTGCCCTCAGCAACTCTAAAGAGATTGAAGCAGGCGTGAAGGCCAGGACCCCTGATGGCAGGGCGGACCTCACGCTGTCGGTCTATGACATCAAAAAGAAGAACCTGCTCGTGCAGGTCAGCCAACAGCAACAGGCCACGGCTGATCAGACCTCCAAGGGAGTTGAACTGTCGACCGATTTCAAACTGACACCGCACTGGACGGTGAGCGCCAATGCGGCCTACACCGACTCGGTTTACACCGCGTTCACGGATCCATCGAGCGGAAACACTTATAACAACGTGCAACCCGCGAATATCCCTCGCTGGACGGCGAATGTATGGACCAGCGTTCGCAATGTCGCGAACCTACCTCTCGAGATTGGCGGCGGCGTGCGCTATATCGGCAATCGTCCTGGCAATACCGCGAATACCCTGGAATTGAACGACTACTACCTGTCCAATCTGTACGTTTCGTACGAGGTCAAGCCCGGAATGGTCGTTTCGGGCCGTGTGAACAATCTGTTCGACAAGACCTATGCGCAATGGGCGGACATCTTCTACCCCACGGAGGTGATGCTTGGCCAGCCCCGCTACTACGAGTTGGGTGTGTACGTGAAGCTCTGACTGTATGAGCTCGCTCTGGCCCAGGGTGAATCGATGGCTGGTATGGTTTCATCGCTGGGCCGGGGTGGCGCTGTGCCTGTTGGTTGTAGCCTGGTTTGTGAGCGGCGCGATCCTGCACTTCATTCCGTATCCTTCGCTTGCGCGCGCCGAGCAGCTTGCGCACAGCGAAACGATCGAGCTGCCCCGTGTCCGGATCGAGCCTGGTGCCGCCCTTGCACGTATGCCGCAAGTGAGCGATCTGCGTCTGGTGAGCGTCGGGGGGCGCCCGACCTATGTCGGTCGGACCCCGTTGGATGCCTCGGTCAGCGTAGCCGCCGACACGGGAGAGGTCCTAGGGCCCCTGTCCGCGGCGAAAGCGCGGGCGGTCGCGGAACGCTTCGCGGGCACGAAGGCGACCCAAGTGGCGGGTCCGCTTGCCTATGACCAGTGGATCGTGCATCAGCGTTTCGACCGCTATCGCCCCCTGTATCGCGTGCGCATGAGTGACACGGATCGGACTGATCTATATGTCTCGGCGAGCACGGGCGAGGTCGTGCAGCGCACGAGATTTGCCGAGCGCGCCTGGAACTGGCCCGGGGCCGTGCTGCATTGGATTTATTTCACACCCCTGCGCAAGAGCTGGTCAGTGTGGAATCAGACCGTTTGGTGGGTGTCGCTCCTCACACTGTTGAGCAGCTCAGCGGGAATCTTCCTCGGCGTAGTGCGCCTGATCTCGAACCGCATGGCGGGCCGGCCGGGGCTGTCACCGTTTCGTGGCTGGATGCGTTGGCATCACGTCATCGGGCTCTTTGCTAGCGTCATCGTCTTCGGCTGGATTTTTAGCGGCTGGTTGTCGATGGACCACGGACGGCTGTTCTCCAGAGGGCAGCCCACCAGCGAGCAGGTGGCGCGCGTGCGCGGCATGGCGCTGTCCTCGGCGGCGGCTGCCGCACCGCTTGAGTCCGTGCAGGATGTCGGGCCCGCGAAGGAGGTCAGCGTCCACGCCATAGCCGGTCGTCCATTTCTTGCCGTGCAGGGCGACGTCCCGTCCGCCTCGCGCGTCATCTGGCTCGGTAGCGGCGATGCGACCGCCAATTCACTGCCCGATCGGCTGCTGCTGGCTGCCGTGCGAGAAGGCTGGACCAGTGCAAGGCTGGCTGCCGAGTCTGCCGGCGGTTCTGACGACATGTACCGCCTCGCAGAGTCGCTACCACCGAGCGCGCGGGCATTTCTGGCGCCGCAGGACGGATCCACGCGAATCTACCTCGATCCACTCTCGGGCGAGATCCTGACCGTGATGGATCCGGGTCGACGTACTTACGCCTGGATTTACTACGCCCTGCACACTCTGAATTTTCCCGGTCTGATTTCCCGGCCGTTGGCGCGAACCTCCGTTGAATTGCTGCTCCTTGCCGGCGGGCTTGCATTCGGCGTGACGGGGATTGTGCTTGCGGTACGGCGCCTGCGCCGTGAGCTGGCGCACTGACATCGACACTGGAGGCAGCTCAATGAAAGATCAGCTCTACCTGCTGCGACCCGGATTCATGAATGCAAGCCTCGGGCCGCTGTATTGTAATGACTCCGCGCCGGTGGAAGGCATGCTGAGTTTCTTTCCGGAGCTGCGCGAGCTGCTCGACGTTCAGTACGTGGAGTTTGCTCGGCCGCGTGTGCCACTGGTCGAGACGCTCGGGGCCGGACATCAGTCGTTACCGGTTCTGGTACTCGCGCCAGGCCGCAAACTTAAACCCGGAGCCCCAAAACCCGAGACGGCAAAGGGTCGATCGTTCTTTGGAAATG
>WNGC01000143.1_pt1 | contig 37045 bp, 39 predicted proteins | sample 5400051 | NCBI WGS metagenome assembly WNGC01 (sample SAMN13153368, study PRJNA577476) | soil metagenome | isolation source: 20 cm soil or saprolite under grassland replicate 2 | place: USA:California | collected 2016-06-15
TGCTGTGCCAGTTTGAGCTCCTCGCGAGCGTGGTCGTAATCGAGATAGCCAAGGTACAAATGGTTGGCGAGGGCGAGATGCGCTTCGCCTGAATCTGGGCGTAGGCGAGTGAGCGATTGAATCGCCGAGTCTGCCAGAGCCAGCCGCGCAGGAGTATGATCAGTGCCTCCAAAATAGAGCAAATCGTGGGCCCGGACGAGCTGATAATATGCAAGTGCGAAGACGGGATCGCGTTCGATCGCTTGATTCAGCAGGCGAACAGCCTCCGACAGGCTCTCCTGTTCAGGCGTACTGAAAACAGCAGTGGCGATGAGTGTTTTGGCCCGTATGTACAAATCGTGAGCAGCTAGATCAGCCGTTGGTTTTTGCTCGATCGCCGCTTTTTCGCTCGGAGAGATTTGGGCTTGAAGCTGCGCGACTATCTTACCGGCAAGCTCGCTTTCGATTGCAAATACATCGGCGACATCGCGATCGTAACGTTCTGCCCAGAGCTGGCTGTCTGTCCGCGCATCGATCAACTGAGCGTTAACACGTACTCGGCTACCTGCACGCTGAACGGTGCCTTCTAACACGTGCGCAACGCCCAAGTCGGTTGCGACCTCGCGCAGGTTGCGCTTTGGCCCGGTCTTGTACCGCATCACCGATGTGCGGCTGATCACTTTCAGGTCGGCAACTCTGGAAAGGCCGGTGAGGATTTCATCCTGTACGCCATCACCAAAGTAAGCATTCTCCTTCTCGTTACTTAAATTCTCGAAGGGAAGAACAGCGATGCTCTTCTCGGAAATCGCAGCCAGCGCGCCAGCAACAGGTGCGCTCGGTGGCGCTCGATTGAAAAAGATCAGGGAACTGATAACCAGCGCAACTGCGGAAACAAGAAAAGCGATTGTAAGCGCAGCCTTGGGCCAACGAGGGGCCGTAATTGGACGCACGCTGACGGCCGACGCGGGTCTCCTTCTTCCTCGCTGGAGTTTCTCAGGGACTTGCGGATTACCGAGACCATCCTTGTAAAGGTTAAACAAGTGGAGGTGGAGCCCGTACTTGACTTCGCATTCACCCAGGTCATGCAAGTACGGTTGCCAATGCCTGTACTCGTACAGGTCCTCCGCGACGTGCGCGGACAAAAGAATATGCCCGGCATCGCCGCAATCCATCACGCGCTGCGCAACAATGATTCCCGAACCGACTATGTTGGTTTTGTCGTTCACATCGGTGACTCGATTGACCGGACCGCTGTGAATTCCCATCCGCAGCCGGATGCTCGGGTGATCTTGCAATGCTTTGCTAATCTCCAGCGCACACCGGGCCGGTTCTTCCGGACTGTGGAAGAAAACCAGCGCCATCCCATCACCAGTCGGCACTCGGATGAGTTCGCCCCTTTCTTCCGCAGCGCGAAAGCACTCCGTGCTCCGCACGACTTGCTTCAACTCCTGCAGCAATTCAATCTGCTCGTTCACAAGCAGCTGTGAATAACCAACCACGTCGATTAACAACAGATGCGCGATCTCCAGCTGAAGATCGGGCGCCGGTTCCGCGAGCGAGTCTTGCGGGTTCACCCGTTAGTACTACGGATTCTAACAGCGGTGGTCGCGCTGGTCGAGACCAAATGGGCATTCGCGCGGACGAGAACGCTACCTCAAATGAAGGCTCGTTTCCCGCTAGTCCATAGGTCTCTTCCCACAGTCCCAGGTTGATACGTTTGCAGATCCGCGCGGATAAGACCCGGACCGAATGCCGCCACATTAAGAACGATCATGATAAACGCGAAGAGATCCATCCCCATCGTGAGGTCAATCCCGACGTGCATTACACAAATGCCGATTAACCAAATCTTTCTTGTCTTGTTGTTCCAAATAAGAAATGGATATCCGATTTCCAAAAGACAAATAACGATTCCCACGACTGGCTGAAGGAATATAACGTACAAGGTCCGAGGCGAGCGGAGCGCCTGGCACGTACTTACCTTGACGTGATGACACACGCATTGAGGTTGAATGCGCGATGAAAACCGTCTGGCGCGTTTTTGCTTATTTGAAGCGGTACCCGTGGATGGCCGCAGGGACATTGACCTGCGCAATCCTGAGCACGTTGATGGTGATTGTTTTCCCGGCGACAACGAAATGGATCATCGACGATGTGGTGCGCGCGAATCGACCGGACAAATTGCTGCCGTTCCTCGCGTTGGCGGCGGTTGCATTTCTCGTTCAGCACGGGCTCAACGCACTGCGCATCATCCTGAACAACACGTTTGAACAAAAAGTGATATTCGATTTGCGCAGCGATTTGTATTCACACATCCAGCTGCTGCCTTTGCGGTGGTTCGACAACCGCGCCACGGGAGATCTGATGACGCGCGTGATCGAGGACGTCAACTCCGTCGAGCGCGTGTTGATCGATGGAATCGAGCAAGGTGTGGTCGCGGCGCTGCAAGTGATCATCGTTCTCGGCGTGATGTTTTATTTGAGTTGGAAATTGACGCTGTTAGGTCTGGTGCCCGCGCCGTTTCTGGCCGGCGGCGCGCTTTGGTACACGCTCACCGCGCATCGCCGTTATCGATTGCAACGGCGCGCATCCTCAGCCATGAACGCGCTACTGCATGATAATCTCGCCGGGATCCGGCAAATCAAAAGCTTCGGCCGCGAGAGCGAACAGCACGCGCGATTCAACAACGCCAGCAACGAATTGCGGCGGGCCACGCTCGTGGTCATGCGGGTTTGGGCAATGTACCACCCGTCGATGTATCTGATAGGCGCGTTAGGCGTCGTTCTCCTGATAGGGGTCGGAACAAAAGCCGTTCTGGACGGCACGATGCAACTCGGTGATCTCATCGCTTTTCTCATGCTCACCGGATTTCTATATGAACCGATCGGGAAATTGCATCAGCTTAATCAACTCGTGCAAGCCGGACGTGCCGCCGGTGAACGCGTCTTCCAAATTATCGACGAACCTACGGAGCCGGGATTTTTAACCGCGGCCCCTGATCGCCGCGAGCTGTCGATCGACGCTGAGCGTCAGAGCCCCCCAATCATGGGAGATATTCGCTACCAGGATGTGAGCTTCAGCTACGCAGAGGGATTGCCTGCTTTAAGGAATGTTTCTTTCCGCGCGTCACCCGGGAAGACCATTGCGCTGGTGGGGGCAACCGGCGCCGGTAAATCGACACTGGTGAATTTGCTGGTGCGTTTCTATGAATTCACAAGTGGACAAATTTACGTCGATCGAAAACCGGTTCGGGACTACGACCTGCATGTATTGCGTGAAGCGATTGGCGTAGTGACGCAGGAGAGTTTTTTGTTCAACGGATCGATTCGCGAAAATTTGCTGATGGGAAAACCGCAAGCGACTGAAGCCGAGTTATGGCGCGCGGTGCTTGCAGCGAACGCGCAGCAATTTATCCAACGTTTACCGGACGGTCTGGAAAGCGTGGTGGGCGAGCGTGGGGTGAAATTGAGCGTGGGCGAAAAGCAACGGCTTTCCATCGCCCGTGCGCTATTGAAGGATCCACCGATTTTGATTCTCGATGAAGCGACTGCGAGTGTGGACACTGCGACAGAGCGCCTGATCCAGGAAGCCCTCGAGCGTTTGATGGCGAACCGCACATCGATTGTCATCGCGCATCGGCTTTCGACAATCGTGCGTGCGGACCAAATTCTGGTGCTCGATCATGGGCGGATCATCGAGCGCGGAACACATGACGAATTGCTCGCGCTCGGGGGAAAATACGCGCGACTATGCCAGCAAAGTTTGCTCGAAACGTCTCCGACGCGGCAGACGGAACCACCAGGAGAAATTGTCTCTACACAGACAGCCGAGACAGAGGAAGAACTGCCGGTCTGCTGATAAAGGCCTCAGTGACTCGGACCACGAGACTCCTTTGCGTGGTCTTTATTTGGCGGAGCCTGACTTAGTTGGGCGCGGATTCGTCGCGTTATGTTCCGAGCCGCTGAATAACCGCATCGTACTTTTCTTTTAGCTCAGCATATCGTCGCTCGGCTTCAATCAACGCGCGGCGCTCGTCCTCCAAGCTTTGTTCTAGATCCCGAATCTGCTCTTGGAGACGAAACGACATTCTCGCCACCGCTGGCCCAACAGGATCGTCCAGTTGAATTTCGGTTTGAGCGGCGCCGCTGTCTGGTTGTCCCATTTCCCACAACTGGGGCATCTCCTGAATCTTACAATATGCGCCGTTACGAGTGTTGATGACAAGAGTTTCAGCATCGATTTCGCCGAGTCGAATAAATTCCTGGAGGGCGCCCAGCGTTGTCGGGCCGTAATAATGTTCGCTGGTGAGCTCTACCAACCAGTCCATGCCGAGCTGGGGCAACATCGGCGCTTTTACCCAGGTCTGCCGGTCGTTAGAAAGCATATCGTGTGGCGCGATTTGCGCCGCCGCTGCCCAGCGTGTGATTTGATCAAAACGCACCGGACCAAAGGTGCTTCCGTCTTCGTGTTTGCGCAGAAACCAACTTTGATTCACGAGCCTTGTATTACTCTGTTGGCGATGGCGAACTGGAAGCGGCGGGCGACGCAGCCGGGATAATGATGCTCTGTCCGGCCTGAAGCTTGCGGCCATCTTCGATATGGTTGGCGTTTTGAAGCTCTTCCACCGTCACTCTGTACATTTTGGCGATCGAAGTGAGTGTCTCACCGCGAGCGACGGTGTGCGTATTTGCGCCTGCCGGATGTGGCGAAGATGCAGTTGCAGCCGAAGGGCTGGCCGCCGAGGGAGTGCTCTCTCCGATCATCACGCCCGGGCGCATGTGGGCGATTTGCTGTTCCAGCTTGAGGATTTCCTGAGAAAGCGCGTCAATCTTCGCGTTCTGTTCGTCTATCTTTTTCACGAGCGCTTCAAGCTGAGTTGCATCATCCGGCTTGCGAGATTTCTCCGCAGCGGTTTGAGCAGACGTAGTGCAAAGCAACCCGAAAACGAACGTCGCACAAAAAATCAATGCGAGCTTCATCGGGGCAAGACTTTGCCATTAGCAGATTTGTCTGGCAAGCAGCTTCGCGACGTTGAATCGTTAAAGCATTGAATCGTTGAAACGGAAATCGGATGTAACGTTTTGACGAATCACGACGGGTGTAGCTTGCCTTTCCAATATTTGCTCTTAGATTTTTTTATGCCAGAGCGCATTCAAAAGCCGGTGGAACCAGCTCCGTGGGGTCCAAAACAAGGTGATGGTGGTGGCCCGCGTTCGCCGGATGTTTCAAGGCCGGACACGAAGGATCTTCTAAAAAAAATGCGCAAGGTGGATCCCAATCAATCCAAGCGCTATCGCCAGCGCACCGGACAATAATGGAGCGCTCCCCGGTGGCGTTTGACCAGAATTTTTCTGGCGCAGCCGGCGATTTTCCTGCGCTGCTGCGGCGCAGGAGCCTGCTCGCTCCGGCGACTGCGAGTGGGCTGCCACAAGCGGGAACACCTCAGAAAGTGTGGCAACCTACAGAGGCAACCACAATTCTCGCTTTCAAATTTTCAGGAGGTGTGCTGGTGGCAGGCGATCGTCGCGCGACTGCTGGCAACACGGTTGTGTACGATCGCGCGGACAAAGTTTTGGAAATCGATCGGCACTCGATCATGGCGATCGCCGGCGTGCCAGCGACGGCTTGGGAAATGGCGCGCGTGCTCGAACATTCATTCCAATATTTTCGGCGAACGCAGCTGCAGGAAATGAGCGTCGATGGCAAAGTGCGCGCTTTATCCAAGCTTCTGCGTGACAATTTCGGGTTCGTCATGCAGGGCGTGGGAGTGGTGGTACCGATTTTCGCGACCTATGATTTTTACCCGAAACCTGAGGCGCGTCTTTATTTTTACGATGCGATGGGGGCACAATTTGAAGTGACTGATTATGCGGCAACGGGTTCCGGGTCTCCGGCTGTGCGCGGCATTCTTTACTACGAAAACAATTGGGGCGCCAAGCCGTTACGGGAACTAGGCGAAGACGAGGCGGTATCGATCGCCCTGCGTGCGTTGGATACTGCTGCGGAATCCGACACATCGACTGGCGGCGTAGATCGCAGTGGAAAGATTTATCCGCTTATCAAGATTGTATCGCACGAAGGCATAACCACTTTGCCGGAAAGCAAAATTGCTGCGGTGTTCAAGGAAACCGTCGCATGATTGAAGAACCGTATCGTTGGGTCGAAGCGATTGCTAATCGCCGCGAGTACATCGAAGCCCAGCTCGCTCCAGGCAGTCCGATCGCGGCGCTCGGTTGTCGCGACGGCATTTTATTTGTGACACTTGGCCAGACGCGTCAGAAGATTTTTGAGATTTACGACCGGATCGCGATGGGTGCGATTGGTCATCCTGGAGACATCGAGCGATTGCGAATGGCGGCGATCGAATTGGCCAGCACGGAGGGTTTCACTCGATCTGCGACGGATGTTTCATTGCGACGGCTCGTGCATTACTCGCTCAGTCCGGCAATGAAGAGCGCGTTTGAACAGGTCTATGGGGCACCGTACCTGGCACGGATGCTCTTTGCAGAGGTCGGAGACCAGCCCAATGAGGATTTGTTTTTACGCGTGGAGTACGACGGTGAGATTGCGACTAATGGCGCAACTTACGCACAAGCGCGGCAGGACTTTGCCGCACTCAGCGGGACAGAGCAATCGAGAGAACTCATGGAAACGTTTCTCGCGACTCAGCATACGTCTGATGCCACCCTTGAAGCGGCGCTCAACTCCGCGCTCGACGCATGGAGCATCGGGCATATGACTTTACAAACAGGCGATACAAAAAAAACACCAGAGCATGCTGCGGTTAGGAAGCATCGACAGGAACAGCTTGCTAATGCTGGAATTGAAGCGGCATTGCTTGAGCGCGGCGGCAACAGGGCAATTCGCTATTGTTCGTTGCCAGATAAGGAATTACGTCCTTTGATTCGCGATTAATATATGGGAAAAGATCACTGTCCGGACGTCACATGTGAAACCGCTTCGGAATATCCTGGCTCTCTCGGGCTTGTTGCTGATGATGGCGTCTTTCGTCTGGATGCAGTTTCGCCAGACGGAAAGAGCTAAGTCGGGCGCAGAGCCGAAACCAGCGCAGCCCTTGGCTGCAGCTGGTCCGTTTGCAGTAGTCATTCTTGATCCCGGTCATGGCGGGCAGGATTCCGGTGCAATGTGCGGAGGGTTACTTGAAAAAGATCTCACTCTGGACGTAGCGCGACGCATCGATCGGTTACTCGACTCGGAAGGAATCGCGACATTGATGACTCGCCTGGGAGATACTTATGTCTCGCTGGCAGATCGCGCGGCGTTCGCTAATCGAATCAGAAATTGTATTTTTGTCAGCATTCATTTCAACGAGGGTAACAAGCCGGTTGCCAGCGGGGTCGAAACTTATTACGCCCCGCATCAGATCGCTGCAGGCTCCTCTCTGGCCTCGTGGCTGCCTTTCTTATGGCGGCCACTTTCTGACTCACCGAATCCTGAAAGTCAAAGGCTCGCCGGATCCATCCAGGAAGCCTTGGTTGCTCGCACACGAGCAATCGATCGGGGCACGCAACCTGGACAATTTTTTGTGATCGCAAACGTGACTTCCCCAGCGGCCTTAATCGAAGGAGGATTTCTCACGAACAAGGAGGATATTTCTAAACTCGTGAGCGAAGATTACCGCGACCAGATCGCCGCAGCTGTGGCTGACGGCATTTTACGTTATCGCGATGCGACAGGTCGACGTAAACCAACGCTGGCCGTAACGGATCCGGGAAAGCGCTGAATAGGCGGGAAACGAGGGCGTCAAAATAACATCACAATGAAGGTCAAGATCGCTGCGCTGATCTTCGTCGGGTCCCTTATGCTCGCGCAAGCAGACCAAATGATTGAAGGCGTGCAGCAAGCCTTGAAGAATCAGGGCTTTTATTACGGTGAAATCAGCGGTCAAATGAGTTCGGATTTAACCGCAGCCATTCGACGGTATCAAATTCGCAGCGGATTGCAGGTCAATGGTCAGCTCAACAGTGAAACGCTTCAATCGCTCGGAATTAATTCTTCCGCTTCCGCGCAACCTGCGGCAAAACCCGCAGCGCCCAATCTCGTTGCACCCAATTCTGATAAACAATCTCCCACCGAGGGAGCTAACATGACGCCGGCACCGGTTCAGCCTTTTTCGAATGCAACGCAGGATCAGCGAGTGTATCCCTCCAACCCGGTCGCCCCGCAGGCCTCCCTGGCGGGAGTTCTTGCTCAAACGCCGTTTGAAGCGGCGCCACCCGACGTGCAACGCAACGTGATAGTTTCTGCTCAAATCGCGCTCGCACGACGCGGCCTTTATCGGGACGAGGTCAATGGAGTCTATGGGCCAGCACTGGAATTTTCCCTGCGAGCTTATCAAACACGGACCAGACTTCCGGTAACAGGCCGGCTTGATTTACAAACGCTCGCCGCGCTGCGCCTGTTACCGCAACCGCACCAACCATTTTACGATCCATCTCGCAGACGTTGGCGGAACCCGCCCGGCCCGCCGGTTCGCGGTCAATGGGTTCCTGAGTGACGTTTGACCAGCCGCAGCGAGCGAGACGTATTCGCTAATTCGCTACTTAGGTTTCGAAGTGCACCGATTGCAGTTCGGCGAAAATTGTGCCGACGAAGACCTGCGCTTCAATGCGAAGCAGCAGTCGTTCGGCATCATCCGATACCCAGATTGTGGCGTGGCGAAATTTCCTGTGCGGTTGCAATTCGAGATGCTTGCCAATTCGCTTAAGCTGCAAATCGAGTTTGATCGCATTGTAATTCCCACTGTGCACTGAGATTTTTTCCCGGCCCGTCACGGTGATGGTAGCAAGGTAAGCATTGGTCGCGGGATAGGCCACGACGCGGTAAACGCTGCGATCTTGAAGCGGCTGACTGCGCAAATAAAGCATCGCCGAAAATAGATCGAAGAGGTTGGGAAAATTAAACTGGCGAGTCTTCGCTTCCGCTCCGCCTTTGCCCTCTGTTCTCACGCGAGTCACTCCGTTGTTAGTGAAAGTGAGACGCGTGACAAATTCCTTTGATCGATAACTCTCGATTTGCCGGGTTTCGATCGGTCGCAAGGTCTGTGCACTGGCGGCTGCTTGATAATTCGCATCCAGTTTCCACAACGCCCGGACCAAGCCAATCGTTCGGCCCGCTCCGTCGAGTTGAAACTTGTTTTCAGATGGCTTTGTAAAGTGAACGTCCCCGGTGGCCGCGGTAAGACCGGACCATCCAAAGCGATACGATGCCCGCAGGGGCCGCAGCTCCGGAAAATTTCCCGCCGGATCTTTGCTGAGCGTCGCCTGCCAATTCTCTGCAAGCGAACTGGAACAGAACGCGAGAAACGCAAACGTCGCCAGCAGGATTCGAAGTCGGATCAGGATGGATATTTTCGCAGACCCCAATCGCCCGCCAATTGTTTCCCTTTCATATCGGTCGCGGCTTTTCATTCGTACGAAAAAAAATACACGCGAGTTTAGCTCGCGTGTATTTCCAAATTGTCGAATCTAAATATTAAGGCTTCGCAGGTCTTGACGGCGCGGCGGATGGATTTGCTTTCGCAGTGGAGCTCGCAGCGCGTCCCGGCTTGTTGAGCACGGAGATGATGTCGTTCGTAAAATCAATGTTATCGTGTGAGTACATCAGCACGGGCACGCCGTTAATGCTCATGCCGGATTTGTCGAACACCAGATCCAGATTGTTGGCTTTAACTTTCTCCATCACAACATCGGTGATTTCTTTTACGATTCCCTCTCGCATGCGCATCAACTGCTCTTGCAATTGTCGTTCGCGGGTTTGACGGAAATCGCTAATCTCGCGCTCCATGTTTTTGATGTTGGCGATCTTGTCATCCCGCTCCTTGGCAGTTGCCGTCTTCTTATCCGCGCTCAAGGCCGGTGACTCGAGTTGCTTGTTCAGATTATTGATTTCGTCCAGCGCTTTCTTGTAAGCCTCCGCTCGATCGTCGTACTCTTTCTTTGCCGCATTTTTGGCGTCGTTGATTTTTAGTTCGGCGTCCTTGGTCTTATTGTATTCCTTGAATGCGCGCTGCATATCAACCGTTCCGATTTTCATTGTGCCTTGCGCGAAAGCCCCAATCGGAAATGCCAGCGTCAGAGCAGAGATTATGGATAGAGAGTTTTTCATAAAATGGAGGATACAGTGCTCGGAATCGCGTTAGACTGCAACCGCATATATTCGTTCAAAATTGATAGCCCACGCTGAAATTGAAATGACCACCGCCGTTATATCCGTCACGCTGTATCGGATAGCCGTAATCGAGGCGTAGCGGGCCGATTGGCAAGTCCAGCCGGAGTCCCACACCGATGTCAGAGGCGATGTGGTTGAAACCAAAAGACCACGCGCTGCTGTTGACGAAACCGGTGTCGTAAAAAACCGCGCCCCTGGCTTTTTCGATGATCGGGAAAGTCCATTCAATGGTCGTGCGCCACATGGACTGTCCACCGACAGGCTCGCCATTCTCGTCTTGCGGGCCAACCTCGCGAAATGGAAATCCGCGCAGATTATTTGATCCTCCCAGAAAGAGCCGCTCGAAAATTGGCACTTCATCCCCGTTCCCCCATTGGCTCACGGTCGCGACTTCGCCGTTGATCAGCAGGATGGTATCCCAGGGAAGGTGAAAATATTGGGATCCTTCGAGGTCCCACCCGTAAATCTGAACATCACCTCCAAGAAAACCCCCGGCAATATAAGGTGAAAGGGTGACCCGCTGCCCGCGGCGCGACAGCAGGGGATTGTCGCGTGAGTCGAACACCACGCTGTGGAAAACCTTGCTCTCCACAGACGAGCCTTGTTGTGACAGGATAAAATCGGATGCATTGGGATCCACGTTGAAAATGTCCACGTCCTGCAGCATGTACCCGACGCTTGCGTACATATAGGTATTGATCGGCTTGCGCAGTTCAAGCGAGAACCCGTAATTTCGCTGGTCGTACTGGGCGCTCAAGTAATTTGCCTCCGTATAGAAGGCCTGAAAGCTCAACGACAGCCGTCGATCCAGGAAATACGGCTCGGTCAATTGAAGAACGAAATCCTTTCGCTCCGTGCCATACTGGATGCGTAACCTGAATTTCTGGCCTCCACCGGTGAAAGAAGGCCAGTTGAACAGATCGAAATTGCCCTGTGTCAGTTCAGCAAACCCGACCAACTGATCGACGGTGCTGTATCCGCCGCCGAAACTAAGCGAACCGGTTCGTTTTTCTTGCACCAGGATGGTGAGGTCTTTGCGCCCCGGAATGTCGGTCTCTTCCGGATAAGTCTCGACTTTTGCAAAATAACCCAGGTTCTCCAGACGCTTCTTGGTAATGTCCACCCGGACGGTGTTAAAGACGTCTCCGGGCGCAACGAGCACTTCGCGCCGAATGACCTTGTCCTTGGTGCGCGTATTCCCTTCGATGCTGACCCGGTTTACAAACGAGCGAACGCCCTCCTCGATATTATAATGTACATCGATCAAAGCGGGACCGGCTGGAGACCCTTCCGGTTGGACCACAAGATCGACGTAGCCGCCGCTGCCGTAAGCATCGGCAATCGCCTTTGCGTCATCGCGCAACTGCTTCGGCGAATAAACACTGCCTTCCTTCATTTTTAGCAGGCCGCGGATCTTATCCTCCCTCGCAACATGGTAACCCGTGACGCTCAGCTTCCGCACGTGGTACTGCGGACCTTCAGCAATCACTATCGTGAGAATTAACGGGCCCTTCTCTTTGCGTTCCCTGCGCACATCTTTGACTTCAACGTCGATGTAGCCGTGGTCCTGGTAATATTCGCGGATTTTATCGAGATCCTGTTGCAATTGGACTTCGTCCAGGCGGCCGGATTTATCGAGGAAATAAATGACGGTCTTGCCGCGTGTTTTCATCTGTTTGCGCAGCGCGCTGGCTTTGATGTGCGCGTTTCCTTCAAACTGAATCCGGCTGACTGCGCCTCTTGCTCCTTCGGTAATGGTGTAAACAACACGGGCCGTTCCGCGTTTCTGATCGATTGGATCGATTCGAAATTGAACGCTGACATCATTATAGCCGCGTCCCTGATAGACCTCGATGATCTTCTGGCGCGCGTCTTCCAGTTGCTGTTCGTCAACGGGCTGGTTGAGCCTCAATTTGATTTCCTTGCGCAACCTCTGCGCTTTCACACTCTCGGCTCCATCGATCACGATTTCGCGCAGAATCGAACGCGTCTGCACGGCCACGATCACCTTCACTCCATCTCCTTGGGGCTGGGCAAAAATGCGGACGTTTTGAATCGAGCCGGTCTTGTAAAGTGCCGCGATATCGTCCTCGACTATCTCATTTGAATACGGCTGGCCAACCCTCGTCCGCATCTGCGCAAGAATTCGTTCCCTGCTGACCGTGCCGGGGCCTGTGTACTCTACGTCAATTGAGCGGACGATGGGAGGTGCCGGAGGTGCCGGCGGCGCTGCCTGAGGCGCCTGCGCACGGGCGAGTGTAGCAGCGCCAAGAAGCGCGCAAATAGAAGCGGCCCAAATTGCAAATGGCGGGGGGCGCATCCATCCAGAAAAATATCTCATAGGTTAAGAAGCGCGGCCCCGCGCAAGCGAGCCCACGCAGGACAGGCGCCTATATCGGAAAGAAGGGGTCAGTCGTCAAGGCGAGATTTAGGCAGCTGATTTGGCCACAGGCAGCGCGTTTCTTCAATTCAAAAGTTCATACCAGTTATTTCGTCGGCGTGGTTCGTAGCCCGCGGCGCGAATGAGCGATTCAATTTGCCCCTCATCCAGTCGAAATGTTGTTCCCGCGCTGCTGACAACATTCTCTTCCATCATCACGGATCCGAAATCGTTCGCGCCGTACCTGAGCGCGATCTGGCCAATCTGCGGACCCTGCGTGACCCAGGAGCTTTGCACATTCTCGACGTTGTCCAAAAATATCCGGGCGAGTGCCTGTGTTCGTAAATATTCAGCCACGCCGGTTGGAAGCTTGACCTTCAAGACTGTGTGCTGAGGTTGAAAGGTCCAGCAGATGAATGCCGTAAATCCACCGCTGCGATCCTGCTGATCGCGGATGCGTCTCAGGTGTTCGACCCGCTCTTCAATGGTTTCCACGTGTCCAAACATCATCGTCGCGCTGGATTTCAATCCGAGCTCGTGCGCGATTTGCATGACTTCCAACCATTGATCGCTGTTAATTTTCAACGGCGAAATTTTTTTCCGCACTCGATCCACCAGAATTTCTCCACCACCGCCCGGTATCGATCCGAGTCCAGCCTTCTTGAATTGCGAGATAACTTCGGATATGGACATCCGGAAGGTCGCCGCGAAATGCTGAAACTCGGGCGGACTGAATCCGTGGATATTAATGTGCGGGTATTTTTCCCGGATGTGATGCAACAGATCGATATACCATTGGAACGGCAATTTCGGATGATGCCCCCCTTGCATCAGGATTTGAACGCCGCCAACGGAAGAAAGTTCGTCGAGCTTTTGATCGATCTGTTCGAATGAAAGAACATAATGATCTTCGTCCTTTTCCGTTCGATAAAACGCGCAGAACTTGCAGTAAACGTTGCAGACGTTGGTGTAATTGATGTTGCGATCGACAATGTAGGTGACGATCTCATTGCCGCGTCCGGCATAACTTTTCGCCTTTGCCAGATCGCGCCTCGCATTGGCCAGCGCACCGAGTTCCTCCAAAGGCCACCGATATAATACGAGCGCCTGATCTGTCGAAATCCGTTCACCCGCGAGCACTTTCTCGGTCAGTTCATCTTGATTTAAAGAAACCATCGCCGCCATTTTATATGACGCGGCGTCCCATTGCACGTAGATCATTCCGATGAATCATCCGGTGGCAATCGTCGGCGCCGGCGTCTCCGGGCTTACCTGCGGTGTCGTTTTCGCCGAGCATGGATATCGAGCGACGATCTTCGCCAAGGAAATCGCACAGCAAACAACTTCCGCGGCTGCTGCCGCGCTTTGGTTCCCGTACGATGTGGAGCCGGCGGGCAAAGTTATCCCGTGGGCACTGGAAACATTCCGGGTGCTTGTGGATCTTGCACACGATTTCGAAAGCGGTGTTTCCATGATCGAGCTCCGCCAATTTTCGCGCAGTCAAGAAATTCAGATTCCAGATTGGGCGATCCCGCTCGCTGCGTGCAGACTTTCTGCTGTAGCCACGGCGCTGTATCGCCGTGCGGATGGATCGCAGGGGAAGCGCCTCGACACAGCGAGGCAGCTACAAGATTTCATCAGTGGCTTTGTGCTGAATGTTCCACTGATGGACACGACGATTTATCTGGATTACCTCGCCATGCGTTTTCTGAAAGCAGGCGGCGAAATCAACGCAAATGTTTGTTTCGAAAAACTCGAAGAAATCGATCAACAATTCGATCTTGTAATTAACTGTGCCGGAATCGGTGCCCGGGAACTCGTCCACGACTTTGATCTAGAGCCGCACCGCGGCCAGGTCGCGATTGTGCCAAAAATCAAAGATGTTTCATACGCGGTTGTTTGTGACGACGCCCCCCTGATGTACGCAATCCCGCGCAGGAACGATTGTGTTTTCGGAGGAACAAATGATCTCAGCGACGATTTTGCCGCCGATCCCGCAACAACCGCTCGAATCGTTGCCGAGTGCAGCCGTTCATTGAAGATCGACAAACCAAATGTTCTCGCCGAGCGGGTCGGGCTGCGACCGTATCGAAAATCAGGTGTTCGCCTCGAGCGCGCTCACTTGGTGGACGGTCGCACTGTCGTTCACAGCTACGGCCATGGCGGCTCCGGGTTCACACTTTCCTGGGGCTGTGCGCGTGAAGTTGTTGATCTTGCGCGGTTGTAGCAACGGGTACTCCCAAAACAGTACTGCGCTACGTCAACGCGATACACTGGAAGGAACTGACGACATCGTCCGGGCCCTTTGCTGCAAAGAAGCTTTCGTAATAGCCCGGCCCGAGGTCCCAGTACGGTCCTTTGTAGTAATCGTCGCGGTAAAAACGCCACACCCCGCTCACCACAATGAGGCAACTGATGCGATCGTTCCAAAAATCGCCCACATAATGGAAACTCAAGTTTGTGCGAGCGTAGGCGCCTTTGAACCCGACATGATCGTAAAGCACGATTTCCGGCAGACGAGTTGACTGCGTCACCAGCGGTACCGGCTCTTTTCCAGCAGCAGAAGAGTGATAACTCAGCGGACCGATTTTCCATTTCATGTCGATGACGCAGCCGTTATCCGGCGACAATTCAGTTTTAGGTATTCGTGGCATAAGCGTGTACGGGCGATGTTTTTCCCAATTTGACCAGATGAAATCCGATCTGTCGAGCAAAGAGATGACGCACTGCAGCTCGGCGGCAGCCTCGGAAGTCGCTAATCTTTCGCGCGCCCGATGACCCCGCAGGCAACGCGCGCGCCGGAGTCGCCAGCCGGTTGTGATTTGAGATCGTCCGCTTTCGCGTGAACCACCACTGAGCGCCCGATCGCCGAGCGTTCGTCATTCGTTAATGAGATTTGATGGTCCACATATTCGAGCTTTGCATTCCCAGAAGCGTCGGCTTGCACATTTCCCATATCGCCCACATGCCGTTCGGCCGACTCGGGTCCTGCATGCGGTTTGCTGGTTGGATTAAAATGAGCGCCAGCCGAACTCCCATCGGCTGCGCTGCAATCGCCGAATTCATGGACATGAAAGCCATGGTTGCCGGGAGTAAGGCCACTGATTTCCGCCCGGACTTGCACGCCATCGGCTACTTCGGTGAATGTGACAGTACCGCTCACCTTGTTTCCCGCGGTCGGATGAAGCACCGCAACGGTTTTCAAGGTTCTGGACGATTTTTCCCCCGGCGTTTGAGACTGCGCGGCGAAGCCGCTAATCAGGAAGAAAAACAGCGCAATGAATGAAGCTTGGAACGAGTTCATATTAGCACCTCTATTTCGCACGCCCTGATAAATCCAGCCGCATCAAATCGGAGAACTCTGACTCCGGATCCGTCACCCCCAAGCGAAGTCGAGAATGTAGCGGCTGGGAAAGCCGCGAGCTGGATGGGAAGGCTGGTGGCTGAGCGAATGGGAAATGAGCGCATCAAATCCCGTTTCATTATCCAATGATAACATCGCGGGATTCTTCGACTTCTCTGCGCTTCGCTCAGAATGACGGATCTGCTATCCTTGTATTAGTCGCAGATAAATATCTTCGAGCCGTCGCGCTTGTGAGTTCAGGTCGAAATTTTTTCGGATGACCTGGGCGCCGTTGCGCGCGATTCGCGAAAGGAACACGGGATTTTTCACTGCATCGAGAAGGGCAGTAGCCAATTTTTCATGATCTCGCTCAGCCACAAGTTCCCCGCTGACGCCGTTCTCGATTGCTTCGGGAATGCCTCCATGTTGAGTAGCAAACACCGGCAGACCGCTGGCCATTGCTTCCAACATCGAGTTCGGAATACCTTCCTGATTTCCGTCACGACCCGTCTGGCTCGGATGCAAAAAAATGTGCGACGCATAATAAATAACGCGGAGTTGCTCCTGCGAAATGAAACCCGTGAATGAAACGTTGCCTTCGATGTTTAGTTCACGCGCCAAATTTTGAAGTTGGCCAAACAACGGGCCTTCTCCTGCGATTGTTAGCGTCGCATTGGGATGCTGGCCCAGGAAAACTGCGAATGCGCGCAGCGTGACTGGCAGACCTTTCTTCTCAATCAAGCGACCAGCCTGCACGAATCGCCAGTCGCTTCCCTCGCTGCGGGACGAAAAGTCTCGTTCACGAAAGGGAAATTCATCCAGTGGAATGCCAGTTCGCTGGATCTCGATCTTTTTCTCATCGCAGCCAAGCTGAATGATTGCGCGCCGCAGCGATTCGGAACGAACAAGGACCAGCTTAACTGCATTGAGCATTTGGCTCGTGGCTTCGCGATACGCCGACTTGTTCATGTCCACTAACACATCGGCGCCGTGAAAGGAAACGATGGACGGTCTTTTCCATGCGCGAATCAACGGCAGGAGATGCACTGCGATCTGGCCAAAATAAATGTGCAACAGGCGCGCGTCGGTCTCGCTCAGAATGCTCTGCAACGCACGCAGTTCTCTGTCCGAAATTTGCCATGGTGCATCACGCAGTTGCCTGAACCAAAAACGTCGCAAGAAATGCGTCGCCGGCTTAGGAATGATATAAATCGACTCAAATGGGTATTTCCCGGCTTGTTCGCGTTTCTGTGTAATCACCACGGGAACGCATCGCTCCAGGGCTGTGATTTGCCGATAGATATGCAACATCTCTGGTTTCAGAAATGTGGCGCAATAACAGGCGATGACCGGGCGTGAATCAGGAGATGAAACTTCCAACGCCCCAACGCTCAACGCTCAATGCTCAATGATCAACTACCTCACTTCAGGTTGAGAACTGCGCCCGTACGTCCGCCGATACGCGGACCGGTCGGCTGGTTTGCGCATTGATTGGGCACCAGAGAGTCCGAGCCTCGGATAAAAGTCGACCGTCGCCATTGCGTCGGATTTCTGTGAATCGTTCAAACGTTAGCCGCGTAGCTTTGCCGACCCAGGTGCGCAGCAGCACTTCGTCACCAAGCGTGGCAGGCGTTTTGTAATCGATCTCGTGTCGCAAGACCACCCAACCAATGGCCTCTTGCGCTTCCGGGCTGGCAACAGATCGCCAATGCGCGGTCGCAACGTCCTGGACCCACCGCAGATAAACAGTGTTGTTTACGTGATTTTGCTCGTCGATATCCCCCGGAAGCACCGGAACGATCATTTCGAAACGTGCGGACGACATGGAGAATCCCGGAAAAAGTCAGAAGTACGAATTCGAAAACAAAGTAGACGACGGATCAGCTGATATGAAATCGCCGCATTAATTCTTGCCGGGCTTCCATCGCGAGCTCTGGGTTCATGCGGCTGAGAATCTTTTCACGGCGCTCCGGATCCATGGCTGCCAGGTCGCGCACGAATTTGTCGCGTGTTTTCCACTTCGCATACTTGCTCCAGCCGATACCGATTGCGAGAAGCGCGGACATGATCCAAATCGTAATATCTGTCCCGGTCACCAGAAGAATAAAGAAGCAAAACGTGTTAGCGACAACCCAACACCTGTCGTGTAACCGGTTGTCGCCGGGAGCGCGAACACTTGCGGGAGCGGCTGCATCGTGTGATCACGAAGAATGTATGCAGTTGAGATGGATCGATCGAAACGTCTCCTCGTTATCAGCGCTCTGCAGCGAGTCACGGCGGAGCAGGCAAAGCTCGCCGCGCAACAGGTGCGTGAACTTTTGCGCGATGTTGCACCTCGCTTCCGCGTTCTTGCTGATTTCCGATGGTTGGAATCAATGGACTCGGCAACAGCACATCATATCGCCGAAATTATGGACGCACTTAGTGAAAAAGGAGTCGCCTCTGTGACGCGAGTGATGCCCGATCCGCACAAGGACATTGGACTTAATATCCTGTCGCAATTCCATTACGGTCCCGAGATCCCAATCGCCACGTTCGAGACGTTAGCTGACGCGGTGCAAAGTCTGGCAGAGGAATGAGCATCGAAAGCAGCCGGGCGTAGCAGACGTACCCGCTACACCCGGACTAACTCTAAATTGAACCCGATTCGGCTGATTTTTCTTGGGTTTATTCGCCTTTGCCTGCGGCTCGGTCTCCTTCTTTGACCGCCTCGGCTTCTGTCATGTATTTGCCCTTCTTGGTTGTGCCGTAAAAACGCGACCCTTCCCTGTGGTACACATGCGAATCTGTGTTAACCCACACCAGACCGTGGCCACCACCAAGTGCCGGTGGATTAGCCGCTGCCTCGGTGCTTCTGTTCTTTGTAACCGGAGCGGTCGCGGCTGCCGGACTGGCGGCCGCCGAACTCTTCGGCTTGAATAGATCGCCAAGCGAGAATTTGGCGGGCGATGGCGAAGGACTCATCGCTGTTTCTGCTTTTTTGCGACTGCCTTTTGTTTTCGGCGCGGCTGCAGGCGACATGGCAGGCGATGCGGCCGGACTCGTTGCTGCCGTAGCCTCTGCTTTTTTGCCACCGCGCTTCGCTTTTGGTGCACCAGCTGGCGACTCTCCAGGCGCAGGCGACGCAGCGGTTTTGCTAGTTCCTGCCGTCGTTTCAGCTTTCTTGCTTCCGCGATGTTTTGCCGGCGACGCGCCCGGAGTAGGCGATTGAGCTTGCACGGCGCAAGCGCTGGCAAGTCCGATTGCAAAGAAGAGAGTAAGAAATCTTTTAGTCATGGAAGCGAGCGTAAATAACGCGCAGGATCGCAGTCAACGCATTTCCAATGGCAGCAAATTTCCGGCGGATAAAAACAGAATCGCTGCAGCCTCCGCAACCGAGATTGCCAGGAAAAAGCGATGCATCGGCCGACGCATGCGGACTTGACTCCGAAAGCTTTCGTTAGTTGAGCGCGGCGGGAGCCTGCGCTAGAATCGGCCAGGATGCTTGACATGTTTCTGGGATGCCTGAAATGGGCTGCTGTCGGTTTCATTGTCGCGTTTGCGCTAATGAAACTGTTCGAGGCTAGTCATATTCACGACGACATCCCCAAGCCTGCCTTCAAAATACGTCAGACGAAGCGTGCGACATTCGTCTTATCGACATTTGCCGCGATGCTTTCGGCGTTGGTTTGGTTGCTGGTGCAGAAGCTGGACTAAGCCTCTTTGACGTTTAAACGCTGAAACGTTAACGCAGCGATATCTTACCCCATATAGAATCCGCCGTTCACGTTCAAGACGTGTCCGGTGACGTATGAAGCCATCGGAGAGGCTAGAAAAAGGGCTGCGTTTACAATTTCGCTGACATCACCAAGCCTGCCGAGCGGAATCTGCTTTATGAAATTTTGCGTCACTTCGTCAGGCATTCCTTTGCTCATGCCGACGTCGATGAAGCCAGGCGCAATGGCGTTCACAGTGATGTTCTGACGCGCAAACTCCCGCGCCGAGACTTTCGTGAGTGCAATGATCGCCGCTTTGCTCGACGAATAATTTGCCTGGCCAAACAACCCGAGCTCGCCGCTCACGGACGACATGTTGATGATTCGCCCGCCGTTTCGTAGAATCGCGCCGGCCTTTTGCGTGACCGTGAAAGTGCCGGTGAGATTTACGCGCACTACGCTCTCAAAATCCTCCACCGACATTTTCTTGATCGTGCGATCACTGATGATACCGGAATTGTTCACGAGAATGTCGAGTCCACCATGTCGATCCTGTATTTGCTTCATCATGGCCTCGACCTGCGCCGGTTGCACCACGTCGGATTCGACGACTAGTGGCTCGTTGAGTTCACCAGCCACATTGGTCGCATCTGCCTTATTTTGTCCCTGCGCGTCCACAACATAATTCACCACACATTGTGCGCCGCGTTGGCTGAATGCCTTGATTATCTCCGCGCCGATCCCGCGCGAGCTACCGGTGACGAGCACGACTTTGCCACTGAAATCGAGTAGATCAGGCATTTGACGATTTAACGATTTAACGATTTAACGGTTCAACGCTAGATTTTTCCGATGGCTTTACCTATTCGAATCTTAACCGCCGTTCCGATTTGCGACGGGCATGACAGCGCGATCAATACGATCAATCTGGAATTCATCCGACACGGAATCGAGGTCGTATATCTTGGCTATCATCGTTCGGTTGGTGATATTGTGCGGGCCGCTATTCAAGAGGACGTGCGCGCCATCGGCATCTCAAGCTACAACGGTGGCCATATCGAATTCTTCGCGGAAGTCATTGCTCTTTTGCGGAAACGTGGCGCAAACGACATCAAAGTCTTTGGCGGCGGTGGAGGAACGATCACGCATGAGGACGCCGCAGCAATGAAGCGCAAAGGTGTGGACAACATTTTCTTCGCCGGAACCTCGCTTGCAGAAATGACCGATTATGTCCGCAAGCATTACGGAAAGCCGCGCGTGAAACGATTGCGGGCAAAATCCCCCGACCAGGATCTTGCCCACGAGCTGACGGCGATTGAGGACGCGTACGCCAAAGGCAAACGCTCAACGCGCAATAGAAAAATCGAAAATCGAAAATCGAAAATCGAAAATACAAAAGTCATCGGTTTCACCGGCCCTGGTGGTGCCGGTAAAACGACGTTGATTGACGAGTTAGTGCTGCGTTTTCTGAATCAGAATCCGAAGGGAAGGATCGCCATTTTGTCGCATGATCCGAGCGTAATCGGCGAGGGAGCGTTATTGGGCGATCGGGCCACGATGATCAATTCCCAAAACGATCGTGTGTTCATGCGCAGCATGGCCACACGTGGACAGGCCGGGGGGCTTTCGCCCGCTACACACGATTGTCTGGCACTGCTTGCCCGTTCGGGGTTTGATTACGTGATCATTGAAACCGTTGGCACCGGTCAGGAAGCGATGCCGTTCCAAAAGAATGGCATTGTCGACTCGACCGTCCTGGTGATGAACCCCGATTACGGAAGCAGGTTGCAGTTGCAAAAAATCGTGATGCTCGATCTTGCCGATACCGTGGTGGTCAACAAAAGCGATCTTCAGCGCGCTCGGACCGCGCATACCGAAATCGAGCAACGCCTGGAACAAAACAGGCGTAATCAGCGCCTGATCGATACCGTTGCAAAACGGCATCGCGATCCTGGCGTGGATGAATTATTCGATTTAATTTCTGGGCGCGGATAACCGCATTTGTCATGTCGAGCGAAGCCGAGACATCTCCTAATATTTCAAAGACGAAAAAGGAATTAGAGATTCCTCGACTTCGCTCGGAATGACAGAATTGTGAAAGGAGATTTATGAGCAAGCTCGGCCAAGTTGTTGAGTCGATCGAGAAGTACAACAAGTTCGTTCTCGACCAGGTGAGGCGCGCGCGCATCGATGACGAATTCGGGCGCGAATTGCTGGGCCGCTGGAACGACATCAAAGCGAAAATTCCAGCCACGCGAACGCCAACAGGATTGCCGTTGCCACGTCTAGCGTTGCCCGAGATCGATGAGGCGGGCGAGATCGCGCGCTATCTCTTCGGCGAAGGATTACCCGGCGAGTTTCCATTTCTAAACGGCGCGTATCGCGAGATGTATTTGGAGCCGGTTCGCGAGATCGAAAGCTTCGAAAAGAACGCCGAACCTCCGCAACCATCAGCGCGACCGCCATTGCCTCAAGCCGAAGAGCCGACGCGTTTGTTCTCCGGCTTGATGTTGGCCGAAGATACCAATGAGCGTTTCCATTATCTGACCCGGCACCAGCGCACCCACCGGCTCAGCACTGCGTTCGATGGGCCTACTCTTTATGGCATCGATAGCGACGCGGATGGTGTCTTCGGAAAAATCGGTGAGGGCGGAGTGGCTATCGACACCGTCGAGGACATGGTGCGGCTTTATGATGGCTTCGATCTCGGATCGCCGAATTTTTCTGCCTCGATGACCATCAGCGGCCCGGCGCCGATTATTATGGCGATGTACATTGCGGCCGCGAAACGCCGATTCGGTCCGAGAGTTGTTTCGAAGCTGCGCGGTACAATCCAAGCTGACATCTTCAAAGAGGTCCAGGCACAGAACGAAACGATTTTTCCAATCGAAGCCTCACTGCGATTTCTCACTGACATGGTTGAGTTCACCACGCAGGAAATGCCGCGCTGGTATCCGATTTCAATCAGCGGATACCACATTGGAGAAGCTGGTTCGACACCAGTGCAACAAGCCGCCTATACGCTCTCAAACGGATTCGCTTACGCGGAAATGTTTGCTGCGCGAGGAATCCCGGTGGATCAATTCGGGCCGCGTCTCTCATTCTTTCTCGACTGCGGACTCGACGCCGAATATATCGCGCTGGCTCGCGTGTCACGGCGCATTTGGGCGATCGGAATGCGGGATGTGTTTGGCGCAGGACCGCGAGCGCAACTTTTCAAATTGCACACGCAGACCAGCGGTCGCTCCCTAATTGCAGCGGAGTTCAAAAATAATCTCACCCGCACTGCGGCCGAACTAGTGCTCGCGTATATGAACGCGACGAATTCGTGTCATTCAAACAGCGCGGACGAGCCATTCACAACGCCGAGTGAAGAATGGATTCGGCTTGCGGCGCATGGGCAGGCGATCCTGCTCGAGGAGTCCGGCATTTTCAAACACACCATGAACATGTTGAGCGGTTCTCCGGGAATGAAAGCTGTCGAGCGCGCGGTGGAAGTGGCTATTCTCGATGAGTTCCGCGAGATCGAGCGGCTGGGCGGCGTGCTTGCTGCGGTCGAAGACCGTTATCAGCGCAGCCAGATTCAGAACGCCGCTCACCGATATGAGCAGCAAATTTACAATGGGACTCGCCCGATCATTGGACTCAATCGCTATCGCGACGGCGCCGAAGAGATGCCGGAAGTGAAACTCGCGCGCACCTCACGGAAAAAGCAGCAGCTGCAGGTTGATCGGCTTGCGAAATTCAAAAAGAAAAACGCCGAGAAAGCCAAACGCGCGCTGGATAAACTCGCCGATGTCGCCGAACACGGTGACAATTGTTTCCCGATGTTGCTGGAAGCAGCGGAAGTCTGTTCCCTAGGCCAAATTACTGACCGGTTACAGGAAGTGGTTGGTCGATTTCGGCCGATGGTATAATTACGGTGCTGCGCCGCGGCGTTTGGTAAGCGCAGCGGTACGACTTCCCGTTACTTCGTCCGTTTAAGCCGTATGTTCTGCCCGTAAAAAACGAGACAGCGCGAATCGACCACCCGTCTGGGGTTCATCGAGACGGTGACACCGTCTGCAGTTCGCTTGATCGTCCCAGTGCCGGAATTCTTAAAGCTGTCTTCCCATTTGAACTCCAGTGTGTTCGCGCCGGTGATTTTCGCCTGACCATCGCCCTCGGGCGCTGCGCCGTGCCCATCAACATAAGCGGCATCGAAGGCGACTTGGATCGAATTTCCTGATTGCTGAATGCTCAATTGAAAAACAGCCTGACCATTCAAGAATTTTTTGTCTGCGTACTCGCCTGCCCAGTTCGGCTCCGCTGCAAACATGGTGGACGCGGTAGCGCCCAGAACAGTCGAAGCCAACAGAGCCACTGCACCCCATTTCATATGTGCAGAATAGTAATTCGGTAATTTAGCCGCAAGCCGATTCGGTAAATAAGCGTGCGACGCCGGCGCGTTGCGAAATCTAACGAGACCAATGGCGCCAGGATCACTCAAGACATACCGCAAGAAACGCGACTTTCGGAATACGCCAGAACCGAAGGGGAAAAGCACTGGAAAGCGTGGGAAGAAATCTATTTTCGTAATCCACAAACATGCAGCAAGGCAGCTGCACTATGATTTTCGGTTGCAGGTCGGGCGTGCTTTGAAGTCCTGGGCTGTGCCGAAGGGTCCTTCGCCTAATCCAGGCGACAAGCGTATGGCTGCCGAGGTCGAAGACCATCCTCTCGACTACGCGAAGTTCGAAGGTGTTATCCCCAAGGGCGAATATGGAGCCGGGACAGTGATGATCTGGGACAAAGGCACGTATCGTAATGTCACGAAAAAGAACGATAAGGAAGTGCCGATCACCAGGGCGTTAAAAAGCGGTCACCTTGCGGTCGACCTCGACGGCGAAAAAATCGAAGGCCGCTATGCGCTCAGTCGCATCGCGAAAGGCAAACGGCCTCGCTGGCTGCTTGTGAAGATGAAGGACGCAAAAGCGAATGCGCGCCGGAACCCTGTGAAGTCCGAGACTAAGTCGGCGGTTAGCGGGCGCACAATGAAACAGATTGAGAAGCAAAAGGGATGAGCCCACGAAACACGCGAAATAACGCGAAAGAATCATCCCGCTCGACATGACAGCAAAGGAGATAGCCGATGGCCAGCAAAGCATATATTGGCACCAGCGGTTGGAATTATAAAAGCTGGCGCGATGGTTTTTATGGCGATACGCCGCAAAAACAGTGGCTCCGGTTTTGCGCGGAGCGTTTCACGGGCATCGAAGTCAACGGCACTTTCTACAAACTCCCGGAGAAAACTACTTTCAAGAAGTGGCGCGAGGCAACGCCGGAAGATTTTCCGTTCGCCATCAAAGGCCACCGCTATGTCACGCACAACAAGAAGCTGATCGATGTAGAAGAATCCGTGATTCGCTGTCGGGACGCCGCTTCGCCGCTCGGCAGTCGACTCGCCGCTGTGATCTGGCAGCTTCCCGCCTCGTTGAAAAAGGACATGAAGCGGCTCAAACGATTTGTGAAAATCCTGCACCGCTGGAAAACCACAAGGCACGCGATCGAGTTTCGCCACAGATCATGGTTCGATGATGAAGTGATCCAATGTCTGAAAGATCAGGCCGTCGCTGTCTGCATGTCCGACGCCCCCGACTGGCCAATGTGGGAGGAAGTGACAACCGATCTCGTGTACATCCGGTTGCATGGCCACAGCCGCAAATACGCATCCAACTACACGAAGCCGGCGCTCAAAAAGTGGGCAAGGCGCGCTCGGCGCTGGCTAAAAGAGAACCGCACCGTGCATGTCTATTTCGACAACGACGCCGAAGGCGCTGCCCCGAGAAACGCGCTGACGCTGCTGGAAATGTTGCACTGAGTGTTCATCCCTCTGGGCGTCCGGAGCGAAGTCGAGAATGGAGCAACCGGCGATGCTGCGACATAGACCGGCCGGCCGCAGGCTAAGCGATTGGGAAGTGAGCCAATCAAATCCCGTGGCGCGACCCTCGCGATGTCTTGAATCGATCTGAAATCTCCTCAAGAAGTTGTTTGCGGTTTTCGGGGTAAACTTCTACCAAGCAAACATCGGATCTCTTTTTGATCGCGTCTGTAAACGGCAATGAACGCGAGACGATTGTCGCAAGGATCGATACGCTGCTCTCGAATGCTTCGTTTACTGCATCACGAAAACTCGACGATCGGATTTCCATGGGCCCGATTTCATCTATGATCACAAGCTGTCGCGCCTGGGTTGCCTCACGAACTGCCGCAACGCCGACTGTTTCTAGTTTGGCAAGATCCAGCCCGTACTTTCCAACGCGCTCTGACGTTTTGAAATGGACATCGGCAAAGGCAGCCTCTTTACCGTCGAGCGTGATGAGTTTGAATCCGACACGCTGACCGCACTCGCGGATTTCTTGAGTGTAAAAACCGCCGACTGGCAGCGCCAGATCGCTCACAATCCGGTTGATAAGCGTGGTTTTTCCACATCCCGGACGTCCGGTAAGCAAAATTCTTTTGGGCATGTGAAGCGGGCAATCCTGCCTGCCACATTACTTCTCACAGACAGTATTGTCTGCCTAACTGAAAGAACCGCCGCGCCTCCTTGCGACGATTTCATTTAAAGGAGGACAAACAGCCATGGCAACCAATCAAGACATCATCAATGAACTGAGAAAAGCATACGCGATGGAGTTGGAGACAGTTCAAAATTATCTGGCCAATGCGATCGACCTCGACGGCGTGCGCGCGGAGGAAATCAAAAAGTCGCTCCTCCGCGACATTGAGGAAGAACTCGCGCACGCCCGAAAACTCGGCAACCGGATCAAGGTCCTCGAAGGTCGTGTGCCGGGTTCGCTCGATCTGGATCGCACGCAGCGTTTTTTGCAGCCGCCGAAGGACAGTACAGATGTGATCGCAGTTATCCGAGGCGTGATTCGCGCTGAAGACGAAGCGATCGATCAATACAAGAAAATCATTAAGATGTGTGATCCGATTGATTTGGTGACGCAGGATCTGATCCTGGAAATTACTGCGCAGGAACAGGCGCATCGCCGGCAATTTATCGGATTTCTTTACGAGTACGAACGCGGCGAAGCCAAGCGCCTCACGGCGGCCGCGGCATAACTAAATCGAGAGTCCACAACCGCAGAAACGCAGTTCTTCAAGAATCTCACTAACCGGGCCTCGGACCGGTATTAACGTACGGACGCACCCAGGCCGTTTCGGCGGCTTTGTTCCGAAGTGCAATAAGGAAGCCGTTGGAAACGGCTCTGTTTGTCCGTGTGTTATGCGCTGGCTGAAACATCAAGATCCGAACAACGACGATCCGGCCATGGCGAATTGTTATGTATCCGCTGTGCTTTCTTCTCAGTGTCGAGTTTCAAAGCGGCGATGCTGACGTAATGTAAGTCTTTGCTCGACAGGACAGGATTTACCTATGGAGATTCATCAGCTGCGTTACTTGGTCGCCGTGGCGGACGAGGGAAGTTTTTCGCGCGCCGCCGCCAAGGTGCGCGTTGCTCAGCCGTCGCTCAGCCAGCAGATTCGCAAACTGGAAGCAGAGGTCGGTCAGCCGTTGTTCGATCGTCTGCCGCGTTCGGTTGTGCTGACTGAGGCGGGTCGTTGTTTGATTGATTATGCACGGCAAATTTTGGCATCGATCGGTGATGCACGTCGCTGCGTGGATGAGCTCAAGGGCGAGGTGGCCGGTAAGGTGGCGGTCGGCGCAATTCCCACCATTGCGCCGTATGTGCTCCCAGAGTTGGTCGTGACGTTTCAGAAACATTATCCCGACGTGATACTGGAGATCGTCGAGGACGTGACCGACGGGATCACACGACGCATAGAAGCCGGAGAACTGGATGTCGCATTAGCGTCCACTTGCCGGCCAAGTCCAACTTTGCGACGCGAATCGGTGGCCACCGAACCACTGCTCGCGCTGGTCCCGGAAAAAAATCCCCTGGCGAAGAAAGACCTGGTAGAATTCGACGATCTCAAATCGCAGAGGTTTCTACTGCTTCACGAGATGCATTGTCTCTCGCAACAGGTGAATCATCTGCTCGAGTCGCGTCGTCTCCGACCGGAGATCGCACTTGCCGGAAGTCAACTCAGCACGATCGCGAACATGGTCGCGGCCTCAATCGGTATTTCAATTGTACCGCAAATGATGGTGAAACATCATGCCACGCCTGGATGCGTCAGCTTGCCGTTCGCTCCCCCGGTTCCAGAGCGCGAACTGAATTTGCTTTATAATCCGCTCCGGTTTCAGAGCAAAGCAGCCGCAGCGTTCCGTGAGGAAGCCGCAGCTGCTCTCTCAGGGAAAGAATCGCCCAGCGTTCGCAGTGCGAACGCGTGACGTTTCTACCTCATTCTTTCCAGCGCAGTGGCCACCAGCGATAGCATCGGCCAGACGGCAAGAATTAGGATTACTCCAAAGCCAGCGAGCTCGGGCAAATAATGCGGGTGCGCCCTGTGTACGTATCGCGTCTCAATGAATCGTGCGATGCGTTGTCCAATCGGCATTCTAGTTTCCATGTGTCTTATTCTCCTCTATGTGTTGTTTGGTGTTTATAAAGTTAGATGAAAGGCCTAGGCTCACAAGGATCTCGCTGGTGAGACGGAGAACGTAAAAGTTCTTAACGGCGCCTTGCAGATGACCCAGAACGTGGTCGAACTAGGTCGGCCGATTACGTCCCAGACCGGGCGTTTCCCTGGTTGTTCCCATCCCTAACCTTGGACCGTTCATACAATCAACAGGCCACATCCGACCGCCAGTTGAAATACTTTATGCGTCTAGTGGCGATAGGCTTTGCCTATTCCGGCGGCTTTTCGGAAAGGTCGGGGTTAGCGACCCCGCCTAAAGTTCCAGGTCGAGCATTGTCCCGCGGCATTTTGAGCTGGCGCAACGACAGGCGAATTTCGTTTTTGATTCTTCCGTGATCGGTTCGTCGATTTCCAGCGCGTAATCGTAAAAGAGCTCCTCGCCGGCTTCGATGTCGCGTATCGCATCGATGAAAATGCGGTCGTCTTCCTCAACCGCTTCGCAGTTTGGATCGCAGCTATGGTTGATCCAGCGCGCGTTATTGCCTCCAATCTCTGGATTGATTACTTCGCCGTTTTCCAAGCCAAAGTTGAATGTATGCGGGTCATTCTCGTCGTTTGGAGCGGCTTCCCAGGATACCCGTTCGCCAGTGTACTCGATTATACGAGTACCTTTAAGAATGAACTGCATGGCGTAAACGCCGCGCCCGTGCACGCCGGATTTGCCGACCGCGATTCGTGCTGGTCGCTTTCGACTTTTGAGTTTCTTCGGCATGGAGAGAATTAAGCAGGGGAAAAAAACCAGGAAGCAAGAATTAAGAATTGGGAAACACAATGAATAGTGAATATTCGCGGAATGACACCGGAAGAACGTACCTGCCTTGAATCAATCGACACGATTTTACAGTCTGAGAATGTTCGCCAACAAATTCACCCGATTGTCGAACGGGTCCATAAGGACTTGGCCGGGAAGAAAGCGGCCTTGATGACGTGGGAGCCGATTCCGTTGACCGTTTTCGGTCGCGCTTTACCGCGGGAGATCCGATCCGCATGGGTATTCGTCCTACGCGCCGGCGCAGATGCTGGCGCGGAACGACATCCGAACAGTCATCAGCGGATGATGACCTTCGAAGGCAGCGGCGATATGCAAACAGAAGAGCGGGGCCGATGGCAATCGAATATCTTGGTCAGCAATCGCGAGGCGCCGCTGGAGCAGCGCTGGATTTCTATTCCGCAAAATGCTTGGCATCGTCCCGTGGTCGGCACAGAAGCTGATTGGACGGTGGTTTCGTTTCACACTGTGCCCGCCGAGGAACTCATTGAAGAAAAGCAGGACGACAGCGGTCAAGATGGAACGAAGCAGACCAGGTATATGGATCGGAAGTAGAAAGGATATGAAGCGATTTTCTATTGTTGCGCTGACCCTTGTCACTGTTTTGAGCTCGGTCCGGGCAAACCTGGGCGATGCTTCCGACAGAATTGACGATTTATATGGCAACCTGGTCCAGCGCCGGTTGCGCGATGACGGAACTGTGAGCGTCCTCTATCATAAGGGCCAATATCTTTGCCTTGTGATCTTCGCCAACGACCGAAGCATTTCGGAAAGCTATTCTCACATGAAGGGCACGGATCTGTCCGAAAAAGAGATCGCAAAATTCCTGAAACTAAATGCCGCGGGTGGAACATGGATTCCTGCCAACCCATCGAAGGAACGGCGCTTCATAAGAAGTGACAACAGAGCTGAGGCGACGTACGGGACCGCGAGCGGACGCCGGGCACTGACGGTGCGAGAACTTGGCAGTAAAGATCCGCAGGGCGATCTGTGATTTGCCTGGGCCAGGACGCGCTGCGAAAAAGATCGCTTCCCTTAGGAGACCGTCCGGAGCGAGGTCTTACGCAGCACCAATGCGGCAACAATGCCTACACAGAGAAAGCCGACAATCTGGATGAGCATATAACTGCAGATATAGACCGTGGGAAAGCCGTACCAATTCCAGTAGGAAACGTTGGTTGCAATCGCGGCCAGGATCCCCGCTGCTAAAACGAAGCCGACTCGGCCGGCGAAACTTTCGATGCGCGTTTGCGCGAGCAGAAACACCACGAGAATCGCTTCGAGTAATTGAGTGACGAATTCGATTCCGAGGGCTTTGCCAAATGTGAAGGGACGGCCGGGCGCATGATACATGAGCATACCAGAAGGATTCGCTGCGATCTTTTCATCCATGTGTTTCATCGCTTCACTCTTTTCCTGTCGGCTTGCGTTCTTGCCGACGCCCATTCCAGGAAAAATGTAGAGACCGGTCTGGTCGGCGATGTTGCTTTGCATCGTACTGAGGACAGTTGATTCGTTTGGAATTTCGGTGACGCCAGCCTCGCCCAGAGGCGACGCCATGTGCGCGATTGCTGTCCAGATGAACATGGCAACTGCGCCGAGAATACCCGCAAGAAGAATTTTCATGAGCGGAATGGTGAAGCCACGGAGAACAATTTAGAAGAAAAAATTAGCGCGTCTTACATGAGAATCATAACGAGAAACATTACAAAAGTTTAATGTAAAAAGTCTTGACCTCTTTTTCGCCATTAAGACAAGCTAAGTTTCCTTGCACCGCGAAGTTACTCGATCCTCCGCTCCGAGTTGCCGGAACTTCAGCCTCAAAAAAATATATGAAAACTCCACGTTGGTTCACTAGTAACCGTTTTGTCTCGCATCTGCGTATCGTAGGTGCAGTAACCCTGTTGTCCGCGGCAGCCGCCATGGCATTCGTCGCGGTGAATCCGTCAGGCAAATTGCTGTCCCGAAGGTCGAACGCCAAGCCTGTGCGTTCGAATGTCTTTGAGCGTCACCTCGAGACACTCCTCGGGCGGGTGCACGAGAAAGACGCAGAAGCCAGCCCACTGGATGGTTTTGCGCAGGAGATGTACGACAGAAACGCATATCCGCGAAAGCACATCGGCGAGGTTGAGCGAAGGGCAGCAGCTAACGCGGCCAGGGCGATGACCCAACTCGCGGCAGTGCACTCCACAAGATGGCAGCCGATCGGTCCAAGCGGCGTGCCGGCCGATGCTCTCGTTGCGTCGGAATCTACCGGCGCCACAGCTGGCACCATCTACTCGGGGCGCGCAACGGCAATTGCTGTCGCGCCCACTTGCAGCGCGTCGAGTTGCACAGTTCTTATCGGAGCCGCGGGTGGAGGAGTGTGGAGGACTACCAACGCCCTTGCCAATACGCCGAGTTGGAGTGTGTCAAACGATGGCATTCCCTCGGGCGCGATTGGGTCAATCGTATTCGATCCGAACGATGCAACTGGCAATACGGTTTACGCGGGCACCGGCGAACCTAACGGCTCAAGTGACTCTGAGGCCGGTGTTGGCCTGTACAAATCGACTGACGGTGGCCGGCACTGGGCACTCGTGAGCGGAAGCACTGCCTCAACTGCGCCGTGCGCATCCGGACCGGGCAACTGCCCAGTGGCCACGGGGCGCTCGATCGGCGCCATCGCTGTCGATCCAGCGAACGCCAGTCATCTCTTTATTGGGACCGACGTGGCGCGTCACGGTTCCTCGTCCGTCAATGGTGGCCGCTTCACACCCCCCGGAAGCGCTCAGGTCGGATTGTATGAATCCACAGATGCCGGTGCGACCTTCTCGCCCGCGCTGATTTTGCCGCAAGACGTTGTCAGTCCTCCCAGTGCGACGGGCGGGGATTTCTTCCGCGGTGGTTGTTCGCACATCGAGCTGTACCGGCCGGCAAGCGAGACAGAGGTGTACGCCTCGTTTTTCGACTATGGCATTTTCCGGCGTTCGCAGGCGCAAGACGGCGATACCGCCTTCCACCAAATCTTTGGCTCGGCCGGCGGTGGTACAGTTGCCAACTCGTCTACGTCTCGCACGGAGTTTTCACTTGCGCTGGACGGATCGAACCTCCGCATCTACGTGGGTGACGCGCCTGCGCCCGCGAGTTTCTGGCGGGTGGACAACGCGAACGTGTCTGCTTCGAGCTTGTTCAGTGGTGGCAGCAACGTCGGTTGGACAATGCTGTCCAGCTCGACAAATGGAACACCAGGCTTCGCCTCCTACAACTACTGCACCGGTCAGTGCACGTATGATATGCCGGTTTATTCGCCGCCTGGCGCAGCGGGCACTGTTTATATCGGCGGGGCCTTGCAGTACGGCGACCTTCATGGGCGCTCGAATGGCCGCGGTATCCAGCGCTCGGAGGATTCGGGCGTTAATTTCACCGACATGACCATCGACACAAACGGCGTCAGTCTTCACCCGGACCAGCACGCGATTGCATCGACGCCATTTAATCCGGACATCGTGTTTATCGCAGATGACGGCGGCCTCTGGAGGCTGGATGGCTCGTTTTCCGATGTGTCGAGCCAATGCTCTGCGCGCGGTTTGTCAGGAGCCGACTTGACCGATTGTCAGAACTGGCTCTCAAAGGTGCCAACGACAATCTCGACCATGAACGCCGGACTGCAGACGCTTCAGTATCAAAGCTTGTCAGCGAACCCAAATAACGCGCTTAATGAGGTGATGGGCGGTACACAGGACAACGGCACACACGCTTTCCAGAATAACAGCTGGTTCGTGACTATCTTTGGCGACGGCGGCCAGTCAGGCATCAGCGCGTTTAATGCGAACAAGCGTTTTCATACCTTTTTCGATGCGCAGATCGACATGACCTTCCGCGGGACGACCCCGACGTTCGCCAGCGAGACGGGGTGGAACTGGGTCTCGGATACGTTCTTCGGTTCAGGTGCAGCCGCTGGCGAGGGTCGCTCATTCTATATCCCTATTATCTTCGACCCGAGAGTCGACCAAACACTGTTCACTGGGCTTCAGCATGTCTGGCGGACGCAGGACGACAACGGCGGCCAAGCCTTCCTGGAATCGAACTGTAACGAGTTCTTCGGCACCTTCACACAGCCCTGTGGCGACTGGGCGGCGATTGGCGCTGATCTGGCGAGCACGGCATTCGGCACGGATAAGAACCCCGGGTCAAGTGGCTACATCGTCGCGCTCTCTCGCGCGCCCAGTGACACGCATACGTTGTGGGCTGGTCTCAGACGCGGCCGCGTCTTCGTCACATCCAACGCCGATGACCCACTTGCAGCCAACGTCACGTTTTATCGGATCGACAGCGCGAGTACGCCGACTCGCTTCGTGAGCGGGATTGCCTTGGATCCAGCAAATCCGAACCACGCCTTCCTCTCATTCTCCGGGTACAATGCTTATGCCATAGCTGCTGGCACAGCACCGGGACATGTATTTGAGGTTACTTACGATCCCAACACTCACACCGCGACGTGGTCGGGCGATCTCGCGACGAACCTCGGCGATCAGCCGCTAACCGGAATTGCGTTCGACGCGGCAACTGGTAACCTTTACGTCTCTACCGATTTTGGCGTATCCGTACGGCGAGCGGGCAAAAGGACCTGGCAGCCGGCCGGAAACGGTTTGCCGTCAGTCGCGGTCTATGGGCTAACGCTTGATCCGACTGCGCACGTGCTCTATGCGGCCACGCACGGCAGGAGCGCCTGGAAGCTGAGTCTTCAGTAAGAGGTGGTTTCATAAATAGGCGGGATAGGTTAAAATCTATTCCGCCTATTTTTTTTTGTGCTCACGTCGATGTTCTTTAAGTATCTCGCCTCCGCCTTTATCATTTTTCTGCTTGCCTGTATCGCATCGCTCAGCGCCGCAGAGCGGGGTTTTCTGGAAGGGCATTTGAAAATCGTCTTCGGGATGGCGGCAGAGGGAGCCGATGACATGCCGCGACAGAGCGTGACAATGCAAAACTATGCTGAATATCCGCTGGTCATCTTGGATCAAGACGGGACGAAATCGATCGCGCGAGTCACTGCGGACGCGAACGGAAACTATCACGCTGCGCTACCGCCTGGTAACTATATTCTAGACATGCAAGACCGTGTAGCGAAGCATCTGCGCGCTAGACCGCAGCCGTTCTCCGTTGTTTCCAATCAAACCGTTCATGTCGATATGAACGTGATCATCGGCTTCCGCTGAGGGCACGCCGTCAGTCCACGCGCGCCTGTGGTTTGCCTGAATCACAACGGCAAAATTACTGTCACACAGTTTCAATTCGCGAGCAGGCCAACTGCACCAGTCCGCATGCTGGACAACTGCTTTTGGAATGACACATACGCCCGTAGTAGGCGTGACCGCGGTGAGAGTGTTTATCTAAGGCAAGCTAACGACAAGCGTCATGTCTCAACTCGATTGCTCTAGGACCGCTGATTAACTGATCAAACAAAAAGCGGAAAAAGCTTGACTTTTTTCTCGCGATTTCGACAAACTGGCGGGTCCCAAGTCGCGCTAAAAAAGATCAACCTCTAACTCAGCTGAAAAACATGAAAACTCGTCATTCGTTTACTCGCAATCGTCTCGTATCGTGTCTGCGCATCGCAAGTGCCGTAACCGTCATTTCTGCGGCAGCCGCAATGGCATTCGTCGCTGTGAAACCGTCGGCCCCATTATGGGCCAAGTCGGAAGACAAAAATTCGATCGATAGATTCGCTCTTCGCACCGCCTTGTTTAAAAATAAAATGGCCCTGCCTGGACCCGAACGCGAGGGTGGACCAACGGCTGCGGCTGATGAAGAATACGCGAAACGCGCGTATCCAGCAGCGTACGTCCCGCTTGAATTGACGCGCAACGCGCATGCCGCTTGGTCCAATGCAACAGCGCGGGCTCTGACCAGAATAACACAACCGCTTGGTCAGTGGACGCTAATTGGTCCGAGATCTGCAAACGATCCCGACGTGCTGACGTTTAGCGGAGCTCCCTATACAACATCCGGCCGAATAACCGCCTTTGCTCTGGCACCGAACTGCAGTCAAGATCAGTGCACGCTTTATCTCGCAGCAGCTGGAGGAGGTATTTGGAAAACGAACCATGCCCTCGACACCAGCTCTTCCCAGACGTGGCATTTCATTTCGGAGAGTTTCGCCACAAACGCGATCGGAACATTAGTGATTGATCCGACCGACCCGACAGGCAACACGCTCTACGCTGGAACGGGCGAGGCTAACGCCTCGGCTGATTCCGAGGCCGGGTTCGGAATCTACAAAACGACGGACGGCGGGAATACATGGACCCATCTTGAGACACATACAGACGTGCCCGCCGGCACTGGCGTTAACTGCGACGCGATCTTTGGGACCGGGGGCTTCCGAACAGCTCCTGCATACAGCGGGCCGGCTTTCGATGGACGCGCAATCTCATCGATCGTTGTCGATCGTAACAACCCGAGTCTCATTTATGTCGGTTCCACTCGTGCGGTGCGCGGAGTTAGCTCCGTCTTGAGCGGCGGTGTAGTAACGCTTGCTCCAGGGCTTCCCCCTTACGGCCTGTGGAAATCCACAGATGGCGGAGCAACGTTTACGTTATTGAACTACAAGGATGTTTGCCTCAACCCAGCTCTCCCCGGGGATGCTGGAATTATTCAATCCAGCTTTGGCTCCACGCGCGGTGTTAATCGGGTAGCGTTTGATCCAAGCGTATCGAGTACGATCTACGCGGCAGCGTTCCCACAAAACAACGCTCTCCCGCTCAATACTAAAGGAGGTGTGTGGCGTTCCAGAGACGCCGGCACGAATTGGAGGCAGATCAAGAGTGCGCTCAATCCCGCCCTGAACACGGATCGTGCTGAGTTTGCCGTCACCAAACTGGCGAACGGGAACACACGTATGTACGTCGGGGATGGCAACGTTGGCGCGCCGGCGGCGCGGTTCTACCGCAGTGATGACGTCGCGACCGGCTCACCCACGTTCAGCGACCTGACGACGACTCAGAACGTCGACTACTGCACAGGTCAGTGCTGGTATGATAACGTTGTCTATTCGCCACCAGGAAGGCCCGGTATAGTGTATCTTGGTGGTTCGTTCTCGTACCCCACATACGGCTTTAGCACGAATGGCCGCGCGTTTCTGCGCTCATCCGATGCCGGCGCGTCGTTCACCGATTTGACTTGGGACGCAACTACGAATCCGACTCCGCCGAACACGTGCTGCCAGCCGAATTCTATCGCTCCGAACGGTATGCATCCCGATAGTCACGCGGTTGTAGAAGTTCCGGGCAGCAATATCGCATTCTTCGGCAGCGACGGCGGGATTGTGCGCTCAAGCGCCGGTTTCACCGATATCTCGTCGCAATGTACTACCGAACGCGGGCTGACAGGCTCGGACTTGGCACTGTGCCAGCAGTTGCTCTCCGCGGTTCCGAGCCGCCTCTTTACAACCTACAACGACGGACTTTCAACACTGCAATTTCAAAGCGTCTCGGTTAATCCGTCGAACGCGAACAATCTGATGGGCGGCACGCAAGATAACGGCACATTCGAAAAACCTCCCAATTCGACAAGCGCATGGCCGCAGAAAATTTATGGCGATGGAGGTCAGTCAGGCTTTAACGTCGGCAACCCCGCGCTTCGGTTCAACTCATTCTTCTTGAACTTCCACGATGTGAATTTCCGCAACGGCAATCCTTTAAAGTGGGTCATCGCCAGCGGTCCCATCGTAGCCAGTGGCGAAAGCGCACAGTTTTATACTCCAATTATTCCCGACCCTGTGAGCGCAGGAACAATTTTCGAAGGTTCCCAGAGCGTCTGGCGAACTCGAGATTGGGCGGGCAACCAGGCATTCCTCGAAGCTAATTGCCCAGAGTTTACGACGTCGGGCGCGGACCCCAACTGCGGTGATTTCGTGAAGCTCGGCCCTGTTGGCGCGACAGATCTGACTGCAAGTGCTGCAGATTACCGGGGAACGACGCGAGCGGGCGGAAACGTGGCCGCCCTCGGGCGGGGAGGTTCCGATGCGGCGACCTTGTGGGCAGCCACGACGACAGGACGTCTCTTTATCTCCAAGAACGCTGATGTTGGTGCCCATTCAGTGACGTATGCGCGGCTCGATT
>WNGC01001456.1_pt1 | contig 36988 bp, 31 predicted proteins | sample 5400051 | NCBI WGS metagenome assembly WNGC01 (sample SAMN13153368, study PRJNA577476) | soil metagenome | isolation source: 20 cm soil or saprolite under grassland replicate 2 | place: USA:California | collected 2016-06-15
GCGAGCTTGTTGAAGCCTTCGCGATAGAGGATGAGCTGTCTCGGCGGGCTGAGAAGACATGCGGCAATGCGCCCGGTTCTGAGAGCTGTCGCGAGCTCCTCGGGAGTGCCTATGACGATCAGGGTCGCGTCTTTGTTCGGCGTGACGCCGTGGTGGGTCAGGATTAACTGCGTCAATAGATCGACAGCGCCGCCGCGGGAGGAGATCCCGATAACCTTCCCTTTGAGCTGCTGAACTGATTTTATTTCAGGTTGGCCCACGAGATCGAACTGCGGTTTTGAGTTGACGATCAGGACAAGCCGCACGGGCGCGCCGCGAACTCCGGCGGCGATGATCGATCCGGCGGCCGACGCGTAGTCAACCGAGCCGCCGATGAGGGCTTGCATGCCGACCGATCCGCGTATGAGGAGCGTTTCGAGTTCCAATCCTTCCTCGCGGTAAAAGCCTTTGAGCTGGGCGATCCTGAATTGCAGCTCGGTCACGGCGATAGAGCTCGTCGAGAATCTTATCTTCTTGAGCTGCGGCAAGGCCGGCGACGACGCGAGGATTAGAAAAACAAACGTGAAGATACCAGCGGCTGCATTCCGCATATACCAATACCTCACCCGCAAGCGCGGAGCCTAGCAAGGTGCCCCATGCCACGTCAATCCAGCGAGATGGAGTGTTGGAGTATGGGAGCATTGGAGTATTGGTTTTGAAATGCATTACTCCATCACTCCAATACTCCAGTCCATACTACTTTGGAGCGACAGTCTGTTGAAGCTTGACAACTTCGATGGCTTTAACCTAGAAGAGAAGCCAGTCCCTCGCTACGAAAGGAGCGCTAACATGTTTGCAAAAATCCGACACGTCGCCGCCCACACGGAACGTTACGATACAATGGCTAAATTCTATCAGACTATTTTCGGGATGAAGCAGATCACGACGGGCTTGGTAGACGAGACGGGCCAACACAATCCCAAGCGCGGACACATCAGCGACGGCGTCATCGGCCTGGCCCTTTTAGCCAAGCGGCCGGGAAGCCAGCAGGGCCTCGACCATTTCGGCTTTGAATGCGAAGACGTGAACGAGGTATTAGACAGGATAAAACAAAAGTACCCCGGACTTTTATTCACCAAGGCGCTCAGCTACGTTCCGTTCGCGGGCATAAGAGCCCAGGATCCCACGGGCACTCAATTTGATTTATCGCAGAAAGGGATGTCCAATGTCAGAGAGGGGTATCTGAAGGACGGATGGGAACAACCGCGATGGCTCAACCACATTGCGCTGCGCGCCCGAGAGCCTGATGAGGTAGCGGAATTCTACACAACCATCTTGGAGCTGGAAGAGATACCGGAATCAGCACCCGATCGAGCGATCACACTCAGCGACGGCAAAGTCCGTCTCGTGATCCGCCGCTGCCACGACGGTTTTTATCGAAGCTTGCGACAAGGCTTCGATCATATCGGCTTTGAAGTGGAGAGCGTGGAGAAAACCAAGCAAGATCTGGACGAGATCGCGACGGCTTTTCCCGAATCCGCGCCAAAAAAAATCGCCGTGGGAATGCAAGGCGGCGAGCTAGAAAAAGATCTGCAAGCTTGCCCCATCGGAAAGCACGTCTTGGCCGATCCCGACGGAGTGCTGTTAGATATTTCGGAATAGTTCGGCCCTGAGTTTCCTCGTCGTCGACGTAAAACTGGAGCCGCCTCGCGGCCTGCTTGAACGATTTGAACAATTCTAATCCCTGCCTCACACCGGAGTTGGACTCGAAGAACAAACAGCCAAAGACTCAACCTCTTTAACTTTTTAAGCGAGAACGTACTCATTCGACTTCGGCGAGGGCAACGCCCCAGGGCAACACGCCGGCCGGAATCCGCGCCGCGACTGTATTCGAGCCTGTGTCGATCACCACCACCTCGTTGGCGCGGCCGACGCTGACGTAGATGAATCGGTTATCCGGCGTGATCGCCATCCACCATGCCCGCGGTCCCACGGGAATCGTAGTAACAAGCTGCAAGGTGGCGGCGTCGAGAATGCGGACATCGCCCGACGCGCCGTGTGAAACATAGAGGCGCGCGCCATCGGGACTAAGAATGATGTCGACGGGGCGCTCGCCGCCCGTAGGGACGGACTTGATGAGCGCCAGCTGCTCGACATCTATGACCGAGACGACATGTGCCTGCTCGCTGGCGACGTAGAGCCGGCGCGAGTCGGCAGTGAAGCGCATGCCGCGCGGATTGCGCGGCACGGGGACTTTGCCGAGGATCGTGGCGCTGACCGTATCGACGAAGTGTACTTCGTTCGATGTCTCGTTGGACACCACAACCCGACGACCGTCCGGCGACAGGACGGCGGTCTCCGGCTCGGTGCCGACCTCGAGACGCTTAACAATCTCACGCTTGGACACGTCCACGATCGTGAGCGCCGAGTCGTTCTCATTAACGATATAAAGCCGACCGTCCCGGTCAATCGTGATTCCTTCAGGATCGATGCCGGCTGGCAATGTGTCGATCACTTGCAAAGTTTTTGTATCGATCACGCTCACGTTGTTGCTATTGCTGCTGGCGACGAACGCGCGGCGGCCATCGTGACTCACGGCGACGCCGCGAGGACGTTGGCCGACGGGTAGCGTTGCGAGCACTTTCTGATCGGCCGCCCGGATGACCGTCACGTTATCGGATTTCTCGTTGGTCACAAACACACGGATCTCGGCTGCAGCCGCTCTGGAGGAAAACGATAGGGCGAGAGATACCGCGAGGACCATGATGATCTTAAGCCATCGACGATTCGGCAGCGAAACGCTTCGAAGAACCAACCCGTCGATACCCCAAAGACGGCCTGCGCGCGCGCCGATGAGAATAATCATCGACGTGACGAGCATGAGATGAAATCCCTGCTGGCCGAAGCTCATCCACTGGCTGGCGAGGCCGTAGTTCAGCGTGAGGAAGAGCCCGATGGCGGCGGCGAGACCGGTGAGGAGCCCAAGGATCAACCCCACGCCGACCGCCACCTCACCGTACGTCTGGAGCTTTGCGAAGAGGGCCGCGTTCGGGAGGACAGTGTTTTGGAGGAAATCCTTATACCAGCCGACGGGATTTCCCGCTGCGAACTCGGCCACGCGCGCGGGTTGAAACGCCACAAAGCGAGGCGAGACGATGGGGTACGGGATGCCCCAGAGCGAAGCGATGGTGAGCTTCGTCCAAACCGCCTTCAGAAACCAGGCGCCGACGACGACCCGGAGAAGCACGATCCAACCTTGCGCGCCGAGCATGCTCATTGATCGCTCCGAGATTGCGGCAACCGGCGGGGTCATGGCTTTTCCCCGGCCACGATATAAGCCCATAACGCGTCGATGTCCTCGGGCTTCAGCAGATCACCCCAGGGCGGCATGGTGTTCTTGCCTTTCGTCACCGAATTGACGAAGCGGCTTTTCTGATCGTGCGGAAATTTGCGCAGGTCGAATGCCGCATTCGGGTCGCCCATGCGAGCGCCGTGGCAGGGCGAGCAGTTCTGCGCAAAAATGCCGGCGCCCTTTTTGATCTGCTCGGGAAGAAATTCCTGCCCCTCCGAGCTCTGCGCCGCGGCTGCCGCGCAGGCGAACGCGAACGCAAAACTGATGATTTTCTCCACCGTCATGACATCGAAGCGGAAGCGCGATACGAAGTCACTCCGGCATCAACGCAAACGTCCATACCGATCCGCCGTACGGCACGTTTTTGAGCTGCTCGCGCATCCGATTCTGGTTCACCCCGCCGAGGCCGGACAGCACCGCGACGTACTGCCGTCCCTTGTGGGCGAAGGTGATCGGCTGCGCGTTGACGCCCGAGCCGGTCTGGAACTGCCACAGCGTCTTGCCGGTGTCGATGTCGAGCGCGATGAACTCGCCGGTCTCCTTGCCGGTGAATAACAGGCCGCCGGCGGTCGCGACGATCGCCGAATAGTGCGGAATGTCAAATATCGGCGCGCGCCACTTTGGTTTCGCGGTCATCGGATCGATCGCATCGACGTAGGCGATCGGCTCGCCCGGCGGCAGCGGCGCGGGGAGATTTTCGACCCCCTGGTAGCGCTGGCCGGGCTTGTACTCCCCCACAGGCACGAATCTGTAATACCGCATCACGTGCATGGTGTTGGCGTAAAGCAACCCGGTCTCCGGATTGAACGCGGCGTGCGGCCAGTTCTTTGCGCCCCACTGGCTGGGCCAGAGTTCGATCTGCTCTCCGCCGCGCACCCGCTTGGAGACATCCGACTCGACCGGCCGACCGGTCGCCATGTCGACGTGCGTCGCCCAGTTCACCTTCTCGAATGGCTTCGCCGACAGCAGCTTGCCATTGGTGCGGTCGAGCACGTAGAGAAAGCCGTTGCGGTTGAGTTGCATCACCACCTTGCGCTTGACGCCATCGACATTGATGTCGCCCAAGATCATTTCCCAGTTGGCGTCCCAGTCGTACATATCGTTCGGCGTGAACTGGTAATACCAGACGAGCTCGCCGGTCTTCGGCCTCATCGCAAGCAGCGAAACGGTGTACAGGTTGTCGCCCGGTCGCGTGGCCGGATTCCACGGGCCCGCGTTGCCCGTGCCCCAATAGATAAGATCGAGATCGGGGTCGTACGAGCCGGTGATCCAGGTCGAGCCGCCGCCGCGCAGGTAGGCGTCTCCCGGCGGCCAGGTCTCATAGCCTTGCTCACCCGGAGCGGGGATGGTGTAGCGGCGCCAGAGTTGCTTTCCAGTTTCCGGATCCCAACCGTCGAGAAAACCGCGGATGCCGAACTCGGCGCCGGAGATGCCGGTGATCAGCACGCCGCCCGCGATCTGCGGCGCCATTGTCATCGAGAAGCCCTCTTTCCACTCCGCAACTTTCTGCTTCCAGACCTCCTGGCCGGTCTTCATGTCGAGCGCGATAACATGGGCGTCGAGGGTGGTGCGGAAAACCTTGCCGTTGAGAATCGCCGGACCCTTGTTGGATACGCCGCAGCACACCACGCGCGGCGTCTCGGGCGGCCAGTCGAGCGTGTGTCTCCAGATCTGTCTGCCGGTGGCAACGTCGATGGCGACCGTGTGCTTGGCATTGGTCACATACATGACGCCGTTGTAGACGAGCGGCTGTGCCTGTTCGCCCCATTGATTGTCGAGGCTCAAGTTCCACACGGGCACCAGGCGCCTGACGTTCGATTTATTGATCTGCTTGAGCGAGCTGTAGCGGTTCTGGTGATAGCCCATCCCATAGGTAAGAACGTTGTCGGTGTTCTTGCCGTCGTTCTTGAGTTCTTCCAGCGTCTGCGCGTAAACCGGCAACGCGACCGCTGCGGCAAGCACCGCGACCATCCGAAGCTCGCGCATCATCGCTATCCGTGTCATCACGCAACCACCCTTTGTCAATCCTCCATCAACGCGAACGTCCACACCGATCCGCCCTGCGGCACGATGTCCTTCAGCCGCTCGCGCTGTTGGTTCCAGTAAAGGCCGCCGAGCCCGGAAAGCACGGTTACATATTGCCGGCCATTATGCGTGAATGTGACCGGCATCGCGTTGATGCCCGAACCGGTTTGGAATTGCCACAACTGCTTGCCGTTCTCGGCGTCGAGCGCGATGAACTCGCCGGTGGTTTTTCCCGTAAACAATAATCCGCCGCCGGTAGCGAGCATCGCCGACCAGCTTTGGAAATCCATCAGCGGCACGCGCCATTTTTTCTCACCGGTGAGCGGATCGATGGCGTCGATGTGGCCGTGGGGCTCGCCGGGCTTCTTGGGAATCGGCAGGTTCTCAACGAACATGTAGCGCTGGCCGGCCACGTGCGGTTTGGTCTCCAAATGTCGGAACATCCGCGCCTGGTAAATGGTGTTGGCGTAAAGCAGACCCGTATTAGGATTGTACGCGGCGTGCTCCCAGTTTTTGCCGCCCGTCGTGCTCGGCCAAAGCTCCACCTGCTCGCCGGCGCGCAGCTTCCTCGCCACTTCGGTCTCCACGGGCCGGCCGGTCGTCATATCGACGTGACTCGCCCAGTTGACCTTTTCGTACGCTTTGGCCGAGATGAGCTGGCCGTTGGTCCGATCGATCACGTAAAGAAAACCGTTGCGATTGAGCTGCATCAACACTTTGCGCCTCTGTCCCGCGACGTTGATATCAGAGAGGATCAGCTCCCAGCTCGCATCGTAGTCGTAGGCGTCGCCCGGCGTGAACTGATAGTACCAGACGATCTCACCAGTCTTGGGCCGAAGCGCCAGCACGGAGGATGTGTAGAGATTGTCGCCGGGCCGCGATTGCGACGCCCAGGGCGCGGGATTGCCGACTCCCCAATAGGCGAGATCGAGCTCGGGATCATAGGATCCGGTGATCCAGCTCGACCCGCCGCCGACCTCCCAGGCATTGTTGTTCTGCGGCCAGGTCTCGTTGCCCTTCTCGCCGCGCGCGGGAATGGTGTAACGGCGCCATAGATGCTTGCCGCTCTCGGGGTCCCAGCCGTCGATGAAACCACGGATGCCGAACTCGGCGCCGGATATGCCAGTGATCAGCACGCCGTTGGCGATCTGCGGCGCCACCGTCATCGAATAGCCGTCTTTCCATTCGGCGGCCTTCGACTTCCAGATCTCCTTGCCGGTCTTCATGTCGAGCGCGAGCACGTAAGCGTCGAGGGTGGTGCGATAGACCTTGCCGTTGAGGATCGCGGCGCCCTTGTTGGAAACGCCGCAGCACACCACCCGTGGCGTCTCGGGCGGCCAATCGAGATTGTGCTTCCAGATCTGCTTGCCGGTGGCAACGTCGATCGCGACCGTAGCCCTGGCGTTGGTCACATACATCACGCCGTTGTAGACCAGCGGCTGCGCCTGCTCGCCCCAATTGTTGTCGAGGCTCAAATTCCAGACCGGCACCAGGCGCTTGAGGTTCGATTTGTTGATCTGGTTGAGCGGGCTATAGCGGTGCTGCTGATAGCCCATCCCGTAGGTGAGAATGTTGTCGCTGTTCTTGCCGTCGTTCTTCAGATCGTCGAGCGTCTGGGCCGACGCCGCGGTGGCGAAGAGCAGCAGAACGGCCGCCACTAACGCGCTTCGTCTCATTATCTTCACTCCTTGAATGATAGGAATTTGTTTTTGAGGTTCGTCACTGTGAACTTAAAACTGTGCCTAACGACCTTCCGGCGGCCTACTTTTGAAAACCTAAAGAGGCCGGCAGAGAAACCCGACTGGCCCCGTCCGCAATTTGGCGTGGACAATATCCAATAACAGACCGTTATGTCAACCTAAACTGCTCGCTAGGCAATTGGGAGGGTTGCCGTCGGCGTGCAATGGGCGTGGAAACCATGCGAGTGCGAAGGCGAGTACGACAGCCATGATTAACGAACTTGTGCTACTCATATTGATTCCTCCTCCAGACGAAAAATCCAAGACTGCGTCCGAAAGATTAGAACTTCTCGTTACCTAATAAGCGTGTACTATTCGAATTTCTTGCCGCCTAGATATACGGTTTGAATGGTCCGCATGTGGGTGATGTTGTCGAGCGGATTCTTTTCCAACACCAGCAAATCGGCGGCTTTGCCTTTGGCCAAGGTGCCGAACTCCTTGTCAATGCCCAGGGCCTCCGATGCGCCCTTCGAGAAAGCTTGGATCACCTGCATCGGCGTGAGACCCGCCTGCAGCATCAGCTCCATCTGCCGGTGCTCGAAAAAGCCCTGGATGAAGAAGCGATCGGCGGCGCCGCCGCTGTCGGTGCCGAGGGCGATGCGAACACCGGCGTCGGAAAGTTTCTTGAGGTTGATCTTGTCGATCTCGAAAGCTCTCTTGTTGCGCGCAAGCCCGGGATCCTTCGCTTGCTCTTCCCGCTTGTTGGTCTTGAGAATCGCGAGCCGATTCGGCGACAGGCCTTTGCGGAAAAAAGCATCGTCGATCCATGCCGGCGCTTCTCCGTACACGAACATCCCCTCTTCCCGCGCCAAGGTGGAAATGACCGATACGTTGCGCCGCTTGAGTGTGGCGATGAAATCGGCGTCTATTTCCTGGTCACGGACATTGTGGGCCAGAATGTTCACTCCTTTGTCGACGATCATTTTCGCGTCGGCATATTCATAAACATGGGCCATGGTGATCTTGCCGCGCTTGCGCGCTTGCTCCATGACGGCGGCGCAAAACTCGGGGCTGAGCTTCACCAGCTTGCCGTTCTGGCTGTCGATCCACACTTTGACGAAGTCAGCGCCATTGGCGACGATCTCATCCACTTTGGCGCGAGCCTCTTCCGGCGTCTTCGTCTCCGAGCCGGGGATAAAGGGGGCGGACATGAAGCGGTACTTTATGGTGAGAATCCGCGCGCCGCGGAGATTGCCGCGCTGCTGCTCCGCCTTGAAATCAGCGATGTCGTCGGGATCGAAACCCATGTTGGTCGTGGTGGTGACGCCATAGAGGGCGTATTGGCGCAACTGGGGGTCGCGCTTCGCGTCGACGTGGCCGTGGGCGTTGATGATGCCCGGCACGATGAACTTGCCGGTGAGATCCACAACGGTTGCGCCGGCAGGAGCCGAAATTTTGGACGTCGGCCCCATGTTGCGGATGTGGCCGTTCTCCATCACGATGGTGACGTCGTTCTGCGGACCCGCACCGGTGCCGTCAATGACTGTGGCATGCGTGAGAGCGGTGACTTGCGCCGAGACGCGCACGGCGAAAAACAGTATCGTCGCCAGAATAATAATAGCGCTTGACCTCTTCATATCGGCTCCACCCATCGATTCGAAAATCGAACGTCGCAACTTACATCCGCTTCGCATCGAGCTTCCCCAACTGTCGCGCGAGGAAACATATCACCGCTCCAGCGCACGGTTCAATGGAAATAGATATGGCTTCGGAATGTTGGATGAAAACCTTAACGCGGGGGCAGAGGGTCAGCGCCGGCAAGCTTGTTGAACCGCTTGAACGATTTGAACGCTTGCGCGAGTTTGCGCTGGACATCTCCTCGACCCTGGAGTATGGAGGGCTAAATCAACAAAGCCATTCAACTAACGAGGAGGAAATGATGATGAAACAGATCCTTCGCAGCATCGTTGTCATGCTGGCGCTCTTCGCCGGCCAAGCCTGGGCGCAAAGCGGGAAAGTCGAAGTCCTGTGGCTCGGCCAATCCGCCATCAAGCTCACCACGTCTGGCGGCAAGGTGATCGTAATCGATCCTTATCTTATCAAGAATCCGAAAACGCCGGACCAGTACAAGAACCTCGACGCGCTGGGCAAGGTGGAAAGGCTTGGCAGCTTCGCTCGCGTCGCTTGGCCTCGTTCCTCAGGAGCTCTCGAACCGCATGGCCCAGGGCGGCAACATCATGCCCTTCGGGCCGAACAGCGTAAAGATCACCATGGTCCATGCCGAGCACAATTCCGAGCTGGCATGGACCAATCCCGCCACCGGAAAAAACGAGATCCATTTCGGCGGAGAGCCCTGCGGCTTTATCATCCAGCTGGAGAACGGCTTCAAGATCTATCACATGGGCGACACGGGGTTGTTCGGCGATATGAAAATGATCGGCGAGTACTACAAGCCCGATCTCGTCCTGATTCCGATCGGCGGCGGCCAATTCGTGATGAATCCCGCGGACGCGGCGTACGCGACGCGGAATTTTCTCAAGCCAAAATATGCGCTGCCGTTCCACTACGCCACCAATCCTTTCCTGACGGGGACGCCGCAGGAGTACATGAAAGCACTCGGCAAGTCGAGCACGAAGGTGTTTCCTATCAATCCCGGCGAGAAACTGGAGTTCTAACGTAACGGCGATAAGGCTATGATGAACTATTTAAGAAGTGTAGCCTTCCTTTTAACCCTTGGTCTTGCATCGGCCTCCTGGGCCCAAGACAAGAAGTTGCTCCCTATCACGGTCGCCTACTCTGCAACAAGCGGCACTTTCTCTCCTCTTTGGGTAGCCGTAGATCAAGGTCTATTCGCCAAACAGGGGCTCGATATCCGAATGACATACATCCAAGGCAACCGGGTTCTGCTGTCCGCGCTAACGGCCGGCGAGATCCAACTCTACCAGGGAGCCGCGGAAGGACTGATACGACTCGTGTCCGCCGGAGGCGATGGCCTTCTCATTGCGACCCAGTATAACTTTGTCGGTCACTACGTGCTCATGACGGACCCCAGCATTACACGGCTGGAGGATTTGCGCGGCCAAAGAATTGCCATCGATCCCACCAGCCCTACCTATGGCTACATGCTCAAGGCATTGGAAACCGTGGGGCTGCGGAAGGAGGACGTTAGCTTCGTCCAATTCGGCACCGCCGGCCAGGCGGAACGAACCATGGCGGTGCTGAGAAAACAGGCGGCCGCGACGATCCTGAGCCCGCCGAATACCTACGCGGCCGAGAAGCAAGGGCTCAGAAGATTTTCGATTATTCGAGATCTAGACATTCGGCAGCTCATCACGGTTACCGGCACAACGAAGAAATTCGTGCGCGAGAAACGCGAAGCGGCCGAAGCTTTTTTGCGCGGCTACTTGGAAGGAATGGCTTACGTGCAGACCCACAAAGAGGTAACTATGAATGTCATGGGAAAATACACGCGGCAGCGAGATCCGGAGGTGCTTGGGAAATATTACGAAGAGCTGATTCGTAGTCTGCCCCGAATTCCCTATATAGAAGACGCCTCGGTGCGCGCCACAGTCGAGGCGATGCAAGCGCAGGGGCCACGTTTCCCTAAAGTCGATACGCAGAGTCTTTATGACAATAGCTTGTTAAAAAATTTAGAGGCTGAAGGATTCCCGGATAAAATAAGAGCACGGTAAAGGCCGCCGGGAAGCGGGTCATTCGCAGGGCGACCTGGAACACTTTGATCATTACTTCCACCGCCGCCACGGCGACCGTAGTGCTTGCCTTCGGGGTCTCGTGGCTGAACCCCCAGTGCTACAGTGACGCGGAATCAGGCACAGCTAGTTTTTCCATAGTTGCTTAAAAAAACCGCTCTGGTCAATTTCTTGGAGCAGTGAAAGATCAACAAAACTCTCCGGCGCCACTTTCCTTGCCCGCGGCTGCGACTCGGCAAGGGAGTCCAGGATAAACTTTATACCCTTAAGTGTCGGGTGTGGAATTTTTTGCACGCGTGCAGAATAGAAGCCGTACGTGTCATCCAACATTTCTTTGTCATCCACTCGCAGGTACTTTTTCATCACCCGAAGGGAAAAATCCCGGTCGGTCACAAAACGATGAAGGCCCTCTGCGTAAGCCTGCACAAAGGACTTGACGACGGCCCGCCGCTCGCGCAGGTACCTGGTCGTCACTGTGATGCAAGTCTGTTGCAGTTCTATGCCGAGAGTGTCGATATCGAAGAGCTCTTTCATGCCGAGCCGTTTTGCCCGGCTAGTATTGGGCGGCGAGGCAAAGCCGGCTTCGATGGAGCCTTTTTCCATTGCCGTGACAATCTCGGGCAAACCACCTAACTGGATGATCGCCACGTCCGTGCCGCGCTTGAGGCCGAATCGCTCCAGAAAGATCCCGACCGCCGTTTCGCTCAAAGCCCCAAACCTGGATATGCCAATTTTTTTTCCTTTGAGATCCTCCGGTGACTTGATTTCCGGTCGGGCGTAAATCGAGCCGACGATCCGGTTGAGGGAGCTGGCGACGATTCTCACGTCGGCCCCCGCCAGGATCGCCCCGGAAGTTGAGACTCCCGTGACTTGAGCGAGCTGAATCTCGCCCGCGATCAGCGCCTGGGTGGCCGCTACCGCGGGAATGTAGATGAGATCCGCTTGGATGCCATACTTGGAGAGGTACCCGCCTTCTTTGGCCATCCAAGAAGCGACCTGTGCGCCAGAGAGAGCGGCGTATCCTAGCTTAATGGGTTCAGCAAAGACCTTTGCGCTGAAACCTAACAGGATTACCGTCAGGGCCATCACAAGAGGTTTACGGAAAAAGAGCCGGCCTCGTCTCCAATGAGAAATGCTCAGTCCTTTACTCTCACGGAGACTCAAAGCGTTATACTGCCGATCTTCGAGCAACGTTTGTGTGTGAAAAAAAGAGTCCATTTTAAGATCCTCCTTCGTCACATTGCTTCACATTGCCGCATCGCTACCTCTCCTTGATCCCCAGCTCCCTTTGCGCGTCTCTGAGAATCGAGAGATCCGCGACATCACTCGGAGCGATCTCGCGCTCCACCTTGCCGAGCTTTTTTAGCTCTTCAATCACCAGAAGCAGTCCCTTTTCGGGCACACTTCCGTCATCGTTAAAAAGCTTCAAGACGCTTTCATAGCCGGCCGTCGCCATCTCTTTATCAGCCTTGGTCCACTCTGTCATCGACTCAATCGTGCCCTCTCGATTCTGACGGATATAGCGGTTGGCTTTGATCCCTGCCTTGATCACTCGCTTAATCTCATCCGGCTTTTCTTTGATCTTCTTCACGCTGGCTACCACACCGCTAGTCGGGTAACTGAAAAGTTCGTGGGCCCTCGCGAGCACGACAAACCCCATCTTCTTACCGAGAAAATCCAACGGAGGAGAGCCCATAGTGGCAGCGGTCAACCCTTGCTTCATAGCGGAAAGGCGACGTTCGCTCGTGCCCAAGGCAAGAAACTTTATCTCCTTGTCTGGATCGAGGCCAAAATGCTTGAATATCAACCTTGCCGTGGACTCAAGAGCGCCGCCGGAGGTGTTGAGCCCGACTGCCTTACCCCTAAGCTCCGGAACGGACTTATATTCAGGGCGTGCGATGAGCGCGCTGGGGGAACCGGGCACGTAACACGCCAGGACTCTAAGCGGAACTCCCTGGATCGCGGCCGCGACCGAATTCCCAATTACCGTCCAGTAATCAAGTTCTCCGCTGACTAATGCCGCGAGTGCAACGGTGGGATTTATACGGATGACCTCCCCCTGAAGTCCATCCTCTCGAAAAAAGCCTTTCTTCTCTGCTAAAGCGAGAGGAGCAAATTGAGCGTTGAGTTCCGGAACTCCGATCCTGATCTTATCCGCCGCGTGGGCTGACACATGGAGAATACAAATGCTGAGCAAAGCCAGAAAAATCTTCTTCACAGGGTCACCTCTCCGTTCGTCGCTACCAGCTAACGGTTCCAGTGTGAATTTGGCATTTGTAATTTCGCATTCAATCTAAAATCCAAAATCGAAAATCTAAAATGGTTTAATCCCGAGCTCCCTTTGCACCTCTTTGAGGATCGATAGATCCGCCACCTGATCGAGAGAGACCTCTTGGTTCAGTTTGGCATTTTTCTTGGCCTCGTCGATCAGCAGCCGGAGCCCATTTTCGGGCAAGCTTAAATCATCGCTGTAAGTCTTCAACACCGAATCGTAGGTGGCCGTAGCCATTTCTCGATCGATTTTCATCCACTCGATCATCGCCCGAATCGTGCCTTCGCGATCCTGGTTGATATAGCGGTTGGCTCTGATGCCCGCCTTGATCATGCGCTTGATCTCGTCCGGCCGTTCTTTAATTTTCTTTGCATTTACAATCAGACCGCTTGAAGGGTAACTGAAAAGCTCGTTGGCTCTCGCCAGCACAATAAACCCCAGCTTCTTTCCCAAAAAATCTATCGGCGGAGAGCCTACTGTAGCGGCGGTTAATCCTTGCTTCAAAGCAGTGAGTCGGGACTCGACGCCTCCGGTGGCTAGAAATTTTATGTCCTTGTCCGGGTCGAGGCCCAACTTCTTGAACATCAACCTCGCCTGGCCCTCAAGACCGCCGCCGTAGCTGTTTAGTCCAATCGTCCTACCCCTAAGCGCTTCGACGGATTTAAACTCAGGCCGGGCGATGAGCGCGGTGGCAACGGTAGGCGTGTAACAGGCCACGATTTTGACAGCAACTCCGCGGACGGCGGCGGCGATCCCGGGGCCAAGGACCGTGTGATAATCGAGCTCTCCGCTGACCAATGCCGTCAACGCAACGGTAGACCTTATCCTAATGAACTCGGCTTGGATTCCTTCTTGTTGAAAAAAGCCCGGCTTCTGTCCCAATGGGAGCGAGAGAAATGGTGACGAGAAGTCTGGAAATCCGATCCTAATCTTATCTGCCGCTTGGACTGAAGCATAGAGAAGAAAAATGGCGAGCCAACCTACGAAAATCTTCTTCATACCACGCCTCCCATCATACGCCTCTGGTCTGCAGGCCATCAAACCAAAAAGCCCGGCTGGGAGAGCCACTCCGGGCAGATGTAAAACGAATCGAAGGTGTGACCGGATCGGGCGACCCAGCCGAAGTTAGATCGGCGTAGCATAGGGCCGGGCAGTCGTCGAAGTCAAGGCGGAAGGCGCGAGGGAAAAGGAGCAGAAAGGATAGAGAAAATGCGGGGAGCAAGGAGCCGAGAGCAAAAAACAAGAACACTCTGAAAGCTCTTCGACTTACTTTAGGATCTGCTCGGCGAATTTCGCTGAGGGGAGTCTTACCCGAGTATATTTGTCCTCCAGATGGTTTCTTACTTTGTGGTATTGTTCGACGGTCAGCACGTCTTTCGCCGCTTGAACGCCGAACTCCTGGAGCCACTTCGTATCCACGTCGAGCCGGCGCGTCGATTGGTGCATGACTTTAACGTAAAGCTCCTGTCCCTCTTTCGAGAGCAACCAGTTGACGAAGACTTTCGCCGCATTGGGATGAGGCGGATTTTTAACGATTCCAATCACCCCGGAACCATTACTCGAAGGCGCTCCTTCTTTCAGCGACGGGAGCTCCTTGATCGGCAGGTTGGCCACGAGAAACCCCTCGAGGGTGTAAAAGCTGACCCCAAGAGCGATGGCGAGCTTGCCTTTTGCCAGCGCGTCGGCCAGCTGACGCTGATCCCTGCTGACAAAAAGATCCTGCTCGATGAGCTTTCTCAGGTAGTTCTCTCCTTTGACATCCCAGAGAAAAGACCAAATTGATTGACCTGAACCGGGTGTCCTCGGATCGAGGAAGCCGACTTTGCCCTTCCACTTAGGATTTAAGAATTCGTCGAGCGAACGAAGCTCCTCGGGTTTTGCGAGCGTCGTGTTGTACCAAAAGCCGCCGGTGCCGGCGTCGGCGATGAAGGAGTAAAGGAAGCGATTTGTGCTGACGTTATCCTCCCAGATGTGGCCGCCCCACCAGTTCTTTGCCTCTTTGACTTCCGGCAAAATGAGCATCGTGTCCAACGGCTCGACCATGCCTGACTCGACCAGAGACTCGAAGGTACCGGATCCGCCGATGAAGAGATCAAAGTATTTCACTCTGGCTTTGTATTCCGCGGCAATCCTGCTTGCGTTTTGCGGACCTCTGGCCGTCAGAAGCTCCATATCGATCCCGAACTTGGGTTTGAAAGCCACTTCTAATTGTTTTCTGAGCTCGGCTCTAGCCGGAATGCCCACGACGATTTTGCCCTCTCTTTTCGCCTCTTGAAGTGTTTTTTCCCAGTCTTTTTTCCAATCGACCTGCGCCAGGGCGCTTCCAAACGAAGCCCAAAGAAGCAGCCCGCCGAGGCCTACCCAAATGAATCTACGTCTCTTTGGCGTCAATGCGAGCATGTCGTTTTTCCTCCCAAAGACCTATTTGAGAATCCGTTCCCCAAAGTTTGCTTAGTGTGGTGTCTCGCAAATCCGACCTTCCAACTCATCTTAGTCAAGTCGCGCAAATTTCACCTAGGCTAATCCAGCAGAAAGCATCGGTTACCTTCCTTGCTTCAGATCGCTGATCGCCCTTCGCGCGGCAAAACATTGGCAGTCTCCGGCGTCGGCGGATTTCTCCAGCCAGCAAAGTTTGGAGGGAAACGCTTGGCCGCATGACGATCAACTCGGCGGCTAATCCTTGAGCTTGAAAGAACCCGAAGCGCTGGGCAGCAGGCAAACCGAGGTTAGGAACTCCCCGGTTGGGCATACCTATGCGAATTTTTTTCAGCCCCGTACTCTCCTGACTCCAAGCCGGATGGGAGAAACAAGCGAGGAGAAATATCAGGGCGCTGTATCCCAAACTTTTTTTGCTCATGCTCAATGACGGACGGAGGGCGGATCGCGGAGGACCACTTTGGAGCTACCCGAGGTGCGCCTTAAAAGGAAGTTTCTATCATTATAATTTTGCTGTACAACGCCTTGCGGAGGCTGCCCGATATGCCGAGGATCCTGACTATCATTGCCTCGGTGGACGTTTTGGAAGCATCGGCTTCGCCACGCCGTCGACGCCGACCAACGCGAGAACCGCCAAAAAGTTCCGGTGCGGGCCGAGATAGGCATTCGTCGGATCGAACCATTCGCCAGGCGAGTGCTGGCTTTCAGTACGGCCACCGCGGCCAACGGTCACAGCCGGGATTCCGAGGCTGATTGGCAGATTGGAATCTGTGCTGGCAGCTTCCTCCAAGATCGGCTGTACGCCGACCGCATGCGTGGCGAGCAGCAATGCCTGCATGATGGGCGCATCGGGCGGTTGCACGCCGGCCGGACGATCGCCGACGAGTTTGATATCGACGCTCAACTTGTCACTTCCCCACCGCGCGTTCTCCTCGGCAACCGCATCCTTGACCGCTTTCAGAATCCCCTCTTCCAGTTTCAGCAGTGGCGAATTCTCGACCGAACGCATGTCAACTTCCATCACCGCCTCGTCGGCGATCGAGTTGACCGAGATTCCCCCGCGCACGGTGCCGACAGTAAACGTCGTCTTCGGCTGCCTGGGCGTCTGCAGATCAGAGATCCTGGCGATCGCTCGTCCCATGGCGTGGATCGCGGAAGGCTGGCCGAACTTGAGGAAGCTGTGTCCACCGGGGCCCTTGAAAGTCGCCCGATAGCGGTGGCTCCCCACCGCGAGGTAGACGATGCGGCCAGTCTCCGGACCATCGATCGAGATGAAGCCGTCGAGGTCCTTGTGATCGCGGAACAGCGCCTTCACCCCGCGCAGATCGCCCAACCCCTCTTCACCAACGGTGCCGACGAAGTAAACGTCGCCAACGGTCTTGATTCCGGTTGCATTGAATGCACGGATCATCGAGAGCAATTCGACCAGTCCCCGTGTATCGTCACCGATCCCGGGCGCGTAGAGCTTGCCGTCTTTTTCCTTGATCGCGAGATCGGTGTCTTCCGGAAAGACCGTATCGAGGTGCGCCGACACCACGAGCTTCGGTCCGTTGCCCGTGCCTGGCCTGACGGCGACCACGTTACCTTCTTTGTCGATCCTCGCGTCCTTGAAACCCAAAGCGGAGATGCGCTTGAGGTAATCTGTCGCACGCGCCTGTTCCTTAAATGGCGGGGCCGGAATGACAACGATCGTCTTCTGTTCCATAAGCGTATTGGCATCGTCGTTCTTGAGAAAATCCAGCGCGGCCTTTACCTTCTGGTGCGCAGCGATTGCCGAAAAGCTGTCCTTTGCAGCTTGGACGATCGGGGCTTCAGCCGCCATGACCACGGTGACTGCCAGCATCGCGACCAAAAGCAGCACACTTGGAAGCAGTTTCGAGGCCATTGCGTGCACTCCTTACGCCGCAGTGTGTCCCGTCCCCGCGGCTCGATCACGCATCCCGAGTACAGCAAACCAGAGATCACCTCGGACGCGTCTTACTTCTAACTCGTTTGAATCTTTCTTAATCTAAGCCTGCAGATATGTCTATCCCTACCTGCAAGCGGACCGTCTAGTAACATTGACTCACCCGGCGCCGAGTGCTAACGTCCGGCGCAGTGGAAGGAGGGACGGAAGATGGATTCACAGATTCGGTATCTTGCCATTGTCAGCGAACGTCCGGACACCTTGGCTCGTTTCTACTCCACCTATTTTACGATGCGCGAGCTCGGCCGCTCTGATGCTGGCGACATCGCGCTCACCGACGGCTTTTACAACATCGCGATACTCAAGCCGAGGGATGGCGCGACAGAACTTGGCATCAGCCACTTCGGTATCACCATCGACGACATACGAGACGTCGAAGCTCGTCTCAAAGATTTCGCTCCCCAAGCGGACATTCGCCAAGAAGAGGGCGGACTGTTTCATGGAGACTATCGTGTGACCGATCCGAGCGGGCAAACCGTGAGCCTTTCCACTCACCAGTTTCACACGCCCAAGATCGAGCGTACGTTTCCGTGTATCCGCCACCTAGCCGTCTGCGTCCCCAACAACGACGATGTGCTCGACTTTTATGTCAACGTGTTTGGCTTTCGCGAGTCGACGACGAGCAAAAAAATACGCGCGCAGAACAGGGTCGTGCGGTGGGCCGCCGACGGCGCGACCGCCATGGCTATCCTGCCGGATCGCGAGCACCGCGACATGAATGAAAGGGAAAGCCCGAGGGACGGCCTCAACCACTTTGGCTGGCTCGTGACCGACATTGAGCATTTTTTGGACTCTCTGCCGGAAGGCTGCATCAGCAAGCGGCCGAGCAGCCGCCCCATGGCCGAGTACCGTGGCTTCGATCCGGACAGAAACCCCTTTGACGTCTCACAAGACAAGGGTTACGAGATCGACGTCGATCGCTGGGTGCGCGGCTAGTCGCTCCTGTTGAATAGCGGTAGAGGCGGGTTTGAAACCCGCGCCCTACGGTCGTTGACCGATGGGTTCCTTATAAACCATATCCACCTCCATCGTCTGGTAAGCCGCCACGAACTTGGTCTTGTATTCGTGACCGCAATAATGCGCCGGCTTCAACTTATCCCACACGATGTATCCGTTCTCGTCCACATAGCCCTCATCGACCGATGCGGCGACCACCTTCCCGACGACCATCAGCCGATGCAGCCACTGCTTGGTCCACTCGACCGTGCATTCAAGGTGACTCCGGCACTCGGCGATGCGCGGCGGTTTGACAACCTTTGACGAGATGGCCTTAAGCCCGGCTTTCTCCAGCTCGTTTACGCGCGGCGGAAATTCGAGCCCGACGACCCTGACCTTCTCGAGGATCTCTCTCTCAAAGGATGGCACATTGACGACAAACTCCTCGGTCGCCAGCACGTTATGATAGGTGTCTTTCGTGGCCCCTACCGTAAAAGCAATATAGACGGGATCGTGGCAAACCCGCACGCAGGTACCGAAGGACGCCGCGTTGATCCGCCCCTCTTTATCGACCGTAGTAATCATCACGAGGCAGGAACTGGGCGCGAACAATCGATCCCAATGTTTGGCGAGCACGTCGATTTTTCTGACCGAGTCCATATTTTTCATCTCGCCTTCCTTTATGTATGCTCCACTGAAGTCCGAGCGTAATCGAAAGCAAACATCGCCGTCAATGAAAACTGCTGAGACACTGAGCCGAAAGCGATGAGCTTTATTGGTTAATGCCGCCGGTTTCTTATCAACGCGACTTTACTGCAAGACTGCTCTAAGCGACCTTCTCTACAGAGCCACGATAACGCCAGCGCAGGAGCCGGTGCTCGATGGCTTCCGCGCATACGAATAGAAGCAGGACAAACGCCATGATGAGAAATATGAGCCCGAGTGTCAGCGACGCATTATAGGTACTCTGGGCAAACTGGAGCAGGTAGCCAAGACCTCGAGTCGCTGCAACAAACTCCCCAACGACGGCACCCGTAAAAGCAAAGCCGACCGCCACCTTGAGGCTGCCGAGCACCCATGCCGTGACCGAGGGAATATAGACCTCACGCAACAGGATCATCCGCCCGCCGCCAAGCGTCCGCACTCGGTCGACCAGAAGCTGATTTACATCCTTGATGCCGCTGTAGACTGCGAAGAATATAAGCACCGCAACGAGGACTACAGAGAGAGCAATCTTCGAAGGGAGTTCGATGCCGAGCCAAATCACAAATAGCGGCGCGAGGATGACCCGAGGAATTGCGTTTAGAAGCATCATGACAGGCTCAAGTAGCTCGGCAACCAGAGGGATTAACGCAGCAGCAAAACCACAGACGATCCCAAGCGCTACACCGATCACGAGTCCAACGAGGGCCGCGGTGAAGGTAGCTTCCAAATGGCTAAGAATCCGTCCCTCGGCGAACAATGAGTATACAACTCGCAAGATTTCACTGGGAGGCGGAGCATAAAAGGGGTTCAGGATGCCGAAACGCGCCATAAGCTCCCAGACAATAGCTAGAGTAAGCAGCGACAGAAGTCTTCTTACCCACAACTTTTCCACAAGAAGTTTCATTTCATGGCCTCGAATCGAGCCGGACCTGCCTCATCGAACATGTCTTTCCAAAGCTGCTCAAGAAGAGGGGCAAAACTAGGATGTTGACGCGTCGTAAGAACATCCCGAGGCCGGGGAATCGATACCGTATACGAGTTTCGGATCCGCGCCCGTGGTCCCTGCGAAAGCAGATAGACGGTGTCAGATACGGTCAACGCCTCTTCGAGGTCATGGGTCACCAAGAGCACGCTCAAATGCTCCCGCTCGACCCAAGTGAGCAGTTCTTGTGTGAGTCGAGTTCGCACGATCGCGTCCAGCGAGGCGAAGGGCTCATCCATGAGAAGCAGTTTTGGCTTCAAGACAAGAACTTGAGCAATGGCGACGCGCTTTCTTTGGCCGCCCGATAGTTCGTGGGGAAAACGGCCGCCAAAACCTTCAAGCCCGAGTCGATTCAACCAAGCGTCGGCTTCGGTAAGCGCCGTGATTTTCGAAGCCTTGCGGATGCGAAGGCCCAATGCGACATTTTCGCGGGCGGTGCGCCAGGGCAAGAGGGCGTCATCCTGAAATAAAAAACCCGGCGACTCTTGACTGCCGTTTAATTCCACATGTCCGGCGCGCGGGGTGAGCAAACCCGTTATCGCGCGCAAGATACTCGTCTTGCCGGATCCTGATGGTCCGACGAGACTTACAAATTTGCCTCCGGAAACTTCGAGGCTGACTTTTTCGACGACGGGTTCGTGGCCATAACCCAGAACGAGGTCTAGGACGCGGAGCACTTATTTCTCGACGACAGAAAGATCGAGCAAGGCTTTGTAATCGACAGACGAAGCCAGTAAACCCGCGGTCCTATGCGCGTCAGCGACGCGGTTCACGGCGGCGGGGTCGATTTTGACGTTGTCCGGATAGAGAGATAGCCGGTACCGTTCCAGAATCCCAGCAAGCCGATCCCGGTTAGCACCCGTGATAAGCTCTTTAGGCAGCGCCGCTACGGCCTCCTTCACTGGAATCGTGCGAGTATCCCTCAACCCCTTCGCGAGCGCGCGGGCGAGCCGGCCCATCTGGTCCCGGCGTTTTTCACGTTCCTCAACGCGCACGGCTACGCCCATAAATTCGTACCGTCCCCCGAGATACCGGTTCGCTTCCTCGATATCCATTATATTGGCGATCACTCCACCGCCAGCGCCGGTGATTAGAGTCAACGCTGGCTCTTGCACCATGCCCGCATCGACCTGTGCAAGCCGTAGCGGTTCGTAGAGGTTGGCGCCGAGGGTCGCGAAGCGCACCCGGTCGGGATCAGCACCTGCCCGCTTCATAAGGTGAATGACTAAGATGTGGTCGGCGTTGCCCTGACCCGAGACCCCGACAGTGCGGTTTTCGAGATCTTTGAGGCTTCGTATCTCTTTGGCCGCTTTCGGAGCGGTCGCGAGGGCAAAGAGCGGCAATCTTCCGGTGGAGGCGAAGCGAACGATCTTGGCGCCATGGGCGTAAGCCTGAAGCGCAACATCAAACGATGTGCCCGCGTAATCCACTGCGTTTCCAACCAGCGCCTGCATGGCGACATTGCCGCCGCGGGTGTAGACCAGCCTGACGTCAAGGCCCTCCTCTGCAAAATGTCCGCGCGCGCGGGCGACCTCGTAGGGCACGACGCAGAGTAGTTGTCCGCAGAAGGCGAGCAGCACTTGGCGGCCTTGGCCGTAAGCATGTCTGTCGGAAATGAACATGATGCCGCCGGCCAAGCTAGCCAGTCGCTTCAGCGCGGTTCGCCTGCCAATTACTTTGCTTAGGTCGATTGCTTCGGATTCGCCACTAAAATCAGGCGTCAAGTTATTGCAGCAATCCATAGCGGTCTCCTTTACCGGTTAAGGCAACCATTGCACATTCTAACAATCCGGTCCGACTGCGACATTGCGTTCCCGTTGGCTAAAATACAACAAAGACCCTAAAAGACAACCTTATTTCCAGGGGGCGCTGTTCTCCACCTTGTCAAAGACACACCGGCCCGACCCGAAGTGAAACCGCAGCAAATTGATTTGCCGCTAAAATATTCTTGCCAACCGGTGAAACCGATTATAGAGTTCGCCTAAGCGGATAAACCCCCGAACGAAGACGGCAGGTTAGGAGATTCAGCCGTCAGATCGGATTAGGCAGAGAGGAGCACAAATGACTAACTATCAAAAACTGGCCAATGATTTGATGACTTCGTTGGAGTTGTCTTTGCCACCCATTGCAGTTGCTTTTTCCGATGTCGTGCCTCCCAACCTCTCCTCGTATGACGACGTCGTCCCCGCGGGATGCGTCTTTTGGCAAGAGGCAGCGACACGCACCTTTGTCACGTCGGCGAAGGATCACGAGCTATGTGCGATTGGGGTACACACTCACAATATGTCGCCGCCTTCAGCATCGCATCAAGCCGAACTTCAGGAAGCCCTTCAGGCCATGAGCGGACTTGATTACGTGCGCGAAGAGGAAGTCGCGGCTATCCCGGTAGTGCAACGTCAGGTGAGACACGTCATCTACGGACCGCTTGCCGATTTCCCGCTCGATCCTGAAGTCGTCCTCCTGTTCGCCCATGCCCGGCAGGGACTCATTCTTAGCGAGGCGGTCGCGCGAGTCGATAAAGGCATGCCGCCGGCCATGGGACGGCCTGCTTGCGCGGTTGTCCCTCAGGTGCTCAATCAAGGATACGCGGCGATGAGTTTGGGTTGTTGCGGTGCGCGCGCCTATCTCGATGCGTTGTCTGACAGCGTGGCCATGTGGGCGCTGCCCGGCAGCAAGCTCGACCAATACTGCGAGCAAATCGCCGTCCTCGGAGAAGACGTCGAATCCGGTAAGCGACCTACAGTGCGGCAATCTCTCCAACGGCTTTCTTCGTAAGATGCAATTCTGTGCTGACGGCCTCACAAGATTACTGTGGCGCTAGAGACGCCATCTGAAAGGATCCGAGTCCTATCCCGCGGTGACCCGGTGAAAGGTCGAAAACTTATGGATTTCTTCGAGCTCACGATGCCCCTGAGTCATCAATGGATGCCCGACGAGGTTCTTCCGACCGCCGTAAAGTTTTTTCTCGGGCCCAAAAACCACCAGGAAAAAGGAATCGTATTGGGAAGCGATACCGGAACGTGCCTGATGTTGCCTTCGGTGTTCGCGGATTTCCGCAAGACAGCGCGGCTCGATGAGCTAGCGGTTGAGAAACTCTTCTTGAGACCAACGACAGTTGCCGCCATCGTGAAAGGCAATGGGGAAGAAATAAGCCGGGCGGATGTGGAGAAGGCAGTTGATGCTTTCCCGCCGGCGAAGGGAGATGCATTTCTGATCGCGACAGGCTGGGGAGATAGGCCTTATCATCAGCTCGAGGGCGGCGCGTATGTTCTCCAAAGCCCTCATTTTTCCATAGAAGCCGCACAATACTTAGGCGAAAGGATGACGGAGAACGAAAGCGATTTGCTATTGGTCGACACGGCACTGTTGGGTTGGCCGGGCAGATATCTAATTCCAGAGTGGTGCTCCATGCTTCCGACGCCACCGATCGACTCCGGGGAGGCCCGGATGTATTTGCACCTTTATAACGGCGAAAAAGCGAAAGAGGATTTTGCCGTCGAAATGAAATTTGCCCGGTTCGGTATTATGACAGTACGGAAGCTGGTTCACTGTGGGCAAATCAAAAAACAGAGGATCAAAATCATCGTCGCTCCATTGCAGATCGTGCGAGGAGTGGCCTCAACCTGCAGGGTCGTGGCTCTGGAGGATTAACGATGAGGATGATCGATTTAACGATGCCTATCTGGGAGGGAGCGGGGTACGGAGAGATTTTACCTTTTACGAATTCCTCCGTGAGGTTCACTGAGTACATGTTCTATGACAGACAGGGCCTCCGGATGACGAGAATGAAGCTTGATGGGGAGACCGGCAGTCCGTTTATGGTTCCGCACCAACGCAGCCCTTTTGACATGACCCCGTTGCAACCCGACCCAAAATTTTCCTGGACCCTCGACGAAATACCGCTTGAAAGGCTCATCTTAAGAGACACCGTTATCCTGGATTTAAGAGTGGAAGAAGGTCATGAGATAACCCCCGCCGAGATGGAGAATGCGATAAGCGATGCCGATTACCGACAAGATGACGAGGTCCTGCTCCGGACTGGATGGGGAACGCGCCAAAAGGCGTACGAACTCGGAATCGACTACTACAAAAGAACTCCAAGCATCCACTACGATGCTGCGGCCCTTTTAGCAGCGAAGATGGATGAGATGGGCAGCTCCCTCTTCATGACCGATTGTGGCCTGGTTAATCCTCCGAGGGTGCAAGGTCACAATTGGTTTCGCGGAGACGCCCCTTTGGTTCCACTACCCAAACCTTGGCCGTCGGCTGAGGCGCGAGAACGAGTCCTGGATCTAGGCGCACATAAACATGGAAGCTCCCATCCGAGCAGCTATGGCGCTTTAATTCGGAAAGTCATCGCGGGTTGTAAGTGTTTGATCGATTGCGATCAGATCAAAAACAATCGAGTGAAAATGATTGTTCTGCCTCTGCTGATTAAAAAAGGGGGCGCCTCGCCGTGCCGCTTCATTGCGGTCGAGGATTGATTCGGACAAAACTTGTCTGAAGCCAGACAGGGTGGTGCACCGGATCGCCTATTTCAACCCTCATAATTCTTGGGCACAGAGGTTTCAAGCTAAATTCGCTGCTGCTCGATCGCGTATCGGACGAGCGCGGCGTAGCGGTAGACCACGTGAGCGAACTTCCCATAAGGCGCAGAGATAAATAAGCCGGCGACCATTCCGAGGTGAACTATCAGTAATGTTCCCATCGCCGCGGTCTCGCGCAGGACCAGCAGGAGAATTCCCGTCAGACTGGTTAGAAACAATAACATCAGGAAAGCGACGTCCATATTCAACATGCGTTCCGCGGCAAGATCACGGTCGCTCTGCCATTTCAAATAAAGCAGACCGCTCGTTCCGATCAGTAGCCCGACGCCGCCGATCGTTCCAAGAACGACGGGCCAGCTCAAAAGCGGATACGGTGCTTGCCAGCCGAGAAAGTGATCGTAGAAGGCGGCCACGCTTGTCGAGACGAAGTCGAATAGGAACCCGTAGAAAACCAAGTGATGGAACCATCGCCGCGATTGCGAGAAAGTCGCGTTCGGATAGTTGCAGCCGACGCCGCCGCCCTTCATGTACGTGAGCCCGAACGCGTCCTGCGTCGCCCGCCAAAGCACGTGGAGATCGATCACGTCGGATAAACCGCCTCGGGTCTCGCGCCAAAAGCGGAACGCGCCGTTCAACAGAATCACCAAACCATAGAGCGCGATGAGCAGTGGCGGCACGGTCATCGCGGCGTAGGGAACGACCCGATAGAAGGTGCCCTCGCCGAGATGAGTCGCCAATAACACATCAGTCCCCATGAAAACGAGCACGAGAAGTAAGATCGTCACGAGCGCGCCGGCGCTGATCAGGCTCACGGCGAGTCCGTTCCGCTTGAACAACCCCGACAGAATGGCCGGCCAGCTAAAATCGCGGTAAGTGTCCGCGCGGAGCTCGGCCATGAGCTTTGGGAGGTTAACGCCGAACTCATGTGGCGGCGCGTATTGGCAAGCGTAGTAACAGTCGCGGCAATCGAAGCAGAGATTAGCGAGATACGTGAGATCAGCTTTGGTGAAAATCCGGCGCTGCTCCATCGCCGGAAAAACCGCGCAATACCCCTCGCAGTAGCGGCAAGCGTTGCAGACCATCATCTGCCGCGCGCCGTCTTTTAGCAGATCAGGCGCAGGCAAAGCGCGCCGCCTCCCGGCCGGCAATCCTGCCGAAGACCGCACCGATGGTTAACCCGAAGCCGCCGAGGTAGCCTTTGCGGAGAATATTGCCGGCCATTATTTCGCCGGCGGCAAAGATGTTTTTCGCCGCCCGCTCGTCCTGCATGATGACGCGCGCTTGCTCGTCAATTGTCACGCCGAGATAGGTAAACGTAATGCCGGGGCGGAGCGGGTAACCATAGTATGGAGGAGAGTCGATCGGTCGCGCCCAATGGCTCTTCGGCGGATCGATTCCCTCGGTCCGACAATTATCCAGAATGCCGGGATCGAATGCGCCCGGCCGCACGGCTTGGTTGAATTCGCTTACCGCTGTCGCCAGCGCAGATGAATCGAGACCCAGCGCGCTGGCCAACTCCGCAATCGACTCCGCCTCGATCGGCGGAAACACCGACGGCATGAAGCGCGGCAGCGCTTTGGCGTCAACGATCGAATAGGCGATTTGATCCGGTTGCCGCGCAATGAGCCCGCCCCAAATCGCGTAGCGCTTCGGCCAGAAGTCTTCGCCCTCGTCGTAGAAGCGCTTGACTTCTTTATTGACGACGATGCCGAACGGCACGCTGTCGAGGCGCGTCACGATGCCGCCATCGAACTTCGGCGCGCGCGCGTCGAGCGCCACGGCGTGGCAGCCACGCGGATCGCCGACCGGTTTCGCGCCGTGGTCGAGCAGCTCCTTTAACATCTGTCCCTGGTTGTGCTTGGTGCCGCGGATGATGAAATTATCGGCGGCATCGCCCCAATACTCCTTCAGCCACGGAATATTTGCCTCGAAGCCACCGGATGCAACGACAAGCGCCTTTGCCTGAATCTCGCGCCGCCCGCCATTACAACAGGCAGAGAGAAATCCGCCATCACACATTTTCAGCTCGCTGACCTCCGTTTCGTAGGCGATCTCCACTCCGAGTCTGGAAGCGGTTTCGTAATACGCATTCATCATCGCCTTGCCGCCACCCAGCATGAAGAGATTGCTTTTAGCCAAATGCAGAGTCCCGCGGAGCGGCTTCTGCCAGCGGACGCCGTTCGCGGGCATCCAGTCTCCGAGGTCTTCGGAGGCTTGAATCGTCAGGCGGGCGAGAAGCTCGTTCGTCTCCCCTCCCGTTACTTGACGCAAATCCTCCCAAAACTCCTCCTTACTGTAACGGCCGGTGACGTAATTCGTGGCCGCCTCGTGCATGTAGCGGATATCCCGCGTGTGGCGGCTGTTGCCGCCGCGGAAGTCCTTCGTGGCGCTTTCGAGCACGAGCACTCGCGCGCCGGCGCGTCGCGCGGTAATCGCGGCGCAAAGCCCGGCGTTGCCTCCGCCGATAACGAGCACGTCGAACGGTCCCATCAGGTCTGCCATTGAATTCGTTTTTTCATTTCTTCGAGTCGACGACTGGATAACCACGAAGGACCTCGCGCGGCTAAAGCGCAACCAAAGGAGAACAAGCCCTCACCACGAAGGCACGAAGGACAGTTGTAGGGTGCGCTCCGCACACCAGTCGTGATGCTACCGGCTCCGTTTCATCGCTTCAGCGATGTAGCCGGATTTTTCGAGCCGCTCCACGAAAGAGTTATCGATCAGATCGGCTGCCTTAAGCTTCGTAAGGCGTGGATTCACTCTCTGAAGGGCATCAATCATATTCTGAACCCCCGCGACCGGAGCAGAGGGAATTTTGGTTTTCGCATGCATTTCCACGGTCGCATCATACATGATCTGAAGGCTTTGAGGTGTCGTGAGTTTCAAACGTCGAGCGAGAACGCTCTTGACCGCCTTTTCGTTGGCCGGGTTGGACAGAAACGCCAAGCCATCAATCGTGCCTTTGAGAAATGATTCGATGACTTGCGGGTTCTCTTTTATGTAACGCCGTGAAGCAACGATCACGGTATTCAAATAAGGCGCATCGGTTTTGGTGAGATCGCTCATCACCGTGAGTCCCTTGTCCTTCGCCGCCTGCCCAAATCCAGGCTCTAATGGCGTCGCCTCGATTCTGCCCGTAACCAGGGCAGCCACTCGGTCCGGCTGCGTTCCAACCTGGATGATCGCAACTTTGTCGCGAACCGGGTCCAGTCCGAGAGTTTGCAGCGCCACTTCAGCCGCCAGGTGACTACCCGAGCCGAAAGTGCTGATACCGACTCTTTTCCCTTTCAGATCTGCGGGCTGGCGCACTTGGGGTAGAACCCAAAACTGATAAGGGAGAATATGGATTGTTCCCGCCACAATCACGAGATCGGCTCCCGCGCTGACGGCGCCGGCTGTGGGACCGACGCTGGTCGAGGCGAGTTTGGCTTCGCCGGCTAGCAGCGCCTGTGACGTGACCGATCCGCTCCCGGTAAAAACGGAACTAACGTCCAGGCCATGCTTTTTAAAAAATCCCTGATCTTCGCCCAGCCAAACGCTCGTGTGAGTAGATATCAGCCCGGCATACGCGACCAAAAGCTTCTTCGGCGCTTCTTGCGCGAAAGTTGGATAAACAAGGTTGCCGAGCAAGGAAACGGTCAAACAAATCGTGAGAAGAGTTCTTACAATCTTCGACATGACTGGCCTCCCTTCTGTGAACCCAGGGCCGCAACTTAATCGATAAATAATCCAGGATGGACTTATAGCGCAATCCTTGGGATATTCCCAAACAAATTTCCGAGAGCCTTTTTCAACAGCTTACCGAGATCTTGCCATTGACGACAGAGTGACGCTGTACTAAACGATTCAGGTAAATTGATAACGTCGATTTTTCTACGGATAAAGCATTCGAGAACAGGAGGCAGTAATGGCCCGAGTCACGGGAAGTCATCTAATCTGCAAAGCGCTCAAACTCGAAGGCGTTAAAAATATTTTTGCGTTGGCTGGCGATCACATCCTGCCGATCCTGGACGTGATGGCGGATCAGGATTTCCGCATCATCGATACGCGCCATGAGCAGGCGGCGGTCCACATGGCGGACGCCTGGAATCGAATCACCGAACAGCCGGGCGTTTGTATGTACACCACTCCGGGTTTCGCCAACGCAATTCCCGGCCTCACCAACGCCATGCACAGCGAAGGCGCGGTGATCTCCATTGCCGGCTGCGCCGACATGCACGATCTGGGCAAGGGCGCGCAGCAGGAAATCGATCAAGTCGGCATGGCTGGACCGATGACCAAAGGTTCTTTCATGGTCCCTGACGTCCGAAGAATTCCCGAATTTATTGCTCGCGCGATGCGCTTGGCTTACAGTGGGCGGCGCGGGCCGGTTCACTTGACGATACCGATCGACATCCAGGAGCAAGGCGTGGATGAAAATGAAATCGTGTTCACCCAACCGGATGCCTATCGTCCTAAAGCATCGCTGCTGACGGACCCCGAGCTCGTGCGGCAGGCAATCGCTCTACTGCGCGAGGCAAAGAGACCGTTGCTGCTGGCTGGGCACGCCGCCGGTTATACGCTCTCCGGTGATGCTCTACAACGCTTCATTGAAACCACTCGCCTACCGGTGCTTACGGAAGAGCAGTCGCGCGGCTTGATTTCCGACGATCATCCTTACGCCTTCGGATTTTTCGAGCGAGGCTTGAATCGCGCCGCCGCCAAGGTCCGCGACGCCGATGTTGTCGTGCTTTTAGGTCGCAAACAGGACTTCACCATCGGCTTTTGCCGGCCGCCGCACGTTGCAGCCGACGCCAAGATCATCCAGATCGATCCGTCGCCTTTGGAGATCGGCCGCAATCGAGGCGTTGCCGTGGGCATGGTCGGCGATGTTGCGAGCGTATTGGATCAGATGACCAAAGAGGCTGCGAATCATGCCTGGAAAGATCTCCCGTGGCTAGAGGAGCTGCGCGGCGCGCGCTCTGCCCAGGCAGAGTGGGCGGAAAATTTGGCACGGTCGCAGACGCCGATGCACGCGTTGTTCGTCCATAAAACCCTCAAGCCCATGCTTCGACCCGACGATTGCCTCGTCTTCGATGGCGGCGACTTTTGTCACTTCGGGCGGTCACTTTTACCGGCGCTTAAGCCGAAGCGCTGGCTTTATGTCTCCAGCCTGGGAATGCTGGGATCTTCGCTGCCCTCAGCGCTCGCAGCCAAACTCGCGTACCCTGATTCTCGGGTGATCATGCTCACCGGCGACGGAGCCTTCGGTTTTAACGCAATGGAATTCGATACGGCGGTGCGCCACAAGCTCAATGTGGTAGCCATACTGGGCAACGATGCCGCCTGGGGCATTGACCGGCAAATTCAGCTCGGCCTCTACGGCCGTCCGGTTGCGACCGACTTGCTGCGGGCTCGTTACGATCAGGTAGTGCAGGGTCTGGGTGGTTACGGCGAGTTTGTGGAACGCCCTGATGACTTGGAAGCGGCGTTGCAGCGGGCATTCGCTGCCGGAAGGCCTGCCTTACTGAACGTTGCAGTGCAGCGAGCGATCAGCCCGAGAGCGGAAGCCGCCATCGGCCGGCGCAAAGCCGCAACACAGAAATAAGTCCTGGCTTTGCAAAGCTGTGAAGCAATCGGTCAGAGATGTGGGAAATGAATTGGCGTGCCATGTAGGTTTTTCCGGGAAGCTCGTCGATTTTTCCTCGTTCTACGTGCGCGCAAAGCTCGGCATTTGCCGCAGTGAAGGGCTGGAACCGCAGTTCATCGTCATGCGGAGCGGCACCATCATTCCCGCGAGCGCATGAAAAAGGTTCACGAGGTGTCACATGCAAATCACTCAAGTCAAAGCTACGCTTCATAAAATTCCGATCGAGGCGCCGCTCCTCAAAGAAAAGATGTGGACGCCGATCGTATTTACGGCGGTTGAAACCGATCAGGGTATTACGGGTTACGGTCTGACTCGAGCAGCGCAGCGCTATGGAGCGAAGGAATTTATTAACCGGGAGGTCGCCCCATTCCTGCGCGGCAAAAACCCGGTTGAAACCGAGCGCATCTGGCACGAGTTATACAAGACGTTCAACCCGCGCGCGCAAACGGGAATGTGGAGCTCGGCGGTAAGCGCTATCGATATCGCGCTCTGGGACATCAAGGGTAAATATTACAAGGAACCGGTGTGGCGGCTGCTCGGCGGAGCGCAGAATCCGGTGCCTGCGTACGTTACCTTCGGGCTCAAGCAATACACCAAGGAACAACTCGTCGAGGTGGCCAGACAATTTGTCGCTCAGGGAGAACACCGGCTCAAGATGGTCGTAGCCGTCGACCCCGAAGACCCAAATATCGATGCCGAGCGTGTGCGCGCGGTGCGGGAAGCGGCAGGAGAGAAAGTCGAGTTGATGATCGACGCCAACTATCTTTTCTCTTTCAACCGGGCGCTGGAGCTCTGCAAACTGGTGGAGCCTTATCGCATCACCTGGTTCGAGGAGCCGGTCTACCAGAACGACGCGCACCTATTAGCGGACCTGCGGCGGCACACTTCTATACCGATCGCCGCCGGACAAAACGAGGGCCACCGCTTTCGCCACCGCGAGCTGATCGTCAACCGCGCCGTCGACATTGTCCAGCCCAACGTCTGTTCGGTCGGCGGTTATACGGAAGCGGTGAAAGTTGCGGCTATGGCTCAGGCCTTCAACTTGCCCATAGCCAACGGCGGCGGTTGGCCGCACCACAACATGCACTTACAAGCCGGCATGGCCAACGGCTGGCGCGTGGAATTTCACCTCGATATGTGGAAGGTCGGCGAAGTGATCTACCAAGACCCGCCGGCTCCGGATCATGGCTGGGTGACGCTAACGGAAGCTCCGGGCCTGGGACTCGAACCGCGTTGGGAGGCATTAAAAGAATACGAGGAGAAGTAGAATAGTCCAAAATAAACTTCGATCGCGGGGCCCGACTTTCCCCTTCTGCTCGCAGGGAGAGGTGAGGCCAAAGTCTGGATACCACCACCCTCACCTTTAATTCTCTCCGTACGAAGGAGGCCGAGAAGACCACCTCCAGACAGCGCCGACTATGGGAGTAGGGAAAATGCCAAATCAGCCTTCGTTTTTCCTCCGCTTTAGCACGGTTGGGTCGCAAATCTATGAAACCGTTTTTGGACATATCGAAGAAATTTCCAACCGGGTCCGAAGCGCGAGTCTCTAAAAGTAAAAGAGATCGAATCCTCGCCTGGCTATTTCTCTGCTTGGAGTTCTTTCAGTGCCTGCCGCGCCGGAGTGAAATCCCGCACTTCGTCCAGTGGACGCTTTTTATCCGCTACTCTGTTGATCACGGCCTCAAGCTCGGCATCGGTCATCCGGCCGTCCCTGGTTAGCGTCCTCAGCTCAGTCTCATACGAGTGTTCGGCAATCTCCAGCGGCTGTGGCAGCCATTTGAGCAATATTTGGATCGATTCCTGCTTGTTGCCAAAAATATACTGGTGCGACCTGAGCATGGTTTTGAGCGTCCGCCTGACCAATTGCGGATTTTCGTGCAAGAGACGATCCGAGGTAAACATCCCTGCCACAGGAAGACCGACTTCCGGCGGGCCGGCCAACGCCGGGTAGCCCATACGCTTGAGCAATAAATCATGCGGCGGCGCCACGCAGATCGCTTCGACCGCGCCGCTGATAAGCGCCTGCATTCTCACCGGCCCGTCGCCGATGGCGACGGCTTGAATCAGGCTCGGGTTGAAGCCTTTAGCCTGCAGCAGTTCCTCGGCGACCAGTTGATCAGCTCCTTTGATCGTTGCCACGCCCAGCTTTTTGCTTTTCAACTGCTGAACGTCTTTGATCTCGGGCCGAACCATGACGTAGTAGGGGCCTTTTTTTAAATGGACGAATACGAGTTTTATCGGAAAACCCTGAAGGATGCCGCGAAATATGCTGACAAAAGGCGTCGCGAAAGAGACGTCGCCGTTGACGACCGCGGTCGCGCCGAGGCGCGGATTCATTTGAATCAGCTCCGTCTCCAATCCTTCCAACTTGAAGAACCCTTTGGTCTGAGCTACGTATTGCGGCATGGCCGAGCTGCTCCGGCTTGCGTAGGCGATCCGGATTCGCGGCGGCGTTTCCGCACCCTGGGCTCGGCTGTCTAGAACCAGTGAATCTCCGATGCACAGGACGGATGCGAAGAAACCTATTGCGAGGTTGGCGGTCATCACCGTCTGCTCCTTACCATTGAATCCCCAGCTCTTGCTGCACTTCGCGCGACAAGCTGTAATCAACCAAGCGCTGCGAATGGAGTGTTGAAGTAATGGAGTAGTGATCTTAAATCCAACACTCCAGCACTCCATTACACCAAATCCCACTTTCCCTCGCTTTCACGGCAGAAATCTCAGGTCGAGGAGCTGTTGCACCGTCAAGCTTTTCGCCTTGGGATTTTCCTTCGCGAGCGAATCGAGCACGACCTCCATCCCCTTCACGGTCGGCTTGCCGTCGTCTGGAGTAGCCCGCAACGATCCTTCATAGACGGTCTCGGCCATCTGTCGCTCCGGCAACTTGCTCAGCTCCATGATTTTTTTGACCGCTTCGCCGCGATGCGTTTTGTAATAGCGAACCGATTCCACATAGGTTCGCATGAAAGTTCTGACCGTTTGCGCCTGGGTCTCCAAATAATCGTCGCGGGCCACAACGTTTACGTGGGGGAATTCGATTCCCTTTTCGATAAAGTCCAGGAGCACGCTGAATCCCATCTTCTGTGCCACGATGGCCTCTTCGGGACTCAGTACAGTGGCCTGAATCGCGCCGGATTTGAGCGCGACCAGGCGTGCCTGCGAGCCGCCGACCTGAATAATTTGCACTTGAGCGGCGCTGAGCCCTAATTGATCCAAAGCCAGCCTGACGACGTAGTCCGTGTTGCTGCCGAAACGGCTGATGCCGATTTTCCTTCCCTTGACCTGTTCCGCTGTCCGGAGACCCGTCGCGACTACGAATGTGTAGGGCAACAGGTTCGTCACGCCACCGATGATCTTGATCTTCGCTCCCTGCAGATAGGCATTGGCGACCGGCGGCCCGCCGGTCAGCAGCAAGTCGAGACTTCTGCCGATCAGCGCCTGCAATGATAATGAGCCGCCGGGAATGAATACCATCTCCAGGTTCAATCCCTGCTGCTTGAATATGCCGGCGTCATTGCCCAGATAAAGCGGCGCAATCCCGCCGAATCCGTTGAAGGCGATCCGGACCGTGGTGAGCTGCGCCGAGAGCCCGCGGGGAAGTAATAGTAAGGCTAAAATGATCCCAAGGATGATGGAGCGGTGAAAATTCATAGTGACTCCCAATTAATTCCACATTGAGATGCCCATGAGTAGTTTCCCGTGTTCCAAATCCTCCAGCGCTTCGTTGATCTGTTCATGGCCATACTTCTTGGTAATCAAACTTTCGACATCGATCCGGCCGTCTTTCACCATCTGCAACACTTCGACGACATCGTTCGCCCGCCGGCTCGATACGCCCTTTATCGTGATCTCGTTCGTCACGAAACTGCCGCTGCTGATCGTAAACGGCCCGCTCCCTAGTCCACCGATAATCGTTGCGGTGCCGCCCGGCCGTGTCGCCTGAATGATCTGATCGGAGGTTTTCGCATTGCCGATCGCCTCGAACGCTTTGTCGACCCCGCCGCTGGCGAGCTTTTTGACCGCCGAAACTGGATCTTCGGTCTTGGCATTGATGGTGTGAGTCGCGCCGAATTTTTTGGCCTCTTCCAGCTTTTTGTCGATGACGTCGACGGCGATGATCGGATAGGCGCCGAAGCATTTGAGAAACTGGATCGCATTGAGCCCGACCCCACCGCAGCCGATGACTAGCGCGGAATCGCCGGGCGCCAATTCACCCACGTGTTTAACCGCATTGTATGCCGTCGTGACCCGGCAACCGATCACGCTCGCCTCTTCCAAGCTTATTTCCTGAGGCACTTTGAAGATCATGTAGCCTGGAACCGAAACGTATTCGGCGAAACCGCCGACGTTCCAACGGGTGACCGGCGTGCCGTCGGTTTTTCTGAGCGGCGGCGGCGCCGGACGATTGACACAGAGGTTTTCACGCGCCCCGAGACAATAGCGGCAGCGTCCGCACTTGTAGCGCATGCCGACGATAACCGCGTCTCCTTCCTTAAAGAACTCCGTACAGCGCGAGCCGACCCGTTCGATGGTGCCGGAGACTTCATGACCCAAGACCGTCGGGGGATTGAAGCGGTTACGCCCCTCGATGACTTTAAGATCGGTATGGCAAACCCCGCAGGCGAAGGTTTTGATAAGCACATCCTCATCGTTGACGGCGGGCATCTCGAGTTCTTCGATTCTGAGCGGTTGGCGGACTTCGTAAAGAACTGCGGCCTTCATTCAGACTCCTTTTCAAACGTTATCCTATCGGAGAGCCCAAGCAGGGTTGAATTTACTTATTCCACTCGAGTCATGGGCGTCAAGCGAAGCGTGCATTCTCTTGACAGGTTTTCTGCTTGGGGATAGCGTTTCGTCTCAACTAAGAAACCCGAAAGAAAGGAAAATCAACATGCCTAACAAACCTGTACCCCAAGAGGTTACCGTTGATTCGAAAACAACGGCCCTGCTCGTTTTGGATCTGAACTGTCGCTGCGAAAATCCCGAGGAGCCCTGTTACAAACTGATCAACCCCGTGGCGAAGTTCCTCGACCGCGCGCGGCAGGCGAATATGTTCATCGTTTACACCGTCGCCGATCGTTACAAGGGCACAGCCGAGGCGAGGATGCCGCACGCCTTCAAACAACGAGATGACGAGCCGGTCATTTTTCCAGCCGCTTTCGATAAATTCTATAGCGGCGAGCTTCAGCCAATGCTGCAGAAAAGAGGCATTAAGACAGTGATTGTTTGCGGCGCTTCGAGCAACCAGGCGGTCATGTATACCGCCACCGCGGCCGTGCGGCCCTTTGGCTATGATTGCGTCATTCCAGTGGACGGCCTCATTGCCCGCGGGGATTACGAGCATGAGTTTACCTTGCACCAGTTCACGATCCTGCCCGGCGGCGCCGCGCCCAAGTTCAAGATTACGGAATTCGACAAGATCAAGATTGCGTGAAGATTGAGCCGCCGTGAGTTTTTTCCGCCGGTCAAGAAAATCTTGAGATGCAAGAGGTCGAATCGAGTTGGCCGAGCGCAATCAAACGGATGAACCTTTTCGGTGAACGTGTCACCACGGATAGAGTTCTTTAATAAACCTTCTCTCGCTAATTGCTCCAACGGCGCGGGATCGTAGAACTGTTTTGGATCCACGCTTTTGGCTTTCGGGTTACGCATCGCGACATCTTCCAGAACGGCGTCGATTTCAGCCGGCGTGATCGTCGGGACACTGCGGATGTAGCCGAGCACGTAACTTTTAAACGCGCTCGCCAGCAGCTTCGTATTCGAATTGCGCGTGTACTTGCCGAGAATGCGAACCGTGAAATCCGGATTCGCCTTGGCGTATTTGATGCCTTCGAGTGTCGCCTTGAGAAAGCGGTTCACGGTCTGCGGCCGGCTTCGTATGAAAGCATCCGTCGTTACCAGCGCCGTCCCCGGGTAGCGATACTTGATCTCGCCGAGATTAATCAATTCTTTGTAGCCCAGCTCCTTGGCTTTCTCTAATGTCGGCGAAGAAATCAGAGCACCCTTGATAAGTCCTTGCTGCATGAACAGAAGATTTTCCGGCACGCCGCCCGTTTGGATCATCTTAATGTCTTTAGAAGGATCGAGACCAAATTCGCTGACGGCCTTTCTCAGGCCCAGATCAGTCAAAGAGCCAAAGCGGCTCACCCCAAACGTCTTCCCCTTGAGATCCTTTGGGCCGGCGACGTCCGGTGTCGTTACGAGACTCATCGGAATCACGTTGATCGTCGTGCCGATCATCGTCAAGTCGGATCCTTGCAGACGCGACAGGACAGCCGCCGCCCCGGAGCCCTGCACAATGTGAGTATCACCTGAAATCAGCGTTGAGATCGCCTGCGCGCCGGCGACGTAGATAATGTTTACGTCCAACCCGTACTTCTTGTAAATCCCGGCTTCCTTTGGCACCCATGTGGTTATTGACGTCGCGGCGATAGAGGAATAGCAAACGTTGAGTTTTTCGGCCTCCGCGGCGCTCGCTAACGGCGCTGCAAGGAATTCAACTAAAGTGAGGAGAAATGTTACGATCCATGGGGTCGGAATCCGCATCGAGATAATGCTCAAGGATCAGATGAAGCGCTGCGGAAAAAATTTGTCCGTCACGTGCGACCATAGGAAAGGCCGACGGCGATGTCAACAACGAACATCCATGATAATGGACATTTCTGTGCAGGCAACCACAGCTTCGATCGAACCGAGTTTGGGTTAAAGGTGAAGGTAGGGGCAACCTCCTGTGGTTGCCTTTTCACTGCGCCGGGCGTTTCTGCTGCTTG
>WNGC01001061.1_pt1 | contig 36826 bp, 37 predicted proteins | sample 5400051 | NCBI WGS metagenome assembly WNGC01 (sample SAMN13153368, study PRJNA577476) | soil metagenome | isolation source: 20 cm soil or saprolite under grassland replicate 2 | place: USA:California | collected 2016-06-15
CGGTTGACAACATTAACCGGCTGCCCAAACTCCTTTTCCAACAGGATGCCAATAATTCGCGCCGTGGCATCGGTGCCGCCGCCTGCGCCCCATGGCACGATCAAGGTTATCGGCCGTTCGGGATACGCCGAGTGCGCAGCGGTCACGAGGAGGGCGAGAACTGCTGCAGCAAGGCAGCGTTTGAATAAATTCAACATGATTCCTCCGTGTCGCCTCGAGCATCGTTTTCAGCTTGCACCGATTTCGCGCGAAGGCTGCCGTGACGTTAGCAAGCAGCCCGCAGGCGGTCAAGCGATCAGCCTAATGGCACGTCGCTTTGGTCCGTGACTTCCGAATTGATCAATTGCGAAATGGCAGGGCGCTTGCGGTTAACGTCTAGTGGGGACTTTCGTTTTTGTATCCGGTGTTTGTACAGATCGCTGGTCAAGCGACGGCGCGTACGTTGTCGCCGCGACGCAGTTTGGCGTCGATATCGCCACGCAAGTTCATGGGTTCCGGACAAAACAACCGCCGATCCATGCGCCTTAGCTGTGGCGAAATCCTCGGCTTGAACTGCATTCTGGCCAGGACGTCGCGTTCGAGATCTACTCCAGGCGCGATCTCGACGATCTCCAAACCGCCATCGATCGCGCGCAATACGGCGCGCTCGGTGATGAAAATTGCTGACCGCCCCTGGCTCTCCGCAAAGCCTGCGTTGTAGCAGATCTGTTCGATTCGGGAAACGAACTTGGGGTGCTTGCCTTCCTTCAGGATCCGGAGCGAGCCATCCACACAATCGACTTCCAGGCCGCCTGCGGTGAACGTCCCGCTGAACACGACCTTCTTGGCGTTCTGGCTGATGTTGATGAAACCCCCGATGCCGATGATCTTGTCGGCGAATCGGCTCACGTTCACGTTGCCAGCCGCGTCGACCTCCCCGAATGACAGGAACGCGATGTCAAGGCCGCCGCCGTCATAGAAGTCGAACTGGTACGGCTGATCGACGAGCGCGTCGTAGTTCTGAGCTGCCCCGGAGTCCACGCCCATAACCGGTGCACCGCCGATAAAGCCCTGCTCGTTGGTCAGGGTCATCTTCTCGAGGATTCCCTCCTCGGCTGCTATGGGGGAGATGCCGGTCGATATTCCCGCGCCCAGATTGCAGATCGCGCCCGGGCTCAGCTCCATGGTTGCGCGCCGCGCCACGATCTTGCGAACGCCAAAAGGCAGGGGCGTGACGGCGGTAAGCGGAAGACGCAGTTCTCCCGCGTAGCTTGGGTCGTAGTCCGTGGCGAACGTTTGCTTCTGCCCGGGTTCAACGACGACATAGTCGACAAGAATGCCTGGGATCTTCACGCTTTTCGGGGGCAGCGCTCCGGCTTTGGCCAAGCGCTTCACCTGCACGACCACAATTCCGCCGTTGCTTCGCGTTGCCTGGGCCATGGAAAGCATCTCGCCGAAAATGGCCTCCTGCTCCATCGATATGTTGCCGTTCTCGTCGGCAGTGGTGCCGCGCAGGAACGCGATATCGAAGTGAAGAGGCTTGAAGCGAAGCCACTCCTCTCCACCGATCGTCACCACTTCCACGAGATCTTCCTTCGCAGACTCGCTTTGCCGGGCACCGCCATGCCTGGGGTCGACGAAAGTATGGAGGCCAGTTTTGGTTATCAGTCCCGGCCGGCCGCCGGCGATTTCCCTCATCAGCTGCGAGAGAACCCCTTGGGGCAGGGTGTACGACTCGATCTTGTTGTCGCGCGCCATCGGCACCAACCGTGGCGAATCGACCAGAGCGCTTGTGATGCTGCGCTTGATCAGGCCCTCGTGGCCAAAATGGTCCGCCCCTTTGCCTTTTCGGTCGCCAATTCCGACCACGTGAACCACGCTCAGATCTCGCGGCGAGCCCTCCGCCAGAAAGCGCCCTTCGACTTCGGCGAGTGGGGCTTCGGGGACGGCGTGCCCGCCTCCAGACCCGCTGATCAGGACCGTCCAGCCATTTCGCACGAGCTTGGCTGCGCCTGCGGCGGTAGTGACTTTCATTTTCAACGTTCCTCAGAAGTGTCCGAGCTCGCTCTTGTGCTGAGCCTCGGGTTAAAATATTGTAACCGGTTACATAGGCAAGTAAAGCACTGCGGCGGGCCAAGTGCCGGTCGCACGGAGACGTGGCATGCCGAAATCAGGCCTCGATAGCGTGGCAGTGGGTCAGCACTACACATTCGCAAAGACGGTCGGCGAGACCGACGTATCTCTTTTCGCCGGCATCACGGGCGATTTCAGCGACACGCACATCAACGATCAGTACATGCGCGAGCGCAGCAACCTCGGCGGGCGCATCGCCCACGGCGCTCTTCTGGTCGGATACATGTCTACCGCATCCACGATCAGCATCGCCCACGTCATCCACCAGGAGGGGTTGACGGATTTCCCCGTTTCCGCGGGCTACGACAAGGTGCGTTTTCTGAAGCCGGTACGGCTGGGCGACACCATCACTGTCCACTACACCGTCGCTTCAATTGATCGCGAGCGAGGCCGCAGCACCGCGAAGGTGGAGGTGAAGAACGATAAAGGCGAGGTTGTCGCGGTAGCCGAGCACATCATGCGCTGGGCGAAAAAGCTGTCGTCGAACGCGGGCTAAAGCCGAGCCGACAGTGCGAAGCGACGCTCAGGGCGTACTCGTTATCTGGAACGACATCGACGAGATCGCGGAAACGGATTTCCTGAATTGGCACGTCCGCGAACACATGCCCGAGCGTGTCCGACTGCCCGGATTCCTGCGTGGCCAGCGCTACATCGCCGTCGAGGGGAGACCCAAATACTTCAATTTCTACGAAGCGACTGACGCAGCGACCTTCAACTCTGACCAATATCGTGAACGGCTGAACAAGCCCACTGCCTGGACTCGGCAGGTCCTTGCCCATTTTAGGAACACGGCCCGGACGATCTGCAAGCGCGTAGGACGAGCGGGGGCTGGCGACGGCGCATTCGTAGAAACCCTGCGCGTTTCCGCCGATATCGGTGACGAGTTTGCCAAGGCCATTGGTGACGAAATGCTTCCGAGGCTGGTCTCGAAGGAAGGCATAGTTGCGGCCAGTCTGCTGCAGGGCCTGCAGTCCGCCAGCTCAGGAGTGTCGGCAGAGAAAAAACTCCGTAGTGAGCCGGATCAGATTGCCGATTGGGTGCTGATCACCGAGGCCGTGAGCTCCGCCTTCCTAACGAGCCAGGCCCATAAGAACGAGGTGGAGGCGCTTTTTCGGAAAGCGGGAGCCGCCTCCGATTGGCGGCGTGCCGTCTACCACCTGCAATTTTCTCTTTCGCACAGCTGAACGGGGGAGCCTAGTGAAACTCCTGAGCACCATGATGGAAGGGCTGGGCGGGCAGAAGCAAAGAGTCGTGCCGTGGGAGTCGACTCTTAACCTCAGGCCGCAAATCGTTCCGTGAAGAGTGCCGCTCAGCGGCCGATCGTCGACGGCGCCACACAGCTTTACGGGATCATCGGCGATCCGATCGTGCAGGCGAAATCGCCGGAAGTGTTCACGGCCCGTTTCCAGGCTGCGGCCGTCAACGCGGTGCTCGTGCCTATGCACGTCAAACCCGAGAGCTTCGATCAGACGGTTCGCGGGCTCAAGGCGCTGGCAAATCTTCACGGCATCATCGCCACCATCCCGTACAAGAGCCGGATACTGGAATTCGTCGATCGTGTCCTGCCCACGGGAAGGCGCGTCGGCGCCATCAATGCGATGCGCCGCGAGCCGGATGGGCGCTGGACAGGTGACATGTTCGATGGAAAGGGGCTGGTGGCAGGCCTGCGAGCGAACGGCGTCGAGCTACGGGGGCAACGAGTGATGCTTCTCGGCGCGGGAGGGGCAGGCAGCGCCATCGCGGACGCGCTGGCTGAGGCGGGTGTCGCAGCCATTACGCTTTTCGACCAGGACGGAGCGAAGGCTGTTCGGCTCGCAGAGCGGATCGCACACGAACATCCATCAAGCTCGTGCAGGGTCGCAGCGCCGACGATCGAGGGACAGGACGTCCTCATCAACGCCACTCCTGTCGGCATGTTGCCGACGGACGGTCTGCCGGCCGACTTTACGTCATTCCATGCCCAACTGTTCGTGGTGGATATCGTTCCCGGAACGGAAAACACATCCTTACTCGTACGCGCTCGCTCGGCGGGCTGCCGGACCATGGCAGGGCGAGAGATGGTGAACGGCCAGGTCGAAGAAATCATGCGCTTCTTCGGGGTAGGATGAGCCCTGAACGTCTCCAGGATGTCCACATTGAACAAGCGGGCGCGACGGGTACAGAGCGGGGGGCCGCGTCACACGGCCTCGCCGCGCGCGAACGCGCGTAAGGAAGCCGGCAAAAGCAGCATCGGATTGCGCGATGTCGCGCGTGTGGCTGGCGTGTCGACCGCGACCGTTTCGCGCGCGATCAATAACGCGGAGCTGGTTTCCGAAGAGCTGCGCACGCGAATCAACTCGGTCATCCGCCACTTGGGCTGGGTGCCGCATGGCGCGGCGCGGGCTCTGGCTACACGACGCAGCGCGACCATCGGCGCAGTGTTTCCGACGCTCACGCAGGGAGATTTCCCGCGCGCAATGCAAGCCCTGCAGGACGAGCTTGCCCACAATGGGTACACGCTGCTGCTGGCCTGCTCAGAATACAGGCCGGAACAGGAATATCGGCAGGCGCGCAAGCTTACCGAGCGGGGTGTCGAAGCTCTAGTTCTCGTCGGCGAGTCGCATCACCCCGATCTCATGGAATTCCTCATCACCCGGCGGGTCCTTTACGTCAATACGTTCTTCTACAATCCCCGAACGCACGGCACATGTATCGGCCCTGACAACCACAAGGCGACGTATCGTCTCACCAGTTATCTCGCGGACCTGGGCCACCGTCGATTCGGGCTGATCGCGCAGTCGACGCAAAACAATGACCGCGCGCAAGCACGTCTTCAAGGCGTCCGCGATGCCTTGGCGGAGCGGGGCATAGCCGTCCAGCCGTCGCACGTGGCGGAAGGCTATTGGGGCCTCCGCGAGGGCCGCCAGCTTTTTCGACGTATCGCATCCACTTCGCCCCGCCCAACGGCCGTCGTGTGTGGCAATGCCTATCTCGCCGTAGGCGCGTTGCTCGAAAGCCAATCCATGGGAATCTCCGTTCCCGGAGAGATGTCGATCGTCGGCTATGACGACATCGAGATCATGGAAGAGCTGCCGATACCCATAACGACGGTCCGAGTTTTGAGCGACGACGTCGGCCGTCGAGCAGCGCGCTTTCTAATCTCGAAGCTGGAAGGCACCGCCTTCGATGCGGGGTTCGAGTGCGAAGCCGAGATCGTCCTGCGCGCCTCGTCCGGGCCGCCACCGGCAACGTAACGGAAGGCTGCGAAGCTACCGGTTACAAAAGCGGCCTCAGTCCCACCCAAAACATTGACAGGTTGAGCACGTCGGGCGAACCTTCGCGATTAATGTAACCGGATACATCAATGCGCAGGATGAGATTGTCGTGAGCAAGCCAGGGCCTGTGCAGACTCCGGGCGATTGGAAGGCGCCGCTGTCGGCGGTGATATATCCCATCGGAGTCAAGGGTGGACGTTCGAAGATCGTGCGCAGGGTCAAGCGTATCGGTTGGAGTCTTCTGCCTCCTCTGACTTTCGCCGCGATGGTCGGTTTGTGGTCGTTGTCGGTCGCGCTATTCGAGATCCCCGCGTACTTACTCCCCGGACCGACCGCGGTGTTCGCCCGGATCGTTTCCGAAGCCGGAATGCTCTGGGCACACTCGGCGGTCACGTTGACAGAAATCCTCTTCGGGTTCGGCCTCACGCTGGTGACCGCGATTCCACTGGGACTGGTGATCGCGCTTTCGCTCGCGGCAAAGCAGCTGCTTTACCCGTCCCTCATGTTCATGCAACTGGTCCCAAAGATCGCGGTGGCGCCCCTTTTCCTCGTTTGGCTTGGCTTCGGTCTCGAATCGAAGATCCTGCTGACTACGCTGATGACCTTCTTTCCGCTGCTGCTCGCGAGCATCAGTGGATTTCAAATCCTGGACGACCGTTACTTGTACCTGACCCGATCAATGGGCGCAGGCACCGTGCAGACTTTTCGCTACTTGCGCTTCCCTGCCGCGCTTCCTGTGATTTTTTCCGGCATCAAGTCATCCGCGACCATCGCCGCCACTGCGGCCATCGTTGCCGAGTTCGTCGGCGCAAACAAGGGTCTGGGATACGTGCTGCTGCGGGGCACCAGCACCATGGACATCGAGCTGACCTTTGCCGTTCTCGTCGTGCTCACGTTCATCGGGATCGCGATCAACTACCTCGTGGAGTTCGCCGAATGGCTGATGACACCGTGGCAGCGCGCGAAGAACAGTTGATTTGAGTTTTCACAAGAGGGAGGAGACAGACGTGTTCAGGTCCTTCAGCAGATGGTTGGTGGCAAGTGCCGTGGCTTGCGGCCTTGCTCTTGCGGCAGGCGCGGCATGCGCGCAGACGAAGATCACGTTCCAGCTGAACTGGGTGGCCGGAGGCGCGAATGCGGGTTTCGCGGCCGCCGTCGCGGAAGGCTTCTACAAGGACGCAGGTCTGGACGTGACCGTGGTTCAAGGCAATGGGTCGGCCAATACGGCCCAGCTCGTGGCGAGCGGGCGATCGCAAATTGCCTACGCGGATGCGGTTTCCGTCAGCCAGCTTATCGCCAAAGGCGCGCCGATGAAGGTGCTGTCCACGATCTACCAGTCGAATCCGAACCAGGTCATGGCGCTCAAGAAGAGCGGCATCAAGTCGATCAAGGATCTGGCCGGTCGCAAAGTGGGTGTGCCCTCGGGATCCTCGCAGACCACGATGCTGCCCCTGTTCCTCAAGGCCAATAACCTGAAGGAGTCGGATCTGCAACTCCTGAACATGCCGCCCACGGCAATGGTGCCGGCACTCCTCCAGGGGCAGGTGGATGCGATCCTAGGCTCGATGGATGCCTACCAGATTCAGGCGGAAGCGCAGGGTGCGGAGCTGGTCAACTTCCCATTCGCTACGTATGGCGTCCCCACGGTGAGCACGTCGATCTTCGCAAACAACGACTACATCAAGCAAAACCCTGACGTCATCAAAAAGTTCATCGCGGCAAGCCTCAAGGGCTGGAGCTTTGCCATCGACAATCCGGACAAGGCGGTGAAGGCGCTCAAGATAGTCTTTCCCGAGGTCAACGAAAAGCTGGCGGCGGCCGAGCTCGCGGCGATCGGCCCCCTTTTTTGCAGCGGCGGCGCAAAGTACCTCGGCAAGGCGGAAGACGCGCTTTGGGCAAAGTCGCAGGTGCTCCTTGCCGAGGTCAAGCTGCTTCCCGCGGGACAGGACCCGAAGAGCTACTATACGAACGACTACCTGCCTCCCGCTTCCGCGATGCGCGCCTGCAAGTAGGAACTCGTTGGTCAGGGAAAGCTCCGCATTCGTGAAGCCCGGCGTAGCCATCAGCATCCGAAACGTCTCGAAGACGTTCGGCGAAGACGGCGACAATCCGTTTCGCGCGCTCACGCAGATCAGCGCGGAGATCGACGCCGGGGCCTTCATTTCCGTGGTGGGCCCTTCCGGATGCGGCAAGAGCACGTTGATCCTGATGGTCGCCGGGCTGCTCAGTCGCAGCCAGGGCGAGATCATCGTGGGCGGCAAGTCCGTCACCAAGCCGATCACCAATGTCGGAATTGCATTTCAGGAGCACTTGCTTCTCGAGTTCCGTACCGCCATCGGCAACGTCATGCTGCAGGCAGATATCCGCAAGCTTCCGCGGCAGGCAATCGAGGCGAGAGCCAACGAGCTATTCGATCAGCTTGGCCTGAGCCACGCCATGCACAAGTATCCTCGCCAGCTGTCGGGAGGCATGCGGCAACGGGTCTCGCTCGTGCGGACCCTGGTGCACGACCCACCGGTGATCCTGATGGACGAGCCTTTCGGCGCGCTCGATGCCTTGACCCGGCTGCAGGTTCGCATGGATCTGGAAGCACTCTGGCTGCGGCGCAGGCCCACCGTTCTGTTTATCACGCATAGCGTCGAAGAAGCCGTGGGACTCTCCGATCGCATCCTGGTCATGAGCCCCAGCCCCGGCGAAGTCGTCGACGACATTGCGGTTGAGCTGCCTCGGCCACGGCCCGTTGTGCTCGGCGATGCCCTGCAGTTCGGCGAGTATGTGGATCGGATCCACCGCCATTTTGAGCGGATGGGCGTTCTCCACGGCGTGGATCCCACGAAGACTCAGCCGCATTGATGGCTGGCGATACGTCGAACCAAAGCCAGACTTCGCTGGTCACGACTCGCTTCAACGGCATGATCGTGGAAGTGGGCCTGAACAACGGTCGGCTCAACTTGGTGACGCGAGAGCTACTTCGCGCGTTGAACACCGTGCTGTCCGATATCGGCGTTCGTACGGACATCCGTTGCCTGATCCTTCACGGCGGACAAGCTAGGGCGTTCTGCGCGGGAAGCGACATCAAGGAGTTTGTCGACCTCAAAGCGAACGCCAGCGAGCGGAAGATTCTTTTCGAAGACATGGTCCTGCGGCGTCTCGCGCAGATGCCGATGCCGACCATCGCGGCGCTCGACGGGCCGGCGCTGGGCGGTGGCCTCGAGATCGCCCTCGCTTGCGACTTGCGCGTGTCTCGCCCCGACGTCATTCTCGGACTCACCGAGTCGCGCTTAGGCGGGCTTGCAGGCAATGGCTCCTTGCGGCTTGCACGTCTGGTGGGGCCGGCGCGCGCCAAAGAGCTGCTGTTTACCGGCGAGACAATCACCGTTGCGCACGCGATGGCGTGGGGCGTGGTCAACCGTGTCGTGAGCGAAGGTTCGGCCCTGGACGGCGCACGGGCGCTTGCCGCAACCATCGTTTCCCGCGGTCCGGTCTCCAATCGCCTCGCCAAGAAGCTCGTGGATGCGGCGCATGATCTACCTCTGGACGCCGGTCTCTCGCTGTCTACGGCGGCTCAGCAGGAGATATTCGACAGCGAAGACCTCCACGAAGGCGTATCGCCAAATTTCAAAGGCCGGTAAATAACGGAGGAAGTGCGTTGTGGAAGACGACCTTCCAACCGTTTCTGCGAGATATGCAGGGCTGTAAGAATTAACGGACGCTGCCGAGCTGTGCGGAGGCTGGCAGATCTTGAACAGTGGGGACTCAACGGCTCACGACGGTACCCAAAGGGCGTAAAAGCAGCGGAGCGCGGCGGCGAGCGACTCCGCGGGCGCGGTGTCTGCTGCGCGGAAGGCGGCGCCCGTGAAGTGGACGTGGCTGTTCCAGAAGCCGGCTGTTACCGTCCCGCCCGAGCAGTCGATGATTCTGGCGCCCCGGCGGCACACGGACTACCCCACGGGCGCCGACGGCCGTGATGGTGGCGTCCTCTATGAGGACGACGCCGTCCGGGATCACCGCTGCCTGCGGCGACGTCAGCACGCGGCCGCCCACCAGTGCCGTCACGCGCCCACCCGCCGCAGGCGTCGGCGCTGTACTACACACCGCCGTGAGCACGGCAGCGGTGGCCAGCGCCGCGGCGGCGCGCCTCACCGGGGATCCTCCGCGCCGCATCCGGATCACGGTCGGCGAGCAGGAATTGGTCTAGAACCTGGTCCGCTCGGGTTTGGAGTCGGTTGATCCACACTTCCACGGGACGCGTCGGCGGCTGGGGCAGACCGGCGGGGAAGCGTTCCGGGTGCGCGGCGTAGGCCGCGGCGAGCACGGTCGCGCGCGCCGCGATGCGCTGCTCGGCCACGCCGTGGTGCATGTCAGCGGGCGTCAGCAGGCCCAGGCCGGAGTGATGGTGCATGGTGCTCGGTGTTGTACCGCGGGAAGAACACATGGCAGTGGGCTCGGGCATCCTGAATCGAGCCGAAGCGCGTCGGGAACGCCGGGCGGTACTAGCCACGCCCCGCGAGGGCCCGGTTCTCGAGGCGGCTTAGCAGCCGCACAAGTGGCCAGAGCATCACGAAATAGATGAGGGCGGCGAGAACGATGGGCGTGGGATTGTAGGTTAGGCTCTGCGCCTGCCTCGCTTGAAACAGAAGCTCGGGCATGGCAACGACGCTGCCGAGCGACGTGAGCTTGACTACCTCGAGCGTGTTGGAGAGGAGGTCGGGCAGCACGTTGCGCACGGCCTGCGGCAGGACCACGCACAGCATGGTCTGGAGGCGCCCGAGGCCCGTGCTGCGCGCCGCCTCGGTCTGGCCCGCCGGAACGGAGTCGATGCCGGCGCGCAGGATCTCGCCATAGTAAGCACCGGTATTGAGGAAGAAGGCGATGCAGACACACGCGAACCCCCCCAACTCGAGCCCGGCAAACGGCAGCCCGGCATAGAGGAAGATCAGCAGTACCAGCGGCGGAAAGGCGCGGAAGAAATCGACCCAGGCGATCAGAGGCCAGCGCACCCAGGACTTGCGCACGCCAGCTAGCAGGCTGAGCGCCACCCCGCCGAGCAGACCGAGCGGTACCACGACGAGCGACAGCAGCACGGTATTGCCGAGCCCGGCTAGGATAATGCGCCAAGCGGCGTGGATGATCTCGAGGTTGAAGAAGGTCTGGAGCATGGCTCAGCGCTTCCAGGCCATCCTCGTCTCCAGCCAGCGGCCAAAGACCACCATGGGCAGGAACAGAATCAAGTACGCGCCCGCTCCTAGTGTGAGCGGCGACGGGTTGTAGCTGTTGGATACCGCCGACGAGGCCATGCCCAGGATCTCGCTCACGGCGACGACAGTGCCGAGGGCGGTGCCTTTAGTAATGGCGATGGTGCGGTTGGTGAGCGGCGGGATGGTGAGACGGAATGCCTGCGGCAAGACTACGTTCATCAAGGTCTGGCCGTAGGAAAGGCCGGTCGAGCGCGCGGCCTCCCACTGTCCCTTTGCGATCGAGGTGATGCCGGCCCAGAAGATCTCCTCCGAGAAGGCCATTAGCACCAGCGCGAGCGACATCAAGGTCGAGACGAAGCCAGAAGGCGAAACGTCGACGGCGGGCAAGCCGAAATAGATGAAGACGATGACGACCAGCGGCGGCAGGGCGCGGAAAAGGTCGACAATGAAGACGATCAGTAGGTTGAGGGGCCTGAAGCCGAGGCTGCGCAGGAGCGCGAGCGCCAGTCCCGAGACGAGGCCGGTGATGATGACGAGCGCCGCCAGTTCGACGGTGACCAGCATGCCGTACGCGATGTCCGGCAGATACTTGGCCATCACCTTGGCGTTGAAGAAGGTCTCGAGGAAGCGGTCCCAGTTCGACATTTTGCGCTGGCTTCAGTGCCGTTGGATTTGAGCTATGAACGCGCGTGTCCGGTGGTGGCCGGGCGTCTCGAAGATCGCAGCCGGCGTGCCCTGCTCGACGATGACGCCCTCATCCATGAAGACCACGCGGTCGGCGGCGTTGCGGGCGAAGCCCATCTCGTGGCTGACCACCAGCATGGTCATGCCGCTCTCGCGCAAGTCGCGCATCACACCTAGCACGGAGCCCACCAGCTCGGGATCGAGCGCGCTCGTGGGCTCGTCGAACAGCATGACCCGCGGCTCGAGCGCAATCGCGCGCGCGATCGCGACGCGCTGCTGCTGGCCGCCGGAGAGCTCACCGGGCGTGTGGCCGGCGCGGTTGGCGAGCCCCACCCGCGCCAGCGCCGCGTGGCCGAGCGCGTCCGCTTCGCTGCGCGACTTGCCGGCCACCTTGCGCAGCGCTAGCGTGACGTTGCCGAGCGCCGTCATGTGCGGATAGAGATTGAACGACTGGAACACCATGCCGATGCGCTGACGCGCGTGGTTGATGTCGGTGCGCGGATCGAGAAGGTCGACGCCGTCGACCACGACGCTGCCCGAGGAGGGCTCCTCGAGCCTGTTAAGGCAGCGCAGCAACGTCGACTTGCCCGAACCCGACGGCCCGATGACGAATACCAGCTCGCGCTCGGCCACCACGAGATCGACGCCCCTCAGGACATGCAGGTCGCCGAAATGCTTGTGGATGCCGCGCGCCTCGACGATGGGCTTACCGGGCATCCCCGATAGTCAACCGCACTTCAGCTCATGCGGCGTCGGATCATAGCGCGGCATGCCGGGCACGCCGTAGCCTGGCGTGATCACCCGCTCGAGGGAGTCGGGACCCGGCACGCGGCCAAACCATTTCTCCGACAGCTTGGCGATGGTACCGTCCTTTTTCATGCAATCGAGGACGTCCTGGATCTGGTTGCGCAACGCTACGCTGTCCTTGCGCAGCGGCGCCGCCCAATGCGCGCGCGTGCTGCCGAGCTCGAGGTCGGCGACGAACTGCGGGTTCTTGCTCGCGGCGTACACGATGGTCGTGTTTCCGCCGAGCGTCGCGTACGCACGGCCGGAGAGCACGGCCTGCGTCGCGTCGGGCTGGGTGTCGTAGGCTTGGACGGTGAAGCCGTGCTTTGCGCCTTCAACCTTGCTCAGCGTCTCGTAGGGCGTGCCCTTGTTGACGGAGACCACCTTGCCCTTGAGGTCGGACCAGTCCTTGATCGGCGCGGAGCCTTTCTTGATGCCGAACTGGTAAGCGGTCCACAGATAGCCGGCGGTAAAGATCATGCTTTCGGCTCGCTCCTTGGTCACCGTGGTGGGTGCCGCGATAAAGTCGTAGCGACCTGAGAGAAGACCCGGGATCAGGGTGGAGAAGCTCACGCTGTCGATCGTGATCTCGCGCTTCATTCGCCTGGCAACCTCCGTGAAGAGGTCGATCTGAAAGCCCTCGATGCCTCCGCCCAGCTTAGGCATGGCATGCGGAGCGAAGGTGCCGTCGACGCCGGTGCGCAGCGGCGGCAGGTTGGATTGAGCCAGCGCGAGGCCTGCATACAACAGCGCGCCGGCCACGATCACGGCGAAGCGGCGAGGCAGCATCAGGAGGCCCCCACGTTTGATCTAACTGTGCCGGAATTGGTACGGGCATTGTGCGATAAAACGATGGGAATCGATAGTGTGCGGACCGGGAGTCTTCGCAGGTATCATCTATCGGGTCTGCCTGCGGGTCCGATGGTGTGATTGCCGCCCCAGCAAAGTCACTGCACCGACATGGCCGAACGCATCCTCGTCATCAATCCGAACTCGACCGAAGCCGTCACGCGCGGCATCGACGAAGCAGTCGAGCCGCTGCGCCTGCCTGGCGGGCCCCCCATCGACTGCGTGACACTGAAGGAAGGCCCGCCTGGCGTCGAGACCCAGCAGCACGTCGATGGTGTGGTGGCTCCTCTTTTGGATTTGGTATCAAAGAAAGAAAAGCAGTACGCGGCGTTCGTGATCGCGTGCTACAGCGATCCCGGTCTGCATTCGCTGCGGGAGGCGACAAAAAAGCCGGTGCTCGGCATTTCCGAGTGCGGCATTCTCACTGCGCTCACCCTCGGCCAGAAATTCGGCGTCATCGCCATCCTGAACCAATCCATTGCGCGGCACCTGCGCTACGTCGGTGCGCTCGGGGTGAGCGAGCGGCTGGCCGGTGAGCTGCCAATCGGGCTCGGCGTCACCGGCCTTTCGGACGAAACGAAGACTTTCGGCCGCATGGTCGAGGTGGGCAAGGCGCTGCGCGACCAGCACGGAGCCGACGTGGTCGTCATGGGCTGCGCCGGCATGGCACGCTACCGCAAGCCGCTGCAAGATGCGATCGGCATCCCGGTGGTCGAGCCGACGCAGGCGGCGGTCGCGATGGCGATTGGGCGCGTACGCCTGAACTGGGCTGGAACCTAGGATAGATCGACGGGCAGCTCTCCGGGCAGATCGAATCGCTGGCGCGTAGTGCAGTAGCGCCTCGCGAAGAGGCGGCCAACCGGGCGGTAGTGTTCTTCTGAGATGCGCTTGGTCTTTGGATCGATGATGCCGTCGCGCGCGTGGATGAGCAGGATTTCGCCCACGACCAGTTCGCGTTCGGGACCGAACTCGATGCGGCGCTCGACCTTGCACTCCAGCGAGGCGGCCGCCTCGCCGATGCGGGGATGCCGGACCACTCTCGCCGGCACCGGCGTCAGGCCCGTCTTCGCGAACTCACTTTCTGTTTCCGGAATCTCGGCGCTCGAGGCATGCATCGCATTCGCGGTGGCCTCGTCGGCGAGGTTGACCACGAATTCGCCGGTGCGCCGGATGTTCTTGAGGGTGTGCTTCATCGCGCCGTCGGAGCGCAGGTTGAAGCTCAGGATGCACAGCGGCGGCTCTTCCCCGATTACGTTGAAGAAGGAAAACGGGGCGCAATTGGCGACGCCGTTCTCGCTCCAGGTCGACACCCACGCGATCGGCCGCGGTATCACCAGGCCGATGAGCAGCTTGTAGCACTCCTGAACGGGCAGGCGCGCGAGCTCGAGGTCCATAGTGGCTCGCGGCTAGTCGTTTGCCGGTGTGACTTCGGCCCCGACGCGCTCGACAATTAGGCGATAGTGCTCCGGGCGCCGGTGCGCAGCGAAGTTGAACATGGTCTTCTTCAGGTTGGCGGCGAGGTCGATGTCGCAATTGCAGCAGATGACCTCGTCCTCCTCGGTCTGGCTCTTTGCCGCGATCTCCCCGGTAGGGGCCACGATCAGCGAGTGGCCGAACATGCGGAAGCCGTCCTCGAAACCGGCCTTGGCGGTCTCGATGAGCCAGGTGGCGTTCTGGAACGCCATCGACTGCGCCATGATCAAGTGGTGATGCACGCGCAGCGCCGGCGCCTCGTCGTAGTGCAGGTTCTCGGTCGGCGTGTTGAAGCCGAGCGCCACGATCTCGGCACCCTGCAGTGCGAGCACCCGGAACGCCTCGGGCCAGCGCCGATCGTTGCAGATCAGCATGCCGGTGATGGTGTCGAGGTAGCGCCACACGCGGAAGCCCAGGTCGCCGACCTCGAAGTATTTCTTCTCGAGATGCTGGAAGGCTGCCTTGGGCTTATGGTCGGCGTGGCCAGGCAGATGGATCTTACGGTACTTGCCCACGATCGAGGCGTCGGCGCCGACCAGGATCGCGGCATTGAAGCGCCGCCCCTCGGGCGTCAGCTCCGCGTAGCCGATGTAGAAACCAACGCCCAGTTTTTTCGCCTCGTCGAACAGCGGCTGGGTTTCGCGGGATGGCATGCTCTTCTCGAAGAACGCGGCGTCGACTTCGGCTTGATTCTCCATCCACCATCGCGGAAAGAAAGTGGTGAAGGCAAGCTCTGGGAATACGACGAATTTCGCACCCATGCTGTGCGCTTCTCTCAGCAGATTCTTCAATCTGGAAACAGCAGCAGCACGAGAGTGCGCCTTGTTGAGCGCTCCGAGCTGGGCGGCGGCGATCCTGAGGTGTCTGGCCATGGCGTTATCCGATGAAGTTTCTGAGACGGCGCGCGGGCCCGTCGATCGTGCCGGCGGCAGCGGCCACCGGGCCGGGCAACCCGCGCGCCAGATACTGTCCCGATCCGCGGGTCGCCTTCAATTCGCCGCCCTCGACGACGATGCGTCCACGACTTGTCACGATCTGTGGCCAGCCCTTGTAGACATGACCTTCGTAGGGCGTGTACCCGACAGCATCATGCAGCATCGAATAGTCGACGCGCTTTTCAACTTCGGGGTCCCAGATGGCGATGTCGGCATCGGATCCGATCGCGATCGTGCCCTTGCGAGGGTACAGGCCGTACATGCGGGCATGGTTGGTCGCGGTGAGCGCTACGAATTGATTGATGCTGAGGCGTTTCTTCAGCACGCCCTCGGAAAAGAGGATCGGCAGGCGCATCTCGATACCGGGCACGCCGTTGGCCATCTCCTTGAACGTCGTCTGATCGCCGCGCGGGATCTTCGCGGTCTCATCGAACCGGTACGGTGCGTGATCGGAGGAATAGACCTGGAAGGTGCCGTTACCAAGCCCCGCCCAGATCGCCTCCTGCGCCGCCTTGTCGCGCAGCGGCGGACTGCAGCACCATTTCGCCCCTTCCACGCCGGGGCGATCCATGTCCTCGGCAGTAAGCACTAGATACTGAGGGCAGGTTTCCGCGTAGATCCTCGCGCCGAGGGTTTGCGCGGCGCGAATGGTGTTCGTCGCCTCGGGGCTCGAAACGTGGACTATCAACACCGGCACGCTCAGTAGGCGAGACAGCACGATGATCCGATGCGTCGCCTCGGCTTCGGCGAGCGAGTCATGCGCGACACCGTGAAACTTCGGCGCCCCATGCCCGCGTTCGATGAGGCGCTTGGCGAGCCAGCGAATCATGTCGTCGTTCTCGGCGTGCACCATTACCAGTGCGCCCTCGCGATCGGCAGCGCTGAGGACTTCGAGCAACTGGTAGTCCTCGAGGCGCCACTTCGGATAGGTCATGTAGACTTTGAACGAGGTGATGCCGCCTTTAATCGCTGCCGGAAGCTCTTCGTTTAGGACTTTGTCGGTGGGTTCGCCGATGATCAGATGGAACCCGTAGTCGATGACGGCTTTGCTGCGCGCGCGTTCATGGTAGTCGGCAACGGTCGTAGTGACCGACGTGCCGCGATGCTGGGCCGCGAATGGAATGATGGTGGTCGTTCCGCCAAACGCCGCGGAGACCGTACCGCTGTAGAAGTCATCGGCGGACATGATGCCCATCCCGGAGAGCTGCTCGATATGGCAGTGGCTGTCCATGCCACCGGGAAGCACATAACGGCCCCTGGCGTCAATATCGCGCGCACCTGCCGGAAGATGATCCGCGATGGAGACGATCTTCTGCCCTGTGGCTGGTCAGAGCGCAGCATAATGCCACTCGCCCTTCAGCAGCCTCATTAAGACGACAGGCCGCGAAGGACCTGTGGGTATTGTCTCTCGGCGCCACATCACCGCTCCTGCCAGCGCAGGCACTTAGCCATGCTATTAGGCAGACAGGCACTTAATCGCTGCGACTCACCGTCCACTTTCGACCAGCCGTTGTCCCGTGTAACCGGAACGGGGCCGCTCTAACCTCATCGACTCGGAGCGAACGTGAGAATCGCATTCGCATATGCAGCATGGTTTGTCGCGCTTTGCTGTTGGGCAAGCGACCAGGGGAACCGCTTTCTAGCATTCCCGAGCGACGTAAGCACCACGACATTCGACTTGGTACTCAAGCCCGGTAGGTTTAGTGTCACCAGCACGACGATTGATCATCCCTGGATGATGCAATTCAAATTGAAGGTGCGCAGCACACTGCAAACCTATTGCGCAGGCCCCGCTGGAAAATATCCTGCCCCCGCAGACCTTCTCACGCTTGGCCCAGTGATATGCCGGTTAAAAGCATTGAGAAGGCGAAAGCCGTTTCTTCCGAAGGATCCGCCGGCCCGCACCACGTGCGGCGTGCAGCTTTCGGCCGGCATGAAGATCGAGATCGAGTGCATCGCGCTCGCCGGCTGAGCCCGGCGGGTGCCGCCGCGGCGCGCTATGCAGTCTCGTGGCTGCGCTCGATCTTGCGCTTGATGTGCTCGCCTGCCGTGATCACCGGGTAGCGCGCCTTCTCGCCCGCGGCGAGGCAGCTCGGCACGCACTCGATGCGCTGGTCGTAGTTCGGATGCACGAACATGCCGATCGAAAGGCGGCGGCTCTGCGCCATGCCGAGCGGCGGGTTGACGACGCGATGCAGCGTCGAGGCCCAGCGCTCGTTGGTCCAGCGCGCCATCATGTCGCCGAGGTTGACGACGAATTCTCCCGGCTGCGGGCGCACGCCGGCCCAACTGCCGTCGGGCATGCGCACCTCCAGGCCGCCCTCGGCGTCGGTGGCGGCGAGGATCGTCATCGCGCCGTAGTCGGTATGCGCGCCCGTGCGTAGCTGGCCGGGGAGCGGCGGCTTCTCGAGCACCGGGTAGTGATGGCAGGACATGATGCTGAAGTGGCGATCGAGCGTGCCGTCGAAGAACCCTTCCGGAAGCCGCAGCGCCGCGGCGAAGACCCGCATCATGTCGCGCGCCAGGCGCTCGCACTCTCGGTAGAGCGAGACCAGCGTCGCCGCGAGGCCGGCGGGCTCGTCGGGAATCACGTTCGGCGCGTAGCTCGTCGCCGCCTCGGGCAGCTTGGCGTAGTACGCGCGGTGATCGTCGACCGGGCCGAGGAACACGCTTTCGCGCAGGTCGGGCGGCGTCTGCTCGCCGAGCGTATAGGCGAGCCCGCGCGTCGCGAAGCCGTGGTAGCCGCGCTGCTTCGAAGGACCGCTCGGGTGCCAGCGGTTTTTCGCTTCCACCGGTAGATCGAAGAACCCAAATAGCTCCCGCTGCGCGCGCGCCAGCAGCTCTTGCGGGAAACCATGGCCGGAAATGATGAGAAAGCCGGTCTGCTCGCAGGTGCGCGCGATTTGATCGGCCACCGCTCGCTTGCGGGCGAGTTCGTTGCCGAGGAACGGACTGATGTCGATTGTCGGTACCGCGCTCATGGTTCCTCCGCTCCTAGGCCGCTTGCGAGAGTTCCGCGTCGACCAGGCGCTCGTAGGGCGGGTCGCTGCGGATGAGTCCGCCCGAGACGAGCGCCGCCTTGAGGCGCAAGTAAGGCGTCGGCGGCAGCTCCGGTGTCTTCGCCCACAGGCCGCTTGTGCGATAAGCGGTGACGATGCGCGTCAACGCTGCGCGCGACAGCTTCGGCAGGAAGGTGGCCACCGCGTCGGCGACCGCGGCCGGCGTCGCGGCGAAGAGCGCGGCCTGCGCGCGCGCCATACCGCGCACGAGGCACCGGCAGGCTTCGCGCCGCGCGCGGGTGAAGCGGCGCGGCGCATAGAACGTCGTGTAGGCGATGTCGCCGCGCTCGCTGAAGCGATGCCAGACGTGCCCGCGGCCTTCGCTCACCAAGGCATCGGCATAGGGCTCGAACACCTGCACCACGTCCACCGCGCCCCGGCGGTAGGCATCGAGGTTGCGCGCCATCGGCCGCACGCGGCGCTCGGCGATCGCCGCCGGGTCGAGCCCGGCGCGCTGCAGGTCGTCCTGGAACGTCATCCACGGCGTCGGCACGTCGCCCGCCGGCGCGACGCGCAGGCCGACGAGGTCGTGCCAGCGGAAAGCGGCCTTGCGTGTGCGCCCGACAAGGAGGAACGGGTCGCGCGCCACGACCTGCCCGAAGCACACCAGCGAGCAGGCGGGGTCGGCGTCGTGGTGCATCATGACGCGCATCGGCCCGCCCCATGAGACATCGACGCTTCCTTCCAGGAGCGCGGTCGCCGTGCGCGAGGTGCTCGGCGAGACGACGTGGCGGATGCCGAGCCCTTCGCTTTCCCAGTAGCCGCCGGCGAGCGCGAGGTAGAACGGCACGTACGGCACCGCGCGCATGTTCTCGCACAGCGTGAGACGCATGCGCGCTCAGACTTCCTTTAGATATTTCGTTTCGAGCTCCCGCCAATGGCGCGAGTTCACCGCCTCCTCGCGGTCGCTGAAGGTGGCGAGCTCGGACTCGATCGCGGCGGTATCGCCGTCGCGCTTCAGCACGGCAAGCACGCGCTTCGCCGCTGCGATCGCTGCGCGGTGCGTCTGCGAAGGATAGACGCCGATGCGGTAGCCCATCGCCTCGAGCTCGCGCGCCGACAGCACCGGCGTCTTGCCGCCCTCGAAGATGTTGACGAGCGCCGGCTTCTTCAGCTGGCGCGCCGCCGCGGCGAGCTCTTCGCGCGACTGCGGCGCCTCGAGGAAACCGACGTCCGCGCCGGCCTCGAGGTACGCGTTCACGCGGTCGATCGCCGCCTGCAGGCCTTCGATGGCACGCGCATCCGAGCGGGCGATGATCACCATGTCGGCGTCGCGGCGGGTGTCCACCGCCGCCTTGATCTTGCCCACCATCTCGGCCTTCGAGACGACCTGCTTGCCCTCGTAGTGCCCGCATTTCTTCGGCGAGACCTGGTCCTCGAGGTGGAACGCCGAGATGCCGGTCTTCTCGTACTCCCGCACGCTCCGCACCACGTTTAGGGCGTTGCCGTACCCGGCGTCCATGTCGGCGATCACCGGGATGTCGACCGTGTCCACGGTGCGCGAGATCCATTGCGTCACCTCGCTCAGGGTGATGAGCCCGATGTCCGGATAGCCGTTCGAACGCGAATAGCCGCCGCCGGTGAGGTAGACGGCATCGAAGCCGGCTACCTGCACCAGGCGCGCGGTGAGGGTGTCGTAGGCGCCCGGCACGACGACGTAGCGGAGCCCAGCGATCAGCTCGCGCAGCTTCTTCCTGGGATTCATGCGGCGACCTCTTATGAAAGGCGCTGCCGCAGCACGTAATGCAGCAGGCCGCCGTGGCGGAAATAGTCAACCTCTCGCTTCGTGTCCAGGCGCGCGAGCAGGCGCAGGCGCTCGCGCATGCCGTCGCCGCGCGTGATCGTGCACTCGAGTCGGCTGCGCGGCGCCATGCCGCCGCCGATGCCGGCGACGTCGATCAGCTCATCGCCCTTGAGCCCGAGCGTCTTGCGCGTCACGCCGGCGGGCAACTCGAGCGGCAGCACGCCCATGCCGACGAGGTTCGAGCGGTGGATGCGCTCGAAGCCCTCGGCGATGACCGCGCGCACGCCGAGCAGGTGCGTGCCCTTCGCGGCCCAGTCGCGCGAGGACCCGGCGCCGTACTCCGAGCCGGCGATCACGACGAGCGGCACGCCCTCGGCGCGGTAGCGCGCCGCCGCGGCGTGGATCGGCATGCGCTCGCCGTCCGGATAGTGCACCGTGCAGCTGCCCTCGACCTCCGGGGTCATCTCGTTGCGCGCGCGGGTGCTGGCGAACGTGCCGCGGATCATGACGTCGTGGTTCAGGCGCCGCGCGGCATAGTTGACGAAGTCGCGCGGCGCGATGCCGAGCGAGGCGAGATATTGCGCGGCGGGCGTGCCGGCCGAGATCGCGCCGATCGGCGAAATGTGGTCAGTGGTGAACATGTCGCCGAACATGGCGAGCACGCGCGCCCCACGGATATCGCCCGGCTCCTCGGGCTCGGCGCGCATGGCGTCGAAAAAGGGCGGCCGGCGGATGAACGTGCTCGCTTCCTTCCACGGGAACGTTGTGCCGGTGCCGGAGGCAAGCGCGCGCCACTGCGGCGAGCCCTCGCCTACCTCGGCGTAACGTTCGCGGTAAAGCGCCGGGTTGATCGTCTCCGCGATGACGCTGTCGATCTCGCCGCGCTCCGGCCATACGTCGCGCAAATAGACCGGTCGCCCCTGCGCATCCTCGCCGAGCGGCTCGGACTCGAGGTCGACCAGCACGCTGCCGGCGAGCGCGTAAGCGACCACGAGCGGCGGCGACGCGAGGAACGCGGCGCGCACCGCCGGATGCACGCGGCCCTCGAAATTGCGGTTGCCGGAAAGGACCGCGACGGTGGTGAGGCCGCCGGCCTTGATCGCCTCGTCTACCTCGCGCGGCAGCGGCCCGGAATTGCCCATGCAGGTCATGCAGCCGTAGCCCGCCGGCTGGAAACCGAGCGCGTCAAGCGCTTGCTGCAAGCCGCTCTTCGCGAGGTAGTCGGCGACCACGCGCGAGCCGGGCGAAAGCGAGGTCTTCACCCATGGACGCGGCTTCAGCCCGCGCGCCACCGCATTGCGCGCGAGCAGCCCCGCGCCGATCATGACCGCAGGATTCGAAGTGTTCGTGCAGCTCGTGATGGCGGCGATGACGACGTCGCCGTCTTTCAACGTCTTTCCTGCCTTTTCCTTTTCGACCAGTTTCCGAAAAGCGGAAGGCGCTAGCGCGAGCGGCACGCGGTCCTGCGGCCGGCTCGGGCCCGACACGCTCGGCTCGACCATCGAGAGATCGATCTCGAGAATTTCGGTGAATTCGGGCGGCGGCGTATTCGCGTCACGCCACAGACCCTGCGCCTTGCAATAGGTTTCCACCAGCGCGACCTGCGTCTCGTCGCGTCCCGTGAGCCGCAGGTAGCGCAGCGTCTCCGCGTCCACCGGGAAGAATCCCATCGTGGCGCCGTTCTCCGGGCTCATGTTGGCGATGGTCGCTCGGTCGGGAAGCGAGAGCTCGGCGACGCCCGGGCCGAAGTACTCGACGAACTCGTCCACCACCTTATGCCGGCGCAGCGTTTGCGTCACGGTGAGGACGAGATCGGTGGCGGTCACACCAGGGCGCAGCTCGCCGACGAGCCGGCAGCCGACGACTTCGGGCACCAGCATCGCAACCGATTCGCCGAGCGCGCCGGCGCCGCCCTCGAGCCCGCCGACGCCCCAGCCGAGGATGCCGAGGCTGTTGATCATCGACGTGTGGCTGTCCATGCCGAGGACCGAATCGGGATAGGCGATGCGCCGACCTTCGCGCTCGGCGGTCCACACGACGCGCGCGAGATGCTCCAGATTCACCTGGTGGCAGATGCCGTTCCCCGGCGGCACGATGCGCAGGTTCGCGAACGCCTGCCCGCCCCAGCGCAGGAAGGCATAGCGCTCGGCGTTGCGCTGCAGCTCGAGCGCTTGGTTCTGCACAGCGGCGTCCGGCGTGCCGTAGGCATCGACCATCACCGAGTGGTCGACGATCAGGTCGATCGGCACGGAGGGATTGAGGCGCGCCGGATCGCCGCCGAGGCGGATCATCGCGTCGCGCATCGCGGCGAGGTCACCGAGCAGCGGCACGCCGGACGAATCGGGCATCAGCACGCGGGTAAAGCGGAACGCGATCTCGCGCTCGGCGCGTCGCGTCGCGAGCCATCCGGCGACCGCGGCGATGTCCGCGCCATCCGATCGCCCCTCGGCGTGCTGGCGCAGCACGTTTTCCAGCACGACCTTGAGGGAGAACGGCAGGCGCGATACACCGGCGAGGCCCCGAGCCTCTGCCGCTTCCAAACTGTAGTAATCGAACGCCGCGCCGCCGACCCGTAGCTCGCGCCGCGTGGCGCGCCCGTCGATGCTCATTTCATCAGTTCGTCAGAGCGGACGATCCTCGACTTCGCCATCGCGGCAATGTAATCGAGCGACCACTTCTGATTCTCCTCAACCGTATGCCCGCCCCAGGCGTGGGCGATCGTGAGATCGCTCACCACAGTGGTCGGGAAGCCAAGCTGCCAGGCGTCGACCGCCGTGGTCGCCACCGCGAGCGAGGTGGACCAGCCGATGAGCTGCAGCGAACCGACGTCGAGCTCGCGCAGCGTGATCTCGAGGTCGGAAGCGAAGAACGCGCTGTAGCGGCGCTTGTGCACCACGATGTCCTTGTCTGGCTGGAAGAGTTCGGGAACCGGCTCCTGGCCGGGCTTCCAGATCTCGTTGGCGAGCTCCCAGAACTTGAGGAACCACTTGTCAGTGGCCGGCGCGCACTGCAAACAAAGACTACCGGCATGTCTTTGCCGCGCGCCCACGCGAGGTAGGCCTTGACGCGGGGAAGGATCGCGCAGCGCATCTCGACCGCGCGCGCTTCGGGTGCGATCGAGTCCCGCGTCATGTCGAGGACGAGGACCGCCTCGCGCATGGATGCGCTCAGCCGACCTTGCGCACCGCGCTCGGTGCCTTGGCGAGCGGCCGCAGCTTCTCGAGGATCTCGGCCGTGGTGCCGACGTCGGCGTATTTCGCCGCCATGTCGAAGAGGTTCACCGCGTGCGATGCGGCGCAGCGGTCGTACACCGCGTCGTGAGGTACGAGCACGCGGAAGTTGTAGGCGAAGCCGTCCACCACGCTGCCGCGCACGCAGCCGCTGGTGGTGCAGCCGGTGACGACGAGCGTGTCGGCGCCGAGATCGATGAGGTGGCTCGCGAGCGGCGTGGCGAAGAATGCGCTCGGGTGCTTCTTCGGCAGCAGCACGTCGCCTTCGCGCGGCGCGATCTCCGTCGGAAACTCGTAGCCCTTCTGCGGGATGTCCATGATCGCCGGGACCTTCTCGGCCAGGCGGCCGCCGTCGGTGGCCTTGTTCTTCGGCGCGACGTGCGGGTAGAGCACCGGCCATTCGTTGCGGCGGAATTCCGCAAGCAGCACGGCGATGTTGCGCATCGCGTTCCAGCCCGCCTCGCCGCAGGAGGTCGGATATTCCTTGATCGCCTCCCAGAAAGGCTTGGGCGTCGTGCCGATGGTGCGGTACTGCACGTCGATGATCAGCAGCGCCGGGCGCTTGCCGACGCCGCCGGGACGGCCGAAGCCGGCCGCGAAAGTCTGCTTCTGATCTTCCTCGCTGACGATGCCGTCCCAGGGTTTCATGCGCGGCTCTCCTTCCTCATTTCAGTCTAGGCGGACCTATAATTATCAGTCAAATCGATGGCGTTGATTCTTTTCATCCACACTGTAAATAGGTGAGCGGAACGCCGGATCTCAATCTGCTGCCGGTGTTCGAGGCGCTGCTGCGCCACGGCAACGTGACGCGCGCCGCGGCCGACATGGGACTCACGCAATCGGCCATGAGCAGCGCGCTCGGGCGGTTACGCCGCCAGCTCGGCGATCCGCTTTTCGTGAACACGCGCGCCGGCATGCTGCCGACGCCGCGGGCCCTCGAGCTCGCGCCCTCGCTCACCGATGCGCTGGCGATGGTGCGCCGGGCGCTCAACGGCCGCGAGGCGTTCGATCCGCGCCGCACCGCGCGCAGCATGCGCGTGTACATGACCGACGTCGGGGAGACGGTGCTGCTGCCGACGCTCATGCGCCACCTCCACCAGCACAGCCCGGTGATGCGCCTGGAGACCGCGCAGCTTCCGGCGGCCGAGCTCGCCGTGCGCATGGAGACCGGCGACATCGATCTCGCCGTCGGCTACCTGCCGCAGCTGCGCGACAAGATCCGCCGCGCGCGGCTCTTCGAGGAGCACTACGTGTGCATGACGCGGCCCGACCATCTGCTCGGCCGCAGCGGCGCGCTCACGCTCAAGGAATTCCTTGCGGCGCGCCACGTCCTCATTTCCTCGATGGGCTCGGGCCACCAGCAGCTCGAGCGCGCGCTCGCCGAGCACGGCGTCGAGGAGAACGTCGCGCTGCGCGTGCCGCATTTCGTGGTGATCCCGCTCATCGTGGCGGGCACCGACCTGATCGTCAGCCTGCCGAGCCGCGTCGCCGAGGCCTCCGCCCGCCTGGTGAAGATGAAGGTGCACCCGCTGCCGATTCCCATCCCGAGCTTCGACGTCTCGCTCTACTGGCATCCGCGCGTCGAGAACGACTCGGCGAATCGCTGGCTGCGCGAGGCGCTGCTGCAACTCTTCGGCGACCACAAGCGCCGGACATGACGGCGGAAAAAACCCCGGTCTTCCTCCTCACCGGCTTTCTCGGCAGCGGCAAGACGACGCTCCTCAACAAGGCGCTCAAGGACCCCGCGCTCGCCAACACCGCGGTGGTGGTGAACGAGCTCGGCGAGATCGGCCTCGACAACGTAGTGATCGCGCAGGCGACCGACAACGTCGTGCTGCTCGACGCCGGATGCCTGTGCTGCGCGAACACCGGCGCGCTGCATGAGACGCTCGCCGACCTGAACGGCCGCCGCGCGCGCGGCGACATCCCGCCCTTCGAGCGTGTGATCATCGAGACGAGCGGCGCCGCCGACCCCGCGCCGCTCCTGAACGTGCTGCTCGGGCACCCGCTGGTCACCGCGGCGTACGCCTTCGAGGCCACGGTGTGCGCCGTCGACGCGCAGCACTTCCTCCCCTCGCGCACCGAGTACCCGGAGCTCGACAAGCAGGCTGCCGTCGCCGAGCGCATCTACGTCACCAAGCGCGACCTCGCCGATCCGACGGCCGCGTTGGATCTCGTGGAGCAGCTCAATCCCGAGGCTGAGGTGCTGGACGCCCCGGCGGCGCTTTTTTCCACTTGGGGAAAGGAGAAGAAATACCAAGTCTCCTTGAACACCAAGGGCAGGATCGGTCCGCGCGAGCACTTCTCGGGCATTCGCGCGCACGCCTTTCGGCCGCCTCCACCGGTGACCTGGGCGGGTTGGTCCGCGTGGTCGCGGCTCGCCACGGCGGAGTTCGGCGCGAAGCTCATACGGGTGAAGGGACTGCTGCACATGGAGGATAGCGGCGAGGTCGCTTTCGTGCAGGCCGTGCAGGGCGTGTTCCATGCGCCGCAACGCTTCCGCGAGTGGCCGGATGCGGATCACGGCAACCGCCTCGTCGCTGGCACGCAGGCCCATTACTCAATGCAGGAACTCAGGGAAAGGCACGCACGACGATGACGGACTTCATATTGCGCGGCGGCACGCTCGTATTCCCGGACAAGCCGCCCGAGAAAAAAGATGTGCTGGTGAAGGGCGGGAAGATCGATTCGCTGCTCGCCCAGGGCGCCGCGGCGCCCGGCGTGCCCGAGCAGTCGGCGGCGGGGCTGCACGTCTTCCCCGGCCTCATCGACTGCCATGTGCACTTCGGCATGGGCGAGAAGATCACCGAGTACTCGACCGAGACCGCCAACGCCGCGCAGGGCGGTTTCACCACCGTGCTCGGCTACTTCCTCAACAACGAGGCCTACGGCGACGTCTTCCGCCGCGAGCTCGAGCACGCGGTCGCGCGCGCGCATGTCGACTTCGGCTTCCACTTCAGCACCGCCAACGAGCTGCACATCAAGGAGCTCGGCGAGTACGTGAAGGAGTACGGCGTCACGTCGTTCAAGTACTTCATGAACTTCAAAGGCGAGGAAGGCCGCTATCTCGGCCTCGACGGCACCGACGACGGCTACTTCTACGATCTCCTCAAGGAATCCGCGCGCGTTGGACGGCCGATCGTCGTCTGCCACACCGAGAACATCGAGATCGTCAACCGCGAGCGGCGCAAGGTCCAGTCGGCCGGCGGAACCACGCTGAAGGACTGGTCCGCTTCCAAGCCGGCGATCACCGAGTCCGAGCCCGCGCTGCGCGCCATGTACCTCGCCGAGGAGCTCGGCGCGCGCGTGTACTTCCCGCACATCTCGTCGCGCAAGGCGCTGGACGTGATCCGCTTCTGGCGGCAGCGCTTCAAGGACGTGATCGTCGAGACCTGCCCGCACTACCTCACGCACACGGAGGACTCGGAGCTCGGCGGCATGGGCAAGGCGAATCCGCCGTTCCGCACGAAGGACGACCTCGAGGCGATCTGGGAAGCGATCTTCGACGGCACGGTCGACCTTGTCGCCTCCGACCACAATGCGCGCAAGAAGGTCAACAAGGACAAGCCGCTCTGGCTCGCCTCGCAGGGCTTCCCCGCCACAGCGAGCATGCTGCCGGTGATGCTCTCGGAGGGCTATCACAAGCGCAAGCTCCCGCTGCAGCGCATCTGCCAGCTCCTCGCCACCGTGCCCGCGAAAGTGTTCGACATCGCGCCGCTCAAGGGCTCGCTCGCTCCCGGCGCGGACGCGGACTTCACGCTGGTCGACCTCGACAAGGAGCGTGTGCTGCACGCCGCCGACTTCGCCTCCTACGCCGAGTACAACCTGCACGAAGGCTGGAACTTCAAGGGCTGGCCGGTGCGTTCGATCTCGCGCGGCGTCACCGTGATGGACGAGCACAAGGTGGTCGGCGAGGGCGGCCACGGCAAATACCTGTGGCGCCGCATCGGGCAGCCGCCCATTCCCGGCAAGACGAGATAGGAGGACATCGACAATGGCGAAAAGCGACAACCCCGCACGCGCGCAGGCGGCCGCCAACACGCGCAAGCTGATCGCATGGGCGGTCGAGGCGGTCGGCAAGCCGCTGCCAGAGCCGGTGCGCCGGCGTGCGGCGATCATCCTCTCGGACGACATTGGCGCCATGGTCGCCGGGTCGCTGGAAACGCCGGTTGCGCGGGCGCGCGACGGGCTGTTGCGCAGCTCGTCGGGCAAGGTGGAAGCGACCGTGCTCGCCAAAGGCGCGCCGCGCGCCGACCGCTATGCCGCCGCAGCGGCGAACGGCATGGCGATCACCTGGTGCGAGCTCGACGAGGGCTTTCGCAACGCCTCGTGCCACGGCGGCGCGTACACGATTCCGGCGCTCCTCGCCGAGGCGGAGGCGCAGGGCCACAGCGTCGAGGAAGTGCTGCGCGCGCTCGCCGTCGCGTACGAAGTCACCACGCGCTTCGCGCTCGCCTTTCCGTTTCCCGTGTTCAACGTGCATCCGCACGCCGCGTTCGCCACCATCGGCGGCGCGGCGGCGGCGTCGCTGGTTCGCCGGCAGGATGCGAACACCATGCTCTCGGCAGTGACGGGGGGCGCGAGCATGTCGTTCGCCGGCCCGTTCGACACCGCGGTCGAAGGCGCGCTCATCCGCAACGCCTGGACTTCGGCCGGGGCTTGGATCGGCCTGCGCGCCGCGGACTGGGCGGAAGGCGGGAGCGGTGGCAACGACGTCACGCCGTACGATGTGTTCGTCGGCGCCTACAACACACGCGCGATTCCCGAGGCGCTGGTCGAGGGGCTGGGCAGCGTCTGGTCCGTGACGAACGGCTACCACAAGGTCTACGCCTGCTGCGGCTACGCCCACGCCGCCATCGAGGCGACGCTCGAGCTGCTCGGGCGGATGCACTCGCGGCGAAGTTCTCGATCCCGCATGCCATCGCCGCGACCGTGCAGCTCGGCACGGCGGGCGCGCGCGCCTTCACCGACGACAAGCTGCACGACGAAGGCATCGCCAAGCTGCGCAAGCGCGTTCGCTTGCAGCCCTACCCCAATGTGAAGCCCTGGCCGAACGACCGGCCGGCGCGCGTGACGATGCGCTTCGACGACGGCGCAGAGATGAGCGCAATCGTCGAAAGCGCGCGCGGCGGAGCGGACAAACCCTTCGACGAGCCGACGCTGCTTTCGAAGCTCGCGGAGAACGCGGGCAGCGTGTTTCCCGCCGTGCCCGGCGCTCTGACGGACATCATCCGCGGCGACAAGACGCTCCTCTCCAAGGGATGGCGCGAGGTCGTTGCCCACATGGTGAAGTCGTGACGCTCGCGCGCGAGCTCGTGCGCGCGCTGCGCGGGGCCGCGCAGCGCCCGCTGCCGGAGAGCGCCGCGCTCGCGGCGCGGCTGCATCTTCTCGACGCCATCGGCGTCGGACTCGCCTCGGCCGGATCGCCGATCGGCGCGGCCTACCGGGCGTTCGCCGCCGAGATCGCCAAGGGCGGACCGGCGACCGTATTCGGCCAGGCGACAGGCGCGAGCGCCGCCGACGCGGCGCTCATCAACGGCGGGCTGATCCACAGCCTGGAGTTCGACGATACGCATACCGGCTCCATCGCGCACGGCAGCGCGGTGCTCGCCGCCGCGGCGCTCGCCGTGGCCGAGGCGCACGACGCGACCGGCGCGGCGCTGCTCGGCGCGTACGCGCGAGGGTGGGAAGTACTGATCCGCTTCGGCCTCGCGGCGCCGAACGGCTTCCATGCCAAAGGATTCATGAGCACTTCGGTCACCGGCACGCTCGCATCGGCGCTGCTCGCCGCCGAGCTGATGGGGCTGGATGAAGACCGCACGGTCGCCGCGATCGGCATCGCGCTCAGCCAGGCCTCGGGGGTGATGGAGTTCCTCACCAACGGCTCGTCAGTGAAGTCGCTGCATCCGGGCTGGGCAGCCCACGGCGGCGTGGTGGCGGCGATCCTCGCGCGCTCGGGAATGACCGGACCCGAGACTTCGCTCGACGGCAAGCATGGGCTCTTCCGCCAGTTCACGGGCGACGAAGCCGCCGCCGGTCGATTTCGCGGATTGATCGCCGACCTCGGCCACGAATGGCACCTGCCGAAAGCGGCGTACAAGTTCTATCCCTGCTGCCACTACCTGCATCCGTTCATCGAGGCAGCCGGCAAGCTCGCCGAGCGTGGCGTGCGCGCGGGCGACGTCGAGCGCGTCCTCTGCCGCGTGCCGCAAGGAGAAGCGGCGGTGATCTGCGAGCCGTGGGAACGCAAGCAGGCGCCCGAGACCGGCCACGCCGCGCGCTGGAGTCTGCCGATCACCGTCGCCGCGCAGCTGGTGGAGGGAAAGGTCGACCTCGCGACGTTCGAAACGCCGGCGAGCGAGGCCGTGCGCAGCCTCGCGCGCCGCATGCAATGGGAGCCACTGCCCGGCGCGCGCTTCCCGGAGCGCTTCGAAGCCGAGGTCGTCTGCGAGACGAAAGGCACGACGAGCGAGACCGTGCGCATCGACGACGTCTTCGGCAACCACACGCAGCCGCCGGGTGCAGACGCAGTGGTCGCCAAGTTCCGCGCCAATGCCGCCCGCTCGCTGAAGAAGGATGCGGCGGAAGCGCTAGAGCGTGCCGTGCAGCAGCTCGTCCCGGCCCGCGACCTAAACGCGCTGTCGCAGGCGCTACGGCAGGTTCATTAGAAGTTACTTCTTGACCAGCTTGGCCGCCGCGATGCCGGCGAGGCGGCCCATGTTGGTCGCCGTCATCAGGCCCGAGCCGGAGAGATAGCCCCAGTCCGCCGGGCCGGAAAGGCCGCGTGCCGCGCCGCCGCCGGCGAAGAGGTTCGGGAACGGCGTGCCGTCCTTCCTGAGCACGCGCATCTCCGTGTTCACTTCCAGCCCGCCCTGGGTATGCGTGAGTGCGCCGGCGATCTTCGAGGCGCAGTACGGCGGCTTGAGCATGGGCTTGCCCTTGAAGTTACGGCCGAACTCGTCCGCCTTTTCGCCGCGCACGGCGGCGGCGACGTCGGCGAACGTCTGCGCAAGCGCCTTCGGATCGCAGCCGATGAGCCGCGCGATCGCCTCGACGGAATCGCAGCGCTTGATGGCGCCCGCCTCTTTCGCCTCCACGTGGCTCGCCTGCTGCATGGCAATGGCGTCGCAGCGCTCGTCCCAGATGGCCCAGGCCACCGCGCCGGGCTGGCGATGGACCTTCAGCGCCTGCTCCGAATAGCCGGCGTTCTCGTTCGAAAAGCGCTTGCCGTGCACGTTCACATGGAAGCCGCCTTCGGTCACCGTGGCCCAGTTGAGGTGCACGCCGTGCGGAGTAGCCATCGCGCCGTGGCCCTGAAATGACCCCATGTCCTTGAGCGAGGCGCCGAGCTCCTCGCCCCAGCGCACCGCTTCGCCCTGGTTGCCGACGTGTCCTTCATAGAAGAGGTCGGCCGCATCGGGGATGAATCTCTTCAGCATTTCCTTGTTGCCGCCGTAGCCGTTGCACGCGAGGATCAGCGCTTCGCAGCCGATGTCCTCGGTCTTGCCGTCGGGGCGTGTGACGCGCACGCCGCGGATGCGGCCGTTGGGGTCGGCGTAGAGGTCCGTGGCGCGCGCCGAGGTAGCGAGCGGGATTTCCTCGCGCTCCACCGCCGAAAGCAGCGCCGCGTGGAGCTCCGCGCCGTCGAGCGACTTCGCGGCGTGCATATGCGGACGGCTGTGGCCGGGATACTGAAAGTTGAGGATGCAGGAAAGCGGCACCCTGTGCCGCTCGACCAACCACTCGACCGTGTTTTTCGCCTCCTCGGCGATGAGCCGGGCGATCGCGTGGTCGCATTCGCCGTGCGCCTTCGCCAGGATGTCGCGGTAGAGCAGCTCGGGCGTGTCGTCGAGCAGCCCCGCCGAGCGCTGCAGCTTGGTTCCCGCCGCGGGGATCTGTCCGCTCGATAGCGAAGTGCTGCCCGCGGGCTTGGCGTCGCGCTCGATGATGAACGCGTCCGCGCCGTGCTCCTTGGCGGCGAGCGCTGCGATGGTGCCGCAGGCGCCGGCGCCGATGACGAGGACCTGCGTCTGCGTCGGGAACGTCTTGCCTTGGGCTTCCAGTACCGCCATTTCGAACTTCTCCTGCTAGGACTTCATGAGGTTCGGCAGCCAGAGGATCATCTCTGGGAACAGCACGTAGAGAAGGAGCGACAGAAAGTCGAGCGCGATGAAGGGCACCACGCCGGTGAATGCTTGGCCGAGCGTGACCGGCACCGGCGAGGAGCTCTTTACTACGAACACGTTGAGTCCAACCGGCGGCGTGAGCACGCCGATCTCGGCGAGCTTCACCGACACCACGCCAAGCCAGATCGGATCGAAGCCCTGCGCCTTCATCACCGGGTACATGATGGGCAGCGTCATGACCATGATGGCGATCGGCTCGATGAAGCACCCGAGGATGGTGAAGAGCACCACGTAGCCGATGAGGTACGTGTATTTGCCCGTGCCGAACGACAGCAGCTCGCGCGAAATGACGTCCACCAGGCCGGAATACGTGAGGAAGCGCGCGAACAGCATGCCGCCGACCACGATGATGAAGATCACCGAGGTCGTGACCGCCGCCTCCTTGAGCACCTCGGTGAGCGAGCCGAGCCCGACGCGCCGCTTCCAGAGCGCAATGCCGAATGCGCCAGCCGCGCCCACCGCGCCGGCGTAGGTCGCGGGGAAGTAACCGCCATAGATGCCGCCGACGACGATCATGAAGAGGATCAGCACGCCGGACACACCGTAGAGCGAGCGCCAGCGCTCGCCCCAGTTCACGCCGATGTCGGCGCGCGGCGCGAGGTCGGGCCGCCAGCGGGCGAGGAGGTACACGCCGCCGCAGTAGAGGAACGCGGTGACGATGCCCGGGATGATGCCGGCGATGAGCAGCTTGCCGATCGACTGCTCGGTGATGACGCCGTAGATCACCATCAGGATGCTGGGCGGGATGAGCGCGGCGAGCGTCCCGGCCGCTGCGATGCAGCCTGCGCTCAGGCGCACGTCGTAGCCGAAGCGGGTCATCTCCGGCATCGCCATCTTGGTGAACACCGCGGCGTTGACGATGGTGGAACCCGAAGCCGCGCCGAACGCCGCCGAGGACATCACCGTCGCCATGGCAAGCCCGCCGCGCAGGTTGCCGAGCCAGAGATACGCGGCCCGGAAGAGCTCCGTGACGATGCCGGCCTGGGTCGCGAACGACCCCATCAGGATGAAGAGCGGGATAACCGCCAGCGTGAAGGAATTCGTCGTGCTGAAGGGAATGGTCCCGAGCTGTGCGGCGGCGGCATCCAGCCCCACGGTAAGGAAGATGCCGAGGAATCCCGCGAGGCCGAGGGCCACGCCGATATGCACGCCGAGGGCGAGCGAGAGGAGCAGTAGCCCGATCACGATGTAGCCGGCGAGCTCGACGGAGATCATGGTCGCCTAGCTCACTTTGGCGGTGCCTTCCGGCGCCGGACCGTGCGGCGGCGGCGGCTCGCCTCTCAGCATGCGGCCGAAGTCATCGATCACGTCGAGCGCGAGCTGCACGATGAGGAGCACTGCGCCGATGCTGAGCAGGCACCTTGCCGGGTACAGCGGGAAGCGCACGGTGCCCATGGTCGATTCCTTGAGCTCCCAGCTGTAGGAAAGCTCGCCAAAGCTCTGCCAGGCGAGCAGCGCGAAAAAGACCAGCGCCAGCAGATGGGTGACGAAGTCCATGAACGACTGCCCGCGCGGGCCGACGAACCCGTGCAGGATCTCTACGCGGATGTGGCCGCGCTTCTCCTGGGTGAAGGCAAGCGCGCCGAAGACGATGAGCACCATGGTGCTCTCCGTGATCTCGAGCGCGCCCGGGACCGGCCGGTCGAAGAAATCGGTGCCGATGACGTCCGCGACGCAGATCGCCATCGACACCATCATGCCCAAGGAGCCCAGCAGCACCATGCCGACGGCAAGGCGCTGCACCATGCCTCGCAGCCAGCTCATTTAGCGAGCAGCTGCCTCCAGCGCGCTGCGACCTTCTTCGGCGTCTCGGCGTCCTTGGTGGCCGCCGCTGTCGCCTTCTCCCACGCATCGAGGAAGTCCGGCGAAACCGCCTTCCACTTCTTCAGCTCCGCCGCGGGGAACGGCACGAACGTGCCGCCCTTCGACTTGATGTTCTCGACCGCCTTTTTCTCGAAATCGCCGACCCACGCGAGATAGTCTTGCATCGTCTTCGCCGACTGCTCGCGGAAGATGCTCTGGATGTCCTTCGGCAGCCGCGCCCACGTGCGCTTACTCATCGTGACGTTGTGGCCGGTCAGCGCCATCACCGGGCCACAGTGGTGTTTGCCGACTTCCACCAGCCGGTACTGCTGGATGTTGCCGGCGTTGATGAACGAGTAGTCGAGCGTGCCGTGCTGCAGCGCCTCGTAGATGCCCGTCGGCGGCACGGTGACCGGCACGGCGCCGATGGCCGAGAAAGCCTTCGGAATGTCGGCGCCGAAGCTGCGGACCTTCTTGCCCTTGAGCTTCGCCACGCCGTCGCACTCGGGCGAGGGGCCGCTCAGGTAGTACTCGCCGAGCGGCTGCTGGAACAGCCATACCACGCCGGCGCGGTCCATCTCCTGGTTGTAGATCGGGAACTCCTTGACCACCGTCTGCAGCACGTCCATCGCCTGCTTGCTCGACGTGAAGACGAGAGGCGTCTGGAACGCGCGCCAGTACTGCAGCTGGTCGGGGTTGTAGCCCGGCGCGGTGGCGGTCATGTCGATCGCGCCCTTCGCCGTGAGGACGAGGAGCTCGCTCGTCTTGCCCAGGCCCTCGGCGAAGGTGATCGTGATCTTCACCTGCCCGTTGGTGCGCTTCTCGATCGTGCTCGCGAAGTCCTTCTCGAGCTGCACGAAGGGGCCGTCCGCGAGGTAATGGCCCCACCGCAGGTTGTACTTCGCTTGCGCGCCGGCCTCGCCCGCGGCAAGGCCCAAGGCGCAGCCGAACACCGAAAGCAGCATCGGAAGCTTGCGTTTCATCGTCCTCCTCCCTCCTCCTCGATTTGCACAAGCGCCGGCGCCGCCATCGATGTCAGCGATATCTGGTATCGACTGAAGCAATACTGAATGCAGCGTCTATCTTCGGCTGTCATAGTTTCGCCGCTCCTACCAAATGTCAAGCCATAGAATCGGTCCGATGCGACAAGACGCGGCATGGCACGCTCGCATGGCGTGCGTCCTTTCGGGCGCGCTGCGCCTTTGGGATGTCGCCGGCACAGTGGAACGCGACGAAGAGCAGCCCGGCGGCTTCGTCCTCGCCGTGCGCGGGACGGAGATGCGAATCGTGGCTCGCGCGCCGCACGGGTGGCTGATCGTCCGCGGGGGGGAGTCGTTCGGCGTGCATGCCGGGCTGCCGGGATTACTGCGGCAGCTGCGCGAAGAGCTCGCGCCGCACGCCAAGGTCGGGCGGCTGATCATCGGCGCGCAATCTCTGCTATGAGCACGCTGCCGGTCTCGGTCATCACCGGATTCCTCGGCAGCGGGAAGACGACGCTCCTTTCGCGGCTGCTCCGCGATCCGGCGTTCGAGCGCACGGCGGTGATCATCAACGAGTTCGGGGCCGTCGGGCTCGACCATCTGCTGGTCGAGTCGAGCGACGAGCAGATCCTGACGCTCGAAGGAGGCTGCGTCTGCTGCACCGTGCGCGGCGACCTGGTGCGCACCGCCGGCGACCTGCTCGCGCGCCGCGCCTCGGGCAGCATCCCGCCGTTCGAGCGCATCGTCATCGAAACCACCGGGCTCGCCGACCCGGCGCCGATCGTGCATGCGCTGATGACTGACCGCGACATCGCCGATGCGCTTCGCCTGGAGTCGGTGATCGCCACCGTCGACGCGGTCACCGGCGCCGGGACGCTCGATGCGCATCCCGAATCGGTGAAGCAGGCGGCGCTTGCCGACCGCATCATCATTACCAAGACCGACCTCGCCGACCCGGCGGCCAACGGGCTCGCCGAGCGGCTGCAGGCGCTCAATCCCGCCGCGCCAAAGTTGACTACAGTGCACGGCGCGGTGGACGCGACGCGGCTGTTCCAAGGCGCGTACGATCCCGCGCGCTACGATCCGGCGCTGTATGAGTCGCCCGCGCACCGCCACTACGGCATCAACACCTTCTGCCTGCGCCGCGAAAAGCCGCTGCACGCGGCCACGCTCAGCCTTTTCCTCCAGGTCGCGGCGGAGCATTGCGGGGCGAAGCTCTTGCGGCTGAAGGGCCTCGTCGACGTGGTCGAAAGTCCGGGCCGCCCGGCGGTGATCCACGGCGTGCAGCACGTGTTTCATCCGCCCGCGTGGCTCGACGCCTGGCCAGACGAAGAGCGCAGCACGCGCATCGTCGTCATCTCGCAGGGGCTCGACGCGCAATGGCTGCAAGACCTACTGGAAGTCCTGGACGATGAGGTGAAAGCATGTTCGATCTCCTGATCCGCGGCGAGCGTGTGGTGACGCCGCACGGCGTCGGCCCATGGGAAATCGCCATCAAGGACGGCGTCATCGCCGCGCTCGGCGGGCCTGGCACGCTCGCATCGCAGGCGGCGCGCGTGATCGACGCGGGCCGCGGCGTCGTCATGCCCGGCGGCATCGATCCGCACGTGCATTGCGCCTGGTACATCCCGCCGCACCGCCCGGGGGACCCTCCCGGCACGAGCGGACCGCCCGAGCAGGTGAGCCGCGCCGCGCTGTGGGGCGGGACGACCACGCTCATCGACTTCGCCGCATGCAAGCCCGACCGCGCGGGCGACGAGTCCTCGAGCCAGAGCGTGCGCGACGCGATCGAGGCGCGCGACAAGGACTGGGCCGGCAAGTGCTATTGCGATTACGCGTACCACGTGATGCTGCGCGGAAAGGTGCCGGCGGCGACCATCGCGGAGCTGAAGGAGGCGGTGCAGGCGGGCTACGCGACGGTGAAGATCTTCACCACCGATATCACGCCGAGCCGCGCGGGCCGCATGGTGCGCTTCGGCGAGATCTGGGAAATCTTCAAGGTGCTCACGCGCGAGGGCGGGCTCGCCGTGATCCACGCCGAGGACGACGACATCGTGCGGCACATGTACGCGAAGCTCTTCGCCGAGAACCGCACCGGCTTCGAGCACCTGGCCGAGGTGCACAACGCGCTGTCGGAAGACCTCTCGTTCCGCCGCATCATCCGGCTCGCGGAGAACGTCGAGGGCATGGCGCTTTACATGATGCACGTGAGCGCCGCGTCCGGCGTGGAGGCGATCGCCGAAAGCCGCGCGCGCGGCTACCCGATCTACGGGGAGACGCTGCACCAGTACTTGCTCTACACCGAAGAGGACTACAAGAAGCCGAACGGCCAGATCTACCACACGTATCCGTCGCTCAAGTCGAAGCGCGACCAGCAGGGCCTGTGGGACGGCCTCGAGCACGGCCACCTGCACTGCGTCGGCACCGACGAGGTGTGCTGCAACCTGTCAGTCAAGGTGCGCGGCAACCGCATCGACGACACCACCGGCGGCAACTCCGGCGTCGAACCGCGCGTGGCGGTGATCTATACCGA
>WNGC01000491.1_pt1 | contig 36777 bp, 36 predicted proteins | sample 5400051 | NCBI WGS metagenome assembly WNGC01 (sample SAMN13153368, study PRJNA577476) | soil metagenome | isolation source: 20 cm soil or saprolite under grassland replicate 2 | place: USA:California | collected 2016-06-15
AGGATGCGCCGGCAACGTGCGGACGCCCGCCAGGATCGCACGCTCGTCTTCGGGGCTTACGCGAAGCCCGCGCCGTAAGGCGGTGATGGCGAGGGCGGCGCGAAAGTGCTCTCCGAACGGTTTATAAGGACCGGTGATCGTCGTGAGGAAGGCCGACTGGAGCATGGTCTGGAACCACTCCACGCGGACCGCTGCGTCTCCGAAGACGCGCTGAAAGTGCGGATCGAGCGCGCTTAGATCGAGGAGCGTTTCGTTGACGTCGAAGACCAGGACACGTTTCATGCGTGCGATTAGGGCTCGACCCCAGGTGGCTCGGGCCGAGGCGCAACCGGATGCAGTAGCTCAGGACGCGACCACTCGTCCCAGTCCGTTGGACGATGAATTTCGTCGAAGGCATCCTCAACGACGACCTCTGTGGAGTCTTCGAAGCACAACCGAGCGAAGCGCACGTCTTTGAGGTAGTTCGCAGCCTCGCGTCCAAAGGAGTCGACAGAAAGCGGTTCGGACGGCTTGTGCCCTACTCGCTGATATCCCCGGCCGGCCACGTACTGACCAGTGTGATCCTTGCCTACGTAATCGAACCCGAACGCGCCGATCCGAGCCGGCTCTTGAAGGTAGCCCTCAGCTTCAAAATCGAACGATGTCAGCCTGTCGATATCAACCATGACCGCGACGAGCCCGCCGGGGTCGCGTGTAACTCGCGCCGGGATCGCGCCCAACCCCGCAGTCGTGAAGACAGCCAGATGCCCGTCGTGGTCCGACGCGATCCAATCAAGATCCGGTCCCCAGCCTGTCGAGGCTGCCATCGTCGTCAGCCCCCACGTCACGGAGCGAAGCAACGCGTTCCGCCGCTCAGGGTCATCGGATAGCCGTATGTTCACTGCGTCCCGATCTGAATTTTCTTGCGGAGAGGGTGGGATTCGAACCCACGGAGCTTTCGCTCACAGACTTTCCAGGTCTGCGCCCTAAGCCGGACTAGGCGACCTCTCCCATCGAAAATCGTAACCCTGCGTAGGCGCCGACGACCGAAACCCTCTCTACGCGACAGGGACCCCCCGGCCTCCGGCCGGTGCCCCATCGCGCGGGGGCCCTCGGTCGTCGGCGCACTCGCGTCCCGGTTTTCAGCTCGACCCAAAAGATGTTTCGGCGATCGCCGCGTCTTGATGGAGAGATCGCCGCGGAGAGGGCGGGATTCGAACCCGCGAGGCTTTCGCCTACCGCTTTTCGAGAGCGGCACCATCAACCACTCGGACACCTCTCCGCATCGAAGTCTAAACTTTCGAATGCCCGTGAAGCGCTTCCACTACGCGTGGGTCGTTGTCATCGTGACGTTCCTCGCGCTCCTCGCGGCGCAGGCCGTGCGCGCCGCACCCGGCGTCATCATCACGTCGCTCGAGTCCGAGTTCGGCTGGTCGAGGACTGAGATCTCGCTCGCGATCTCGCTCAGCATCCTCACGTTCGGACTGGGCGGTCCCCTCGGCGGAACGCTCATCGATCGCTTCGGACCGCGGCTCGTCATGCTCGTCGGCGACCTGCTGATCGTGGGCGGTCTTCTCGGCCTCATCTTCGTACGCGATCTGTGGCAGATGTATCTGCTGTGGGGCCTTCCGATCGGCATCGGCACGGGCGCGGTGGGTGGCGTTCTCGGTGCCGCGGTCGCACACCGCTGGTTCCGAACTCACCGTGGCGTGATCATCGGCGCATTCGGCGCGGCCACGAGCGCCGGGCAGCTCGTGTTCGTTCCCGCCATGGCGCAGCTCACCGTCACCGAGGGATGGCGCTGGGCGATCGGCATTGTGCTCATCGCCTGCGCCGTGATGCTCGTGCCCGTCGCCGTCTTCATGCGCGACCGCCCGGAGAAGATCGGCGCCCTTCCCTTCGGCGAAGCGGCGGTCGTGACGGCGGCCGAGCGGGCCGAGGACCGCCGCAGCACCTCGCTCCGCAGTGCGATGCGCACGCGCGACTTCTGGCTTCTCGCGAGCAGCTTCTTCGTGTGTGGATACACCTCGAACGGCCTCGTCGGGACGCACCTCATCCCTCACGCGATCGAGCACGGCTTCACCGAGGTGATGGCCGCGAGCGCGCTTGCGCTGCTCGGCTCGATGAACATCGTCGGGACCCTCGCGTCGGGCTGGCTCACCGACCGCTACGACAATCGCAAGCTGCTTGCCGGCTATTACGGATTCCGGGCGCTCAGCCTGTTCGCGCTCCCACTCATTTACGACGTGAAGTGGCTCCTGCTTTTCGCCTTCGTGTATGGGCTCGACTGGATCGCGACCGTGCCGCCGACGGCGAACCTCGTTGCGACCATCTATGGGCGCGCTTCGCTCGGGACGATCTACGGCTGGATCTTCTTCTCGCACATGGTGGGCGCGGCGATCGCGGCGTTCGCGGGTGGTTTCTTCCGCGATTTGCTAGGGGACTACCACCTAATGTTCGTCTCGGCCGGCATCCTGGGGTTTGTCGCCGTCTCGCTCGCTCTACGCATCAGCACGTCGGCGGTCACCGGGAGGCCCGGGCCGGTGCTCGAGGCGCCGGCCGCGACCTAGACGGCGACCATCTCCTTCTCCATCTCGGGCGAGTACTTCCCCATCCGCGCTGCAGCGGTAAGTTTTGCCCGATGGATGAACGCACGCTGCGCCGCGGATACGTTCTCGCCCCTGCCTGACCAGGCCTTTTGTGGGGCGGCCTGCAGGCCGCGACCGTACGAGAAGCTCAGCTCCCAAGGTGCGCCCACCGTCGCGGCGTAGCGGTTGATCGCGTCGAGGTTCACCGTCGCCTCTTCGTCGCCCTGTCCCCCGGACAGGAAGACGATCCCCGGCACAGCGGCCGGCACCGACTCTCTGAAGCAGTCAACGGTGTGGCGCGCGACCTCATCGGGGGACGCGCGATTCCGCGCGTCCTTTCCCGAGAGCACCATGCTTGCCTTGAGCAGCATCCCCTCAAGCTGGACGCGCTGGGTCGCGAGCTGCGCAAAGACCGCGCGAAGTGTCGCCAGCTCCACTTCGTAGCAGCGCTTGATGCTGTGATCTCCGTCCATGAGGACTTCGGGCTCAACCATCGGCACGATCTCCTGTTCCTGGCTGAGCGCCGCGTAGCGCGCGAGTGCATGCGCATTCGTCTCGATGCAGTACGGCGACGGGATGCCGTCGCCGATGGCGATGACAGCGCGCCACTTGCTGAAGACGGCCCCGAGCCCGCGATATTCGGCGAGGCGCTCCCGTAGTCCGTCGAGCCCCTCGGTGACAACCTCGTTCGGAGCAAAGGCGAGCGGCTTCGCTCCGATGTCGGCTTTGATGCCGGGGAGGATTCCCTGATCGCGAAGGATCTTCACAAGAGGAGCTCCGTCCGCGGCCTTCTGCCGGATCGTCTCGTCGTACAGGATCACGCCACTTATGAATTGTGCGATCCCTGGCGTACGGAAGAGCAGCTCGCGATACGCCCGCCGATTCGCTTCGGTATTCTCGACGCCGATCGCGTCGAACCGTTTCTTGATCGTGCTCGTGCTCTCGTCCGCGGCGAGGATGCCTTTGCCGGGTGCGACGAGTGTGCGCGCGGTCTCGGCTAGATCCGGCATAGAGCGCTCAGGATAGCGATGTCATGAATCCACCGCAGCCCGTGATGCTGCGGTCCTATGCTCGCCGCGTGACCGAGGAGCAGGTTCTTCGCACCAAGGGACTGGTAAAGAAGTTCGGATCGATCACCGCGGTCGACGGCCTCGACCTCGAGGTACGGCGCGGCGAGGTGGTAGGTCTCCTCGGGCCGAACGGAGCCGGCAAGAGCACGACGATCGGGATGGTCCTCGGGCTCATCACGCCGACCGCCGGGACCGCGGAGGTGCTCGGTCGAGATGTCCGCGTGCGGCGTGAGGACGCCCTCGCCGGCGTCGGCGCGATGCTCGAGGTCACCTCCTTCTATCCGTACCTTTCCGGCCGCGACAATCTCGCCGCGGTCGCGTTGCTGCGCGGCGGCGGCGCGCTGGCGCGGGTCGACCCCCTGCTCGCGCGACTTGGACTGGCCCAGCGTGGCGGTTCGAAGTTCCGGACCTATTCGCTCGGCATGCGGCAGCGGCTGGGCATCGCATCGACGCTCCTCGCTGATCCGGCTCTCGTGATCCTCGACGAGCCGGCGAACGGCCTGGACCCGGCGGGGCAGCGCGAGATCCGCGAGCTCATTCGGGAGCTCGCCGGGGAGAACCGCGGCGTGCTGCTCGCGAGTCACCTGCTGTACGAGGTCGAGCAGGTCTGCGACCGCGTCCTCGTCATCAAGGGAGGCAAGCTCATCGCGAGCGGTACGATCGCCGAAGTCACGCGAGGCGGCGGCAACTACTTCGAGATCTACCTCGACGACAAGCCCCGGGCCGCCGAGATCCTGCGCGGCCTTGGCATCAAAGAGATCCGTGAGACGCCGACTGGCCTCGACGTCGTCGCCGACCCCACGCGCGGGGCCGAGATCAACCGCGCGCTCGCGTCGGCTGGTCTCTACGCGAGTGCGATCGTGCCGCGTGCCAGCTCTCTCGAGGACGTTTTCATGGAGCTCACCGAACCGGAGGCGCCAAGTGCTCCGCCTGCTTCGTAGCGAGCTCTACCGCCTCGTCCGCCGATGGATGCCGTGGATCATGCTCGGGCTCATCGTCGTGACCGCATTCCTCTTCTACTTCCTGATCTGGGCGAGCATCAACGCCCAGCTCCAGGCGATCAAGAACGGGACGATTCCGGCTCCGCCTGAGGGCACGGCCCAGCTCACCCAGACCCTCCGTCAGATCGCGCCCGATCGCGTGGCGCAGTTCGGTGTGGCCATCGTCGCCGGCCTCGGAAGCGTGATGCTGATTGTCTTCGCGGCAAGCCACGTCGGTACGGAGTTCGGGTGGGGGACGTACCGCACGCTCCTCGCGCACGGCGCGAGCCGAAGCGGGTTCCTCGTCGCGAAGACGGTCTCGCTGGTTCTCTATGCCTTGGTCTTCATCGTCGTCGGCACGCTCGCCGCGATTGGAGCGAGCTACGCCGTGTCGGCGGTCGCAGGGATCTCGTTCGGCAACGGCGTTGACCTGGCCGAAGTCGCGCGCGTCGCCGCAAAGAGCGGATACACGTTCCTTCCGTATATGGCGCTCGCGCTCGCGATCGCGGTCTGGTCCAAGTCGGCCGGCGCCGGGATCGCAGCCGGACTCGTTGTGTACTTCGCGGAAGGGCTCGTCGCGACGATCCTCGTCTCGCTCAATAAGGACTACGCCCAGATCGTCAACTGGGGACTGAGCCGCAACGCGTCCGCGCTCACGCGAACTGTCAGCGGACAGGCCGGACCGACCTCGCAGGATCCGACTGCATCGACTCTCCCCGACCCAACGCAGGCCGCGATCGTGCTCGGGGTCTACTGCGTGATCTTCCTCGTCCTGGCGTACTGGCGGCTGCGATCGCGCGACGTGACCGTCGGCGGCTAGGCCGCCCTAGTCCGCTTCCGACCGGCCGCTCCGCTGCGTCGCGAAGAACTCGCTGAGCAGGCGCTCGACTTCATCACGCAGCAATGGGTAGAACCGCCAGCGCGGGCGGTGGTTGGTCCAGGTCGCATCGAGCAGCTCCGCGTTGGATCGCACGGCGCCGGCCTTCTCGTCCAGCGCACCGAAGACGACGAGCGCGATCCGCGCGAGCACCGCCGCGCCCGCGCACATCGCGCACGGCTCCACGGTCACGTACAACGCGCAGTCCGAGAGGCGCCAGCGTCCGAGCGCGCGCGACGCTTCGCGGATCGCAATGAGCTCCGCGTGAGCGGTCGGGTCGGCGTCGATCTCGCGGCGGTTCCCGGCTCGCGTGACGACCGCACCGTCCCGCACGATCGCGGCCCCGATCGGGACGTCGCCATGCTCGCCCGCCCGACGCGCTTCCGTCAGAGCCTCGTGCATGAAACGGTCGTCGTCGACCGGCCGAGCGACGCTACTTGCGTCCGCGAATGGGAGGCCGCTGTGTGGTCGCTCCCTCATACGCCGAGGTACCGCGCCTCGACCTCGCGATCTGCGGCTAGCTCCGCCGGCGTGCCAGAGAAGACGATCGTGCCCTTGTTCATGACGAGCACGCGCTGACCGACGTGCGTCGCGAGCCCGAGGTTCTGCTCGACGAGCAGGAGGGCAAGACCGGTCGACCGGAGCGTCGTGAGGATCTCGCCAACCTGCTCAACGAGCTTCGGCGCGAGGCCTTCGGAGGGCTCGTCGAGGAGGAGCATGGTCGGATTTCGCACGAGCGCTCGGGCGATCGCGAGCATCTGCTGCTCGCCGCCCGAAAGCTGGTCGCCACGCACCGCGCGGCGGCGGCCGAGTACCGGGAAGAGCCCCAGCACCCGGGTCTCGTCCCATCCGTTCGGGCTCGGCCGCGCCGCGACCGCGATGTTCTCGCCGACGGTGAGATCACCGAAGATGCGGCGGCCCTGGGGTACGAGCGCGACACCAGCGCGGGCGACCTCGTGCGGCGGCGCGCCGGTGAGATCGGCGCCGCTGACGGTGATGCTCCCGCCTCGCGGGCGCACGAAGCCCGCGATCGCGGCGATCGTCGTCGTTTTTCCCGCGCCGTTCCGGCCGATGAGCGAGACGGCTTCGCCCGGCGCGACCTCGAGATCGACGCCCTGCAGGATGTGGCTCTCGCCGTAGTAGGCATGGAGCCCGTGGACCGCGAGAGCCGGCGGACTCACGCGACGGTGACCGCTTTTCCGAGGTACACGTCGTGGACCCGCAGATCGCCGCGCACATCCGCAGCGGTGCCATCCGCGATCACGCGACCCTCGTGCAGGACGGTCACGCGATCGGCGAGCCGGAAGACGACGTCCATGTCGTGCTCGACGATAAGGATCGTGAGCGCGCGATCCAGACCGGCGATGAGCTCGGTGATCCGTGCGGTCTCCAGCGGCGACATGCCCGCCGTCGGTTCGTCGAGAAGCAGCACTCGTGGCCGCTGCGCGAGCGCGACCGCGAGCTCGAGCTGACGGCGCTCACCGTGGGAAAGGTCGCGCGCTGGAGCGCCCTCGCGGCCGGCGAGACCAACACGCTCGAGCACCGCTCCGCCCTCGGCGTGCTCGGCGCGGGGAACCGAGCCAAATACGCGATACGGGCCACGGCGTGCGGCGACCGCGAGAGCGACGTTGTCGCGAGCGGAGAGCGATGGAAACAGCTCCGTCCGTTGATAGACGTGCGCAAGCCCGAGGCGCGCCCGCTCCCAGGGACGAAATCGCGTGATGTCTCGCCCGGCGAGCCGGAGGCTGCCGCCCGTCGGCACGGTCTCGCCGGCGAGCGTGTTGATCAGCGTGGTCTTCCCCGCACCGTTCGGTCCGATCACCGCGCGGCGCTCGCCTTCCGCAATCGTGAGGGAGACGCCGTCCAGAGCAACGACGCCGCCGAAGACGCGGCGGAGGTCGCGGATCTCGATCATCGGCGGCTCACCCGCAGCCAGGTGGACCGGCCGAGCCCAACCATGCCCTGCCTCGCGAAGAGTACGAACGCGATGAAGACCAGCCCCAGGATCGCATCCGATATGCGAAGGTCCGTCGGTAGGAGCGACGGCACGACGCGCTCGATCAGCGTGACGAGAGCGGACCCGACGATCGGTCCGCCGAGGGATCCCGCGCCACCCACGAGAACCGTGACGAAGGCGCGGACCGAGTTTGCGAGTCCGGCATCCTGCGCGGAGACGAACCGCGTCGAGTACGCGGACAGGGCGCCCGCGATCCCGGCGATGGTGCCGGCGATCACGAACGCCGAGAGGCGAAGGCGCGCGGTGTCGTATCCGAGCGCGCGCATGCGGCGTTCGTTCTCGCGAACGCCGATCAAGGCTCGGCCGTAGGGCGACCGCGCGAGGCCCCAGATCACGAGCGCTGCCAGCACGAACGTCATGGCCACGAGGACGTACATGAGATCGGGCGCGCTGAAATCGAGGCTCGCGAGCATCGGACGGCCGACGCCGGACAGCCCATTCGAACCGCCGGTCACCGCCGTCCACTGAAATGCGATCGCGAAGACGATCTGCGCGAGCGCGAGGGTCAGCATCAGAAAGAAAATGCCCTCGGAGCGGACGACGAGGACGCCGATGACGAGCGCGAGCAGCGCGCCGACGAGCGCCGCTGCGCCCAGCGTGACCGGCAGCTGGTCGGTCGCGAGACGTTGGCCCGTGATGCCCGCGGCGTACGCGCCCGCACCGAAGAACGCGGCATGACCGAGCGACGGCATACCGGCACGCCCCACGAGCAGATCGAGCGAGAGCGCGAAGATCGCCAGGATGAGGGCATCGCGCAGCAGGGTGGTCGCGAAGCGCGACACCCAGGGCGCGCTCCAGTACGGGAACGTCACAAGAGCGACCGCGGCCGCACCGACGAGCGCCCAACGCAGCACGGGTCTCACCGCGCGACGCGGATCCGGCCGAGCAGACCGGTCGGCTTCAGGAGAAGCACGAGCGCGACGATCGCGAAGATGACCGCGAGGGCGACGTCCTGGAAGAGGACCTTGCCGAAGGTGTCCGCAGGTCCGACGAGCACGCTCCCCGCGACCGCACCGGAGAGGGTGCCCAATCCGCCGACGACCACGACGACGAGCGAGTAGAGGAGACCCGGATCGACGTCCATCCCCGGTTGTACGCCGAACACCGGCGCCGCGATGACTCCGGCAAGGCCGGCGAGCGCGGCGCCCGTCGCGAACGTCGACGCGAAGAGCCGATTCGTGTTCACGCCGAGCGCCCCGAGCATTTCAGCGTCCTGGACGCCGGCGCGGATGAGCATGCCGACGCGCGTCCGGCGGTAGACCACCGCCATCGCGGCGGCGAGCGCGACACCGAATCCCATCACGAACAGTCGATAGATCGGATAGACGCCGCCTATCAACGTGACCGATCCGTCGAGTCCGGCCGGCGCCGAGAGGGATCGCACTTCGCGTCCCCAGACCTGGCCGATGACGTCGACGATCACGAGCGAGACCCCGATCGTCAGCAGGACCTGGTCGAGGTGCCGACCGCGGAGGCGCCGCAGAAGCAGCGGCTCGAGGATGAAGCCAAGCAGGCCGAGCGCGAGCGGCGCCGCGAGCATCGCGAGCCAGAACGAGCCGGTGGATTGGACGACCGAGAGCGCGATGTACGCACCCAGCATGTAGAACGCCCCGTGCGCGAGGTTGACGACATCCATCATCCCGAACACGAGGGATAGGCCCGAGGCGAGGATGAAAAGCAAGGCGCCGAACGAGAGACCGTTCAGCGCCTGCTGAAATACGAGCTCGGGGCTCACTCCTAGAGGCTAGCTATTTCCCGGGGTCGGTCACCTTTGCGACCTTGTCGCTGATCGTGTTCACCGTCTGCCCGTTCTGCGTCTTGACCTCGCGGATGTAGATGTCCTGGATCGGATTGTGGGTGCTCTTGTCGAAGGTGAAGTCCCCGCGCGGGCTCTTGAAGCTCACGTCCTCGAGCGCTTTGACGAGCTTGTCCTTATCTGAGCTGTCCCCGTCGAGCTTCCGCAGCGCCTCGTCGAGGGCGCGCATGCCGTCGTACTGCTGCACCGCGAAGACGTCGGGAAGCAGCGGGTACGCCTTTTGGAAGTCGGCGACGAACTTCTTGTTCTCGGCGTTGTCGAGCTCGACCGCCCAGAACAGAGATGTAATCGCGCCGTTCGCGAGGTCCTTCACCTCTTTGAGGACGTCCTGCTCGGTCAGGAAGCCCGCGCCGTACATCTTGTAGCCGGCGGCCGGCAGACCGAGCGAGTTCCAGCTCTTGATGAACCCGATCGCGTCGGCGCCCGAGAAGAAGGAGTACACGTTCTTCGTTGGCTGGTTCTTGATCTGCGTGACGAACGGCGCGAAATCGGGATTGCTCAGGGGTGGCGCCACCTTGCCGGTCACGGTACCGCCGTTCTTGGTGATCCCGGTCGTGAAGTCCGCCGCAGACTCGGTCCCGAAGCCGTAGTTGGCGTACGCCAGGAACCACTCTTTCGTGCCCTTCGCGGACAGGTAATCGCCGATGGGGTACGAGATCTGGTAGGAAGAGAACGACGCGCGGAAGATGTACGGGCTCTTGCACGACGGGGTGCAGTTCGTCGTATCGCGGGTGAGCGCGTTCCCGCCCGCGTTCGTGTCGATGAAGATGAGCTTCGCCGCGTGGACGGCGTTGCGGATGCCGTATGCGAGCGGCGTCGGCACCACGCCCATCATCACGTCGACCTGATCCTGGTCGATGAACTTCTGCGCCACCTGGACACCGGTCGCGGTGACGTTCGCGTCGTCCCCGTACACGAGCGTGACCGGCCGGTTCGCGATCCTCCGACCGTTCTGATTGAGGTACAGCTCGGTCGCGCGTCGCATCGAATTGCCGAGCTCCGCGTAGACCCCGGTGAAGGGCAGCAGCTGGCCGAGCTTCAGCTCCTTGCCGGGCGAGGCACTCGGCGATGCGCCCGGGGTGACCGCGGCCGGCCCGCACGCCGCGAGCGCCGCGGCGGAGGTGGCGACCAGGAACTGTCGCCGCGTGAGTCGATAGGTGTATCCGCGCTTTTCGGCAAGCTCGTTCTTACGGAATCCGCCCATGAGACCCCCTCCCATCGTGGCGAGACGCGTAAGTATGGCTCGGGTCAGGACTCCCGTTCGAAGAGCGTCGCCAGGCCCTGCCCGACCCCGATGCACATGGTGGCAATGCCATAGCGCCCGCCGCGCCGCTCGAGCTCGCGGAGGAGCGTTCCGGCGAGACGCGCGCCCGATGCCGCGATCGGGTGACCGATCGCGATGGCCCCGCCGTTCGGATTGGTGCGATCGTCCGGCAGGCCGAGCGCGCGGATGCATGGGATCACCTGCGCCGCGAACGCCTCGTTCAGCTCGATCGCGTCGCACTCCGCCGGCGTGATGCCGGTGCGTTCGACGAGCTTACGCACGGCCGGAATCGGTCCGAGGCCCATGTAGTCCGGATGCACGCCCGCCGAGGCGCTCGCCACGACGCGTCCAAGCGCGCGGAGCCCGAGCGAATCGGCCTTTTCACGCGCCGCGACGAGCAACGCGGCCGCGCCGTCATTGATCCCGGACGAGTTCCCAGCTGTGACGGTGCCGCCGTCCTTGAACGCAGGCTTGAGCTTTCCGAGCTTCTCGATCGTGCTGCCTGCGCGGGGGTGCTCGTCTTCGCTCACGAGCTCCGTGCCGTTGTGTACGGCCTGGATCTCGCCGGTGAAGAACCCGTCCGCTCTGGCGCGCGCGTAGCGATCCTGGCTGCGCGCCGCGTAGCTGTCCTGTTCCGCGCGGCCGATGTGCTCCTTCACCGACACGTTCTCGGCGGTCTCGCCGAGCGAGATCGGGTGATAGCCGAGATCGACCATCCGCGGATTTACGAGGCGCCAACCGAGCGTCGTGTCCGCGAGGACGCGCTCGCCGCGCGGGAAAGCCTCGGACGGTTTTAGCGTCACGAGCGGCGCGCGCGACATGCTCTCGACGCCGCCGGCGATCACGAGATCGGCCTCTCCGGCGCGGATGCGTCGCGCCGCGTCATTTACCGCCTCGAGACCGCTGCCGCAGAGCCGGTTCACGGTCACGCCTGGCACTGTCTCCGGCAGCCCCGCGAGAAGCGAGGCCATGCGACCGACGTTGCGGTTGTCCTCGCCGGCCTGGTTCGACGCGCCGAAGACGACCTCGTCGATGTCCGCGTCGCCGACGTCGGCGCGCTCGAGGACCGCGCGAATCACGTGCGAGGCGAGGTCGTCGGGCCGGATCGCCGAGAGCGCGCCCGCGTACCGGCCGAACGGGGTCCGCACGTAGCCGAGGATCACCGCATCGCGCGGGTGTCGACTCACTTAGTGGCCTTCCATCTTCGCGGGCCGCTTCTTGCTGAACGCCTTCACACCTTCAGCGTAATCGCGCGTGCGACCGGCGCGGTCCTGAAGATCAGCCTCGTGCTCGAGGAACTCCGCGAATCCGCGCGCCATCGCGGCGTTGAGCCCGTCCTTGGTGAGGGCGAAGGCCTCGGTGGCGCCGCGAGCGAGCGTCTCTGCGAGCTCGCGCCATTTCGTCGCGAACTCGGCGTCGGGCCAGACCCGCGTCACGAGCCCAATGCGCAACGCCTCATCCGCGGTGACCGGTTCGCCGGTCAGGACCATGTCGAGCGCCCGGCCCCAGCCGACCATACGTGGAAGAAAGAACGCCGAGCCCGCATCCGGCACCAGACCGACGCGACCCCACGCCGCGCGGAAGGTCGCCGAGGAGGCCGCGACGCGGATATCGCAGGCGATCGCCAGACCGAGGCCCGCGCCGGCAGCGACCCCGTTCACGGCGGCGATGACCGGCTTGCGCATCTCGCGGATGGTCGCGATCGCCGGGTGATAGCGCCGTCGGAGCTCATCGCCGAGCTGGAGGTCGCCGCCCCTTTGTACGACGGCCAGACGATCGGCCAAATCCTGTCCCGTCGAGAACGCGCGTCCGGCCCCGGTGATGACGACCGCGCGGATCGCGGCGTCCGCCGCGCAATCGTCGAGCGATGCGTTCAGCGCTTCGGTCAGGGGCTCGTCGAACGCGTTGAGCACGTCTGGTCGGTTGAGCGTCAGGACGGTGACCGCGCCGTCGCGCTCGACGCGGAGCGGGGAAAGGCTCGTCACTTTCCTTTGAAGCTTGCCTTGCGCTTGTTCACGAAAGCGTCGACGCCTTCCTTCTTGTCTTCGGTCGCGAAGAGCAGGTAGAACGCCTTGCGTTCGAACTCGAGGCCGGCGTCGAGCGTGGAGTTCCACGCGAGGTCCACCGCCTCTGTCGCCAGACGCGCCGCCACCGGCGGCTTCTCGGCGATCGTCCGTGCGAGGGCCTTCGCGTCGTCGAGCCACGACGCAGCCGGAAAGACCTGCGCGGCGAGCCCGATCGCCTTTGCCTCATCGGCCTTGATGCGCCGGCCGGTCAGGATCAGCTCGTTCGCGCGGTACTTCCCGACCGTGCGCGTGAGGCGTTGCGTCCCGCCGGCGCCGGGGATGATGCCGAGGTTGATCTCCGGCTGTCCGAACTGGGCGGTCTCGGAGGCGACGATGATGTCGCAGATCATCGCGAGCTCGCAGCCCCCGCCAAGCGCGTAGCCCGAGACCGCGGCGATGATCGGCGTGCGGATCCGGCGGATCGCTTCCCATTTTGAGGTGAGGTCCTGCTTGAGCATCGAGACCGGCGTCGCGGTGACAAAGGTCTCTTTGATGTCCGCGCCTGCCGCGAACGCGCGCTCGTCGCCGGTAAGGACGATGCAACGGATGGCATCGTCGTCGTCGAGCGCGGTGAGCTCCGTCACGAGCTCGTCCATGACCTCGTCGTTCAGTGCATTGCGGACCTCGGGGCGGTTGATCTGGACAGTGGCGATCGGCGCTTCTCGCGTTGTGACCACGGTGTTGGGCATGCTCACCTCCCCGGTACCGTGAGTGTGCCGCCTCAGACCGATCGGCGCAGTTCCCGGAAAGCGCGCGCCAGCGCGGGCATCTGATAGCCGGCCGTGCGACCACTGGGATTCGGGAGGACCCATATCGTCGCGCCTGCGAGACGCTCCTCCTGCCGACCGCCGCGCGCGCGAGGCCGTCCGAAGGCCACGCGGTACGCGCCCATCCCGACGAACGCGACAACCTTCGGCCGGTAGCGGCGAACCTTTCTCGTGATCCGGCGTGCGCCGCGCTCGAAGTCGGCGAGATCGAGCTCGTCGGCGCTGGCGGTGGCGCTGTTCACGAGGTTCGTGATGCCGATCCGACTGTTCAGCAGCTCGCGCCCTTCGGAGGGCGAGAAAAGGCGGTCGGTGAATCCGGCTTCGTGGAGCGCGCGCCAGAAGCGGTTACCCGGCCGGGCGAAATGCAGTCCGACCGCCCCCGACCAGAGGCTCGGATTGATTCCGACGAAGAGCACGTCCAGCCCGGGCGCGATCACATCGGTAATTCAGGCTCTCAGTTGACCACGGGCGTAGATTGTCCGACGTGAACGTCGAGACCTTCGTGTACGCGTTCATCTTCGGCGCCGTTATTTGGCTCTTCGCGCGGCGATTCGGCGTCAAGCCGAGCCCCTGGCGAGAAGCGCTCGCCGGCGTCCTCCTCTATGTCGCACTGTCGCTCGGGCTCATGGCATCCGGCGTTGGTGTCACCGAGAGCGTCACGATCGCGGTCATCGGGTCGGGTCTGCTCGTGTGGGGCTGGAAGCGCTTCGTGCATCGGACAGCCTGACCGAGACGCCCTAGCGAATCTGTCCCTTCGGCGGCGGCTGGCATCGCGGGCAGAGATACATATCGTCCAGACCGTGCCGCGTCTTCACGATCGGCGTGCCGCAGCGCGGACACGGCTTGCCTTTGTGGCCGCGGACCTTCATGTGGTCGCGAATCTTCGTCCCGAGCTCCGGCGGGAGATGCTCCTCCACCTGGAGCACTCCGCGCGCGATCACGTCCTTCAGGGCGCGGTAGAAGCGCGACATCTCATCGTCCGATAGGGTGGCGACGCGACGCTTCGGGTGCAGCCTCGCTTCCCACAGGATCTCGTCGGCATACGCGTTCCCGATCCCGGCCAGGAACGTCTGATCCTGCAGAAGGTTGCGCACCTCGCGCCGCGTCGCTCGCGCGCGCTCGGCGAACTGCCGTTCGTTCCAGGTGAAGTCGCCGGCGTCCGGGCCGAGCTGGTCGTAGCCGTGGACTGAGGACGTGCCCTCACCTTCATCCAGCACGTGCAGCTTTCCCATGCGTTTGTCGTCGCGGTAACGAAGGTCTTTCCCGTCATCGAGCACGAGCGAGAGCGCGGTCGTCCGCGTGAGCTTCGCCTCGGCGTCGGTGAGCTCGAAGACTCCCGCGAGCATCGGGTTCACCACGATCGCGCCCTTGTCGAGCTCGAAGATCAGGAACTTCCCGCGGTGCCGGACACCCAAAAAGCGACGATGCGCGAGCGCCGTCTCAACCGGACGTGCCGCGCGGAGAACGAGCGGATCGCCGACGCGGACGAGGACGATCTCGCGGCCGACGAGTGCTTTCTCGAGACGCTCGCGCACGACATGGAGATCGGGCCACTCCGGCATTAGCCGGTCACCGCATCGAGCCAGCGCGGCTCGGGAAGATCGAATCGGCGTGCCGCCCAGCGGACGCAAATCTTGAGCTGGCGGCGCTGGAACGAGCGGACGCGCGGTAGTCCCGGTAGCTCAGGCTTCCAGGAGCGGTCGGCGAAGAATCCCGATATCCCCGCCAACGATGCGTCGATCGCGTCCGTGCGCAGGGGTAGGACTTCCTCGTACCACGCGAGCACTCGCTCCGGCTCCGGCCCGCCGTCGGCCGTGACCCCCTGCGCGTAAGCGGTCGCGTCGAACTCGGCCGGACCCGCGCTCGCGAACGGCCAGTCGAAGATCCGGAGAAGATCACGATGCAATCGCGTGTTGTCCGAGCGCGTGTCGAAGTGGAGCAACGCGAACGGAGGCTTGGTCTTCGCGAGGCCGTCCTCGAGCTGCCGCAGCACCGGCAGCGCAACGTCGATCCATTCCCGTGCCTCATCTTTCCTTCGGCGGGCCAGCGACGCAACCCGATCCAGCTCGCCCGCCTTGGCGAGCTCGCCCCAGAAGCCCGCGAAATCGCCGTGCTGCGTCCGAGACAACCCACGCGGCAGCGCCCTCCCGAGCGTGCTCCTGTGAAATTCCGCGTACGAGCGGGTCGCGCGCTTTGCCTTCGCCGCCGTCCAGGGCGGCATGGTGCGCGGTCCGAGGTCCTCGAGAAGAAGGACGTGCCATCCGAAGCGCGCGAACGATCCGAAAAATCGCGGGGCCCACGGTGCGATGAGCCGCGAGAGCCGGCGATAGTTGCGGTCCTCGACGTCCACAACCCACTTGACGCCGCTCCCCTTCGGCGCGGGATAGCTCGCTTTGAAGAAGGCTCGCTTGCCGTTCGCGAGCCGAAGTCGAAACGTCGCCGAAGGCGCGTAGCCGCCGTACACGCGTTCCGCGCGCGAAACGGGTGAGCGCAGGACCCTCGCCACCTCGTCTTTGATCTCTCGCGGGACCGCCGACCACGGTGGCTTCGGCTCAGCGCCCTGCCGCGACACTGGATTTCATCTGCTGCCAGGACTCGCGCGCTTCCTCGACGGAGCCCTCGTCCTCGATGGTCGAGATGTCTCCGGGATCCTTGTCGAGGATCACCGCCTTCAGAACGCGCCGCATGATCTTCCCGCTTCGGGTCTTCGGCAGCATGTCGACGAAGTTGAGCTCGCCGATGACGGCGAGCGGGCCGAGGTCGTTGCGCACGGTCGCGAGGAGCTCCTTCTTCAGCTCGTCGGAAGGCACCTGCCCCTGCTTCAGGACGACGAATGCCGAGATGACCTGGCCGCGGAGCTCGTCTGGGCGACCGGTGACACCGGCCTCCGTGACCGCGGGGTGTCGAAGGAACGCCGTCTCGACCTCGATCGTGCCGATGCGGTGGTCGGCGATCTTGATGATCTCGTCGGCGCGTCCCGAGAACCAGACGTAGCCGTCCGAATCGATGGACGTCGCGTCCCCCGTGAAGTAGACGTTCTTGCCGGGCACCTTCTCCCAGTAGTCGCGCGCGTACCGCTCGGGCTCGGCCCAGAGTCGCGCCGTGAGTCCGGGGAACGGGCGCTTGATGACGAAGATGCCCTTCTCGCCCGCGGGGAGCTCCTTCCCGTCCTGATCGACGACGGCCGCCTCGATTCCGGCGAGCGGCACCCCGCCCGAACCCGGTTTGATCGGCAACGTCGCCACGCCGTACGGATTGCCGACGACGGGACCGCCCGTCTCGGTCTGCCAGTAGTGGTCGATCACGGGCACCTTGTCCTCGAGCGCTTCCTTCTGCAGCCACTCCCACGCCGGCGCATTCAGGACCTCGCCTGCGCAGAACACGCGCTCGAGCGACGACAGGTCGTGCTTGCGCGCGGGCGCAGTCCCATAACGCATGAGGAGCCGCGCCGCTGTCGGCGAGGTGAACACACCGGTGACTTTGTTGCGCTCGATGACGTCGTAGAAGGTCTCGGCGTTCGGATGGTCGAGCGCGCCCTCGTACGCGATGGTCGTGGATCCCACGAGGAGTGGCCCGAACACGATGTAGCTGTGACCGACGACCCAGCCGATGTCGCTCGTCGACCACCAGATGTCACTCGGCCGGAGTCCGAACATCCACTTGGCCATCGAGTAGACGTAGACCTGGTAACCGCCGTGGGTATGGACCGCGAGCTTCGGCTTCGCCGTCGTGCCGCTCGTGGCGAGGATGTAGGCGGGTTCGTTCGCCTCGAGCTCCACGTGGGTGTCGTCGTGTCCAGTGCCCGCCGCGAGGAAGTCCTGCCACGAGACCTCGCTCTTCACGCGCTCCGTCAATGAGCCTCTCCGGAGGACGACGACGCGCTCGACCGTCGGCGCGTCGGCGATGGCCTGCGAGACGATCCCGAGGAGCGGCACGTCCTTGCCTTTGCGATACGTGACGTCCGTGGCGAACAGGACGCGCGCGCCGGCGAGCCGGATGCGCTCGCCGAGGGCGCCCGCGCCAAAGCCCGCGAACACCACGAGGATGACGACGCCGATGCGGATGGCACCGAGCATCAGGACGATCGCCTCCGCCGATGTCGGCATGTAGATCGCGATGCGGTCACCCTTTCGGATGCCCATCGCGCGCAGCGCCGCCCCGACCCGCTTGGTCTCGCGATGAAGCTCGGCGTACGTCAGCGTGCGGCGCTCGCCGCGCTCATTCTCGGTGATGAGTGCGACATGCTCGCCGCGGCCTCCCGCAACGTGATGGTCGACGCAGTTGTACGCGAGGTTCGAAAGACCGCCCACGTACCAACGAAAGGTCGGCGCCTGCCACTCCAGGACGCGATCCCACTTCCGAAACCACGGGACCTGCTCGGCGGCGCGGCCCCAGAAGCCCTCCGGGTCGTCGGTCGCCTCGCGGCGCCACGCGCGGACCTTCGCGATCGCGTCCGTCCCCCCGTTCATTCGCGCTCCCGCAACTTATAGCGCTGAATCTTTCCGGTCACCGTCTTCGGGAGCTCCGGGACGAACTCGATCCACCGCGGGTACTTATAAGGAGTGATGCGTCCTTTCACGAACGCCTTGAGCTCCTCGGCCAGCTCGTCCGACGGCTGCTTCCCGTTCTTCAGGAGCACGAACGCTTTGGGCTTGACGAGCTCGTCCTTGTCCTTCGCGCCGACGACGCCGCACTCGAGGACCGCGGGATGCTCCATGAGCGCGGCCTCGACCTCGGCCGGCGAGACCCACTGTCCGGACACCTTGAGCATGTCGTCGCTCCGTCCCTCGTAGGTGTAGTAGCCGTCCGCGTCGAGGTGGTACTTGTCGCCGGTGACGTACCACTCTCCCTTGAACGCGGCCTTCGACTTGGAGTGCTTGTTCCAGTAATAGGCGGCGCACGAGTCTCCGGAAACCCAGAGATTCCCGGTCTCGCCGTTGCCCAGCTCGGCGCCGTCATCATCGACGATCTTCGCACGGTAGCCCGGGACGGGCATGCCGCTCGTACCGCCCTTCGCTTTTCCGGGATAGTTCGAGATGAAGATGTGCAGCATCTCGGTCGCTCCGATGCCGTCCAGTATTTCGAGCCCGAAACGCTTCTTCCATTGGTCGAAGAGGGTCTTCGGAAGCGCCTCGCCGGCGCTCACGCACGCTCGCAGCGACGAAAGGTCATACCGGAAGTTCTCCTCGGGGTACGCAAGGAGCGCCGCGTAGAAGGTCGGCGCGGTGAAGAAGACCGTGGGCTTCTCCTGCGTGATGAGCGAGTACACGAGATCGGGTGTCGCGCGCTCAGGCTTGTAGACGCTCGAGGCTCCGACCGCGAACGGGAAGAAGACACCGTTCCCGAGACCGTAGGCATGGAACAGCGGTGAGACGGTGAAGTGCCGGTCGTCCTCCGTCACGCGGAGGACCTGGGCGCCGTAGGTGTCCGCGCAATACACCATGTCGTGCTGCAGGTGCACGGCGCCCTTCGGGAAACCGGTGGTCCCGGACGAGTACAGCCAGAAGCACGTGTCGTCCGGAGTCGTGTCGGCGGGCGAGAGCTCATCGCTCGCGGCGGCGAGGAGCTTGTCGAGCGACAGCACACCCGGCGCGTCGTCGCCGCCCGCGACGATGACGTGCCGGAGGCGAGGCACGTCGCTCCGGATCTCGAGGACCCTCGCCAGAAGCGGCGCCGACGCGACGATCGCGACGGCGCGGCTGTCGTTCAGGACGTACGCGAGATCGCGCGCCGTGAGAAGCGTGTTCGTCGGGACCGGTACCGCGCCGATCTTGATCGCCCCGAAGAACGCGTATACGAACTCAGGCGAGTCGACGCAGAGGATGACGACGCGCTGCTCCAGTCCGACGCCGAGCTCGCGCAACGCGTTCCCGCAGCGGTCGACATTCGCGGCGAGCTCGCCGTAGCTGATGCTCTTTCCCTGGCAGCGGATCGCGACGGCCGACTCGCGTACGCCGCGATGCGAATCGATGAACGTCTCCGCGGCGTTGTACCTCGCGGGCAGCTCGGAGAGGCGCAGGTCCCCCACCCGGCGGATTATGTCCCGACGCGACGCCTCACGATGGGTCGAGCTCGACGTACGAGTCCATCACTTCAGGGTGCTCTCGACGAAGACGCTTGCGCATGCGTGCGAGGAGCCGTTCAACGTCGCCTGCCGGGATGTCGTCCCGCACCGAAACGCGCGCGAGTACGAGGAGCTGGTTGGTGCCCATCTGTACCGCCCGCAGATCGACGATCTTGTCGACGCCCGGCTCGCTCGCGATCGCCGTGCGGAGCCCGTCGAGGATTTCCTCGGCCGGAGCCTCGCCGACGATCAGCCCGCGCGCGCTCCAGGCGAGCTGATACGCGACGTAGATGAGGATGACGCCGATGACCGCGCTTGCCAGGGCGTCGAAGCGGTGATCGCCGGTCAGCACCGTGAGCGCGAGACCCACGGCAGCTGCGAGAAGCCCCGCCAGCGCGGCGCTGTCCTCATAGAGCACGGTGCGGAGCGCGGGATCGCGGAGCTGATGCAGGAACCGGCGCACCGGTATGCCCTCCTTCTTCGCTGCATGCCGCACCTCGCGCACGGCCACGCTCAGCGAGAAGGACTCGAAGACCGTCGAAAGGCCGAGCACGAGGAAGCCGACCCAGACCGCGCCGAGCTCGTGCGGATGTGTCAGCCGCTCGTAGGCCTCATACATGGAGAAGACGCCCCCGCCGAAGAAGAGGAAGAGCGCGACGACCAGAGCCCAGAAGTAGCGCTCCTTCCCGTGCCCGAGCGGATGGCGCTCCGACGCCGGCCGCACGCTCCGACGGATACCGACATATAAAAGGATCTGATTCACCGAGTCCGCGATCGAGTGCGCGGTCTCGGCGAGCAGCGCCCCGGACCCTGTCACGAATGCGGCTATCGCTTTGGTGATCGCGATCGCGAGGTTGCCGGCGAAGGCCGCGACGACGGCTCGGGACGTTCCCTCGGACACTACCAGCCGTCTTCGCGTTCGGGGCCGGGCTCGGGCTGGATAGTCAGGAGCTTGCGCGCGACCGCGGACTCGCCGACGGTGAGTGCTTGCCCATCCCAGAGTGCCGGGGTGAGAGATCCGCCGATGCGCGCGAGCTCCGCCTTGCCGTCGGTCTCCGCGTTCTGGAAGTCGATGCGGGGCTTCAACCCGAGCTCGACGACGCGCGATCGGATGCGCGCGCTCTCCGGCTCGCCGATGCGGTGGAACAGCGTGTATGCGGTGGCGGTCACTTCGCCTGGCGCGGCCGCCGGTCGTAGCCGAGCTGCGCGATCCACTGGCGCGTGTCGCCGGTGACGATCGGCGTGCGGGTCGAAAGGTCGCGCGTCCGCGTCACACCCGAGAGGAACGTCGCGGTCCGCAGCTCGAGCGTGAACTGCCCGATCCACTCGTCAACGGCGGCCGATCCGTTGAGCGCCGCTTGCAAGAGCGGCCGACCGACGCCCACCACGGTCGCGCCAAGAGCCAGGGCCTTCGCGGCGTCGAGGCCGCTGCGCACGCCGCCCGTTGCGATGATCGGCAGGCCCGATCGCGCACTCCCCACGATGGCGACAGCGCTCGGCACACCCCAGTCCCGGAAGACATCGCCCAGTCGCGCGCGCGCGGTATCGCCGCGATCCCGGGCGCGGAGTGCCTCGATCGCCGCGAACGACGTGCCCCCGACACCGCCGACGTCTATGGCCTTCACTCCGAGCGACCGGAGGCGTCGCGCAACGGACCCGCTGATGCCGGCACCCGTCTCCTTCGCGATGACCGGCACCGTGCTGTGCCGCACGAGCCTGCGGATCGCGGTATCGAGACCGGTCGCGCGGGTCTGGCCCTCGGGCTGGACGGATTCTTCCAGGTAGTTGAGATGCAGCGCGATCGCGTTGGCGCCGACCATCTCGATGAGCGTACGGATGTCCTTCGCGCCGAGGGGATCGCCATCGTCCTGTGCAACGAGCTGCGAGATGCCGACGTTCGCGATGACGAAGGCCTTGGGTGCGCGCTCGCGTACGATCGCGTACGTTCGCCGCAGGCTCGGGTCGCGCAAGGCCGCGCGCTGGCTGCCGACGCCGATCCCGAGACCATGTCGCGCCGCGGCCTCAGCGAGTGTGGTGTTCACCCGCTCCGCACCGGAGTGGCCGCCGGTCATCCCGGCGATGACGAGCGGGAGAGCCAGAGTGTGTCGCAGGAGGCGGGCGGAGAGGTCGATCCGCGCGGCATCCCCGGCGGGCAGCGCGTCGTGCACGAGGTGCACGTCCTCCCAGCCGGGGGCGCGTGTGGTCTCGATGTTCTCTTCGGCGGCGATGCGGAGGTGCTCGGCTTTGCGCCGCTCTATCGCGTCTCGGTCGGGTGCTGGGCTATTCGAAGACGCCATCGCGCTGGAGTGTGCGCCGTTCGTCGGCCGAGAGGCCGAGGATCTCCCCGAACACGTGATCGTTGTCAGCGCCGATGGTCGGACCGGGACGTTCCTGCACGCTGGGCGTCGACGAGAGGCGGAACGGTGGCGCCATCAGGTGCATCGCACCGATGGTTGGATGGGTCACGGCGGGCCACATCGCCCGGTGCGCGAGCTGCGCGTCGTCGAAGAGCTCCGAGATCGAGAGCACCGGGGCGGCGCGAAGCCCCCGGCCGCGCAGGAGCGTGACCACCTGGTCGCGCTCGCGCGTGACGGTCCACGCACCGATCCGGTCGTCGAGCTCGACCCGCGCACGGCGGCGTTCCGCCGGCGTCGCCGGGCCGTCGATCCCCGTCAGGTCACGGAGGTCGCGCCATTCCGCGTCGCTCCATACGCTGAGCGCGACCCACCGGTCCGGCCCGGCACAGCGGTAGACGCCGTGTGGCGCGGCGATGTCGTCGGCGTTCCCGCGCCGGCCCGGTATCCGTCCGTTCGCGGCGAACTCGAGGATCGTGGGCGTGAGAAATTGCAGTCCCGCCTCGTACTGCGAAAGGTCGATGGTGCATCCCGCCCCGGTGCGCTTTCGCCGCTCGAGCGCCGCGAGCACGGCGATCGCGCCGTAGCCGACGGCGACGTAGTCGATGTACGGCCCGTAGAGCAGGACCGGTGTCGAGTCCGGCTCGCCGAGCAGCTGAACGAATCCGGCGAGCGCGCTCAGCTGGCTGCCGTATCCGGGATGGAACGCGTGCGGTCCGGTCTGGCCCTGATTGCAGCTCGACAGGACGATGAGTCCGGGGTGACCCGCGCGCAGCAGGTCAGCTCCGAGGCCCAGCCGCGAGACGGTGCCGGGGGTGAAGCTCTCCACGAACACATCGGCGGTGCCGATGAGTGCGCGCGCCAGAGCCACGCCCTTGGGGTGCTTCAGATTGAGCGTCGCGCTGCGCTTGCCGTCGTTGTAGAAGGCGAACATGCCGGCATGATCGGGATCGACGATGCCGTCCTTGAAAGGCGGATATGTCGTTCGGAACACGTCGGCGGCAAGGCGGCTCTCGAGCCGGATGACCTCGGCGCCAAAATTCGCGAGGTACTTTCCGACGAGCGGGCCTGCCGCGGCGAATCCGAGCTCGACCACGCGTATGCCGGCAAGCGCTCCGGCGCGGGGCGGCGCCGCCGGTCGCGTCGCGATCTCGGTCATACGACGCCCGCCTCGCGGAACCGCGCGACCTCGTGCACTCCGATTCCCACCTCGCCGTAGATCTCCACGTTGTGCTCGCCGACGCGCGGCGCCGGGCGGCGCACTTCCGGCCGTTTTCCGTCGAACAGCGCGAAGCCACCGGGAAACGGCAGCGGCGGCAACCCTTCGGCCGGCGAGAGATGGCGCCAGAAATCACGCGCGCGCAGCTGCGGGTCGGCGAGCGAATCCGACGCGTCGCCCACCGGATAACCAAGCATCTTGCGCTTCACAACGCCGTCGAAGAACTCGGCTTTACTGAGCGAACGCAGGAATGGTGCGATCGCGGCCTCGAGCTCATCCACCTGCGGCTGCGAGAGCAAGGTGTTGTCGAAGCGATCCCAGTCAACGGCCGCGATGACCGCGGGCACCGTTCCGCGCTCGGCCATCCACTCCGCGAGCATCCGTCCGGTGTGGCGGCCGATTGGTCCGCCCTGGATCGCGAAGCTCACGAACCCGTCCGCGCACGCCCAGAGATTGCGGAACCGCGAGCCGACGTTGCTTCGCCCGAGCAGGAATGGGCCGGTCCTCGCGTGCTCGTCGCGGGCGATGTCCCACCACACCGGCGCGGGCGGGTGGACGGTGGTCATCGCGGCCTGCGCGGAGACGTCGACACGCTGCGCGACCGGTGACTGCAGCGCGACGAGCGCCCCGAGCGCGCCGTACATCCCGCTCCAGTACGGCGACTGCGGCTGCCCCGTGCGGACCGGGGGCCGGCCCTCTTCGCCGGCGAGCCAGAGGCTTCCACTGGCCGCGGTCACTTCGAGATCCGACGCCGGCACCCGGGCGAGCGGGCCGTCCTGGCCGTACGGCGTGATGGAGACGACGATCGTGTCGCGAAGGACCGCGTCCAGCCCAAGCTCGCCGAGCCGTCCCGGCGCGAAGGACTCGACGACGATGCGCGCCTTCGCGGCAAGCCGCGCGAAGAGCGCGCGGCCATCGGTCGACCCGAGGTCGCAGGTGACGCCGCGCTTGTTGACGTTCGCTGCGAGCCACGGGATGGATCGCTCTCTGTTCTCGACGTCGCCGACGAACGGCGGCTGCAGCCGGTCGGCTTCGCCGCCGGGTGGCTCGAGCTTCACCACATCGGCGCCGAGGTCCCCGAGGATGCGCCCGCACACGGCGCCGGACAGGTCCGCGAGATCCAGGACCCGGCAGCCGCCGAGGAGCGACGCGTTGTCCTGCGTGGCTTTCGCCCTAGCGGCCGTACCGGGAGAGCGTCTCGACCCAGCCGTGCATGATCGCCTTCGCGCTCGCGATCTCGGAATCGTCGAACCACTTCTTCGGGTCCACGCGATCGATCGGATAGACCGGACGCATGAAGTCGTTCTCGTAGCCGTACGGCATCGTCGCGTCGATCGCCATGCCGCCCTCGAAGCGCGTGTTCATGCCGGTCCACTGCTTGTCGCCGGCGGTGAGGCGCTCCTCCGGGATGAACGTCTGGCCGACTCCGCCGAACAGCGGATTGAGGATGTCCGTGCGCGGGTTCACCCGCGTCGTGAGGCACCAGATGATCTCGTCCATGTTGTAGATGTCGATGTCGCTGTCGACGGCGATCGCGAGGCGCATGCCCTGGCTGCACGACATCGCGGCGACGAGGAAGTTGCGGGCCCAGCCGTCCTCCCACTTGTTGCGCTTCTTCAGCTGGATGATGCAGCCGCCCCAGTCGGTCATCGGGTACGGGATGTTCACGTCCTGCACGATGCCCGGCTGCAGCCGCTCGCAGAGCTCGTAGATCGCGGACTCGCGGACCGTCGTGTCGATGTTGTGGCAGTCGAGCATGTGAACGCCGAGCGGGAAGATGACGGGCTTCGACGCGCGCTTACGCATGGTGATGGCCTTCACGTGGAAGGTCGGCGCGCGATAGGCCTTTCCCATGTACCCGGCCCACTCCGGATGGAAGTGGAAGCGGCCCTGCGTGTCGGCCTTCTCGGACTCGGCCGTCTCGTAGCGCTTGTCCTGCGGGTAGAACTCGCCCTCGAGCACGTACTCCGCGTCGGCGAGCGTATACGCGTCGATCGTGCGGCACTTCACGTAGCGCATCGGGAAGCCCTGCACCGCGCCCGCGGCGCCGATCTCGTCACCCCCGCGCGGGAGGACGGCGTAATCGAAGCCGCCGCCCGCAAGAAGTGTCGCCGCGACCGGCACGCCGAACGCCATCGTGAACGGCACGGGCTTCGGATCCTTGTAGTGCTCGGTCATGATCTGCCACATGTGGCCGCCGGGCGCGGGCTGGAACGTGCCGATGTTGCCCCAGCGGAAGTTCATGCGGTTGTAGCCGATGTGGCTGCCGCCGTGGAAGTAGTCGCCGATGACGACGCTGTTCCCCGAGCCGATGGTGATCTCCGACTCGAGGACGGTGTGGCGGATCGCCATGAGCCACTTGTTCACCTCGAGATCGTCGGTGATGACCTCTTCCTGCACCGGGGCCTCGTCCTGCGCCACGATCTCGGCCGGGATCGGATGCGTGAGCGCGTGCGCGAGCTTCTTGGTGCGGTCCTTGCCGTCGCTCCAGCCGAAATACCGGTTGACGATGTCCATGTTTGCGAAGAGGTTCGTGATGGCGCGGGCGTGCGGGTAGCCCTTGACGTTGTTGAAGAGCACCGGGTAGCTACCGTCGAAGTGCTTCTGCACGCCGGTGAGCTCGAGGTCGCCATCGACCTCGATGTCGGTCTCGAGGAGAAGACCTTCGCGGCGCAGCCATTCGATCGTCGCCGGGAGCGAGCGGATGTCATCCTTGCCCGCGGGCGGTCCCAAGATATCGGCCGAGATCTGATTCTTGGGACGGCGGGCCTTCGTCTCGACGGCCATGGGGCTCCTCCTGTGGGTCCGGATCGCGTCCGTTGGAGGAATATAATGGTTAGACCATTCGCGCGCTACGCTGAAATCGCCTTGAGCAGACGCGGCCGCAGGCCGCGGTAAGGACCGGTTAGATGCAGTACCGCGACCTGCGCGATTGGATCGAACGCGCACGCGACCTCGGCGAGCTGCGCGAGGTGCGGGGTGCGACCTGGGAAGAGGACATCGGGCGCATCACCGAGATGCTCCACCACACCGATGACTCGCCCGCGGTCCTGTTCGACGACATCCCCGGATATCCCTCGGGCTTCCGCATCCTCGCGAACGCGAACGCGACCCGGAAGCGCCTAGCGCTCACGCTCGGCCTGCCGGTCGACATCGAGCGCCGCCCGCTCATGGATCGATTCCTCGAGCTGACCGAGCAGGGCCGTGCCCTTGCCCCGCGCGTGGTGAAGGACGGCCCGGTGATGGAGAACGTCATGCGCGGCGACGACGTCGACGTGCTCAAGTTCCCATCGCCGCAGTGGCACCCGCTCGACGGGGGCCGCTACCTCGGGACGGGCGTGGTCGACGTGCTCAAGGATCCGGACTCCGATTGGGTGAACCTCGGCACGTACCGGGTCATGGTCCACGACGCCAAACGGGTGGGCGTTTACATCTCACCCGGGAAGCACGGCCGCCAATTCCGAGACGCCTACTTCAAGCGCAAGGAGCCCTGCCCGATCCTCGTCGTCTGCGGGGTCGACCCGCTCCTCTTCATCGCATCGACCCTCGAGGTCCCGCAGGGCGTGAGCGAATACGACTGGGCCGGCGGCATCCGCGGCGAGCCGTACGAGGTCATCACTGAGCCGATCACGCGCCTCCCGATGCCGGCGTCGGCCGAAATCGTCCTCGCGGGGTTCCTCCATCACGACAAGCAAGCGCCCGAGGGTCCCTTCGGCGAATGGACCGGCTACTACGCCTCCGGCGAGCGCGCGGAGCCCGTCCTCGAGGTCGAGGCCATCTACCACCGCGACGACCCGATCATCCTCGGCGTCCCGCCGAACAAGCCGCCGTACGAGCCGCACCGCTACCGCGAATATTTGAGAAGCGCGCTCCTGCTCCGCGAGCTCAAGGCCGCCGGCGTGCCCGGGGTGGTCGACGCGCATTGCTTTGGGGTCGGCGGCTGCAGATTGCTGAACGCGGTCTCGATCGAGCAGCGCTACGCGGGACACTCTCGGCAGGCCGGACACGTCGCGGCGATGTGCCGGGTCGGTGCGTACCTCGGCCGCATCGTCATCGTGGTGGACGAGGACATCGACGTGACCGACCTCAACGACGTCATGTGGGCGGTGGTGACGCGCTCGGACCCCGAGCGCTCGCTGGACATCATCAATCGCGCCTGGTCCGGCCCGCTCGACCCGGCCATCGCGCCGGACGTCAAGGGCCACAACTCGCGGATGATCATCGACGCGACGCGGCCCTGGGAATGGCGCGACAAGTTCCCGATCGCGATCGGCCCGGACGCCCAAACGAAGCGCGAGACCAGAAAAAAGTGGGGCCATCTCCTCGCGCCGGAGCCGGCGCGTGAGAGGGTTGCACGATGAGCGAGCCGCGCTTACTTATCGATCCGTACAAGGACTGGGTCGCGAAAGAAGGGATCCCGGTCCACGAGGACTTCGGTCTAAACCTGCTCGAGCTCGAGGTCGCGCCGTGGCCACGCCTCGAGGCGAAGGGCGCATTCGCGCACCTCACCGGACGAGGCGACTTCATCGACATGCAGATCGTCGAGATGGCGCCGGGCGGCAAGACGGCGCCGCAGCGGCACCTCTACGAAGAGGTGGTGTACGTGCTCGCGGGTCGTGGAAGCACGAGCGTGGAATCCCCGTCCGGCGAGCGGCACTCTTTTGAATGGCACACCGGCAGCCTGTTCGCGATCCCACTCAACGGCTCGTACCGCCACTACAACGGGAGCGGGACCGAGGCCGCCCGGATCGTCGCGGTCACCGACCTCCCGCTGATCCTCAACGTGTTCCGCGACGAGGAGTTCATCTGGGAAAACACGCGCGCGTTCCCCGATCGTTTCGGCGACTCACGGCGCTTTCGCGGCGACGGCACGTTCGTTCCGATGCGGCCTGGCCGGCACATGTGGGAAACGAACTTCGTGCCGGATCTCCGCTCGTTCGAATTGAAGGAGTGGAAAGCCCGGGGCGCAGGCGGCAGCAACATCATGTTCGTGCTCGCCGACGGCACCATGCACGCGCACATGTCCGAGATGCCGGTCGGGACCTACAAGAAGGGTCACCGCCACGGTGCCGACTTCCATGTCTTCGCGGTCACCGGCGAGGGCTACAGCCTCTACTGGTGGGAGGGCGAGAGCGAGCTCCGCCGGTTCGATTGGAAGCACGGCTCGGTGTTCGCACCCGCCGACCGTCTCTACCACCAGCACTTCAACGTCTCGGCTGAGCCCGCACGTTATCTGGCGATAGCGTTCGGCGGACTCCGTTATCCGACGCTCGCCGACAAGCGCGCCACCTTCATGGGCATGGACGTGAGCGTCAAAGAGGGCGGCCGGCAGATCGAGTACGAGGACGAGGATCCGCGTATCCGCCGGATCTACGAGGACGAGCTGCGGAAGCGCGGCATCCCGTCGCGGATGGACGCGGTCTTCCAACCCGCCTGACTCACGCCCAGCGCCACGACGACGAGGCGATCGATCCCGCGGCGCTCGCGGGCGAGGTCGAAGCAGGTCAACCCGACGATGTTGTGCTCCGCACGGTCGGCATCGACATCGGCTCGACGACGAGTCACGCGATGTTCGCGCGCCTGCGCCTGCAGCGGCTCGCGGACTCGCTGTCGAGCCGCTTCGTCGTCGTCGAGCGCGACGTGCTGCATCGCTCCCCCATCGTCATGACGCCGTACTCGGCCGGGAACACCATCGATGCGGCCGCGCTCGAGGCGCACATCGCCGGGTGGTACGCATCCGCCGGGCTCGCGCGCGAGGACGTCGACACGGGCGCCGTCATCCTGACCGGGGCCGCGCTGGAACGAGACAACGCGCGCGAGCTCGCGGACCTGTTCGCGGCCGAAGGCGGTAAGTTCGTCTGCGCGACCGCGGGTCACGCTCTCGAGGCGGCGCTGGCGGCGCATGGCTCCGGTAGCGTTGCCCGCTCGCGCCGGGACCACGAGACGATCCTCCACGTCGACGTCGGCGGCGGCACAACCAAGCTCGCTCGGATCGAGGACGGGATCATCGTCGCGACGGCCGCGGTGGGCGTCGGCGCGCGTTCCCGCGCGGCAGGACGCGATCCCGTGGAGCGGAAGCGCGTCGCGGGCGAGCTCGCGGACGTGATCGTTGCCGCGACCCGCGGCGCGACGGTGCCCGCGAATCTTCAGCTCCTCGGGGCGCTCCCGCGCGCGGACGCGCCGCGGCGGATCACCATGTCCGGCGGCGTGTCCGAGTACCTCGCAGGGCGCGAGCGCGGCGACCATCACGACCTCGGCCGCGAGCTCGCCGAGGCGATCGCCGCACGCCGCGCCCAGCTGCAAGCGCCGCTCGAGGTCGCGGCGGACGGCATCCGTGCCACGGTCATCGGCGCGTCGCAGTTCACGGTGCAGGTATCCGGCAGCACGATCGGCGTCGGCGCCGCGCTGCCACTGCGCAACGTGCCGGTCACACCACTCGGCACTGCGGTGCAGGGATCGGGGCCGATCGCTCTCGCGGTGCGATGGCAGGGAGAGCCCGAACACGCGCGGATCCGCGCGCTCGCCGAACGGATCGCCGCCGCCACGGACCGCCGGCCCCTCGTCGTCGCGACCGACGGCGACATCGCCGCGACCCTCGCCGCGGTACTGCGCGAGGAGCTGCACTTCACGGGCGACCTCGTCACGCTCGACGGTCTCGAGCTTGGCGACCTCGACTACATTGACGTTGGCACGCCGGTCGCACCGAGCGGAGTCGTGCCGGTCATCGTGAAATCGCTCGTGTTCCAGGAGGAGCATTGATGGATCTCACGCCACTGATCGTTCTTGTGATCTTCATCGGCCTCATCGCGTTCAGCATGAGGAGCCGGATGCGTGACGACCGAGATGGTCGCCCGGGCAGCGATCTTCGGCCGCCGGGCGAGCCCGGCAATCTCGGCCGCGACGGCACCAATCTCGATATCTAGCGATCGACCGGCACCTTGCCGCGAAACGACGGCGTGAGGGCCGAGCGGCCGGCGTGGCTCGACAGCGCGACCGCGAAATAGAGGACAAGCGCGCCGGCGCTCAAGAGCTGGAACATCGCCGGGATCCCGAAGGACGCCGAGAGGACACCTCCGGCCGCCGGTCCGATGATCGCGCCGAGGTCCAGGCCCGAGTTGTATACGCCGGACGAGAGCCCGATCTCGCGGCCCTCGGCGCGCAGCTCGGCGACCGTCGCGGCGCTCGTCACGCGAAGGATCCCGCGGCAGAGCCCCGCGCCGAGGAACACCACGAGCAGCACCGGTCCCGCGAGCGGCCCGGTGACAAATGGGATGGCGAATGTCGACGCGGCGAAGAGCAGCACGGCCCAGAAGTTGATCGCGCGGTAGTCGAGGAATCGGAACAGCGCGCCCGCGAAGAACCGAATGACCGTGGCCGACGCGGACTTCGACGCTTTGAGCGCGCCGACGAACGCGACCGGCAGGCCGATGGCCGTGCCGTACAGGGGGAAGAACGTGTCGGTGCTGTCCGAAAGGATGTTGAGGAACAGCACGATCGTGAACGCGAGCCAGACGCGACCGTCGATGCCGAGGAATGCCGCGAGGCCACGACGCCACAGCGCGACTCCGGGGGTGGCGGCGGTTCGCTCGCCATCCTCGCCCGCCGGTGTGAGCCACACCGCGAGCATCGCCACGACCGGCGCGAGCCCGAGCCACAGCAGCGTCGCATCGATGCCGATCCGGTCGGCGAACGCGCCCGCCGCGAACGCGCCGAGCGCGTACCCGGCGGACAGAGCGGCCGTGTACCACCCCATCACCGCGCCGGCCCGGCGGCCGCCGCTCTGGTCGATCGCGACGGCGAGGTTGAGCGTCCCGAGCGCGCCGAACGAGAAGCCGTGCAGCACGGTGACGAGCGTCACGAGGGCGAGGTCGCCGTGCGCGAACGCGTACCCGCTCGTCGAGAGAAGGAAGACCACGAGCCATAGCAGCTGCTGCCTTTTCGCGCGCGAGCCGCGGTATCGCGCCCCGACGGGCACACGCGAGGCGAGCCGCATCACGCCCAAAAGGGAGCTCAGGGTCCCGATCGCCGTGAGCGCGTACCCGTAGTGATCCAGGTAGAGCGGGAAGAGGAGGTTCTGGACGCCCTCGGTCGTCGTGGTCACTAGGCAGACGAGGTACGTGAGGAGGATCCCGCGACCGAGGAGCTCGGCGCGGAGGCCGCCGCTCTCGGTCACGCCTTCTTCGGGCCACTCCAGCGCGGGAACAGGTCATGCGCCACGCCGAGCTGGTCGAGCGCCTTACCCACGCTGTGGTTGACGAGATCGTCGATCGTCGTCGGGAGGGTGTAGAAGCCTGGCACCGGCGGCAGGATCGTCGCGCCGTAGAGCGATAGCTCGTGCATCGACTTGAGGTGGCCGGCGTGCAGCGGCGTCTCGCGGACCATGAGCACGAGCGGCCGGCGTTCCTTGAGGTGGACGTCCGCGGCGCGGACGATGAGGTTGTCGCTCATCGAGTGCGCGATCGCGCTCATCGTGCGGATGCTGCACGGGGCCACGAGCATACCCGCGGTCAGGAACGAGCCGCTCGCGATCGTGGCGGCGAGATCGTTCTCCTCGTACTGCACGTGCGCGAGGGCGAGGACGTCGGCGACCTTCCATTCGGTCTCGTATTCGATGGTCGCGCGCGCGCCCTTCGAGACGATCGCGTGGATCTCTATCGACGGATCGGCCCGCAGCGCCTCGAGCGATCGAATGCCGTAGATCGCGCCCGACGCACCCGAGAGCGCGACGACGATCCGCCTACTGGCGGTCACCCTGGATCAGCCGGTGCGCCGGTGGCGCGCCCGGGCCACGATGGCCGGCTGCTCCTGCGTCGCGAGCCAACGGCGAAGCCGCTTCTCGAAGTCCTGCAGGTGCTCGAGCATCAGCTTCCGCGCGGCCTCGGGGTCGTGCGAGCGGATGGCGTCGACGATCTCCTCGTGCGCCTTCTGCGTCATCTTCGCCGAGCGCACGTCGCGCATGTCGTGGAGCGTCTGCACGAGAAGATCGCGGTACGCCGCGACGGTCGCCGAGAGGAGCTCGTTCTTCGCGGCGAGGGCCACCGCGACGTGGAAGTCCATGCTCGCCTCGGTGTGCGGCGCCTGCTCGCGCACGACCAACCGGCCCTTCTCGACACTCTGCTCGATCCGCTTGATGTCTGCTTCGTCGGCGCGCTCGGCGGCAAGCTCGGAGGTCGCCGTCTCGACCACCGTGCGCGCCTCGGCGACCCCGGAGAGCGTCATCCGCTGGAGCTGAATCATCGTCGAGATCGACTCGGCCACCTGGTCGACGTTCGTGTCGCTCACGAACGCGCCGCCGCTCGCCCCGACCTTGACGTGAACGAGGCCGCGCGCCTCGAGCACGCGAAGCGCGTCTCGAACAGTGATACGTGAGACACCGAAGCGCTCGGCGAGCTCGCGCTCGGACTCGAGGCGATCGCCGGTCTGCAGCTCACCGTCGAAGATCGCGCGCTCGATCTGCGAGACGATCTCGCCTGACGCGCGAGCCTGGCGGATCGGCGTGAACGAGACGCCGCTCATGCCGTCGCCGCGGCCTTCTGTTTCCCCGCCGAGGCGTCCTCGAGGTACACGACGTTGTCGTAGCCGAGCTGCTTGAAGAGGCGGTTCTGCGCCGAGAGGAAAAGCAGCGGCTCGTCGCCGTCGTTCACGTGCTGGTGAACGGTGTTCTGCGGGATGTAGACCAGGTCGCCCGCGCCGAAGTTCCAGCGGGACGGCTCCTCCGCGATGCGCGCGTAGTACTTCTCCGCGATCTCAGCCTCCACATCCCAGTGCAGGCTGTGGCCCTTGCCGGCCATCACGTACACGGCCTCGTCGGCCATGTGCCAGTGCTTGGCACTCTTACCGCCAGGCGCGATCTCCTGTTGATAGACGTCGACGCTGTTCGTGCGCACGTCCGTCTTGTCCGGCGACGAGATGACGCGAACGCGCCCCTCACGCGTGTTCTCCCACCGCGTGTCGCTCTTCTTCACGACCTTCTTCTTCTGCGTCGCGCCCGGTGTCCAGAGCTTGGACCAATCCTCGCGCGGGCCGAAGCCCTTCGGGTCGAACGCCGCGCTCCGGCCCTGCTGCCATAGGCCCATCGCCATCCAGTTCGTCTTGGCCTTCATGACGAGGGCGAGGGCGCGCACGTCCTCATTCGCGTTGTAGTGCTTGTGCACGCAGTCGGTGTGCACGATCGCGAAGTCGTCCTTCTCCCAGTCGTAGCGGACCCCGTCGTGGATCTCGTAGCCCTTGCCCTCGAGGATGTAGAAGCAGGCCTCGTTCTGGTGGCCGTGGCCGTGATTGGCGCCGCCCGGGAAGAGCTCGACGAAATGCACCTGCAGCGTCTGCGTCAGGAACGGGTCGTCGCCGGGACCCAGCATCCATGAGGTCTGCGACTGGTCGGAGTCGCCGGAGTGGCCCACGCTCGCATCGTCGACGACCGTTCCGGCCCGGCGGACCCGGTCCGCGGCGCGCTGGCGCCGGCGGAACTCGCCGAGCCCGTAGGTCTCCGAGCTCAGCCCGCGAAGGAAGGTCCGGCTCTCGCCCTCAGCCACACGCGAACCTCCGAAAGCAGCGTCTCTTCGGTGAAAGGTATAACAATCAGACGATTCGGGCGGGAGGATGCTTTTGGCCGCACGCTACGGCTCCGACGTCATCGTCGATCTGCTCAAAGGCTTCGGGATCCAGTACGCCGCGCTGAATCCCGGCGCGACCTATCGCGGGCTGCACGACTCGATCGTGAACTACGGCGGCAACTGCCCGGAGATCGTCACCTGCACCCACGAGGAAGTGGCGGTCGCGATCGCGCACGGGTACACGAAGGTGACCGGCAAGCCGATGGCCGCGATCGTCCACGACGTCGTTGGCCTCCTGCACTCGTCGATGGCGATCTACTACGCGCACATCGACCGCGTCCCCGTGCTGGTTCTCGGCGCGACGGGTCCGCTCGATCGCAGTAAGCGCAGGCCGTACATCGACTGGATCCACAGCGCGCTCGTGCAGGGCAACGCCGTGCGCGACTTCGTGAAATGGGACGATCAGCCCGCAAGCGTGGCCGACTTCGGTCCCTCGTTCGCTCGCGGCTACCGCATCGCGACGACCGAGCCGGCGGGCCCGGTCTATCTCTGCTACGACGCGGGGCTGCAGGAGGACGAGCTCGAACGCCCGGTGAGCGTGAAGGCGGAGACGGAAGCCGCGCGGCCCACCGCGGCGCAGGCCGATCCGTCCGCGCTCGCCGATGCGGCCGACCGGATCGCAAAGGCGGAGCGTCCGGTCATCGTCGCGGAGTACACCGGGCGCCATCTCGGCGCGTTCGGCGAGGTTGCGGCGCTGGCGGAGCTCCTCGGCGCTCCGGTCGTCGATCTCCAGGCGCGCCTGAACATGCCGACGCGGCATCCGCTGAACTTCACCGGCTCGGAGGACGTGCTCAAGGACGCCGATCTCGTCCTCGCGCTCGACATGGGAGACCTCTTCCGCGCGCTCAATCGTCTCGACCGCACGACCCATGAGAAACAGAGCCGCATCCCCTCCGGCTGCGCGATCGTCGACATCGGGCTCAGGGAGCTGCGCTCGAGCAAGTGGTCCGAGGACATCGGGCAGTTCCAACCCGTAAACCTCTCGATCGTTGCTGACACTCGCCTCGCGCTTCCCGCGCTGCGCGCGCTCCTCGAGAAGCGGCGCACGCCAGGATGGGCGGAGCGCCGCGCGAAGCTCGAGAAAGACAACGCCGCGCTTCGCGCCGAAGTCGAAAGGCGGAGTCGCCTGCATTGGGACGACGCTCCGATCTGGCCCGCGCGTCTTGCGAGCGAGGTCTGGGACGCGATCAAGGGAGAGGACTGGGTGCTCACCGGCGCCGACCTCGAGGACTGGGCCCCGAAGCTGTGGGACATCGACTCTCCGGTCAGGTGGCCGGGCCGCAGCCTCGGCACGGCGACACAGATCGGGATCTCGCTCGGCGTCGCGCTCGCGCATCGCGGCGACGGGAAGCTGATCGTGAACATCCAGCCCGACGGCGACCTGCTTTTCGATCCGGGCGCGCTCTGGACGGCGGCGAACCAGCGCCTTCCGATGCTCGCGGTCATGTACAACAACCGGGCCTACTACAACGATTGGGAGCACCAGCTCCGTGTCGCCGAGAAGCGGGGCACCGATAAAGCGAAGGCCAACATCGGCATGGACCTATCCGATCCTGCGCCAGACTTTGCGATGCTCGCGAAGTCGTTCGGCTGGTACAGCGAGGGCCCGATCGACGACCCGAAGGACGTCGGCCCGGCGCTCCGGCGCGCCATCGGCGTGATCCGGAAGGAAGGCCGGCCCGCATTACTCGACACGATCGTGAGGAAGCGGGAGCTCACCCGCTTCAGATAAGGGGAATCGCGATGCGTCACCTGATCGCACTCGTCGTCGCCCTGGCGGTGGTCTCAGCGTGCACGGCGCCCGCGACTGGCCCAACCGCGACGACCCCGACGCCGGTCAGCCCGACGCCGACCCCCTCTGCGGCGGCATCACCGATCCCGAAGATCCCCGACCCGGTCGCCGTCGAGGTGCCGGTGAAGGGCGCCGCGCTGCTCGTGCTCGACATCACCTCGGTCATCTGCCCGCCGCGGCCGACATGCGTCGCCTCCGTGCCGAAGATCGCGGCGCTCGTGAAGAAGGCGCGCGACGCGAAGGTCCCGGTCATCTACAGCCAGACTGCGACCGCGGGCTCGACATACATCGCCGACATCGCGCCAGTTACAGGGGACGCCACGGTCACCGGACGCGCGGACAAGTTCTACGGGACGAACCTCGAGCAGATCCTGAAGGACAAGGCGGTCGAGATTGCGGTGGTGGTCGGCTCCGCGGCGAACGGCGCGGTCCTTTACACGACCTTTGGCCTCGGCCTCCGCGGGATCACCGTGGTCGTCGCGCAGGACGGGATCTCGGGCGATCCCGAGTTCACCGAGACCCTCACCCGCTGGCAGCTTTTGAACGAGCCGGGGTTTGCAAACGCGAACAACACACCGCTCGACAAAGGCCACGTCACGCTCAGCACGACCGATAAGATCACGTTCAAGTAGCTCCGCGCGCCAGGCATCGAGCTCGTCGCCCATCAGCCAACCGGAGGTGAGCGGCGAACTCGAAATCCGCGGTCGCAAACGTGCGCATGTCGTACCAACCCCGTTTTACAACCGCTTACTTGAAGGATCGAATGAATGCGTGGCCGAGTTCGGATCCGACAGCAGGGCTGAAGCTGACGACCACCCAGACTTCGCGAGTACCCCACACGGCCGGGGAGAGCATGATCCCATTCGAGGTGTAGGTGTACGAGCGCTGCACCACACCGTCATATTCAGTGCGCGTGCTCTCGGTCGGACCAACGATGGCAACCACCATCGGTCGGTCGGGATCAGGGTTACGGACCTCGTCCACCGTCACGGTACTTTCTCCAACCTTGTATACGAGTCGCACTGTCGGCTGAGGATCACGCACGGGGCGACCTTCGATCTCCGTAATCGGCGCGACAATCTCGACCGAAACCAGTCGCGCCCCGGCCGCCTCACCGGGACGAAGCACAGAGATGCCCGCGCGCCGTTCCGCTTCGTCGAGAGACAGGGTCTCCGCAGCCCGAGGTATCGGAGGGCTGCCGACGCTCGCAGGATCGAGCTTCGTGATCACAATGTGGATGGAGTCGGTCCGAGCCACCGCCGCGGCGGCTGAGAGCAGCAACGCCGCAGCCACGACCGCAGCCATTAGCCG
>WNGC01000165.1_pt1 | contig 36529 bp, 28 predicted proteins | sample 5400051 | NCBI WGS metagenome assembly WNGC01 (sample SAMN13153368, study PRJNA577476) | soil metagenome | isolation source: 20 cm soil or saprolite under grassland replicate 2 | place: USA:California | collected 2016-06-15
GAGTCGGAGTAGGGATCATGATTGCTCACAACCCCCTCCACGGATCCGGACAGGCGGGTTTCCCGCATCCGGCTCTTGCCTTAGGTGATAACGCCCATGCGGCGCAGGGGATAGGGATGACAGACGGTAGGCAGAGGCAGCCAGCGAGCGATGAGGCGCCGCATGCGATCCCAGAGGACGCGTCCGTTCTGGCTACGCCGCGACAGCGAGCGATGCCAGAGCCGTCCCACTTGGAATCGAAAGAGAGCCAGCGCCGGGTTGTTCATGGGCACTCCGTAATACCGGAGGTGTCCACGCACCACCGCTTGCAGCCATTTGCCTTGTTTGGGAATGGGTTCGTGCATCCGTCGTCGAAGCTCGGCTTTCACCTCGTTCAACTTCGTCTGCAACCTTTTGCGGATCGTTTGCCGCAGCACCGTGTACATTCCGTTGCTCCTCTTCTTCACGCAGATATGCGTGAAGCCGAGAAAGTTGAATGTCTCGGGCTTCCCTTCTCCACGCCGTTGCCGGTTGTTGATCGCAAACGGACCAAATTCCAGCAGCCGCGTTTTCTCGGGATGCAATTCCAGGTGGAACTTCCTCATTCTTTCCGTGAGTTCCGCCCGGAACTGTTCGGCATCCGCTTTGCTCTGGAATCCAACCACGATATCGTCAGCGAATCGCACGACGATAACATCGCCGTGCGCCCGCTTTTGACGCCACACTTGGATCCACAGGTCGAACACGTAATGAAGATAGACGTTCGCCAAAAGCGGCGAAGCACTTCCGCCCTGAGGCGTTCCTTCCTCCACCCGTATTCGTTTCCCATCCTCCAGCACGCCGGCGTTCAGCCATTTCTGGATCAGCCGCACGACGCGCCGATCGGCCACCCGATGCTCGATGAACTTGACCAGCCATTCGTGGGAAAGCCCATCGAAAAAACTTTTAATGTCAAGATCGAGCACCCAGTTCACTTTTCTCGTCAGCAGTCCCGTGTAGAGCGCATCCAGCGCCTGATGCTGGCTTCGCCCGGGTCGGAACCCGTACGAAAAACCGAGAAAATCCGTTTCGTAGATGGCGTTCAACACCTCGACCGTGGCCCGCTGGACGATCTTGTCCTCCAGCACCGGCACTCCGAGCGGTCTTTGCCGCCCGTCGGTCTTGGCGATATACACCCTACGCACCGGCTTCGCTCGGTACGCTCCTCGCTTCAGCCTTTCGGAAAGGTTCTGGAGATTCCTCTCCAGTTCTTCCCCGTAGTGCCGCCACGTCTCCCCGTCCACGCCCGGCGCGGCTTCCTTCTTCAAAGAGAAGTAGGCCACGCGCAGAGTTTCCGGGTTGTAGATGTGGTGCAGGAGCGCCGTGAACCGCAACTGCTTATCCTTCTTTGCTGCTTGACGTACCCGCTCGAGCGCGCTAGGCGCGTCTTTCCGGCTCGGTGTCCGGGACGCGTTTTGCTCGAGCAGGTTCCCTTTGGCCAGACCTTTTCCCTCCATCCCCTCCGCAGCCGGTTGCCTGGCATTGTTCGGAGACTTCCCAGGTACTGTAGGTCTGTCCGACTTCCCTGGTCCGTTCGTCATCGGCGTGCGTCCTTAGACTTCCCGATGCGTCCCAAGGCTACTGCTGCCCTGGGCAGACCTGGGATCTCCCGGTTCCCGCGCGAGGTGTCTGCGTGCGTGCACGGGGTCTCTGACCGCGCGGGACTCTGGCACACCTCGCGATATCGGTGCACCCGATGGAGCCTTCCGCATACTCCTACAGCGTCGGCGTCCCGGAGTGAGTTTCTTACGCGGCTGAATACCCGGCCCGCACGTTCCCCTGTCAACGCTTCGACGCCGCCCTCGCGAGCGGCTCCGCATGACTCGGGGCCGATGTGGGTCGCTACACAGTGGCCATGATGCTACTTCTTGCTGAAGGCCCGCCGCAGCAAGACGAGCGCGCGGCAGCGGAGCGGAATGATTGCATTCGGCGCTGTGTAACCCAGCCTCCGGACCCCGAACTGCGGCGCCAGGAGATTGTAAGCCTCGAGAGAGAGGCAGGACACGCCATCGAGTTGAAGAATGGCGGCTATTTCCGCCGCGTGTACAGCGAGGATTTTGCGGGCACGCTTTCGCATGGCGAACCGGTGAACAAGGTCCAGTGGATTGCGCTGGTGCAGTCTGATGCAGTCAAGTATGAATCCTTCCACGCCTCGGACATCAAAGTCCAAATCTATCAGGATATGGCCATTGCCACATGTTTGTGGTCCTCGAGATTCAGCAGCACAGGCAAGCCCCTAAGCCACCAGATGCGTGCGATCCACGTCTACCTGAACGGGGCGGGCGGCTGGCACGTGGTGTCCGGGCAAATTACCAATTTACCGCCGGATGTGGGGCAGCCGCTGTAACCGCTCTGAAATAGGAACGCCGCATTACATTGACGCTGCCTGAGGTGGATGCTACTCTCGCCAGCGCTTTCCACACGCATGCGCGCCGTTGATCTGATCCGCAAAAAACGTGATTCCGGGGAACTTTCCCACGAGGAAATCGACTTTCTCGTGTCCGGTTACACGCGCGGGGAAATCCCCGATTACCAGATGGCGGCGTGGCTGATGGCCGCCTGGATTCGCGGGATGAACCGCGCCGAGCTTGCCGCGCTGACGGAGGTGATGCTGCATTCCGGGCAAGTGCTCGATCACTCGGACATCCCGGGAAAAAAAGTGGACAAGCATTCCACGGGCGGCGTAGGAGATAAGACCTCTTTGATTCTCGCGCCTATCGTCGCGGCGGGAGGACTGACTGTCCCAATGATTAGTGGCCGCGGGCTAGGGCATACAGGCGGAACGCTCGACAAGCTGGAGGCCATTCCGGGATTCAACGTAAATCTGTCGCTCGCCCAGTTCCGGCACGTTCTTCGCGAATGCGGTATGGGTTTGATTGGGCAAACGGCGGAAATTGCTCCGGCGGACAAGAAAATTTACGCGTTACGTGATGTCACCTCGACGGTCGAGAACATCGGGCTCATCTCGGCATCCATCATGAGCAAGAAACTTGCCGAAGGAATCGATGCGTTGGTGCTGGACGTAAAGACGGGGTCCGGGGCGTTCATGAAAAAGGAAGAGGATTCTGCCCGGCTGGCGCAAGTCATGGTTGAGACCGGGAAGCGCATGGGCAAGAAAGTGGTAGCGCTGATCACCGACATGGACCAGCCATTGGGGCAGATGGCGGGTCATGCGAATGAAGTGTGGGAGTCGGTGGAAGTGCTCAAGGGCCGCGGACCGGCGGACCTGTGTGAGCTGAGCCTGGAGCTTTCCGCGTGGATGTTTTTTCTTGGCGAAAGGACGCAGAGCGTGGAAGAAGGCAGAAGCCTGGCGGAGACGATGGTCGCGACCGGGCAGGCGCTCGAAAAACTGCGCCAAGGAATCCGCCTGCAAGGAGGAGACGCGCGCGTCGTGGATGAACCGCACCGCCTGCCGCAGGCGCGGTTTCACGCGGAAGTTACTGCCGCGAGTGCGGGATACCTTACCGCTGCGAATTGTGAAAACCTTGGCACAGCGCTGGCCATGCTCGGGGGCGGCCGGGAAAGGAAAGAAGACCAGATCGATCACGGCGTCGGATTGGAATTTCACAAACGCATCGGCGACCGCGTGGAAAAGAACGAAAAAATGGTCACGATTCATTACAATAGCGACGCCAAACTTGCCGAAGCGAAGAATCTTATTGGCAGCAGCTATGTGGTTAGCGAGCGCGCACCGCAGGAAAAAAGGCCATTGGTGCGCCGCATCATCGGCGCATAGGGTCGCGCCGGGCTTGCAGCGGTTGAAGCAGGAAAATGACGAAGGAGAGCGAATGGGAAGATTCGTGGGGTTACTCGGCCTGGGAAGCATGATTGGGTTGGCCTACTTGTTCTCCACGGACCGCAAAGCCATTCGGTTGAGCACGGTCCTTTGGGGGCTGAGCCTTCAAATCTCCTTCGCGTTTTTTGTCTTGCGCTTTGAGCTTGGCCGCAAAGTCTTTCAGGCTGGCGGCGACGCCGTGAACCGGTTACTGAGCTTTTCGTATTCCGGTTCGGAATTCGTGTTCGGGGAGATCGGCAAGAAGGTTTCCTCTTTCGGCTTCTCCTTCGCCTTTCAAGTGTTGCCCACGATCATTTTCATTGCCGCGTTCTTTGCCGTGCTCTATCACATCGGCGTGATGCAACTCATTATTCGCGGAGCCGCCTGGCTCATGACCCGCGTAATGGGCGCGAGCGGCGCAGAATCGCTGAACGTTGCGGCGAGCATCTTCATGGGGCAAACGGAAGCGCCTCTCACGATTCGTCCGTTTCTAAACAAGCTTACAAAATCCGAATTGATGTGCGTCATGACCAGCGGGATGGCCCACGTATCGGGCGGCATCATGGCGGCATACATTGCGTTTGGCATCGAGGCCAAGCACCTCCTCGCGGCGGTCATCATGACGGCGCCGGGCACGCTGCTGATGGCCAAGATGCTCGTGCCGGAAACGGAGCAATCGCTTACCGCGGGGCGCGTGGAAATGCCGGAAATGGAAAAAGAGCCGAATGTTCTTGGCGCGGTTTCGCGTGGAACGATTGACGGACTGCACCTGGCGCTAAACGTTGGTGCGATGCTGGTGACTTTCATCGCCCTGCTGGCTTTGGTGAACGCCATGATGGGGTGGGGTCACAACCATATCGCCTGGTTTCCCGACAGCCTGCAACGCGTGTTCGGTTGGGTTCTTTCGCCGGTTGCCTGGGTGATTGGAATTCCCTGGCACGATTGCAAAGTCATGGGGAACCTGCTCGGGACGCGCATGGTCATCAACGAACTCGTGGCCTTCCAGCAATTAGGAGCTTTGAGAGCGGCTCTCGATCCGCGCTCGTTTACCATCGCGACCTTTGCGCTGTGCGGTTTCGCAAATTTCAGCTCGATCGGCATCCAAATCGGCGGGATAGGGGCGCTGGCTCCCGAGCAGCGCGGTCAACTCGCCAAATTCGGGATTCGCGCGATGCTCGCGGGCACCATGGCCAATCTGATGTCGGCCTCCATCGTCGGAATGTTTACATGAGTCCGAAAAAGGCCCGGCGAAAGAGAAAAATCGCATTCCAAAACCCCGCGGGGGCTTCCAAGCAAGCGTCCCCCGGCGAATTCGAATCCGCCGGCGGTGCCGCTGATTTCGTTTTTTCGCGGACCAAGCTGCGGCCACAGATCGCGCTGGTTCTCGGGTCGGGACTAGGCGCTTTCGCCGAGGAATTCTCTGACGCAACCAAAATTCCTTACGGGGAGATCCCGTATTTCCCGCGGTCGACCGCCGTCGGGCACGCCGGGCAGTTGGTGATCGGAAAAGTGGGAGCGGTGTCTGTGGCCGGGATGCAAGGCCGCGTACATCTCTATGAAGGATATTCGGCCAAGGAGATAGTTTTCCCTGTCCGCGTGTTCGCCCGCATGGGAGTAAAAGCGGTCATCTTGACGAATGCTGCGGGAGGCATCAAACGCGAGTTCAGTCAGGGAAGACTCGTGGTGATTAGCGATCATATTAATCTGCAGGGCGTCAATCCTCTGACCGGACCTAACGACGAACGGTTTGGCTTGCGTTTTCACGATATGACCGGTGCGTACGACCGCAGGTTTCGGGAGATGGCCGTGGACGAAGGAAACCACCTGGGGATTGGCATGTACGAAGGCGTGTACGCCGCGCTTACTGGGCCAAGCTACGAAACGCCTGCAGAGATTCGTTATCTGCGAACGATTGGCGCTGACCTGGTCGGCATGTCCACCGTTCCCGAAGTCATCGCCGCGCGGCACAGCGGCATGCGCGTGCTGGGCATTTCCTGCGTAACGAATGCTGCGGCGGGAATTCTAGATCAGCCGCTCAACCACCTCGAGGTGCTCGAAACCGCCGAACGCGTAAAAGGACAGTTTATCAACTTGCTGAAAGCCGTGATCCCGCGCATCGCCGCGGCGATCGCATAGTCTTTCTCGAGGCGCGTTCGAGAAAAGGAGAAAAGGTGGGCGAAAATGAAACGCTGATTTCCGCAGCCAGGCAGGCGAGGGAGAACGCTCACGCGCCATACTCGAATTTTCGCGTGGGCGCCGCCTTGCGCGCTACCTCGGGCAGAATCTTTGGCGGCTGCAACGTCGAGAATGCAACCTATGGTCTGACGGTGTGCGCCGAACGCGTGGCCATTTTCAAAGCCATCAGCGAAGGCGAACGCGGATTCGATGCCATTTCCGTGGTGACGGATACAGACACACTGACGCCGCCGTGCGGCGCCTGCCGCCAGCTCATTTGGGAGTTCTGCGGCGACGTGCCTGTGATCCTTGCGAATCTGAAAGGAAAGACGGAAGTGATTCCGATGCGGGACTTGTTTCCCAAACCGTTTGACTCTTCGAATCTCTAACCTGGGCGTCCCGCACAAAGCTGGACGGCGTTTCCTTCAGGAGCTCACCGATTCCGAGAGCTCTTCAAATAGGCAACGCCGCAGCGAAACTTCTTTTCATCTTTTAGCTCCTGCACATACACAATCTCTGCAGGGGTAAAGAAGTTCGGCACTCCGGGCGTATACGGGGCGGCTACCTCCACCCTAAAGTTCTCCGAATATGGTTTTCGGCTCTTGAAGCACAACCCGCCTCGGGAAACATCCTCGCAGATCACAATGTCGTCGCCGTTGGTAAAGCTTCGAATGCATGCCTTGAAGTTCACTTTCGTTCGAACGTACTTGCGGCGATTCGCCCGGTGCACTGCGGGGACAGGCTCTGCCCGAGCCGCGACGGCAACCGGAGCCGATGCCTGTTCCGGTTCGGGAACCCAGCCCATCGAGCGCCCCGGGACCCTCTCCACCATAACCGGTGCCTCCTCGACATCCCCCGATGCGCCCTTCCAAAACGTGGACGAACCGCACTTCTTGCAGTAGCGCACGATGCCTTCGTTAATCCGATAAACATCGGATTCCAAGTCGCTCTGTTCAACTGTTTCTTTTGTTTGGCAGCTGCCGCATTCAAGCGACACCATTCGCATTCGCTTCTCGGCTTCGGAAGGTGCGGGGAAGTCCATGCCCCAGAAGTTGTTTGTCGAGTCCAGAAAGGCGACACCGTACGTATAAACTTCGCCCTCGACCCCAATTCGGCCCACCAGACGCACCTCGGCCTCCTTGTTCGTATCCAAGCGGCGGAGGATCAATTCCTGCTCAGCGGAAAGTTTGTAGCGGGAGACAATGCCTGCTCCGTGCCGGCTGAGCAATACCGTTTTCGTTTGTTCGGAGAAAACCTTGCCTTCGGTGTCGCTGCCAACCAGCAGGACATTGATCTGCTTGGGAATCCGGCTGCTGCGGCGCACACTTTCGGGCGGCATTGAACTCTTTCTGTGAGCGGACGCTCTAAAGTGATGGTACTTTGGGAAAATTGTTTCCGTCACGGACTTTCTGCGGAAATGACACGCAAGCAGCAAGGTTCATCGAATTTGCAGCAAGGGATCGCTGTTGGCTTGCTCCCGGTAAAACAGCGAGGGGCCCTCAATCTAGCGTGAAAGAGCGAGGAGGGAGTCGTTCAATTTATTGAGGTCCGAATCCACCCGATAATAGCCGGGACGCCAAGCGGCCGTGGTTTCTTCCGGTTGAAAGCGAATCACCGCAAAATCGCCGGCTCCCGCCGCGTCTTTCCCAAGGCGCGGAAAATCTTCTCCAACATAGATGGCTGGATGGTGCCGGACAAACGCTTCACACTCGTTCACAGAGAGAACGGCTCGCAACATCCCCTGATTTTTTGCGTGGGGCTGGCAGAAGTAGAGGTTCGGCATGTCTAGCAGATGATCGTTCAATCTGTGGAAAACGTGAATAGTACTCCTGTGCAACTGAACCTCGGAAAGTGCATCTGTTCAGGGAGTCTGCGCTGGAAGATAAGATGCTTCTAATCAAGTATTTAGCGGTGTTGGAAAAACCTGTTCTTTGGTCCGAGGTAGTTACTCTTGAAGGACGGCCAGGAATTGCCTCTACGCGTTTCGATCGAAGACCTTCATGGCCGTAAGGGCGTAGATCGAAGCGCATTGGACGACGCGGCGGAGGTCGACGTACTCGTTCGGACCGTGCGCAACGGAAAGAAGTCCCGGGCCATAAGCATAACTCGGGACGCCTCGCGCGGCATAGAAGCGGGTCTCGAGCAATCCCGGGCACAACTCGAAGCGGGCAGGCGCGCCTGTTATTTCGCGGATGGCTTCGGCCAGCGCTTGGCCCGTGGATTCTCCCTCCTGGCAGGAAGCGGAGTTCCCTTCCTGCAAGAGCTCCCACTCGAGAGCTATCCCCTGCTGCCGGCACTCGTTCAAAACGCCGATCAACCTTGCCTTTTCTTCTCTCAAGTCCTCCTCCGGATTGACCCGCCTGTCGATGGTGAACCAGCAGGTTTCCGGCACCGCGTTGAAATTCGTGCCGCCCCCGCTTTGCCCGCCAAGCATGAGGATGGAATTGCGCGATTGCCCCGTCCCTACATTCACCGTGGTTGTTCGCTGCTCCACTTCGCGCTTCAGCTCCTGAAGGCGCTCCACAACGTGGTGCATGCGTTCGAAAGCGTTTTCACCCTGATGCTGCAGGCCCACGTGAGCAGATTTGCCAAAAACTCGAACATGCAAAGAGATGGCCCCCCGGTTGGCGTTCCAAACCACGCCGCTGGTCGGTTCCGCGAGTAGCATGCCGACTCCATTTCCGCCCGGTATCCCCTGCTCCGCCAGCCTGGCTGATCCGCGAGCACCTCCCGTTTCTTCATCGGGAACCAAGACTAAGTTGATTTTTCCCTCTATCTCCACACCGCATTCTTTCAGCCCAACGATGGCGTACAGCATGGATACGATTCCGCCCTTCATATCGGAGGCGCCGCGTCCGAATACAAAATGGTCTTTGCGCTGCGGCTGGAATTGCTTCTCGGATTGCGCGGGAACTACGTCATAGTGTCCATGGAAATAGAACGGTGCTCCTTGCCCATGGCTCGCCGAAAGACACTCCGGAACGTCATCCCCGGCGCCGGGCCGCGAAGGAGGTTCGAGACGCCTGAATGCCAAGCCCAGCCTCTCGGTTTGCTTTTCGAGAACCTCAACAAACTCGCGATACTGCCTGCCCGGCGGATTCTCTGTCGGAATGGCAATGAGATCGGCTAACAGAGCGGCCATTTGGTCTTCGCGCTGCTGCAGCCAACTGAGCAGCCGCTCGACAGCCTTGGTCTGGTGCGCTCGCGTCCCCATGCCCGGGGTAATCCTCGAACCTTGCCGAGAACTGTCCAAGCTCCATATTGGAGCCTATGGTACGCTTTGGCGGATTTGGCATTCGAATGGGCACATGCCAACGGATACGAAATCTTTTGCGATCGCCCGCTGGGCGGCGCTGGTCTGGGTCCTGACCTGGTTCCCTCTCTACACCTGGTTCTGGGGCTGGCAAAACATGCTGCACTTGTGTGACGTTAGCGTGGTGATTGCTTGTCTCGGGCTGTGGTTCCGGCAATCTCTGTTGGTCTCCAGCCAGGCTCTTCTCGCGCCCCTTGTCGGAGTTCTGTGGAGCCTCGACGTTGGCTGGCGAATCGCGACCGGTCATCATCTTGTGGGTGGTACAGAGTACATGTGGGATGCGCATTACGCGCTGTGGGTCAGGTTACTTTCCTGCTTCCACATCGTTTTACCGGTTGTTCTGCTTTGGGCGCTCGAGATTCTAGGCTACGATCGCCGGGCTCTAGTATTCGAAACATCGATTACGGGAATCTTGCTGATTTTTTCTCGGCTTCTGTCGCCTCAACTCAACATGAACTATGCGTTCCAGGATCCTTTGCTACACCGCGCGTGGGGGCCGGCTCCGTCGCACCTGATGGTTATCCTGGCGGGATGCATAGCCATTTTCTTCTGGCCAACTCATGTCGTGTTTCTGCGTGCTTTTCCGGCAGCGCGCGGAGCGGGACCTGCAATTAGCAATCCTCAGAAAGGAGAAGAGGCGAAGAAGTGGCAACGGACACCGCCAAGAACCTGAAAAAGTACGAGGCCATGTTGCAAACCGCCCTCGCAGAAGCTCGCGCAGGCCTGGCCGAAGGTGGGATTCCCATCGGCGCCGCTCTTTTTACTCGCGAAGGAGAGCTTTTGGGCAAGGGTCACAATCGCAGGGTTCAGGAAGGTGATCCTTCCGCCCACGGAGAAACCGACGCATTTCGCCGCGCCGGCCGCCAGAGATCCTACCGCGACAAAATCATGGCCACGACGTTGGCCCCTTGCTGGTATTGCAGCGGATTGATTCGTCAGTTTGGCATCGGAACGGTCATCGTCGGGGAGTCGGTGAACTTTCAAGGCGGAATCGCTTGGTTACGCAAGCATGGCATCGAGGTGATTGACCTGCGCTCCCAGGAATGCATGGACTTGCTGGCACAGTATGTAAAAGCTCATCCCGAAGTCTGGAAGGAAGACATCGGGGAAGACTAGATTTTCGCTGAGCCTGGGTCACCGGCCCGACCTGCCCGGACCTGCCCGACCTGCCCGTTCGATGATGGACTTCCTCATCTTTCTCTGGTATTCCTAAGGCGGCTCTCGCCCCAGCGCGGGGGACGCTCTCTGGCGCGACCGCCACTTTCACTTGCAGAACGGCTCCAATTGCTTTCCTGCGACCTGGAGCGAGCACGTCCTGCAAGGACTGCCGGGGCTGAGAGAGGGGGGAGTATGTTCGAGGCGACTCAGGAAGCCAAGGCATCCGGCGCATCTAAGGGTCTGTGGATCGTTTTTGCTGTCGTCGTGGTAGCCATTGCGGCTGGCGGTTATCTGTTCATCTCCAAAGCAAAAGCAAACAAACCATTCCCTGTCGTGGCGGCGGCTGCTCCGCCCACGGGCCCCGCCGATCCGGTTCGGGACTTGAAAGTGCGGCGCGCCACGATGAGCAAAGACCGCACCGGAACGACGGCTGTGTGGCTCGTTACCATTGAGAATAGATCCGCTTCCTATACCTACAGCAATATCCAGTATGAAACCACTTACGTCGGCGCAAACAATGATGCCATCCTCATCAACAAAGGAACCATACCTGTAACCATCGAGCCCGGCGGGCAGCAAAATTCCGAAATCAACGACGCGCTGTACCCTGCCGGCACGGCCTGGTACAAAATTCGGATTACCGGAGCAAAGCCGTCCGCTCAATAGATCCGTTGCGACGGCAAATTAGATATGACGGCCACTTCCACGGATCCCTTTCTGTCTGCGGACATTCCGGCGCAGTTCAACATTGCTGAGTTCTTCTTGGACGCTCCTGCCTCCCGGCATCCTCACAAGACAGCCATCGTTGGTGAGCCTCGCCCTGTGAGCTATGCGGAACTCGCAAAGCTTGCAAACCGCGTCGGAAATGCTCTTCTTGAACTGGGGATCTCTGGCGGCGACCGCGTTCTCATCGTGCTTCCCGATTCCGCGGAATTCATCGCTTCGTTTTTTGGTGCTGCCAAAATAGGCGCCGTTGCGGTGCCGGTAAATCCTTTTGCGCGGCCAGGGGATTACATCCATTACCTTGAAAATAGCGAACCGCGGGCGGCCATCGTGCATTCCGAAGCGCTCGAGGCGTTTTTGCCCTCTTCCGGCGAACGCCCGCAAATGCCGATTGTCGTCGCCGAAGGAAGGGTGGAGACCCAAGGGGTGTCCTGCGCAATGTGGAACAATTGGATTGCCTCGGCCAGCGAAACGCTCTCGCCGGCCGAGACCTCGTCTGGGGATGCGGCTTTTATGCTGTACACCTCCGGCAGCGGCGGTACACCAAAAGCGGCCCTGCATCGCCATGGCGACATGCTGGCCGCCACCCGCAATTATGCGCACGGGGTTCTCGAATTGCGGCCGGATGATGTGACTCTCTCCACTTCGAAACTCTTTTTTGCCTACGGCCTGGGAAATGGCATGTATTTTCCGCTCGCGTTTGGCGCACGCACGATCTTGAACCCCAAGCGCACCAGCGCCGGGCATGTCGTTGCATTGGTATCCAAGCACCGGCCGACGATTTTCTTCTCGGTACCGACTCTTTACGCCGCCATGCTGCGGGAAGCGGAGACGACCGCAGGGCGCCTCGACTTTTCCTCGGTGCGACGGTGCGTTTCTGCCGGCGAAACGTTGCCTGCTGAAATTTTCGAACGCTGGAGGCGGGCCACGGGTTTGGAGATTCTGGACGGAATTGGCTCGACGGAGATGTTGCACATCTTCTTGTCCAGCCGACCCGGCAAATCGAAACCGGGGAGTTGTGGCACGCCGGTGCCCGGTTATGACACAAAGATTGTCGATGACCTAGGCAAGGAGATGCTTTCCGGCGAAATTGGAAACCTCTGGGTGCGCGGTGCCAGCGCGTTCGCAGAGTATTGGCGGATTCCGGAGCTGACGGCGCGCACGAAGCGCGGCGACTGGGTGATTACTGGAGACAAGTTCGTGCGCGACGCCGAGGGCTACTATCACTATTGCGGCCGCGCCGACGATATGTTGAAAGTCGCGGGCATGTGGGTCTCGCCCGTGGAAGTGGAAAATGTGCTTCTAGGCCATCTGCACGTGGCGGAAGCCGCAGTGGTAGGAGCGACAGATGCTCGCGGCCTGACCTACGCCGTTGCCTACGTTAGCTTGCGCTCGGGTTGCGAGGGCTCGGACGAGCTAGCCGAAGAGATTCGCAATCACATTAAAGCGCGGCTGGTCTCTCACAAAGTTCCCCGCGAAGTGCGTTTCTGTGGCGAGCTTCCCAAGACGGTGACAGGAAAAATCCAGCGTTTTAAGCTGCGCGCCAGCACCACCCACGGCTGATCAACTTTAAGCCGCGGCAAAACCCGCATGTCAAAGGTAGAATGACACGGCGGAAATATCCGTGGAGGAAAAGATGGCGAACAAGCCGACGGTCGAAGAGGCGCGACTGATTTTGGAGCTCTACAATTTGCGGCGTGAGCCCGAAATGCGCAAAGCCCGACAGTGGTGGCTCACTAGTTTTTGGCCAACTTGCGCCGATGATTTCATGAAAGTTGCCATGGATTTCGGCTCGCAAGAGAACAACTGGCTTCGGCAGGTTGGGAGCTACTGGGGTATTGCCACGACTTTTGTATTGAACGGGATCATCAGCGAAACACTGTTCTTTGAGCCGGCCTTCTGCGGGGAGTTGTATTTCATGTTTGCCAAAGTCCGACCGTTTTTAAAGGAAATCCGTGAAAAGGGAAAGAACCCCGATCTGTTTGTCCTTTCCGAAAGGGCGATTTATGGTTCCGAACTGGGCCGCGCGCAGTTTGAAAAGGTGGAAGCTCGCGTGAATATGCTGCGCCCGAAGCGGGGAGCCTGAGTTGCGACACGGGTGCTTTGTTCAGTTCCTTTTAAGGATCGTTCCGCGGGTCGCGTTGGGATTGTTTTTGCTTCCATCTCTCGCCGCCGCAAAAATTCCGCCGAGCTGCGGCCCCGGCGTTACAGTGAAATTAAGCACTCCGGTTTCAAGCCAAGGGCGCTTGCTCCTTCTGGAAGTGCAAAGCCGCAAGCCGTTGACCCAAGTAACCGCCGAGTGGAACTCGAAGAGCGTTCCCTTCTGGCAAGTTTCTAACGAACACTCTGATGCCACTCCGGCGGCGGCGGTCGATCGGCGCCAGGCCCTTCTTGGAGTCGACTTGGAAAAACCGCCCGGGACTTATCCCGTGCTCGTCCACGTGCAAACAGCAAGTGACAAGCCCGAGAGCTGCACGCTTCGGATTCCCATTCACGCGGGAAGGTTCGCCATCGAGAGGCTACAAGTCGGTAAGGAATTCGTCGAACCGAGCCCCGAGCAAATCAAGCGGGCGAACGAAGAGCGTGACAAGTTGCGCGCTATTTTCGACCAGGTGACCCCCGAGAAATTATGGGACGGAGATTTCCGCGTGCCGCTCGACGGCGTGACCACCGGCGGCAACTTCGGCAAGCGCCGCATCTTGAACGGCCAGTCCGGCTCTCCTCACAGCGGCGTGGATTTCCCCTCCCCCACCGGTACTCCCATTCATGCGGCGCAGAGCGGGCGCGTAACGCTGGCCCAGGAACTGTTCTTTTCCGGCAACACCGTGGTTGTCGATCACGGCCTCGGGATTTATACCTTCTATGGCCACCTTTCCGAAATGGACGTGAAAGTCGGCGACCAGCTGCAGTCCGGCCAGGTGCTCGGAAAGGTGGGCGCCACCGGCCGCGTCACCGGACCGCACCTCCATTGGGGCCTTACGGTTGAGCGCGCCCGAGTGAACCCTCTCGCGCTGGTCAAGCTTCTAGCGCGCGGGGGTGAGACTATCGGGCGGGTGACAACCAAGCGAGAATAAAAGGCACCAAACGGGATCCTTATGGAGACGCGTCCTGCACACGACTTGAGGGAGAGCGCCCAACTACCTCTGGGTCTCGGCCCAGGTCCCTTTGAGCAGTCCCAGAAACCTGTTTAGAATCAAAAGGTTGTGAAGCCGCTCATGGCATTCTTATAGGGATAAAGAGCGTTCGGTTTCCTGGAATCTCGCTCTACCCCCCTGTCCTCCCGGAAAAGTAGGGGAGTACTGGGAGTACAGGGGTACTGGTCTCCATGTGCGTTCTGTGGTACTGTTACGCCATTGTCAAGGGAGAAATCCTCGCGCAAGATGGGGCTGTGTGGGCGGGATTCGTGCTAGTTACTTCTGTTTTGCTGTGCTTGCGGTTTAGCACGCTGTTCGCGCGTCACTGTGGGCGAATCCCTGCGGAGAAACGCGCCGGCTAGCCGTGGTGAAGCTCCGAATTTGTTTTGAGGTCGCGCAGAAATGTCCCTGCTTCATTTTCGTGTCAAAGAACGCCGCCGGACTTTAAGGGTAGCTTTGACCGTCCCGCTGACGGTCCATGGAAAAACAGACGGCGGCGAGCGCTTTTCGGCACGCACCACTTCGCAATCCGTCAATCGCCATGGCGCCTTGTTTCACCTCGAAGAAATCGTCCTCGTAGGTCAGACGGTGGTTCTGGTGAACGACCACACCGCCCAATCGATTGAGTGTCGCGTCGTTTCGATCCATCGCGCCCGCGATAACAAGCAATATGTCGGCGTAGAATTTCTTTCTCCGGAAGCCAACTTCTGGCACATGCAGTTCCCCGCCCCAGGGGCGAAACCGCAGCGCCGCGTACTTCCCGACAAAGCCTCGGCGTAATGAATCTGAACGGGACTAGACGGCCTTTAATTCCTCGACGGCATGAAACAGCCAAGCATTAGAATTTCTCCGTGCCAAAGGCACCCACACGAATCGGCTTGATCTCGGATACTCACGGCCTGCTGCGCCCGCAAGCCCTAGAAGCCCTTCGCGGTTCGCAGCTGATTCTCCATGCCGGAGACGTGGGAAAGCCCGAAATTCTCACCGCTCTCCGAAAACTTGCTCTGGTGATTGCTGTGCGCGGAAACGTCGATAAGGAAGATTGGGCGAAAGCGCTGCCGGAGGCCGCTGTCGCGGAGGCGGGCAGCGTCCAGCTTTACGTTCTGCACGACGTACATGCGCTTGACTTGGACCCTCGGGCCGCGGGATTCCACGTGGTCGTCAGCGGCCATTCCCATCAGCCCGGGAAGTTCGAGCGCAATGGCGTCCTCTACATCAATCCGGGCAGTGCGGGGCCGCGGAGGTTTCATCTGCCGGTCAGCGTGGCGCGCTTGAATCTGGGATCGACGCCCTTCGAAGTCGAGTTGGTGGAGCTCCAAGCTTAGTTGCGGGCGGTTTTCCCTGCGTTTCGCGGCCAACCGGCCCGCTCATTTCGAGCTCATTTCCCTATTGACATCCCATAGGAGTTTCGCATACTTCCATGGTTCCCCCCATAGGAGGGGTATGGGCGACAAAGCGGACGTCTGGCAGGGCACTCTTGCTCTCATGATTTTGAAAACCCTCGAAACGCTCGGGCCGCTTCACGGCTACGGCATTGCCCGGCGCATCGAGCAGACGAGCGGCGACCTCCTTTCGCTCAATTACGGCACGTTATATCCGGCTCTGTTGAAACTGGAACAGGAGGGTTCGATCGAGTCCGCATGGGGAGTCTCCGACAACAATCGCAAAGCGAAATACTACAAACTGACCAGCGCCGGCCGCAGACAGCTGGAGCGCGAGGCACGCGATTGGCGGCAAGCTCAAGCCATCCTCGCGAAATTCCTGTCCGCCACGGAGCCGTCGACATGAGCGAAATCTGGAAGACCTCCCGTGCGTGGTTCGAGCGACTCGGCGGTCTTTTTCATAAAGCGCAACGTGAAGCGGAACTTGCGGCCGAGTTGGAGAGCCATCTACAACTCCATGTGGAAGACAACCTTCGCGCGGGTATGACGCGCGAAGCCGCCCGACGTGACGCGCTGGCGAAGCTCGGCGGCGTCGAACAAACCAAGGAACGGTATCGGGACCGCCGCGGCCTGCCATTCCTCGAGACTGCTCTTCAGGACCTCCGCTTTTCGCTCCGCACTCTTCGCAAGTCTCCTGGCTTCTCTTTCGTCGCAATCCTGGTCATGGCACTCGGCATTGGAGCCACGACGGCGCTTTTCACCGTGGTGCGCTCGGTTTTGCTCAAGCCGTTGCCGTTTAAGGACCCTGAGCGACTTATTCGGTTGTATGAATACAGCGCTGATGACAAGTTTGCCTACAACGTGGTGTCCGGCGGGGGTTTTGCCGAGTGGCGGAAGGAGAGTCACAGCTTTTCGGATCTGGCGATCCTTGGTGAGGCGCAGTACGGCCTATCCGGAGTCGCCGGTCAGCTTCCCGAAAGGGTGATGGCTTCCAACTGTTCTTGGAATCTATTTCCCATGCTTGGTGTAGAACCCGCACTGGGGCGAGGTTTCGCCTCCGCAGATGATCAACCCTCGGCAAGTGCCACGGTCATCCTCAGCTGGGGACTGTGGAAGAGACGCTTCGGCGGAGATCCCGCAATCCTGAATCAGACCATTCATCTTGACGCCAAGCCTTACACGGTCATCGGCGTGATGCCGTCTTGGTTTGCCTATCCAGAACAGAGTGTGCAACTGTGGACGCCGACATACCATGAAGAGTCGCCTGAACTCATGCAGGCAATAGACGATCACGAATTCTCGGTCGTCGGGCGCCTCAAACCTCGTGTAACTGAGGCTCAGGCGAGGACGGAGCTTTCGGTCATTATGCGCCGGCTGCATGATCAGCATCTCGACATTCCCTTTGTAAGCAAAGCCGCAAACAGCCGGCCGCTCCTCGAGGCCATGGTCGGAGATGCCAGGACGGCCTTATACGTTTTGCTAGCTGCTACCTTTTGCGTGCTTTTGATCGCCTGTTCGAATGTCGCCAGTCTGCTCGTCGCGCGCGGCGCGACCCGCCGACGGGAACTGGCGATCCGCACGGCGCTCGGTGGCAGTCGTCGGCGCCTGCTTCGGGAGCACCTCACGGAGATCTTCGTCCTGTCGCTGGTGGGCGGCGCTGCCGGTTTGCTCATTGCCTATGGCGTGATCCAGTGGTTCGTCACCACCCGCCAGGATATGAGCCGCGTCGAAGCCATCCGCATAGACGGAGTCGCCGCGGCTTTTGGGGCGGGGATGATTCTCTTCTGTACGTTTTTTGCGGGCGCGACATCTTCGTTCTCCATCAAGAGCCATCAGATTCTTTCATCCCTCCAGGAATCCTCGCGCACGCACAGCCCGGGGCAATCCCCGGTCCGGTTGCGCAAAGCGCTGCTGTCGCTCGAAGTGGGGCTTACGGTGCTTTTGCTGATCAGTTCCGGTTTATTGCTGAAAAGCTACGAACAGCTGCGCGCGACCCATCTCGGGTGCATTACAGAAAACGTGCTGACGATGCATGTCGATCTTCCCGATGCCAAGTACAGCCAGCCCACCCAGCGCCTAGCTTTTTTTGAAACTCTGCTCGATCGCCTTCGCACTCTGCCCGGTATTCGAGCCGCGGGAATTGCGACTTCGGTTCCCGGGGAAGGCTACGGGGGAGACAACGGCTTCACCATTGCCGAGCACCCTCCTCTTCCCTTGGATAAGACTCCCTACGCCATCCACCGCTGGGCGGATCCCGGATACTTCGCCGCCCTCGGCATCCCCTTCCTGCGCGGGCAGATATTTGATAAAAACCAACGCCTGGAAAAAGCAAGCGAAGTTATCATCAGCGAATCCTTTGCGCGACAGTATTTCGGTGCGGAAGAGCCTCTCGGAAAACACCTGCTTACCCTTGGGCGGAAGCCTCAGAAGATTGTCGGTGTGGTAGGCGATACGCGCCATCGGGTCTGGGAACGTCCCCAGCCCATTATGTATTTCCCGCTCTATTCTGGCATCCGGGAGCGGACGACCCTCGCCATCCGCTCAACCAGCGACGTGACCTCTTTCGCATTGCCAGTCCAACGCATCGTCGAACAGCTTGATCCCGAGCTGCCCGTCTCGGATGTGCTTACCATGGGTCAGGTCATTGGACAGTCCACCTTGGATGCCAATTTCGAGGCTACGCTCCTTCTCGCCTTCGCCGGGTTATCGCTGCTGCTGGCTTCCGTCGGCCTGTTCGGCGTCCTCTCCTACATCGTTGCTCAGCGAACTCCGGAAATCGGAATCCGTCTGGCGCTTGGCGCGCAGCGAGGCGCACTGCTGCGGCTCACCTTGCTAGACGGTCTGAAGCCTGCGGGTGTCGGATTAGCCCTGGGACTAGCGGGAGCGGCGGCGGCAACAAGAATGATCAGCAGCTTGCTTTATGGCGTCGCGCCTCTGGATGCCACCGTTTTTGTCGCCGTAACGACCCTTCTACTGGCCGTGGCGGGGATCGCGTGTCTGCTGCCTGCCTGGCGCGCGTCGCGCGTCGACCCGGTCATCGCATTGCGCTACGAATAGCTCTAGGTGTTCTTAAGGCCCGCGGAACGGGCTAATCGGTAGAGGCCAGCCTCGTCTAACTCTCCTGTGGCATCCCCACATAAACTGTGTTACCTTGCTGTGGCCATAACACAGGAGGGTGCATGTCCGAATCCAAGCTCGATCTGCTGCAGGGAACTTTGGACCTGATGGTCCTGCAAACCCTTGCCGCCATGGGGCGACTCCACGGCTACGGTATCGCGCGCCGTATTGAGCAGGTCAGCGGCGACGCGGTGCTGCTGAATCAAGGCACCATTTATGCCTCTCTCGTGAGGTTGCAGCAGCGCGGATGGATTTCCGCCGAGTGGGGCACTTCCACCAACAATCGCAAGGCCAAGTTTTATTCCATCACGAAGCGAGGCCGCAAGCAGCTCTCCGAAGACGCCGCCTACTGGCAACGGCTCTCCGAGGTTATGGGCCGCGTGCTGGCTCTGCCGGAGGGGAGCGACAACAAATGATCGACGAGGTTCGTCAAGGGTTCCATCGCCTGCGCTCTTTGTTCCGCCGCGCCCGGCAAGATCGTGAACTCGACGCGGAAATGTCCGCTCATCTGGAACTCGCTATCGAAGAGAATCTTGAGCGCGGTCTTTCTCCCGCGGAGGCTCGCCGCCAAGCCCTCGTGCGTTTCGGGGGACCGCAGCAAGTCAAAGAAAGCCACCGCGAAGCGCGCGGACTCCCGCTCCTTGAAACCCTGCTTCAAGATTTTCGCTTCGCCTTGCGGATGCTGCGCCGCAGTCCCGGCTTTGCCCTTGTGGCGATTTTTTGCCTGACTTTGGGTATCGGCGCCAACGCCGCCGTTTTCAGTTGGATGGAGGGACTTCTGTTCCGCCCCTACCCGGCGGTTGCGCACCAAGAGAGGTTGCTGGCTCTGACGGGAACGGCTCAGGCTGACCGTACCGCGCTTTCCTGGCCCGATTTCCTCGATCTGCAAAGGAACTGCAAACTGTTTGACGCGTTCTTTGTAAGCAAGATTATGGGCACCACGCTCAGCATTGGCGACCGGGCCCAGGTCGCCACGGGAAGTATCGTCTCATCGAATTATTTCCCGGCGCTGGGGGTTCATCCGATTCTCGGGCGCGCGTTTGAGCCCAATGAGGATGTGGGCCGCGGCGCCCATCCTGTGACGGTCATTAGTTACCAGCTATGGAAGGAGCGCTTCGCAGGCGACCCGCAAATCATCGGCAAGACGCAGCGCATGAACGGCGTGCTTCACACCATTATTGGCGTGGCTCCCGAAGGCTTTTACGGAACATTTGTCGGCTGGGCCATGAAGTTTTGGGTGCCGGCCTCCATGGAAGACACCTTCGAGGCCGGCGGTTACAAGCTCGAAGATCGCGGTGAGCGTTGGATCGAGGCTTACGGCCGCCTGAAACCCGGCGTCAGCCTCGAGCAAGCGCAGCAGGAAGTTTCTGCGGTGGCGAAGCGCTTGGAAACGGATTATCCGGCAACCAACCGCGGTCACGGCGTCAAGCTCTGGCCCTTGTGGCAAACACCATTCAATAACGCGGGAACCCTGCTCCCCACGCTCGGAATCATGCTCGTCGTCGTCGTGTTTGTACTTTTGATTGCCTGCGCCAATGTCGGCAACCTCCTGCTCGTCCGGTCTTTCGCGCGAAGACACGAAATCACCGTCCGCGTCGCGGTGGGCGCCGGGCGGAAACGCCTGCTGCAGCAACTTTTCATAGAAGGTCTGGTCCTTTCCGCTCTGGCCGCAACCGGCGGACTCCTCATCGCGCACTGGTCGAGTCACTTGCTTGTGTTGCTCTTGCCGGTGCGAAACGGAAATGCCATGCACCTGCCCGGCGAAATGGACTGGCGGGTGATGGCTCTTAGCGCTGCTGTCTGCCTTGTCTCGACGCTGCTGTTCGCTCTTCTTCCGGCGATGCAAACCAGCAAAGTCGATCTGGCTGCCACTTTGCGGTCGGAAATGGCCGGCGTGGTCCACGGCCGCAGCAAATCTTGGGTTCGTTCCGGCTTGGTGGTGGTTCAAGTATCCCTGTGTTTCATTCTGCTTGTAGGAGCAGGCCTGCTGCTGCAAAGCCTCGAGAGAATCCGATCGGACAGCCCAGGATTCTCGACCCAAGGCACCTTGGTGACCGCGGTGAATTTGTCCGCGTCCGGATACGAGGTACAGCGCGCGAAGAGTTTTCAAGACGAACTCATCGACCGCGTCGAAAGACTTCCCGGCGTGGAGTCCGCTGCCTTGGCGCGTCTTACGCCGCTCGGCTACGGCTCTTTTTCTTCGGCTCCGATCGTGGTCGATGGATATCAACCTCCGCCCGATGAGCGCCCGTCGCTGGACTACAACCAGGTTGGCCCCGGCTACTTTGCCACCATGGGAATCCCACTCGGGTCAGGCCGCGAATTCACTCGCGCCGATAACGAAACCGCCGCCCCCGTCGCCATCGTCAACGAAACCATGGCCGCGCGCTACTGGCCCGACAAGAATCCCATCGGTGAGCGCCTTCAAGTCAAAGACAAATGGTTGCGGATCGTTGGCGTCGCAAAAACCTCGAAATATTACAGCATGCGTGAAATGCCTAAGCCATTTTTCTACGTTCCTTTGCGTCAAAATTTCTCCGTAGGCGCAGCCTTGAATATCCGGACCAAGCTGCGACCTCAGATCATGGCCGGCGCGCTCTCGCGTGAACTGAAAGCGATGGACGCGAACCTGGCCCTTTATGAAGTGATTTCGCTTCAAGAGCAGCTGGATCGTTCCACATCCGCGCAGAAAGTTGCCGTTACTTTGACCGGCGTCTTGGCCGGTTTGGCCTTGGTGCTCGCGGCCATCGGACTCTATGGCGTGATGTCCTACACCGTCTCGCAAAGCACGCGGGAACTCGGACTGCGCATGGCCCTCGGTGCGCGGACGCCGGAGCTATTCCGGCTGGTGATTTCCCGGGGCCTCGCTCTGACCGCGGGCGGAATCCTTCTGGGGGCGGCGGGAGCGCTTGGGTTGACGCGCCTGCTCGGATATCTGCTTTACAAAGTGAGTCCGCGAGACCCGCTGGCCTTCGGTTCCGCATTCCTGACCTTGATGGTCGTCTCCATGATCGCCTGCTTCTTGCCGGCTTGGCGCGCCACGCGCGTCGACCCGATTGTGGCTTTGCGTTACGAGTAACTCATGGCTCTCGGAGAGCCACAACGAAGGATGAAAATGGACCCAGGCACCTATGCTTTGTTTTCAACGTGATAGGCAGCTATTTTCATAGGAGTGACCATGGAGGCGGCTAGCATCATGGCTTCAGAGACGGAAGGGAGCATTGCCAGATGACAGATCACATGTGGGAATTGCTCCACCGCCTCCGCTCCTTCTTCCGCCGCGAGGAACTCGACCGCGACTTCGATGCCGAAATGGCCAGCCACCTCGAACTCGCCACCGCCGAGAATCTCGAGCGCGGCCTCGGTCCGGCGGAAGCCCGCCGCCAGGCATTTCTCCGGTTCGGCGGCTCACAACAAGCAAGGGAAGAGCACCGCGAAGCTCGCAGCCTCCCTTTCCTCGAAACGTTGCTTCAAGACATCCGCCATTCGCTTCGCATGCTTGGCAAGTCTCCCGGCTTCACCGCGATCGTGGTTCTCACTCTCGCGCTCGGCATCGGCGCCAATACGGCGATCTTCAGCATGGCGAATGCCCTGCTGCTGCACCCCTACCGCTACCACAATCTGGAATCCCTCGCCCTCCTCTGGGAAAGCCGCGGCATCGACGAGGGGCCCGACGCTCGGTCCATTTCCCCCGGCGACCTGGCGGACCTTCGCGCCAGCTCACAATGGTTTGACGACATCTCCACCTATCAATGCGGGGATTTCAATCTTTCTTCCGAAGGCCGCGTGGACGTGGCGCCCGGTTGCCGCGTGTCAGCAAACTTTTTCTCCCTCCTTGGCGTTGGCCCGGCCGAGGGCCGCCTGTTCTCCGTGAATGAAGAACAGCCTGGCTCCGATCAGTCAGTCATCTTAAGTCACGGCTTCTGGCAATCCAGACTCGCCAGTGACCTGCACGCCGTCGGCAAAACCATCCGCCTAAATGGACGAAATTACACCGTCGCGGGAATCATGCCTCCGGACTTTGCCTATCCTGTACCCATGGAATTGTGGGTGCCCTTGGCGCTTACGCCAGCGGAGAAGTCCGATCGCTCCCAACTATCTTTTGCGGCGATCGGACGGCTAAAGCCTGGCGTCACGGTCGCGCAAACAGCCGCTGCGCTTAACAATCTCTCACGCAGGCTTTCGGAACTCTATCCCCAGACCAACGCAGGACGCATCCTCAATGTGTTGCCGCTTAGAAAAGAACTCTATCTTTACACTCTGCCGCTGTTCGCGTTGCTGCAGGCGGCCGCCGTGTTTGTGCTCCTTCTGGCCTGCGCCAACCTCGCAAATCTCCTCTTTGCGCGGATGATTGCGCGCCAGAGGGAACTTGCCGTGCGCTCGGCGCTGGGTGCAAACCGCACCAGGCTGGGCCGCCTGCTGCTCTCCGAGCTGTCGCTGCTCGCCCTTCTCGGCGGAGTCGTTGCAATTACCGCATCGTTTTCGAGTGTGCGCGTGCTTCGCAACAGCATTTCGCCGGATTGGACCAAGTGGGTTCCCGGCTGGGATGGCATTCGTGTCGATTCCGCGGTTCTCTTTTTCACGATTCTTCTCTCTTTGTTCCTCGGACTTGTCTTTGGCCTTTTGACCGCGCTTCACTTGCGGCACATCAGTCTGAATACCGTGCTCAAAGAAACCGGACGCGGTTCTGCCAGTCCCGCGCGAGCTCGCCTGCGCAACGGACTCGTCTCCGCTCAAGTGGCGTTCGCTCTGATTCTTCTCGTGTGCGCAAGTTTGACCATGCAAGGATTCAACCGTCTGGCCAACGCCTATCAAGGGTTTCAGCCTGACCAAGTCTTGAAATTCGAAGTCGCCCTACCAGAAACCGCCTATCCCGACAGTGTAAAACGCGCGAACTTTTTCGAGGCCGCCCTCGGCGGCGTCGCTTCCCTTCCCGGAGTTTCTGGCACGGCCCTAACCTCGAATCTTCCCGCTAGCAACGTGGACAACGAAAAGACCTTGTTTACGATCGAGGGCCGCCCGGCTCTTCAACCGAGCGAAGCGCCTGCGGCAGATTTGCAAACCATTAGCCGGGACTATTTCTCCGTTCTCAAGATTCCTTTGATGGCCGGCCGATTCTTCACCGAGGCCGACACCGCCACCGCCGCGCGTGTCGCCATCGTCAGCCGCACGATGGCGAGCCGTTTCTGGCCCGGCAGTGATCCGGTGGGCCAAAGATTGAAGCTCGGCGCGGCAGACTCTACCGAGCCTTGGCTGAGGGTCGTCGGAGTTGTCGGAGACGCACGGCAAAATTGGTGGAACCCCGCAACTTTTCCTGTCGTCTATCGGCCCTATCTTCAGTCGTCACGGAGCTCGTTTCGTTTTGTCCTGCGAGTCGCCTCAAATCCGGCAGGCTACGCTTCCGCGGCACGCGCAGCGATTGCCCAAGTCGATCCGGAAATTCCAGTAACCGAGCTGAAAACCCTTGAGACGGAAGTGCAAGACTCCATTGCCATCGTGCACATCATGGGAATCTTGATGGCGGTCTTCGGGATCGTAGCCCTGTTGCTTTCCTCCCTCGGCGTTTATGGAATTCTGTCCGAAAACGTCGCCGAGCGAACCCACGAATTCGGCATCCGTTTCGCCCTTGGCGCGAACCCACGCGATGTGCTCCGGCTTGTTTTGCGCCACGCCTTTCTTGTTTCTGGCGTTGGCCTGGCGATTGGGCTGCCGATTTCCTTCGCGGTCAGCCGGGCGATCGCCGCATTTGTTTTTGGAATCGTTTCGGTGAGCTTACCGGTTTTGCTTTCGCTCGCAGGACTGCTCGTACTCGTTGCGTTTATCGCGGCTTATTTTCCCGCGCGCCGCGCGCTGCGCGTGGATCCCATGGTCGCTCTTCGTTATGAGTGAGGGTGCTGGTAAGCGCGAAAGGAGGTCCTGAAGCATGACCAATTGGCTTCATCAATCTTTCCACCGCATGCGCTCTTTGTTCCGCCGCGCGCAGCTCGATCGCGACCTCGACGAGGAAATGTCCGCTCATCTCGAGCTCGCCGTCGAGGAAAATCTCGAGCGCGGCCTCTCTCCCGCCGAAGCTCGCCGCCAGGCTCTCGTTCGCTTCGGCGGCCCCCAGCAAGCCAAAGAACAGCATCGCGAAGCCCGTAGCCTGCCGCTTCTCGAAACTTTGCTCCAAGACCTGCGCTTCGCCTTTCGCATGTTGCGCAAATCTCCCGGCTTTACCGCCATCGCCGTTCTCACCCTCGCACTCGGCATCGGCGCCTCAACGTCCATCTTTTCGGTAGTGGACGCTGTGCTCCTACGTCCTCTGCCCTATCCACGTCCCGAGCAAATCGTCCGCATCTGGGAACAAACTCCGAGCGGTCACCAAAGCAATCTCGCCGGCCCGAACTTCGAAGACTTCCGTGCGCAAAACAACACGTTTGCGAGTCTCGCGGAGTACACCTATGGTCTATCGTCCATTGCCGGCGGCAGTGAGCCTGCGCGTGTCAACGTCTCCGCAGTCTCCCGCGACTTCTTTAAGTCTCTCGGCGTCGAGCCTTTTCTCGGCCGCACCTTTGTTGCAGAGGAGCAGCGCGAGCACGGAGCGCCGGCCGTCATCGTCAGCTACGGTTATTGGCAGCGCTATCTTGCGAGCGCCACGGACCTCGCCCAATTTCATTTGGCGATGGACGGAGGAGTCTATTCCGTTGTCGGAGTGATGCCCGCAGGCTTTGATTTTCCGCCCGGCGCCGCTGCCTGGATTGCGAGCGAGCTTTTTGGGGAAGAAACTAGCCGCACCGCGCATAATTTTCGCGGCATCGGGCGCATTCGGGATGGAATTACCATTGCCCAGGCGCGCGCGGACCTGAGCACTATCGCTCACCGCATCAAGGATCAGTACGGAAAAGAGGTTGATCTTGCTGGCGCTGCCGTGGTGCCTCTTGCCGACGCCATGGTTGGAGATGTTCGCACGGCTCTCCTGAATCTCTCGGGAGCCGTCAGCCTCTTGCTTTTCGTTGCCTGCGCCAATGTGGCCGGACTGCTGTTGGCACGCACGTCCGCCCGCCAGAAAGAATTGGCCGTGCGCGCGGCGCTGGGAGCGGGCCGCGCCCGGCTGATTCAACAGTTCCTTGCAGAATCGTTCGCGCTTTCCTTCGCTGGTGGTGTACTGGGCATTTTGCTTGCGATTTGGGCGGTCCGCATACTCCCCGCGATTTTTCCCGCAAGCCTGCCGCGGCAACAGGGCATCTCTGTCAACGCATCCGTCCTTCTGTTCGCTTTGGCTGCCGTCGTGGCTGTCGCCGTTTTGCTTGGGCTCTTTGCTGCCTGGCGCTCCGCCTCAGGAGACTTCCAAGAAGGGTTAAGCGCCAGCTCTCGCAGTTACAGTGGGTCGGGCGCAAGCTACCGCCTGCGCAGCTTTTTGGTGGTTGGCGAAATTGCAACCACTCTTGTGATTCTGGTCGGCGCGGGCCTTCTCGGCCGCAGCTTTCTGCGGCTCATTTCCACAAGTCCGGGCTTTCGCCAGGAAAACCTGATCACCATGGAGTTCTCGCCGCCGGTTCCGCAGGATTTTTCCATGGCTTCGTCAGCCATCGCGCGGCAAATCCACCTGATGGACGACATCGTAGCTCGCCTTAGCGCGATCCCAGGCGCGGAGGCAGTAGGTCTGGCCGGCGCCGTTCCCGTCGCGCAGGGCGACAATCTTCCTGAAGGCAATTTTCTGATACTCAATGGCCGGAGGCAGCCGTTGAATTTCGAGGCGTGGGACCGCATGGCTCAAAATCCTTCGCATGTCGGGCACGCGCTGTATTGCGTCGCAAGCGAAGGCTATTTCCGCACCGTGGGCATTCCGCTGATCCGCGGACGGATATTCAATGCGCGGGACGACTTCGCTTCCCCGAATGTTGCCCTCATCAGCCAATCCTTGGCTCGGGAGCGCTGGTCGAATGAGGATCCCATCGGTCAAATCATAAATTTCGGCAACATGGACGGCAGTTTGAAGTCATCCACAATTATTGGCATCGTTGGCGATGTTCGCGCGCAAGGCTTGGACCGCGCGCCGAGTCCCATCATTTATGTCGACTACCGCCAGCGTGGAATGAACGCCAATTCCTCCCCCACCATCCTTATGCGTAGCGCCGCACGGCCCGCTGGGATTGTATCTGCTGCGCGCGCCATCCTTCACGATCTCGCTCCCGATGCCCCGGTCAAGTTCTCCACGTTCGCGCAGGAAATGGGTGGCTGGCTCGCAGACCGGCGCTTCCTGCTTCTTCTTGTCGCGCTGTTCGCTGTCGCCGCCCTGGTCCTTGCTGCAGTCGGCATCTATGGAGTTGTGGCTTTCTCGGTAACGCGGCGTACCCAGGAAATCGGCATTCGCATGTCCTTGGGCGCCCAGCGGGGCAACATTTTGCGTTTGGTGGTGGGCGAAGGCGCTCGCATGGCGGTTTTCGGCGTGGTCCTCGGCATTGCCGCATCGTTCGTGATTACGCGCCTGATGTCGAGCCTTCTATTCGGCATTAGCGCTACTGACCCCTTGACCTTCGCCGGCGTCGCCGCACTGCTCTCTGCCGTCGCGCTGCTCGCCTCGTACATTCCCGCGCGCCGCGCTATGCGCGTCGATCCCATGGTCGCCCTGCGCTACGAGTAACTCATGGCTCTCGGAGAGCCACAACGAAGGATGAAAATGGACCCAGGCACCTATGCTTTGTTTTCAACGCGATAGGCAGCTATTTTCATAGGAGTAAGCACCGTTTATACAAACCACAACCTTGCCGGTCATAAAGTCCTTCATTGCGCCTCTTGCGCGACCGCTCTCCTGTAGCCCTTCAGCAAGAGATGCGCCTCTCCACAGCACCTCCCTGTTGACCGTCAACAGGAGTTCGTGGTATTCCTGGTGACCATTCTTCCTGTTGATCGTCTAAAGGAGCGGATATGCCCCCGAAATCGGAGGTTTTGCAAGGCACCTTGGACCTGCTGGTCCTCAAAACTCTCGACACCCTGGGCCCGATGCACGGTTTCGGCATCGCCCAGCGTATTCAGCAGGTCTCTCAGGACGTGCTCCGCCTGAACCAGGGCACTCTTTATCCCGCCCTGCTGCGCCTGGAGCAGCGCGGCTGGATCTCCTCCAGGTGGGGCGTCTCCGAAAACAATCGCAACGCCAAGTTCTACTCACTCACGCGAAGGGGTCGCAGGCAGCTTCGGGACGAAGCCGAAGGTTGGAATCAAATGGCCGCAGTAATCAATCGTGTGCTCAAGGCAACTTCATGATCGAGTCCATTCTAGCCCTGGCAGCCCGCCTCCTCTCGCTGTTTCGCCGCCGCGGCCTCGACCGCGACCTCGATGCCGAACTGCGTTCGCACCTTGACATGGCCGTCGAACACCATCTCGCTCAAGGCATGAACAGCGAGCAAGCACGCCGCCAGGCGCTGCTCGACTTCGGCGGTGTCGAGCAAGCCAGGCAAATCTATCGCGAACGCCGTGGTCTGCCCTTCTTTGACACCCTGTTCCAGGACCTGCGCTTCGCCTTTCGCATGCTGCGAAAATCTCCCGGCTTCACCGCTGCCGCCGTTCTCACTCTGGCCCTCGGCATCGGCGCCAACACCGCCATCTTCAGCGCCATCAATGCCGTGCTCCTGCGTCCTCTGCCGTTTGCGAATGCCAATCGGCTAGTGTTTGTCTGGGCCACGGACAGGCAGCGCGGTGTGAACGAGGACGTCAGTTCCTATCCGAACTTCGAGGACTGGAAAGCCCAAAGCAACACTCTCGAGGCCTTGGCCGCATTCACCACGCGCAGCGCGACGCTTTCGATCGGCGAACAGGCGGAACTAGTTCCTGCCGTTCAATGCACCCCCGGAATTTTCGAACTGTTTGGCGTGTTGCCTCAGCTTGGCCGGACTTTCCGCCAGGAGGAGAGTAAACCCGGCTTGTCTCATGTGCTCATTCTCAGTGATGCGTTCTGGAAGGAGCGCTTCGCCGGACGCCCCGACGTGATTGGGCGAACGCTCCGCGTCAATGAGGACCCTTACACCGTCGTCGGGGTCATGCCCCCCGGTTTTCGTATCAGTCGAGAAAGGCCGGAGCAGGTTTACGCCCCGCTTGTCCGCGATCCGAATCGGGGACACGGTTTTCTCATGGTGCTGGGCAGATTGCGCAAAGGCGTATCCATCAAGCAGGCGCAAACAGAAATGAGCGCCATCGCGGGCCGGCTTGAGGGTGCCTATCCGAGCCAGAACCGCGGCGTCGGCGTGAACATTGTTCCGCTGGTAGACGCAATGGCCGGCGACGTAAAGACAGGCATGCTGATTTTTCTTGGTGTCGTCAGCCTGGTATTGCTGATCGCTTGCACCAATGTAGCCAACCTGATGCTCGCTCGCGGCGCCTCGCGGATGAAGGAAATCGCGGTACGCGCAGCTCTCGGAGCGGAACGGTGGAGAATCCTGCGGCAGCTGCTAACGGAAAGCACCGTTCTTGCCCTGGCAGGTGGAGCGGCAGGGTTGCTGATTTCCTACTGGATGTCGCGCGCGCTTGTGGCGTCGCTAAAGCAATTCAACGTGCCGCGGCTTGCCGATACCCATACCGATACCTGGGTGCTGCTCTTCACGCTCGCGATCTCCCTGTTCACGGGAATCTTTTTCGGTGCTGTCTTTGCCTTTTCCGCCGGCTCCCCAAAGCTGCGCGAGGCATTGCACCAGTCCAGCCGTCAGGCCACCGAAGGGGCTCGCGGCAGTCGCTTGCGCAGCGCGCTCGTCGTGGCTGAAACGGCGATGGCTCTTGTTCTCCTCGCCTCGGCAGGTGTTTTGCTGAAGAGCGTGCTCGTGATGCGCAGCACCGCTCCCGGTTTTCAGACGAAAAACCGCTTGACCGTTGAATTCTGGCTGCCTCCCAAAAAGTTCCCCAACGACTCACGCCGCATTCAATTCTTCAAAAGCGCACTCGCGCGCGCAGAAACCGTGGACGGCGTTCACTCGGCCGCCTTGGTGGCTGACCTTCCTCTCGGAGGCGGCTTTGATTCGCTCTCCTTCCATATTGTAGGCAAGCCGGATCCGGCCCCGGGAAAGCCTTTCCAGTCTCTTTTCAATGTAGCGAGCCCCGGATACTTTGCGACAATGGGAATCCCTCTTCGCGCGGGGCACGAATTCAGTGACCGTGATTCGACTGACACAACACAAGTAATTGTCATCAATGAGGCTGCTGCGCGGCGCTTCTGGCCCGACGAAATCCCTCTCGGAAAGCAGATTCGCCTGGACACGAACTTGCTCACCGTGGTCGGCGTCGTGGGCGATACGCGCCAACTCGGTCTTGGAACTGCGCCTCGGCCGGAGATCTTTCTCAATTACATGCAGTCCAGCCCGGATTGGTCGTGGCTGGTGATGGTCGCAAGAACCGAGGGAGATTCCACGCCGGTCTCGGCGGCACTCAAAAGCGCCGCGCAACAGGTTGACCCCGATGTGCCCGTCACCAGGATCCTTCCCATGGACGATGTCCTGGCTCTCTCCTTGGCTCAGCCGGAGCTATGGACCGGGTTGCTCGCGGTGTTTGCAATCCTCGCAGTGGTCCTCGCCGCCGTCGGGTTGTATGGCGTGGTGTCTCATCTCGTCGCGCAACGTACCCACGAGATGGGTATTCGCATGGCGCTGGGGGCCAACCGAGGTGATGTCTTTTCGCTGGTGGTGAAGCAAGGCTTGCGACTGACCTTTGTCGGAACTCTCATCGGGATTCCATGCGCCCTAGGTGCCGCCCAGTTGCTGGTCCATTTAGTGCCCAGCGTTCGCCCCGGCGATCCTTCGACGCTCACGGCCGTCTCTACCCTGCTGCTAAGCATCGCGTTCGCGGCAAGCTATATTCCGGCACGCCGCGCCACGCGGGTTGATCCTATTGTCGCTCTTCGTTACGAATGAAGGAGCAATCTGGAATGGATATGCAAATGCGGCAAGCTCATCCGGGTGTGGTGCTTCCGTGATAGACGGTTTACGCCAATCCCTTCACCGCCTCTGGTCTCTCTTCCGGCGCACGCAACTCGACCGCGACCTCGATGCCGAACTGCGTTCCCACTTGGAGATGGCCGTCGAACGCAACCTCGCGCAAGGCATGAGCCGCGAGCAAGCCCACCGCAAAGCGTTCCTCGATTTCGGCGGTCTCGAGCAAGCCCGGCTAATCTATCGCGAACGCCGCGGCCTTCCCTTCCTCGATGCCTTGCTCCAAGATCTGCGCTTCGCCTTTCGCACGTTGCGCAAGTCTCCCGGCTTCACCGCCGTCGCCGTCCTCACTCTGGCCCTCGGCATCGGCGCCAACACCGCGATCTTCAGCCTGATTGATGCCGTCCTGCTTCGATCACTGCCCGTGCACGATCCCCAACAACTTGTGGTGTTCCAATGGACCGCCCACCACTCCCCGAACACCAAAGGGCAGTACAGCTTCATGTCGTGTCCGTCGCCGAACGCAAGCACGGAACACGGCTGCTCGTTTTCCTATCCAATGTTCGAGCAATTTCAGTCGCTTCAAGAGGAGTTTTCCGGAGTAACGGCGCTGTGCGGGAATGTTGGACTCAACCTGAGGGGCAATGGCCCAGCCAGTTTTGTGCAAGGCGAAATGGTTTCGGGGGATTTCTTTGAGACACTCGGCATCGGGGCGGCGTGGGGGCGAACATTCGCGCCCGCAGATGACAAGACCGGCGCACCACCCGTCGCTGTCCTCTCTTACGGCTACTGGCAAACGACGTTCGGCGGCGATCCCGCGGTCGTGGGACGGACAATTTGGTTGAACAACTCTCCGGTGACGATTGTGGGAGTGGCAGCAAAGGATTTTCCCGGTTTGGATCCTGCCCAAGTTCGGCCGATCTGGCTTCCCATATCACTCAGTCAGCGGATCGGAATGGATTTGTTCGGGTCCATTAGCGGAGATCATCCCTCATTGCAGGCTGGCGATGACATCTGGTGGGTTTACGTCGTCGCGCGGCTCAGGGAGGGAATTGGCCTCGGCCAGGCACAAGCCGCAGTTGACGCCGTTTTTCGCAATGATGTCCTGGACAAGACGAAGGAGCTATTCAAGACCGCGGATGCGCCGCGCCTGGTTCTCATGCCCGCCCCTCAAGCCATCAGCAGACTGCGCGAACGGTTTTCCACACCCTTGGCCATTCTGATGACCGTGGTGGGCATGGTTTTGTTAGTGGCCTGCGCCAATGTTGCCGGGCTCATGCTGGCGCGATCCGCCACGCGTCAGAGAGAGCTTGCCGTGCGACTGGCGCTGGGCGCTGGACGGAAGAGAATTGCGAGGCAATTGCTCACCGAAAGCCTGCTCCTCTCGTTAGCAGGCGGCGCATCGGGAATTCTTCTTGCCTATTGGAGCGTCCAGTCGCTTGTGGCCTTCATGTCCCGCGGAGGATTGTGGCCGTCGCATCTGGCCGTGCATCTAGATCTACGCGTTCTGGTGTTCACCGTGGCGGCTTCCGTTCTCACGGGGATTTTGTTCGGCCTCGCGCCTGCGTCTCGCGGAGTGCGTCTGGATCTAACCCCTGCGCTGAAAGAAAGTCTTGCAGCGCTTGCGACTGGCGCATCAACTAGGCCATGGCTGAACCTAGGCAGCGGCCTCGTGGTCGCCCAGGTAGCACTCGCTATTTTGGCCCTCTCGGGCGCCGGTCTGCTGGTGCGCACGCTCGAGAACTTGAAAAGCATCAATCCCGGGTTTGATACGCACAACATCCTGCTCTTTACCATGGACCCATCTCTCAACGGTTACACGTCTGCACAAACGCGCAGTCTCTATTCCCAAATGTTGCAGCGTATCGAGGCAATCCCAGGCGTCGTTTCCGCAACTTATTCCTTTGATTCGCTGCTGAGCGGCAATTACTGGGATACCAGCTTTCGCATCGAAGGAGAAACACAGAACACCCAGCACGAGACGCTCGGCCTTGCTGCGGGACCAAAATTCTTTGAAACCATGGGAATTCCCCTGATGGCGGGCCGGGTGTTTACACCGCAGGATTTCTCGTTGTCGCCGGACTCCCAGTGGAAGCCCGCTGTGATCAACGAGGCGTTTGCCCGCAGCTTTTTCAAGGATCAAAACCCGCTCGGGCGGAGTATCAGCGGTGTCGGCCATCAGGGCACAAGCCACCAGATCGTGGGGATCGTCGGAGACACCAAGTTTCGGGCACTGCGGAGTGAAATCGCGCCTACGCTGTTCGTTCCGGCAGGAGGAGGCGAGGCTGTATTTGAGGTACGCAGTGCGGTTGATCCAAGAACAGTCATTCCTGCGGTTCGCAGCATTGTGAGCGAACTCGATAAGGATCTGCCGCTGCTAAGCCTAAAAACCGAGGCGGAGCAGATCGAGAGATCGCTTTTCCAAGAGCGCCTGATTGCACGTTTGTCCAGTTTCTTTGGCGGGCTATCGCTCTTACTTGCCTGTATTGGACTGTATGGATTGCTCTCGTACGAGGTGGCGCGGCGAACGCGTGAAATCGGAGTCCGTATGGCGCTTGGCGCGCGGCCGTCCGACGTTTTGCGTTTTATCGTGGGCCAAGGAATTGCATTATCCGCTGCCGGCGCAGTCCTCGGCATCTTGGGAGCGCTCGGCGTGACACGTTATCTTGCAAGCCTGCTTTACGGTGTTCGCCCGTTTGATCCCCTTACCTTTCTCTCGGTTGCGCTACTGCTTGGGTTTGTTGCCCTAGCCGCCTGTTACATCCCCGCGCGCCGCGCTTCCCGCGTCGACCCCATGGTCGCCCTGCGCTACGAGTAACCCATGGCTCTCGGAGAGCCACAACGAAGGATGAAAATGGACCCAGGCACCTATGCTTTGTTTTCAACGCGATAGGCAGCTATTTTCATAGGAGTGAACGAGGCAAAATGATCGAGACGACTCCTCTCACCTCGCGGGTCAAAGGCATCCAGGTGTCGCTCCGACGGCGAGGTTTGCCAGGGGAATCGGCTGCTTGTTTCCTGTGCACGCCGCCAAATCCAGTGGCACCACTAAACGAAATATGTGAACGGAGTCACAAGTGATCGCCTGGCTTCGCCAATGGCTCCACCGTCTGCGCTCCTTCTTCCGCCGTGCACAACTCGATCACGACCTCGACGCCGAGTTGCGTTCGCACTTGGAGATGGCCTTCGAACGAAACCTCGCTCGGGGCATGAGCTCCGAGCAAGCCCGCCGCCAGGCGCTCCTCGACTTCGGGGGCCTCGAACAAACCAGGCAAAGCTATCGCGAAGCCCGCGGTCTCCCCTTCCTCGACAGCCTGTTCCACGACTTGCGCTTCGCCTTTCGCACGCTGCACAAATCTCCCGGCTTTGCGGCCATCGCCGCACTCACGCTCGCTCTAGGCATGGGCAGGACAACCACCATATTTTCCGTTATCAACAGCGTCCTTATCAGGCCACTTCCCTACCAAAACAGCCGTCGGCTGTTGCGCATTCAGGAGACCCATCCAAAGAGTTCCAGCATAGCTGTCACGTACGCAACTTTTCTCGATCTTCAGCGCGAAACAGGAACAATCGAGAATGCCTCGGCTTACCGGGAATGGATTTTCAATGTCACCGGGGGAGCTGAGCCTGCGCAGATTTCCGGTGCCCTCGTTTCCGGTAATTTTTTCGCTTCGCTGGGCAGCGCGCCGATGCTCGGAAGGACCATTCTTCCCGAGGACGATCAGCCGGGCGCGAACAACCGAGTTGTCATTTTGAGCTACGCCCTTTGGCAGCGCCGCTTTGGCGCAGACCCCGACATCCTGGGCCAGACCCTCATGGTCAACGCGGAGCCCTATGCGGTTCTCGGCGTGATGCCTGCAGGCTTTGATTTTCCAAGCCAGTCGGAAATGTGGTGCCCGCTGGTTCCCGGAGGGGCGTTTCACGACAATCGTCGCGCGCACTGCTCACGGTGCTTGCTGACGTCGTCCGCGGCAAATCGCACGGTGACGTCAGCGGCGAGCTGGCCGCCTTTGCCAAGCGCGTTGAGGAAAGGAATCCCGGGTTGGACGATCCTGGCTTGTCGCTCGGCGCGATTCCCTTGCAAATTAGCCTTACTGCTCGCGTTCGTCCGGCGCTCGTGATTTTGTTTTTCGCCGTCGGATTGCTGCTCGTAACTGCTTGCGCCAACGTGGCCAACCTCCTGCTTGCTCGTACCACAGGCCGGAACAAGGAAATTGCCGTTCGCTTGGCGCTCGGTGCCGGCCGGGCTCGTTTGCTCACGCTTTTCCTGACCGAGAGTGTTTTCATGTCGCTGCTGGGTGGAACACTGGGCCTGCTCCTTGCGGATGCCGGCCTGGGTTTCATCCGCACGCTAAAGAGCGAAACGCTCCCGCGCTTCGCGGAGATCCATCTCGACTGGCGCGTCTTCGCCTTCGCCTCCGCTATTTCGGTTCTTTCGGGCTTGTTCTTCGGGCTCGCGCCTGCTCTCACGGGGTCGAAACTCGACTTGAACGCGCCGCTCAAGGAAGGCCACGCGGAAGGCGGGGGCACGAGCCGCCGCATTTCGAGCAACATGCTCACGGTTCTGCAATTCGGTCTCGCGACCATGCTCCTCGCCGGCGCCGGTTTGTTGGGTAGCAGCCTGCTGCGCGTCCTCCGCGTGAATCCCGGCTTTAATCCGGAGCGCTTGCTCACCCTTCAGGTCTTTCTTTCTCCGGTGAAGTATCCCGAAGGCGATTCGAAATCGGGCACGACCCTCCATGAAATGCTAGAAGGCATCCGTACTCTCCCCGGCGTGCGCTCGGCCGGAGTGGTGAATTGCTTGCCGATTACCGGAGGTGTGAATACCGACTTCGTAATCGAGGGCCGTCCGGCCCCACGTTTAGGCGATGAGCCAGGCGCGGACATCCGCGTTACCGACTACAAATACTTTTCAACGATGGGCATTCCGCTGCTTACCGGCCGCATTTTCACCGAGCACGACGACGGTGCGGCCGCGCGCGTCGTGGTGATCAACGAGACCATGGCTCGCACCTTTTGGCAGAATCAAAATCCTCTCGGCGAACGCATAACCATGAAAGATTGGGGACCGCCGTTGACCGCGCAGATTATCGGTGTCGTCGGCGACGTCAAAAGCAATGGCCTCGACGAGCCAGTGGGACCGATGATTTATTGGTCCTACTATCAGTTCGGAACGGTTTTCAATCGCATTGTTGTTCGCGCTGAGGATGACCCGCTCCGCCTGGTTTCTGCGGTGAAAAGCCGGATTTGGTCGGTGGACAAGGATCAGCCCGTCTCGCAAATTGAGACTATGGACGAGATTCTTTCTCAATCGCTGGCGCGCCGTCGTCTTTACCTGATGCTGCTTGGCGTTTTTGCCGGCGTTGCATTGTTGCTTGCCGCGACGGGAATTTATGGCGTCGTTTCTTATTCCGTTACGCGCCGAACCCGCGAAATGGGGATTCGTGTCGCCCTCGGCGCGGAACGCCTGGACGTCCTGGGCCTTATCCTGCTTCAGGCCGCGAAGCTCGCCCTTACCGGCGAATTCCTTGGAATCCTCGTGGCGCTGGCGGTCACGCGGCTGATGAGCGGCATGCTGTTCGGCGTAAGTGCGGCCGATCCCTTAACCTTTGCCGGCGCCGTCCTGCTGCTTACTGCCGTCGCCTTTGCCGCTTGCTACATCCCGGCGCGCCGCGCCATGCGCGTGGATCCCATGGTCGCCCTCCGTTACGAGTAACTCATGGCCCCTTCGGGGTCACAACGAAGGATGAAAATGAGCTCGAGATGTCGTAGCGTTTGTGCAGCCGCGTTGGCGACAGAAGCCGTCTCACTCTGGTGCTCGCAGAGCCCGCGTACGAGTATGG